>Ga0209181_10000199_pt1 | contig 109797 bp, 87 predicted proteins | sample MAT05_FD_187208 | JGI IMG/M metagenome (GOLD analysis project Ga0209181, IMG submission 187208) | Freshwater microbial communities from Lake Fryxell liftoff mats and glacier meltwater in Antarctica - MAT-05 (SPAdes) (version 2) | ecosystem: Environmental > Aquatic > Freshwater > Ice > Liftoff...
GGCTTTAAAGTGTCTAGCGTTGCAGTCTAGCACCTCTTCGAGGACATCATGGTCGTCTTTCATCATCAACATCCCGAAGAGGTCGGGAGCTACCGGGCTGTTATATATCATCTCTGACCAGGGGCTTGTTTGATTGTCGATTGGACTTTTGTGTATTGGCCTGCTCATAGACCTACCAACTCTGCTCTACACCAATTTGCAAATGTATGAACCCCCTGTTTCAGCGGCACTTCTGGCTGAAAGCCTAAGGCTTGAATTTTGGTTATCTCTGCTTGCCAGTTCAGGGGGTTGCCCACAGAGATTTTTCCGTCAAACTTTAAGCTCCCCTGATAATCAAGCGCTTCCAAAAGTAGTTTAGCAAGTTCAGCAATTGTTACCTCTATTCCTGTTCCCAAGTTATAGACTTCACCTTGCATAGGTGCTTTATTAGCGATGATGAATAATGCTTTAGCTATTTCAAGAGCATGTATAAAATCACGGCTTTCTTGTCCAGTACCTTGCAAAGTAATGGAATCTTGAAAAATAGCTTTATGGCAGATATCCCACATGACTTGGCGACGGATGCCAGGTCCATAGGCAGAAAAAATTCGAGCACTTGCTGTTGCTATGCCATAAACTTTACTGAACTCAAGACAAAGTTGTTCACCTTGCAGTTTATGGAATCCATAAGGAGATATAGGAAACGGCAAATGTTCTTCACTGATTGGCAGCGATTGAGGATTTCCGTATACAGCTGCACTAGAGAGATAGATAAATTTGCATTGGGGTGCATTAACACGCAGTGTATTGAGAACTTCAAAAGTTAATAAGGTATTCCCGTAGAAATCTGATGCAGGGTCAGTAATCGATGAACCAACTGAAGCTCTCCCAGCACAATGAACAAATACTTGGGGAGAATATGATGCGATAAGTGTAGCTAGGGTGGAATCAGGAAGTTGCAAACGATGGTAAGCTTTCAAATTTGCAAGAGGTGCATTTTCGGGGGGCGAATTATCTATACCAACAACAGACCAACCCTGCTCAATAAAGTGGCGGGCTACATAGCGCCCGATAAAACCTGAAATACCAGTTACCAGCAGTAAATTCGACATTTTAATATACTTCAATTAGAGAAAGTGGTGCAAGCAATTTATTTTTGCTATAAATCTGAAGTGAAACAGGTGCTGATAAGTTATACAAAACTACCTCGAAAGACGTTCGATAATCAAGGGATTTCCTCGATCTGAGAATGATTAAATGGCATGGTTTAAAGACTGATGTTTTAGGGTACCAGCGCGAAACAAATTGGGATCACTAAACAATAAATAGCCCTGTCGAGATTAGGTTAATAAAAGCTAAAATTCTTGTTCAATATAGCAACCAGTTGCTTGACAATGAATTGTATAGAAATTTTTGTTCTGCTTTTCATTGCGAAAGAGTTAATGATGATTGAAACATATGCCAAATTTTGAGCCAGCCCCGATAAAGCTTGAAATATGAACGATATTCTTTAGGGAATAGAGCAGCGTGCTTAGATGCTAAATAACGGTAGACCACTTTATTCTTCTCTTCACTGCGCGAAGCCGTACTTAATGATGTAGGTCGAACTCTATATTCAAATAGAATTTCTGGAATGTGATAGAAGCGGTATCGCTTCTTAGCAATGCTTAGCCACAGCTCCCAGTCGTCGTAGCATCCAAAGGGCATATTGACATCATAGGGACCACATTCATCCCAAACCGACTTACGAAAAACTGCACACATATCAATGTAGTTGTGATTGATTAACCATGACAAATTGAAGTCTGGGACTCTCTGAACCGCCCTGAACCCGTTTTCAAAACTGATCGCCTCGTAGGGCACGCTAAAAGCTGGAAGTTCCTCTAAACCATGAATTCCTGCACCAAAATGTTCAACATCACCATAGACAACCGCAACATCGGGATATCGATCGAGAACCTCAATTCCTTGATAAATATAAGCTGTCCGAATTCGATTGTCTGCATCTAAGGGTAATATATACTCTCCTTTTGCCAGCCTAACACCAGTATTCCTGGCAGCAGGAGCGCCCTGATTGGGTTGGTCAATAACTTGATAGCCATTGCTTCTTAGTTCATTCAAAACCTGATGGGTTAATGAATCTGTAGAACCATCATTTACAATGATGATTTCATAAAACTGATCGGGGCAGGCTGTTACGCTTGCGATCGCTTCTTTGAGAAATTGCCCATCATTAAAACAGGGAATGATGACTGACAACCGAATATTTTTAGAGCTGTTCATTCCATTTTCCATGAACCACTAAACTACACTAACGAAACAAATGTTCTACTTAGGATCTTTAGAAGACAAAACTTTTTGACCCAGCCAATTTAGATCCTTTGCAAATTCATTAAATAGAGCACTAACGGATTGTTGCTTTGTCATAGGGAATAGCTGTTCATAGGGATGAAAAACTCTAGCGCCTATCTCAGTGCTTAAGTGACGATAAATCGGTATCAGTGAAATCTCTCGCTTAGCCGGATTTAATGGGTTTGGATTGAGTCTTAAGTGGAGAGAGTTCCACGCCCGTCTCACCGGGTTTTTTGCCCAGAAAACTGGATCTGTATCCACCCACCAAGCTTGGAAGGGATGGTCTTCGCAAAATGGAGTTCCAAATATTTGGGCGTAGATTGGAATCCTATACTCCAAAAATCCCAATTCTGGTTCTTCGACTTTCGAGTATTGGTCTAAAAAAGTTCTGGGAAAACCTACAACGATGAATAAGCATCCCAGTGGGTTCTGCTCGTAGTCATAGATCTTGCGGACATGCGCTAAAAATTCGAGATACCGCTGCCTAAGATCTGGAATCTTGGGTGAAACCCATTGCCAATCATTCTCAACTTCTGCAACAGGTCGAAGCCCAGATAGCAAAATTTCGTCTTGCTTGAGCATCGAGAAAAGTTCCTCAACGGCTCCAAATACCAGCATATCCCACTGAACAACAACGATCGTGTCCCATTTCAAATCTTTGCCGCGATCGCGATACCACTGAGTAATCATCAAATCGCCCTGAATCCACTTCCAATATGAATCCTTCGCTTCCGAAAAAGCATAGAAGTCATCCAGGTAGGGACTTAAAGCGGATTTGTATTGGTCTACTGCTGTCAGATCCCCCCCATACAAGCCATAGATCGGTGTGGTAGGATTGTGTTGGCGTAAGATTTCCAGTCGGTTTTTGCAAATTTCTGGTTCTTTGTAAAACCAGAATACAATTGCCAGCTTCATGACGCGCTCCTTTTTAATTCAGGGCTGGAAACGGATTGCTGAATTCCCAGAACCTGCAAATACTTTTGAGTGGCAGTCTCTAAACCAAACTGATCTAGCCAATGTGGATCGACTGCCTTTGTCTGACCCGACAGCTCTTGCAAAATCGCTTCTGCAAGAGCTGTGCTGTCTCCAACGGGAGTCAGGTAGCCATACTTACCGCCTGCCAGAATTTCTGAGGGACCACTCTCGCAATCGGTAGAGACAACAGGTGTGCCCAATGACATGGCTTCAATTAGAACTGTTGGCAACCCTTCCCAAGCAGATGAGAGGACAAAGACAGATGATCGCGCCATGAAGGCATAAGGGTTTTGGATATACCCCGGTAAATCCACGTCCTCTTGCAGTCCCAATTCCTGGATCAGGGCTTCTAGCTGCGGGCGATCGGGTCCCCAGCCCAAAATCACTAGCTTTGCTGGTCTGACCTGACGCACTTTGGCAAACGCACGAATGAGGTTGGGGAAATCTTTTTGCGCTTCTAGTTTGCCCACACCTAAAAGGACTGGTATGTCCTGCGTGCTGAACCAGGGATGGTCTAAAGGTTCTTGAGCACTTGCCAAAATATCAGGCGTGATTACCGGGTTATAAATGGTTTGAACGCGCTCTAATGGTAGAGAGGCGATGTGAGCCAGATCGCCTGCGACCCCATGCGAGACTGCCACAATCCCATCCGCCCAGGGGTATAAGCACCGAGCAAATAAAGGGGCTAATCGAGCTTTCAACTGACCGCCGTTGCGAGTGGTTTGAGAAAGCTGATTATGCTCTGCTACGATTATTCTTGTAGAGACTCCAGCAATGCGTCCAGCCAGCAACGCTAATTCATTCAGGTAGTGATCGGCTGCTAATAAGGCTAAAGGGCGTTCCCGTCGCAGATATTGCACTAACCCCGGCAAACTCATTGACAATCGAGGCTGTTTCAAGTCAATAATGCGCGTTTCAGAGGGCATCCGCCACAGGTGAGGACTTTCAGCCCGATTTAGCACTAAATCAATCTTCACGCCTGCCTTAACAAAGCCATGGGCAAGATGAGCAGTGATGCGCTCAATGCCGCCGCCACCAAATGATCCAATAAAAAAGGCAATATGAGGATTGGACTCAGACATGATTCAATGTGCAATCCGCTTGTACTATTCCAAGACCAAAGCTATGTGAGACCTGTCTGAAAATGGAGAGCAAAATCGCTAAGGGCATTGCAGGTTAATAGTTTAACGATAAGTCAGGTTTCGACTTCACTCAACCTTCAGGCTTTGCGGATTGAGCCTTCGGCTTGAGCGCTCAGTCGAACGCGGAGCCGAAACCCTACTTCTTGAGAGCTTAGTTTCTTGCAAATTCCTAAGATGAATGCCAGGACTGAACTTCAAGGCTCTTAAGTGAAAACCGTATAAAAACTTACTGAATAAGGATTTAAGAATTTTCGAGCTTATGACCCAATCGCTTTAGGGTACTTTCATGTTTGAAAATGACCTAAAGCTTTGCGTTAAAAACCCACTCATTCAATCTTTCGAGTCCAACGTACCAGACATAGAGGGTGTTTTTGCAAATTCTTTCGCTAGAATTTACCTGAACTTCATGAAATCAAGACGAACGGCTCAATTCCTTAAAAATCCTGACAATGTCATAGATTTAGCATTTTACCCTGTTGATCGGTTTAATCGATCGCTCCTTGTCGAGTCAGGTTCGTCCGCACTGCAAACAGTAACCCCGTTTTTTAGCGAGCAACTACAGTTGCCCTGCTCCGCTTTTAAGTAAAAACCGATCAGTTTTTTAGTCAAAGCTGTCTGAGTTGTAAGGTTTTGACAAAGAGTTAAGCGTTTGCCTTGAGTTCCTAGGCTGACAACATTACTATCTCTATTAGAAGGATGAATTCTGTAGGGTTAAGCTCATTCACTGGATGAGGCATAACCTCTGCACCCCTGCTACTGGAGCCGAAAGCTTATGACTCTAGCAGAGTACAGTTGCAAAATTTCAGAGAAAGATTCAGTCAACTTGTTTGAGCATTATCCATGAACAAGCTTAGAGTTGCTTGGCTGTTACCAGTGGCATGGTTTTACTGGCAACCCTCCTTGAGTGAATTTGCGCGGTTGTTTCCGGGCACAACAGTGTTTACTGGGCTGTTTCCTGGATTTGCGAAGGGGCTAGAAGGAACGCTGCGGGTAGAAGTAGTGGGTAAATTTCGAGTCATTGAGATCAATCGCGATCACAGTAGTTATGGTGATAATTTCACCTATCTCTCACCGGGGATCATTGGGCATCTGCTGAAGCTCAGGCCGCAAGTGATTTTTTCCAGCTCGTTTGGAGTCTGGACAATCTTAGCCCTGGTGTTAAAGCCAATCCTATGGTCGCGGGTCATCATTGCTTATGAAGGAAGTTCGCCGGGTGTAGATTACCGCCATTCAGCTCTGCGGCTGCTTGTGCGGCGATCGATGGTGTGGCTTGCCGATGCCTGCATTACCAACAGTCAGGCGGGAAAAGACTACCTGATTGATGTGCTATACGCGCGTCGAGATCGCGTCTTTCTACAACCCTACGAAATTCCTGACGCAAAGACTCTACCAGGTTCGGGAGCGATCGTCAGTGATCTCTCGACCCTACAACGTCCCCTCTTCCTGTTTGTCGGTCATGTGATCCCGCGTAAGGGGTTGCCCTCTCTCCTGCAAGCCTGCGCCATCCTGCAACAACGGGGCTACACGAACTACACCTTATTAGTAGTCGGAGACGGTGAACAACAGGACGAGCTGAAGGCATTTTGCCAGGAACAGGAGTTAAGCGATCGCGTCCAATGGATGGGGCGAGTGAGCTACGACCAGATTGGCAGCTACTTTAAGAGTGCTGATGTCTTTGTGTTTCCGACGATGGAAGATACTTGGGGCGTTGTGGCATTAGAGGCAATGTTAATGGGTAAGCCTATTCTCTGTTCTAAGGGCGCAGGCACCTCAGAATTGGTCGTGCATGGTGAGAATGGGTATGTGTTTCCACCGGATAATGCCACTGAGTTAGCTGACCTGATGCAAAAGTTTTTAGACAACCCTGAGATGATCGCTGACATGGGTCAGCGATCATCTCAGATTATGGCGCAGTATACACCGCAAGCCGCCGCGCAATGTTTGGCACAGGTGACAGAAGTCGTCATGGCGGGTTGAGTTGATGCCTCCTTTGGAATGACAGGTTTAACAGTCGCAAGCCACGAAGCAACTCATGAAGATGCCCAAAATTTCCCTCTTGACCCATGATATTAGCGGTGGCACCTTTACCAATCTCTGTACAGCGTTGGTACGTGGTTTTAAAGAACTGGGTGCGGACTGTAACTTAGTGGTTCTGGATGCCAGTCCAGACGAATTAGCCCGTTATCCTGATCTTTCTATTACGACGTTGAATGTCAAGCGCACAGCCTTTTCACTACCAGCGACTGTGCGTTACTTGCGGGAATACCAACCCGATGTGCTGCTTCCAATGCCCTGGTATTTTAATATTGTGGCAGTTTGGGCACGCTATCTGGCTGGAGTGCCCACCAAAGTGATTTTGGGAGAACACAATATCATCAGTTTAGAGGCTAGCATTGAACATCGGGACAAGTTGCATTTACGTTTTTTGCCCGTCTTGATGCGGTATGTCTACCCGCACAGCAACGGGTTAATTGGTGTTTCTCAAGACACGATTACCGATCTTGTAGAAACGCTCAAAATTGCGGCAAAGATTCCGATGCGCGTGGTGTTAAACCCCATTAACCGAGAGCGGGTGCAGCAATTAGCTCAAGTCTCGATCGAGCATCCCTGGTTTCAAACGCACGAGATTCCAGTCATTGTCACGGCAGCCCGCTTAGCCAAGCAAAAACAACTGGATGGGTTACTTCATGCTTTTTCTCAGGTAGTCAAGGTGACTCCAGCGAGGCTGCTCATTTTAGGCGATGGACCCTTGCGAGCAGAACTGGAAAGCCTGTGTCAAACGTTGGGAGTGGCTGATTCCGTTTGGATGCCAGGATATGACACCAATCCCTACCGTTACATGGCAAAGGCGGATGTGTTTGTCCTGGCTTCTGCCTGGGAGGGGTGCCCGATCGCCCTTCAGGAAGCGATGGCATGTGGTGCTGCTGTGGTGGTTACAGATGCTCCCGGTGGTATGAAGGATATTATTGAGTATGGCAAACACGGGTTACTGGTGCCGACGGGCAATGCTGATGCTTTAGCCCAAGGACTGTTGCAAATGCTCAGCCAGCCTGACGTAAAGCAACACTATCAAGCACAGGCACGCCGGCGATCGCAGGATTTCGATTACCTGAATACCAGCCAACAGTACCTCGAATTTTGTCAGACAGTGCTGTCATCCGCCCAGCAAACAAAAGAGGTGTTGGCGCGATGAAAGTTTTGCTATCGGCGTATGCCTGTGAGCCGGGGCGGGGCACGGAGTTAGGCGTAGGTTGGAACACTGTAAGAGCCGTTGCCCGCTACCACGAGGTCTGGGTGCTGACCCGTCCCGATGATGGGCGTGAGGCGATCGAAGCCGAACTTGCGAGCAACCCAGTGCCCAACCTCCACTTTATCTACTTCACTCTTCCCGTCTGGGGTGACGGGTGGACATGGGGGCAGGGTGCGTTCCAAATTCATTACTATCTGTGGCAGCTTCAGGCGTACTTTGTTGCACGGAAGTTACATCGCGACATTAACTTCGACCTGGCACACCATGTCACTTTCGTAAAACACTCTACGCCTAGTTTTCTCTCCCTCCTGCCAATCCCCTTTATCCTTGGGCCAGTGGGCGGTGGCGAAACTGCCCCTCAAGCCTTTTTCCAAGATTTTAGTTGGCGTGGCAAACTCTACGAAGCCTTACGCAGTCTGTCTCGTTGGCTTGGGGAACGCGATCCATTTGCTCGCATTACGGTGAAGCGTAGTGCGCTTGCCTGGGCAACGACGGATGACACGGCACAAAGGCTGGTAGCGATGGGCGGCAAAAATGTGCAAATCCTCTCGCAGGTTGGGCTTTTGCCTGAAGAAGTAGCGCAGTTGGCGCAATATCCCTTGTTAAATGAAGTCCCCGTACGGTTCATTAGCATTGGACGCTTTTTGCATTGGAAAGGGTTTCACCTGGGCTTACGGGCTTTTGCACAAGCCTCTCTACCAGCAGAAGCAGAGTACTGGATTGTCGGCAAAGGAGTGGAAGAGGAGACGCTTCAAAGTCTTGCGATCGATCTCGGTATTGCGGCTCAAGTCAAATTTCTCCATGAAATGCCGCGTACTGATTTGCTACAAAAACTGGGTACGTGTATGGCATTAGTCCATCCCAGCTTGCATGAGTCAGGTGGTTTTGTCTGTCTAGAAGCAATGGCGGCTGGTCGTCCAGTGATTTGCTTAGATTTGGGGGGACCAGCCGTGCAGGTGACAGCAGAAACGGGGTTCAAGATTCCGGCCTCCAATCCCGAACAGGCTGTAAAAGGAATGGCAGCAGCGATGTCTCGATTAGCGCAGGAACCACATCTGCGGGTGTGCCTGGGACAGGCAGGGCGACAACGTGTAAATACGTTCTTTAACTGGGAAACGAAGGGTCAGTTTCTGGTTGGTGTTTACGAAACAATTCTGGCGCAACAGGGGAAAAACAATGCGGGTTCTGACTGTTCATAACTACTATCAACAACCAGGTGGTGAAGAGCAAATTTTTGCTACAGAAGCTGCTTTGTTGGAATCCTACGGACATGAAGTCCTGCGCTACACGCTCCACAATGACAACATCATGGGGGCGAATCCGTTGCGGTTGGCGAAAAACACCTTATGGAATGGCACGGTTTATCGAGAATTGCGATCGCTGATCGCTCAGAAAAAGCCCCAAATTGTCCACTTTCACAACACCTTTCCCCTTATCTCTCCCGCTGCTTACCATGCCGTTCAAGCTGAAGGTGTGGCTGTGGTGCAAACCCTACATAACTACCGTTTACTGTGTCCAAACGCGCTTTTCTTTCGTAATGGGCGTATCTGTGAAGATTGTCTCGGTAAGCCGTTGCCGCTACCAGCCATTCAACATGGTTGCTATCGAGGCAACCAGGGTGCCAGCGCCACTGTAGCAACGATGTTGAGCCTGCATTCCTTCCTGGGCACATGGCAACATAAGATTGATGTCTTCATTGCCTACAGCCAGTTTGCAGTCGATAAGTTCATTCAGGGTGGGCTACCGGCAAAGAAAATCATGTTTAAGACGAACTTTCTCTACCCTGCACCTGAACCGGGCGAAGGCAAAGGCGGCTATGCGCTCTTTGTTGGGCGGCTCTCCGTTGAGAAAGGACTGGGAGTGATGCTGGATGCCTGGCGACAACTGGGAGGCAAAATCCCGCTCAAAATTTTAGGCGACGGTCCCATGTCGGGGTTGGTTACTGAAGCTATGCAGACAATGCCCGAAATTGAATGGTTGGGACGGCGATCGTTAGAAGAAGTGTACGAGGTGGTTGGCAGCGCTGCCTTTCTAGTCTTTCCGTCAGAGTGGTATGAGACCTTTGGACGGGTTGCGATCGAGGCTTTTGCCAGAGGCACTCCAGTGGTTGCGTCAAACATTGGGGCGATCTCTGAACTCATCGATCATGAACGTACCGGTCTACTGTTTCGTCCAGGCGACTCTACTGACCTGGCTGCCAAAATCAATTGGCTCCTGACCCATCCCCAGGAACTAAGCCAGATGCGGCAGGAAGCTCGGGCTGAGTTTGAGGCAAAATATACGGCTGACGACAATTGCAAACGGCTCATTGAGATTTACCAGACGGCGATCAAGCAGACGGCAACCAATAAAATTGCGATCAATCAGTCATGAAAACAGGTGGTGTATGGAACCAAGGCAAAATAGCTACAACGTTTAAACCAGGGTAGGTTTTCCGGTTTTGTCATTTTGGAGGTAAACCATTAGGCTCATGCGTATCAACTATTTGTATCCGCTCTCACGCCTGCGGACTAACAACCTCTATCCGCTCTATAACCTGACGCATCGACTATTTAATAAGGTGTTAAGCCTTCCCTCTGATATCACTTGTCACCTTCACAATACTGATTGGTTTGAGCAATCAGTCCTTCTGCCCCAATATCAACAGCGGCTTGACCAACACAAAACGCAACTACCAAAGCTTGACTCAAACGAGCTAGCGATCGTGGAGCAGCTTGAGCGAGAGGGTGTCTGCATCACGTCGTTGGAGGCATTAGACATTCCCAATAGCCAACCACTTCTAGAAGCAGCCCAACAGATTACGAGTGAACTCGCCCAACAGTCACGCTCTTTGGGTCATAACCATAAACATACACTAATGGCAACTGCAGATCAGTTGATGGCGCATCCAGAGATTTTTTTCTGGGGATTGTCGGAGCGAATTCTAAAAATTGTGGAGTCTTACCTTGGTCTACCTGTCGCTTATGATGGCGCAGCGTTTTACTACAGTGTGGCAGATGGCAGAGATGCAGGTCCGCGGATCTGGCATCGTGATAAAGAAGACTGGAGGATGACCAAGGTTGCCATTTACTTAAATGATGTTGACGAGCTTGGAGGTCCCTTTCAGACTGTAACGCCTACTGTGAATGACTGGTTAATTAAAACGCTTCCCCAATTCCAAGGCTTGACTCACTCGGAATTACAACCATTACTCAACGTAGACTTTCCCGATTGGTTAGTTTCTTGTCTTGGTAAGTCTGGAACGGTGATTTTTACTGACACCGCTCGGTGCTATCATCGTGGAAAACCGCCAGTTAAAATGAATCGTTCAGCGATTTTTTTCCATTATTTCAGTCAATACCCTAAAAATCCTTTCTATTGTGAGCGATCGCTCCTATCGCGTCAGCAAACTGCCGATCTCACCCGACAGCTCCCGCCCCATCTGCAAAAGCATCTTACATGGAGAAAGCACTACCCAGGCATTGGTCGAGTCATTCCTAAAAATTATATGCGGGTTGACAATTGGTAACCACCCAAACGCCTATGCACGCATACATTAATCTTCGCGGCTGAATCCAATCGTCCTGAGATGATCCTGAAGCGTGAGTATGTTGGAGGCTATTTGATGCGTCACGTCATGGAGCTTTTAAAGCAATCTGAGCCTAAAATAACGAGTCACTGAAGTGAAATTAAAAGATTCAAACTGCCAAATTAATTCCTAACTACTTGTGCGTCTCAACTTCAATTTGAGGGATGACTCTAATGAATCTATCACTGCTGCAACATTGCTGGGAGTTTATTCTCTTTCTTGTTATCTTGCTGAGCCCCGTTCCTTTATGTCTCTGGCTAGTTTCAATTGATCAAGATAAAGAAAACCAGTCAAGTTTCGCTCATCATCTACTGATCTGTCTAAATTTTTGGTGTAGCGTACAAGCATTTGTTGCTCTATTTTTGGGAGCCGTCGGTCAATTATTTTTATTTTCAGTCATCATCTTTGAATTGATTATTCTTTCATCTGGTATAGCGCTTCTTTTGTCAATCAAGAAAACTTTGACATTCGCCTTTTTTGGAGATTTATTTAAGTTAAAAACCCGCTTTACTAAGCCTGAAGCCCTCATTCTCGTCTCGATCGTTTTAGCTGCAATTATCTTAGTCATAAAATTGGCAACTGAGGTAATTATTAACTATGACTCTCTTTGGTATCACCTCTCAACAATGGCAAGGTGGTATCAAGAGGGTAAATTCGTCCGTCTCGATGAATTTTCGAGGACTGGCGAGTGGTCTACAGATGCGATTACATATTACCCTTTCAACTGGGAAATTTTATGCACTTTGTTTGTCATGCCCTTTCGAGAAGACTTTTTAGTCACCTTGCCAAATGTGATTGCATGGTTGATTCTCGGTCTCTCCATTTATCTTCTTAGCGTCAAGGTTGGGGCAGAGAGAGTTTATGGGCTTGCAGCGGCTTCATTGGTTTTAACCATGCCATTGATTGTTCAGCATGTGAATGGACTACATATTGACTTGCCCTTTGCGGCTTTTTTACTGGCAGGCTTATACTTTGCGATCGCCTATAGTCAAAGTAATTCATTTGTTGACCTGTCTGCCTTCCTTATCGCCATTTGCATGTTGCTCGGCATAAAATTGTCCGCTCTTGGCTATGCAATCCTGCCAATCGCCGTGCTTTTATTTTTACAAACTAGAAATTTTTTCGACAAAGGTTCCTTGAAAGAGGCATCAAGATTCTCCAAATTTGCAATCCCTACAGTTGGGATCAGCATCTTGGGGGGATTGTTTCTAGGATTGTATTGGTATATCAAGAATTTTGTTGAAGTTGGGAATCCCTTGGGCGACATTAAAATGAATGTTGCCGGTCTTTTAGCCTTTCCTGGCTCAATGGAGTTGTCTACTCTTCGACAGACTAGTTTGGCAAATTTATTTCGCTTCACTGATCTTTCCCATTGGAAGATTGTAATCGTGCAAGCAGTTGTGCGATTACAACTGCCTTTTCTGGCCTTAGTCTTGCAAGTGTTTCTACTGCCTGCGCTCCTCTTTCCGAAGCAAACATTTAGGTATAATCGATTGCTGTTTAGCCTTTGCTGTTTTGCTTTCGTTGGAACAGGGTATTTATATTGGACGACTCCCTTTACTGGAACAAATCTCTTACCCCCTTTACCCCCACAACCAATAAACCAATACATTGGCCAGCAAGCTAGATTCGCCATGCCATTTATGGGTTTGTTAGGGGTGATTGCCGCTCTGACTGCCAGCCGTCTTCGTACACCGAAATATTTGGTAGCAGTGGTTGTTTTTGTGAGTAGTCTACTTGGGATTGTTAGCAGTACAATTTTTGATATCGTCAGGATCTCAACCGCATTCAAAGGTGGAGTTGGATGGGCAAGTGCAATCCTTGATGGCTTCAAAAATAATCCTGCCACTGCGCCTCAGCAAACGCTTGAGCTTGTTGGTAGCGATGTGCTGAACGTAGTGATCTATAGCTTGACCTATATCATGGTTTTTGCGCTGCTTGTCTGGTTTACCGCTCGGCGCGGTCTGAGTGAAGCAGTCGGGATAAGGTTAAACCAGATATTTAAAGGCTCCAATCGGCTAATGGTTATTTCTATGCTGCTTGGGCTATTGGTGATCACTAGTTGGGGCTTTCGAGAAAAAAAAGACATCCATCGCCAAGAGGTTTATGGTGGCGTTTACGAATATATCTCAAAGCATCTGAGGCCAACTGAAACAGTGGGGTATCTGTTGAGCTACCGCAGCTACTTTTTTTATGGAAAACACTGGAATCAGAAGGTTTTATATATGCCATCCAAATCAGAAGCGTTGTCTGAATGGATCGGTGATCTGAAACAACAACAGATTAGTGCCATTGCAGTAGGACCATTGGAAGAGAAAATGGGTCTACAGCTCCGAGAACTGAATTGGCTAGAAAAATCTGGAGGAGAATTTGTGCCTGTTTTTGGTCAAGCGCCTAAAAAAGTCTTTGGACAAGATCCCAAGAAACACGTAACGATCTACCATCTTCAAAGCGAGAAAAATGTTTAAGTTTATCTGGCTCTCCCGGCTTTGCGCTGATAAGACAACCTTATATCAAACTATCACTGGGTTTCAGCCGTCGATCGGGCGGCATTTTGTAGCCTTTCATACGATTTCAACCACAGATCCGGAAGAGCCGTTTATCTTTCTTTTTTTGCAGCAGAGCTATCCATCAGGTTATGCTTTTAGCAAGCTTTCATCGGAGAGCAAGTTTCTATCGGCCTTATAGCAATCGTGATGAGTGAGTCAATGAACACAACCTTAGCATCGGCACCTCCGCAGAAAGGGTATGTTAAAAATTTCAAGTTAATGCTGTTTGCGCTTGGTACAGCTCTCTTTCCGCGTATTCTAACCGGACTTAAAATACCTTCTGCGATTAATTTTTTACACTTTATAGCCATACCCTTCGTCTGCGGCTCCGTACTCATTACTTCTCGCAGTAAAGATCCGAAACAGATTGCGATCTCCAAAAGTCTCTTACTTAGCCTCTTTCTGTTTTTGATTGTCGTTTTTGCTAGTGCTTTGCTGAACGATGCTGGGGTAATCAATGTAATTCTGGATTATCTACTGCTGGCGGAGCCCTTTATTTTGATTCTCACGATCGTTAGTATTCCCATGACGATGGAGCGCTATCAACAATTTCGCAAATGGATTTTACAAGCGGCGTTGATTAATATGCTGTTTGCCTATGTCCAAAAATATGTCTTCCGCATGGATAAGCTGATTGGTCTAGAAGATAACATTAAAGGAATTTTTATTGGTCAAGGATCTGGTCATGTTCTGGGAGGCTCAGTTGCCATGACTTTTGCAGTCTATTACTTTGTTACAGCCAAGACAAAGCCTCTATGGTTCCGTATTACAATTGCTTTCGCTTGTTTCAATCAAGTCATCATTTCAGATACCAAACAAGTCTTACTATCATTCATTCTGGGCTATGTGCTGCTCTACTTAATTAATGTAAAAGATGTTGGAAAGACACTAATGTACCTCATTTTAGGTGTGGTCTTGATGAGTGCTTTCTATTGGGCAATTTATAATATTGAGTACCTTGGAGCTTATACGGTTTGGATTAGACCGGAAATTTATGGCTCAGATGGGGAAGCAACTCGATTAAAATTTGCAACCTTTCGGCTCGTGCCTCCATATTTTCACTCTCCGCTCAACTGGTGGTTAGGGTTAGGTCCCGGTCATACTGTTGGGCGATTGGGCGGTTGGATGTTGTGGATTTACCGGGATTTATTGCTTCCGCTGGGTGCAACGGTGCATCCTGTTAGCGTAGAGATATGGAGAGTTGTCGCTGCTAGTTGGTTGGGAGACCAGTCGAGCCTATTCTCGCCCTTTTTTGGTTGGGCAGGCATCTGGGGCGATTTGGGACCGCTGGGATTGATTACCTACTTTTATATGGCCTTTATAACTTGGCGTGACGTTTGTGTCCCTGACCTTTCTAAATACTTGATGCTAACAGTGTTTGCCTTTGGGTTAGTTTTTTCGCAGTTAGAGGAACCAGGCTATACGCTCTTCGTGGCCACTATGATTGGTCTGGGATGGCAAGATCACAAGATTGCTACTCAGAATGAGCTGGAACAAAGAAGTAACTGATCGCTATGTTTCGTTAGGTAGAGCAGGTTGCTCAGGAGTTAAGGGTCTCTCACTGCCCATCAATCATGATCAGTCAGGGTAAGTTAAAGAAATTTAAAACTCTTAGAGCGATCGCCGTTAAAACAATTTGGGCAATCACTTGTATCGGGGTTTGACTGTTACCTCCTCCCTCTCCGCCAGCGGATTGAGCTTGAGCAACAGTAGCAAAAACCGTACTGAATAATAGAAGCGTACAAAGGGCTAGTTTAGTTTTTTTGAGTCGCATGACGATCACCATTATGTTAGGTAAGGGCTTGCTAAAAGCAAAGACCTAAACTCTTGCTTTTGAAAGACAACTATTTGACACAAGCGTAACTTTTTTTGAGGAAGTAACTCTGAACGAATGCGGGCTTTGTTACATAAACAAGAGCAAGCAAACCGACCAGTCGATGGAAGCTCAAGGGAAAGATCTCAAAGGTAGGAACGCAGAAAACCAGAAAAATACCAGCACCGACTAGCCAAGATTGGTAAAAACCACGAGTCATTATTGCCCACAAAGCGATCGGAATGGCAATGACATAATGGTGCTCCCAGGCTGAGGGTGAAATCAGTAGACTCAGAGCAATCGCATCAATAGAGTGTCCATAGAATTTAAAAATATAGCTCCACGAATTTTCTTCACCATGAGCGATCGCACTGCTCAATCTAGCATAAATTTTCTCGCGCTGGATGAATCTGAGGGCAAACCAGAAAAGGATTAAGAAATTTAACCCCGCAACAATAATTGGAACGAAATCAAACAGCCTCTGTGTGTAGAAATCGACCAGGAATCTTAGCAACATTAAAAATTAAGCCCCATACTACATAATTGTTAACACCCAAACAAATATCTACTCTTTTTATCAAATATTTTTTGACCTATTAACAGAATAGATATGGTTAGAAGCAGAAGTGTTGAACGCTATTTTAAAGGTAGAAAATTATGCTCTTTTATGGTTCAGCCGTACCACTTTAGTGTGGGAAACAAGATGCCTACTGCGATTATTCTCAATAAGTAGTCCTTTGTAGGTACGCTAAAGCCAGAATTGTAAAATTTTACCATTAACATTCAACACTTCTGGGTTAGAAGCAAAACTACTAGCAAGGAGAACATCAAAAAAAGAACATTTTTTCCTATTAAAATATCTAAGTGCTTTAAGGCAAGCATATAAGCATAAATGATGTAAGCATGTAAGAAATAAATGCCAAAACTCAGACCAGCCAACCTTCCCATGATGGCGTGAAATTTGGCAGGGAAAGCATTGTCAAGCTGCCAAAGTAGATACATAAACACAACGCTTAGAATCGATTTAGAAGCTGTATTAAAATAGATTATATTTGTCAACGGACTAGATATGCTCTTTAACAAGGACTCTAAAGCAATTAGTATAGTCGCAAGCAAAAGCATCCACCGCCACTATTGTTTCATTAGACTTGTTGCCAAATAAAAGTACATGGAAGTGAGGCAGAGACTGCCTTTCCTACCCTATTCCAGTTAAGCTGTCATACATTTAAATTGCATTAACGGCTGCACCCTTATTTTTGATCTTTCGCCTCCACTTAATGACTAGCTCTCCTTCATTCAGAAGTCTGTTGAGTAGCGCCTCTAACTCTTCGATCGATTTAAATAAGCGATTCGCAAGCGATTCTTTAGCTGAATGCCACACGAGCTCAATCAAGTTGTAGTCTGGACTGTATTCTGGCAGAAACTCTAAAACTAGATTAGGCATTTCATACTTCATCTTTTCGAGAAGATCTTTCTTCTTGTGAAGACTGGCATTGTCTAAAATGATCACAATCTTCGGCCCATCTTTTTCAAAAGTATTAATGTTTTTATCTTCCCCTGCCCATTCATATTGAAGCTCCTGGTAAAAAGCTTTCAGCACGGTATAAAAGTTCTCTCCATTGCCGATGGGCAAAAAAGCCACGAGTCGTTTCTTGTCGGCATAGCGGATCCCTCCCATCACATTGACTCGCCCTTTGCGGCGATCGCCTCGGATCGTTCTTCGAGTCCCCTTCTTCGTTAAAACTTTCCGTCGAATCACCCGCAAACTAAAGCCTGATTCATCCCAAAACCATACCTGTAGCTTCTCTGGACTCTCTTTCGTTATGCTTAAATACGTCTCTAGTTTTGCCTTAAAAACGTGCCGTTTCTCAGGGTCTTGCTTCGCCTCTAAACTATATTTCGCCCAGAGGTAAACGTACTTTTTTGACTTTAAAATCCGCATCACCTGCGTACTGCTGAGTTTGATCCCAGTCACTTCCCCTAAATAAGTTGCCAGCCTCGCTCTCGTCCATCGACCAAACTCATACCCATACGCTTCTGGCTCCTTCTCAATCACTACTAAAAGCAAGTCAATGTATGCTGGCGTGGCTTTTCTGTGATTACCCTTCATCCTTTCATCGTGCAAACTATCGAGTTTCTCTGGGTCACTATGAACACTCCAGTAAGCGACTTTTCGCACAGAGCAACCAATGATTTGAGCCACTTGACTTTGCGTGTTGCCATCGTTTAACAAAAGAAACATCAGTGCTCTTTCCCGAATGTCCGGATGTTCGTGCTTTTCAGGACTTGTTGGAGCTTCTCTTTTGTCTCAGCTTTGAGAAAGTTCTTTGCAGGCATTTTAGTCCTGGGTTTATCGGATATTCTACTATATCCTCATGTACTTTAAAGGATTCACAGCTTAGTTAAGCTAGGTCAGCATAAACAAGCTCTTGACTACGAGGGGCATTTTATTTATGATGCTCGCGGCGAAACTGACAAAAATATTGCCCATATTCTCGAAAATATTTGCACTCACGTTTTACTAACGAAAAAACTGCTCTCAGAGCAGCTAAATCGATCGGTTGAAATCAACGTTATTTTGAAAGAAAATGCGTCTGCCCTTGCACGCGACCTTTTCAGCACGTTAAATATTCCAATTCTTTGCACCAACTTTGAAGTCTATGGTGATGTGGTTGAAGTTGTTCATGATTACAACTATCGACTCTACGGTGTTGAGGCAAAACTGTTTGATACAGAGTTCAAAAACTATAACCCAACAACCACCGATCGAGTTTTTATTGCTCGACGAGGCAGCCGTCAGTTAATTAATCATGACGAAGTTGTCGATTTTCTTGAGCAAAGGGGATTTGTAACTTATTATCCCTCTTTTGTCACTCTAGCCGAGTCGAAATCTGAAAACTCTACTCCACCAGTGTTTCCCATTTTAATTGGGTAGAAGCAGCAAAAGAGCGAAACCGATATACAGTCGGACTTCTAGACTTTACTTCCACTAAAGTGACAAAAGAGGGATACCTGGAGGGCGCTGACCAACTGCTATCCAGCGTAGTGGTTAACGCGGTGCTGGTCGATAAGGGCTATGATGCCGATGAGCGCGTGCTTGAGACGCTGCAAGCGCACGGCAAGACGGCAGTAGTTCCACCACGCTCCAAGCGGAAGCAGCAGCGTGAGTATGACCAGGCGTTGGGCAAAGCACATTACCTGATTGAAAACTTTTTTTGCCAAGCTTAAGGGGTACCGAGCGATTGCCACACGCTACGCTAAGCGCGGCTGTAAGCTTCTCAGTGCTATCTCTTTCTCTGCCACCGTCGTTTGGCTCAATTGATGACATGCTCTAGCATTTCCTGGCAGGTAAGTAGGTAGCCACAATTAATTGTAAAAAGGGGTTTGGGGGCTTTGCCCCCAGGCAGGGGGTTCCACCCCCTCCACCCCCAAAAGTATCTTTAGTTTAATTACGTCCAGTTACTTAACTCTGATTCAGATGGTGTAACGGGGAGTTATGCATACACGGTCGGTCGTTGGAAGAGAAGCAGCCTTATCGGGCATGAGCGCGCTTGCGGGTAAGCGTTGAGCCTGTGATGCGCCGCTTCAAGCGTTTTCGGCTCTTTGTCGGACGGTCTCGCAACCGCAGGAAACGGTTTGGTTGGCGCCTAAACTGGATTGATGGCTTGTTGAACGACGCACTGGCACATGCCTCCTGATTCATGCAGGAAGCCTATCGTACGTCCTCACAGCATGCTTCTAGTTTAGTCGAGCAGTCTGCGCAGAAAAATTGGCTTGCCGTCGGTGCAGTCTTGACGGTCAAACTCTTTGCAAACATCGTCTGAAAAGCAGAGATAGCCGTGCCTGTAGAGCCTCAGATAACAGACAGAATCATGCCCTCTCGTGCCAGTACGCTGTTAGGAAACACCGACTGCACCTGCATACCCACATCGTCTAGAAAATCATCGCAGTGATTGGGGTCATGGTGAAAAATCACCGCTTTTTTCACGCCCGCTGCTTTGGCTAGCTTAATCGCCTCTTGCCAGGTTGAGTGCCCCCAGCCCACTTTGGGCGCTTTGGGGTCGTGATACTCTTCATCGGTGTAGCAAGCGTCGTAAATTAAAACATCGGCTTCACGAGCGAGGTACAGTAGATTCTCATCCAACTGATCAGAGTAATGTTCCGTATCGGTAGCGTAGACGACGGTGCGTCCTTGGTAGGTCACACGATAGCCCATTGCGGTGTTGGGGTGGTTGAGCGGACCCGTTTCGATCGTGATTGCGCCCAGTTGCATGACATCACCCGGAAACAGGTCGTAGAACTTCAAGTCAGACTGCATCACTTGAATCGGCACAGGAAAGTTGGGATGAAGCATCTGGTCGCTGAGCCGCTGCTTCAGCGTCGCTCCATTCGGTGCGATCGCGCCATAAATGTGAAAGCAGTTGCCCTTCATAAACGCTGGCACAAAAAATGGAAACCCCTGGATGTGATCCCAATGGGAATGGCTAAAGAAAATATAGGCTTCCACAGGCATCTGCTTGAGCAGGTGCTTTCCCAGCACGCGTAGCCCCGTACCCCCGTCAAAAATGAGCCGTTTGCCGTCCACTCGCATCTCCACGCAGGAGGTGTTGCCGCCGTAGCGCACTGTCTCATGTCCAGGAGCGGGAATGCTGCCTCGAACACCCCAAAATTCAACCGCGAACTCTGGCGACGGTGGTGCAGACTTGGTATCTGCATGTTGAACCTGGAGGTTGGATGCAGGTGAATCAGGGTTTGGCATTTTTGGTCTGATTAGCCTTTTCTAACAAGTCTATAAACGACAAGGACACAAGTTGGGCTGACGGTAAGGGCAGCGTTGAAGCATACACTTTACGGCTTCAGGTGTAGACTAAACGTGAGCTTGGTTAAAGGGCGATCGTCTGGCGCGGCTGCACCTGTCATCAACCGATCGCTAACGTATCCGGTAATGGATACAACAGGGCGCTGCTACGGACATCGCCTAGTAGTGAAGTTGACAATGGCTAATAACGTATCCTAATCCATGTGCAAAGTTTTCGGTACATTCGTAATGCTTTGTCAGTTTTTAGTACCTACTTCCTAAAACTAGGTGTCTTTAAACAATCAGGATAATCTTTAATATTCCCTGAGTTTAAATATTTTTAACATGGCTGAGGAAGCATTCTTCCTCAGCCATGCTCTGTAGAAAGTAGTGCTCTAACCTGCTTTTAGCCTTTGCCGCCGCCCGCTTTGATGCACTGCTCTACCAGCGGCAAGACGTGCTCAACGTCTTTCCACCCAAGGATTTCTGTCACTTTCTTCTCCAAGTTTTTGTAGGAGCGGAAAAATTCAGCGATTTCATCTAAACGGTGAGGGGCAATATCAGCAAGGCGTTTCACTTGAGCATAGCGGGGGTCTTTGTCGGGAACACACAGAATTTTCTCATCGCGATCGCCGCCATCAATCATTTCTAGCATACCGATCGGACGTGCCGGAATGACACAACCCGGAAAGGTGGGTTGATCCATTAGCACAATGCCATCGAGGGGATCGCCGTCATCAGCCAGGGTATTGGGCACAAACCCATAGTCGTAGGGGTATTGCACCGAGGAGTAGAGCACACGGTCTAACGCAAAGGCATTCAAGTCTTTGTCAAACTCATATTTATTCTTACTCCCAGCGGGAATCTCGATCAGGACGTTTAGCAAACCGGGCTTGGGTTGGGCAGGTATACGGGACAGATCCACAGCAATTCTCCAAACTAGCGAGGGGGATGGGGGAAAGGCTAAGGGCTAGAGGATGAAGGCTAAATCATTTATCCTTTAGCCTTCATCTTTTCTAACTGCTCTCCCCGTTTAAGATTCTACGGGAAGACGGAGGTATAAGGCGTGGAAGGCGATCGCGCTAGACGAAGAGCACCAAGACAGACCAGTGTATATTAGAGCCGCGTTTCTTCCCGCTTCAATAGCATCTCTAGCAACATAGAGGTAGGAGACGTGAGCAAAATTCGTCTGCCTAGTGAGGTGCAAACATGCCATATCCAACATTGGGACTGTCTCACACCATTCTTTTTTCTGGATGTCTTTTCATAACCGTACTGGTGTCAAGGTTACTGTCAGGGCGAACTCTGAGTCATTGCGTGTATGAAGCTTTTAGTTGTGCTGCTGGCTCTTTTTCGGCAGGTTTTCTGCTGACGCTTTTATAAACCGCTACTTCTCTCTTCTTAACGCTTGAACCAGGGGCAAAAAGGTGGGGACTAGGGCGGGTTGGCTGACGACCAGGGTTGGATAAGCCCGATCGCCATAATCCTTCCCGACCTGGAGCGGAAAGATTGGTTTTGGTTCGAGTGGAATCCAAACGGCTCCAGCAGCTTGCACGATCGCCCAGACTGCCGCAATATCCCAAATTTTGGGTGTGGCTTCGACTCCACCTAACGTGGCTCCGGCAGCAATGGTCAGAAAGTTGTAGGTTGTGGCTCCCAGCATCCGAATTTTGCAGGGAAAGGGGTTCTTTAGCAAGGCAGTGCTGCGGGTGCAGAGGCTGAAGCAGTGGTTTGAGGTGAGAGCATCAGTGTTGGTGTGGATGGGGCGATCGTTCAAAAAAGCGCCTGTTGGCATCTCCAAACCAGACTCACCACGCCAATAACCGTGAAAGGACTGTCCCAGCGGTGGTAGATGAACGTAGCCGAAGACAGGTGTACCTTGGTAGAGCAAGCCCAGCGAAATGCCCCAAATTGGTAAACCTCTGGCAAAGTTCGTAGTGCCGTCTATAGGATCAATAATCCAGCACCAGTCGTTTGCAGGAAAGATATGTTCCACTTCTTCGCTAAGAACGCCGTGATTGGGAAAGGCTTGGGCGATCGCACGTCTCAAAGCATCATCCGCCCAGCGATCGGACTGCGTGACCAAACTACCATCGGCTTTTTCTGCCGCCTGCGCCTGCCCAAAATCTTGTAGTAGTTGCGCTCCCACACGGGCAGTCGTGGTTTTAGCAAAGTCGAGTATCTGTGTCCAGAAGTCAGACATGAAAGTTTTAAGTTTTGAGTTTTAAGTTTTGAGTTAAAAGACGTAACTACAACCTTTTCTAATCGAGTTCGTTGCTCATTACGGTGGCGATCGCCGCTTTTGCATTTGACTGAAACTCCGCCACATTCACACGGCTGAGTAGCCCCACAGCCACAAGCATGCCCACAGCTTGCACCGCAAACACCAATCCATAGGACAGTACGGGAGCCGTGAAGAGCTTGTTGCCAAGATCCAGAACCGTCCCGCCTGCAACAGTGGAGAGTGCCCGTGCCATCGCTTGCGCCAGTCCCCAGGCTCCGATGAAGGTGCCAGCTGTTTCCGCAGCGGTGAGATCTAGCATGAGGCTGAGCGCGCCTGTAGTGGTGATGCCAGATGCCAGACCGAACGCGAAAACCACTCCTTTGAGCGCGGTTTGGTTAGCGGTGAAGCCAGCGGCAATCAGCAAGACAAAGCACCCTGCGGCCAGTAAACAGCCCACTTTGGCGGTTTGCTGCTTGCCCAGACGCGGCACGACTAAAAAGCCAGCACTGCTGATGCCGATTAGTGTACCTGTACCCCAAAAAGCGTTCAGCAATGTGGTTTTAGAGAATTCCATGCCAAACACTTTGGCACCGTAGGGTTCCAATACCGCATCTTGCATGAAGAGGCTGATAGTCATCACTAGCAGGAATGTGAAGAAAATACCCGTTTGGCGGCTGGCGGTTAGGACTCGCAAGGCTCTGCCTAACGTGATTTGGTCTTCCCGATCGGCTAACGACGATCGCGATCCATAGAGCGAATATTTTTTCTCTACGCCCGCCGTTGCTAGGATTGCTAACCCAACGACGATCGCGGGTACGATGATAAAAACTCGATTGATCGCCGCTTGCAGCACATCCAGCGATGTATTCAGCGTCAACTGTTTCAGCAAGACGCTAATTAAAATTGCGCCGACGACAATGCCCACCATTAGCATTGACCAGACAACACCAATCAGTTTGGGGCGATTTGTCTCATCCGAAACATCCACCAGCAACGCAGCAAAGGGAGTCGAGCCAGCACTGAGCGCCATCCCATACAGTGCGAATACGCCTGCGAGTAGGGCTGTCCAGAGATACGTTTCACCACTCCAAGTCCAACCGCCTGCTGCCTGAACTGTTGCGCCCAAGCGCCACATCACCTGCACCGCTAAAAAGGAGGCGAGCGCAAACAGCGCCGTACCAGCCCACACATAGCTCGTGCGATGATAGCCTGCGATCGGTCGAGCATCCGACATCTGCCCAAACCAAACCCGTGCAGGTGACATAAATTGATGGACTGCAATCACGCTTGCGGCGATCGTCGCTGGAATCGCCAGGTTGCCAATCATTGCCCGATTCAGCACCCCCAAAAAGAGCACAGACATCATCCCCAGCCCCATCTGATATAGTCCCAGGCGAAACATAGTGAACAAGCCAAGCTTGGACACACCAGCATCGTGTGGCGATCGATACGCCTGTGAGTCAGACACGTTGCGCGTTGACATAGCCGATTCCTCAAATACCTTCAAACGATCGCCAGCAGCCATCTCCACATTAAGCTCAAACGCCTCACCCTTGCTCGAAATTTCCGACCTCATCTCTCATCCTTTGCCGCTCTCCTCCCCAAGCGATACACTAAACAGACACACCCAAAACAGGGAGCGATCGCGTGCAAACGGTAACGCTTGGCAAAGATGGTCCCGCTGTCACCGCCCTCGGCATTGGCACCTGGGCATGGGGCGACAAACTTTTCTGGAGCTACGGCAACGACTACGGTGCCGATCAGGTGCGCGAGGCGTTCCGTGCCACGCTAGACGCTGGCATCGACTTTTTTGATACGGCAGAAGTCTACGGTTTGGGCGAATCTGAGCGGCTGCTTGGGCAGTTTATGCGACAGACTGAAAAACCTGTGCAGATTGCCACAAAGTTCTTTCCATTGCCCTGGCGCTTCAACGCTCAATCCGTTTCTGATGCCTTGACTGCCAGTCTGGAACGCTTACAGGTGCCGCAAGTTGCACTCTATCAAGTGCATCAACCGTTTGATTTCCTCCTCGGCAAACGTGCCTTAATGAATGCGCTGGCAGATGAGGTGCAGCAGGGCAGAATTGCGACCGTTGGAGTCAGCAATTACTCAGCCGAACAGATGCGGGAGTCACACAAGTTCCTGGCGGCAAGGGGCGTACCGCTAGCAGTCAATCAGGTACGCTACTCGTTGCTGACCCGTCAAATTGAAAGCAATGGCATTCTCGACACTGCCCGCGAGCTGGGTATTACAATTCTGGCGTACAGTCCCCTGGCGCAAGGTTTGTTGACGGGGAAGTATACGGCTGAGTCGGCACGATCGGGTCAGTCGCTCCAGGGTGCCCGTCGTCTCGATCCCCGCTTTAATGAGAGTGGGTTAGAAAAAATTGCGCCTGTCGTGCGGTTACTTCAGGATATGGGCGCAGTGCATCAACGGACTCCCGCTCAAGTTGCCCTCAATTGGTTGATTGCTCAAGGCGTGATTCCGATTCCTGGTGCCAAGAACGCTGATCAGGCGCATCAAAATGCTGGCGCACTAGGCTGGAGCTTGACTGAACAAGAAATTGCAACGCTCGATCGCGCCACCCAAGCTTGGAAATAAACGATGCTCGATCGCGCCACAACACTTTTTACAGCTTGGGGGCTGATTGACTGACCAAAGTCCTCAAAGGCTGCTTGCTCCGTTGCTCAACCGCCCGTGATTAAAAGCCGGGCTAACGGCAGGAAACCCGTTGTAGGCTTTGCCTTCCCGAAGGGTAACGGGTTGCAAGGCGCTTGCAGTCCTCTTCAGAGGACTTCCTTCTGTTAGCCCGCACTTTCAGTGCAGGGCGGGGGAAGCGATCGCTGCAAGCTTTGTCAGTCAACCAGGCTTGGGGGTTCAACCTCAATCGCTGGCAAGGCGTGCGGGGTGAATACTGGGTGTTGGCTCAAAGCGTCCTACTGCTCAGGTTTATGGCACTGCCAGTTTACACTCCACCGCAAGTCACACTCTCACCGCCAGTTTTGTATGGGGTTTGGGCAGTCGCTCTCCTCTTCGGGCTTTTTGCCCTGCTCTTGATCGCAAAAGGGCTGCTAGAACTGGGTGACAGCCTAACACCTCTACCTCATCCTAGAGACGATGGGCAACTGGTACGATCGGGCGTTTATCGCTTCGTGCGGCATTCACTCTACAGCGGTTTGATTGTAGCTGGGTTTAGTTGGGCACTCTATCAAGTAAGCCTGAGTCACCTGGTCGGCACTACACGTCTGTTTGCGTTTTTCAATCTCCAAGGCAAGCCGCGAAGAAAGCTGGTTATTGCAAAAATACCCTGACTACGCCCACTATCAACAGCACGTGAAGCGCCTAGTTTCCTGGTTGTACTGAGCGCAACTCCGTTTGCGTCGGAAATGTTCTAAACATCATCACGCGATCGCAGCTCGTGGTGCCCGGAACAAGCGACATCAGGTGTGAATAAGACTGTGGGAAGCAACTTATTTTCTTGGTGCAGTCGCTAACGCTCGTAGCCCTAATGCCGCTCTGAAGGAGCTTTGGTCTAAATGGCTAACGTCCATTGGTGCAAACACGTTAAACTATCGCAATCACGCCTTAAACACTGAGCCGTTATGGAGTTATGACTATAGTTCTGATCGTAGACGATAGCCCCACTGTGCGGGAAATGGTCTCAGAGCAATTCAGAAAAAGCGGCTTCAGCGTCATTGAGGCGGTTGACGGTGAAGAGGCGATCGAGCGTATCACGGCAAAGGTTCCCGATGTTGTGGTGACGGATATCGTGATGCCTCGTAAAAACGGCTACGAACTCTGTCGTTGGATCAAAAACGATCCCAGAACAAAGCATATTCCTGTGATTATGTGTACCAGCAAAAGCGAAGAGTTTGATGTCTACTGGGGCATGAAGCAAGGCGCGGATGCGTACATTACCAAGCCCTACCACCCGCCTGATTTGCTGAATGCGGTCAAAAAACTGCTCCAACAGGCGAACGGGTAAGGGCTATGGGTTAACTGATCAGCCGATTTTAGGAGTCCCATAACGGCACAGTTGAGCCGACGCAGATATCACCCAGATTCTAACCGATAGCCCCTTGTCATTTGGCTCCAAAGCCGTGTTGGGCTGCTGGCACTCACAGTGAAATTTAGGCGACTTTAAGCTGTTTTTCAATCGCATCACACGCCACATTCACCCCATCTTCTGCCCGGATAATATCCCCATTTTCTGCTGCTTTAGCTGCATAACTAGGATCTTCTAATAGTTCACCTAACTGTCTAGCGACTCGTTCTGCTGCATACTGTTTGCGAGGGATTATCTGCGACGTTCCCAAGCGCTTGACCCTAGCTGCATTGTCGGGTTGGTCATGGCTGTAAGGCATGACGAGGGTTGGATGACCTGCCCTCAATGCCTGAGCCGTCGTTCCAATTCCACCCTGATGAACAATCGCACAAGCAAGAGGAAAGATTTCTGAATAGGGCGCATAGTCACAGGCGAGGATGCTAGCTGGTAAATTTTCAGGTAGGGAATTCTTACCCATCAATAGCACAGCACGGCGATCGAGTTTGATGGCAGCCTGCACACTTTCGGCATAAAAATCACCGGGAGCATTGACCGCCGCTGAACCTAGGGTAAACACCAGAGGCGGATCGCCAGAATTCAGAAAAGCTAGCAGTTCTGGAGTGATGTGCTGCTCTCGATCGCCATCATAGAAAGTAAAGCCAGTCGTCACAACATTGGGCGACCAGTCGGGTTGGGGAGTGCCTAATACTGATGAAAATAAGGCTAAAACTAAGTCGGGAGAATACTTATCATTACCGACAATCGGATTCTGTATAGGGGGTAAACCTAACTCCTTGCGCATTTCATACACTGGTTTTCCCCAAGGTCGAATTACAGACTTTGAAAATTCTACAACCCAGCGATTAATTCCTGGTCCAAAATGGTAAAGTTTTGCCAGTGCTGGGTATACCGAAGACACGATCGGTTCATACGCCGAAAAAAATGCAACCGGAGCCAGAGCGCAGCTAGCCCAGTGCAACTTCAGCACTTCAGCGACTAAGGGAGCGGCATAAATAATTTCGTGAGCGACCAAGAAGTCAGCGTCTATTGCGATCGCCATCAAGTCGTCATATGTGTTCCGCACATTGCTCAGAACAAGGTCTTTCAGAATTAGCTTTGGTCCTATTTTCGGGTCCATCAGCCGTTCAAACAGTTGAGGATCTTCTGGCAAATCAGGGCGAATCGCATGAAATTTTAACCCTAAAGACTCAACCTTACTTCGATACCCTTCTGCTGTTGCAAGCACGACATCATGACCGCGATCGCACAAGCTTAAACTCAATGCAATGATGGGATGTAGATCGCCCAGTGAACCCCATGTGGCAAGAATAATCCGGCTCACGCTTTTACCCCTCGGTCAGCACACTTACATCGTCAGAACTAATCTATCTTAAACTTTTTGAATCGCCTTACCGACAAAACTCGAATACCGCCTTCATCGACAAAGCAAAGGAGCCAAACAATAAGTGGTACGAGAACCTCGCTTGCGCGGACAAGATGCCCGCACTGTGGTTAGAAAGCTGTTCAGCTTATTGCTACAAGCTTCCTTAGAGGTTGCTCAGCGAAGCGATCGCTGGTTAGTTGACCGCATTGAGCTGGACTAATCACCGAAACCAACCGCTACTCAGTCGCCACCGACGCTGATCCCACTGCCTTGAACAATCGCGCCTGTAATATTAATGCCATTCATCCTGGCACCAACCGTTTCAGCATTGCTAACGTTCGCATTCTTCAGGTTGGCGTTTCTAAGGTTTGCCAGGTTCAAGGTCGCGTTGCTGGCAAACACACCAGTGAGGTTCGCGTTTTGCAGGTCAGCGCCACTGAGATCAGCCCCTTCAAGGTTGGCATTGGTCAAATTTGCTCCTTGCAGATTGGCATTGCGTAAATCGGCACCAATCAAGTGAGTTGCAGTTAAGTCTGCACCAGCCAAGTTGCAGCCAGAGCATGATCGCGTTTCAAGCAAGCGTTTCACATGGTCAGGGTTTTCGGCTCTTGCTGGAGTGGCGATCGCAACGGCAGCGACTAGAAAAAGCGTAGAAAAGAATGTGTTCATCATTTGCCTCCTGGAAACTGAAGCGTCAGTTGGCTACTACATCAGCAATCCAACCAAAATCGGAATATCTAGAAAACGAATTTAGCCTAGCTGGTTGAAATTGAAGTTTGAATGCGTGCTTTTAACAAGGCATCAATAGAAAACAGCACACGTCGTCAATCGATCGTATAGCAATAGACAGATGGGTTAGGACGGGGTGCAGGGGCTTCGGCGTGAGCGCTCAGTCGAACGGTGGAACCCTTGACCGGGGGCAACGCCCACACACCCTTTAATCCCCATGTCCTAAACGTTGTGACGATCGCTACAGTTCAGAGGAAGGCAATGGATGAGAAAGGTAAAGAACTCATTGCACGCTATGAATCAATCAGAAGCCACGTTCCGTATAAACACTATGGTGCTGGAACGAGCTGTGATTACCTTCCTGCTAAAGGCTGAATTATAGGTAGAGATTCGAGCAACTCTGACGATAGCTCACACCATAGAGCCAGATTGAATCTGCTCTTCACCTCTAGTTTCGCGCTTAAAAGCGGGCGCGATCGTGGGGTTCGTTAAAATTAATGAGTGGTCCTTTCGGGACAATGCGATTTGGGTTTACCTGCGTTTGGCTCATGTAATAGTGGCGCTTGATGTGATCCAGGTTGCACGTCTCCTTGATGTCGGGGTATTGATAGACATCTTTCAGGTAGTTCCACAGGTTGGGATAATCGACGATGCGCTTCAGGTTGCATTTGAAGTGCCCGTGGTAGACCACATCAAACCGCAGCAAGGTCGTAAACATACAGATGTCAGCTTCAGTGAACTGATTGCCGCAGAGATACCGCTGCTGACCCAAAAGCGCTTCCCAACGATCGAGGTTTTGAAACAGTTCTGTTACGGCTTCTTCGTAAGCTGCTTGAGAAGTCGCAAACCCAGACCGATACACACCGTTGTTAATGGGCATGTAAATCGCGTCGATCGTCTGATCAATGGTTCCTCTTAGCGCTTCAGGATAGAAGTCGGTGTTTGGCTTGGCGATCGTCGCTCCGAACTCGGTGTCAAACATCCGAATAATCTCGCGTGACTCGTTGTTGATGATCGTCTGCGTTTGTTTGTCCCACAGCACAGGCACGGTAATACGCCCCGTGTAATGCTCGTCTGCTTTGACGTAAATTTCTTGCAAAGACTGAGCGTGGTTCACACTATCAGGAATGGCACCCGGCGAGTCTGAAAAGCTCCAACCCTTGTCTGTAAGGATCGGATCGACGATCGACAGCCCGATCGCGTCCCCTAATCCCTTTAACTGCCGCATGATCAACGTTCTGTGCGCCCAGGGACACGCCAGCGAAATGTAAAGGTGATAGCGTCCTGCTTCTGCCTTAAACTCACTGGAACCGTCTGCTGTAATCTTGTTACGAAACTTCGTCGGCATCCGGTTAAATTTGCCTGTCTGATCACGCTCTGTCCATTCAGTTGTCCACTTGCCATCAACCATCATGCCCAATGCCATCGGTGCCTCCGTGAGCTTTTGAGTTTTGCATTGCAAGAGACGCGATCGCTCACGTCTCTACCGTGTTATGCCAGATCAAACAGCAGAATTTCTGCATCCGTACTGGCTTCAAAAACCAATTTGGTTTCCTGACTGATCGCGGCAGCATCGCCTTTGTCAAGGGTTTTGCCGTTGAGCGTCACTTCACCTCGCACAATCTGCACCCAGGCATGACGATCGACGTTCAGCGCATAAGTCAGCCGTTCACCGGGTTCCAAAAGAGTGGCATACAGTGCTGCATCTTGATGCAGTTTGACTGCGCCGTCTGTTTCATCCCGGTTAGCAAGAGCACGCCATTGACCGCGCTTGGTTGCGGTCGAGAACTCTTTCTGCTCGTAGCTGGGCGTGGTGCCGTGTTGCTCTGGCAAAATCCAGATTTGCAACAAATGTAGCGCTTCTGTGTTGGAGGGGTTGAACTCGCTGTGAGTAATGCCGGTGCCAGCCGAAAAGCGCTGGATACCGCCTGCACCGATCGTCTCCGTGTTGCCAATGCTGTCCTTATGAGCAACAGCACCAGAGACTACATAAGTGATGATTTCCATATCCCGGTGGGGATGGGTAGGAAAACCAGCACCAGATGCGATCGTGTCTTCGTTGATCACTCGCAGGCTACGAAAGCCCATGTGCTGCGGATCGTAGTAGTTGGCAAACGAGAATGAGTGATAGGAGTTCAGCCAACCGTGGTTGGCGTGTCCCCGGTCTTCAGCTTTACGAATGGTCAGCATGTGCGTCTTCTCCTTTGAAATATACTAGGTCATACATTTCGTATAAGAACAGAATAACATAAATTTGTTTGAATGCAAACTGTTTTGCAAAGCCGCCCTCCTACGGTGCGTTACGCTTCAACACGCACAACTCTCTCCACTTTGCTATCCCCCAATTTCGCGATATTCTACTTTTTTGCAAAGAAGTGTGAGAAGTTTTAGCGTTTTACGCTAGGTTTAAAGAAGGCTAGTAAGATATACGGATCAGTAGCAAGTCTGTTTATCGTTCACGATCGTGCTTGGTTCCCTGTTTGTTTGGATGGGTACTGGATTTCAGGAACTTGAGCCATGCTTGACACAGGTCAACTTCAACTCACTGGTGATGCTCTTGTATGGTTTAGGCAAGGGCTGGCGGCGGCGGCGACTGAAGCGTACGAACGGGCTGTCGCGCAGTACGATCGCGTCATTGACCTTAGACCCGATTTTTACGAAGTTTGGTACGAACGTGGCTTAGCGCTCGAAAAGCGAGGCTTTTATATCGAAGCGATCGCCAGCTTTGATCGCGCACTGAGCCTGCGACCCAAAGGTGATGCGTCTGTTCAGATCTGGTACGATCGCGGTAACGCTCTACAGTATGGTCTCGGTAGCTATCAGGCGGCGATTGACAGCTACGATCGCGTGTTGCAAATCAACGCCAGCCATGAGCAGACCTGGCAAGATCGTGGCAACGCCTTGCTGTACGGGTTGAGCCTTCCAGCAGAAGCAATGACCAGCTACGATCGCGTGTTGCACATTAACCCAGATAGTTACCTGGCATGGCGCAATCGTGGCAACGCATTAGTGGAATTGCGTCGTTATACAGAGGCAATCGCCAACTACGATCACGCCCTTGTATTGAAGCCAGATGATGAAGTGTCCTGGCAAGCGCGTCAGTTAGCCTCCGAGCGATCGGGGCTTAGCCAGAGACCACCCACCACGAATCCCGCCTGGTATGGCGCTGGTTTTAGTGATCCACCCACGTTTGTGGAAGGCGACCTTGACAGCCGCGATAGCTTTATCTCTGAGACAGATATCGACGATGGGGCTTTGCGCGCTCAAGGCAATCCCTTTTTGGTTATTGAGGACGATCGAGGCAGGCGAGAAGTCATTCTAGAGTATGACCAATATCGAGTGGGTCGCGATCCTAAAAGCGATATCTGTCTCCATTCTCAATTTGCGTCTCGTCATCACGCGATCGTAACCAAAGTTTTTCAGGGCAATGGCAGCTACACCTACCAGATTACTGACGGCGATTTGGACGGCAAGGCAAGCACGAATGGGCTGTTAATCAATGGTCAGAAATACCGGACGTGGACATTGAAGCCCGAAGATGTCATAGTCTTTGGTCCTAAAGTGCGAGCAACCTATCGTTTCTCTGTGCGTGAAGCGGATGATCAATAACGCTCGCCTCTCAAAGGATCTTTGAAAAGTAGAGGGTGTCTCATCACGGTGCGTCACTAACGAGGACTTTTCAAACACATTCTCAGCCTCATGCTAGTCATAAACTGTACTGTCTAAAGTATCCTGTGGCTCTGCCTTTTCTCAGCGATCGCAATGGTTAGTTGATGGCATCAGCAATGGTTTTTCACCGATCGTCATCGTTCTAACTTTAGAGGGACGCATTCTTCATCGTGCAACCGTGCTGTCCGGTGGGTCTCCTGGTATTCTAGCGCCAACACCGAACGCGCAATGTGCGATGACTTACATGAGCCACGATGACAGAGTATCTGTAACGCACGATCGACCGCATATAGGGGGAACAACAGATGTCTGATCTCATTCAAGCTGTACTCAACAGCGACGAACGAACGAATCTGCGCCAGTTTGCAAGCCAGCTTCGCACTACCCACGAAAAGCGCTATCTGCTGCGAAACGAAATTCTTTTAGCCTTCTCTGATTACTGTAATCACTACGAGAAGTCGGAGCAGTTCCAAACTTCCTCTCGGCTGGGCAAGCTCGTTTACCATATCCAGGAAATGATTCTGGATGGCAACAGCCTTTGTCTGGTGATTCGACCCCGGATTGCTAGCCAGGAAGCGTATCGATTGCTGGAAGATCTGACGGTTGAGCCGATGAGCGTTAGCGATTTGCTCGATTTACGCGATCGCCTCGTCAATCGCTATCATCCCCAGGAAGGTGATGTGCTGGAGATCGACTTTCAGCCTTTTTATGATTACTCACCTACCATTCGTGACCCCAAAAATATTGGCAAAGGGGTTGAGTATTTAAATCGTTATCTTTCTAGCAAACTGTTTCAAGATCAAAGCGTCTGGCTAGATAGCGCCTTTAACTTTCTGCGGCTGCATCACCACAAGGGTCACCAACTGTTGATCAATGAGCGCATTCAAACACGGCAGGCGCTATCGCAGCAGATCAAAGCCGCATTGAGTTTGTTGAACGATCGCCCCGATGATGCCCCCTACGAACACTTTCGCTTTGACCTGCAAGATCTTGGCTTTGAACCTGGGTGGGGCAACACAACACTGCGCGTTCGAGAGACGCTGGGACTACTCGATCAGCTCATTGACTCGCCTGACCACCAAGTTTTAGAGGCGTTTGCGGCTCGCATTCCCATGATCTTTCAAATCGCCCTCATCTCGCCGCATGGCTGGTTTGGGCAAGACGGTGTGTTGGGACGACCCGACACAGGCGGACAGATTGTTTACATTCTCGACCAGGTGAAAAGCCTGGAAAAGCAGCTTCAAGAAGACATCGAGCTGGCGGGGCTGGATGTGCTGAATCTTCACCCCAAAGTGATTGTGCTGACGCGGCTGATTCCCAACAGTGACGGCACGACCTGCAATCAACGGCTAGAGAAAATTTATGGCACTGAAGATGCCTGGATTCTGCGGGTGCCGTTCCGCGAGTTCAACCCTAAGCTCACGCAGGACTGGATCTCGCGCTTTGAGCTTTGGGGCTATCTGGAAACGTTTGCGATCGATGCCGAAACCGCTCTTCGCGCCGAATTTAGTGGCAAGCCCGATCTCATCATCGGCAATTACTCCGATGGCAACCTGGTTGCTTTTTTGCTGGCGCGGAAGCTCAAAGTAACCCAATGCAACATCGCCCACGCGCTCGAGAAATCCAAATACCTGTTCAGCAACCTCTACTGGCAAGACCTGGAAGCTAAATACCATTTCTCGCTTCAGTTCACGGCAGATTTGATTGCGATGAATGCGGCTAACTTCATCATCAGCAGCACCTATCAAGAAATTGTCGGCACGCCCGAAAGCGTAGGGCAATACGAATCTTACAAATCGTTTACGATGCCAGAGCTGTATCACGTTACCAGTGGCATTGACCTCTTCAGCCCCAAGTTCAACGTAGTGCCGCCTGGTGTGAATGAAGCGGTGTACTTTCCCTATACGCGTACAGATGATCGACTGCTGGGCGATCGCGATCGTTTGGAAGACCTGCTCTTCACGCTCGATGATCCACTTCAGGTCTATGGCAAGCTTGACGATCCGGCTAAGCGCCCAGTGTTCTCAATGGCACGGCTCGATCGCATCAAAAACCTGACAGGACTGGCAGAATGCTTTGGTAAGAGCAAGGCACTGCAAGAGCGCTGCAACCTGATTCTCATTGCAGGCAAACTCCGCACCGAAGACTCCACCGACCACGAAGAAATTGACGAAATCGAAAAGCTCTACAAACTCATTGACGAGTATGACTTGCATGGCAAAGTTCGCTGGCTAGGTGTACGTCTGGCAAAAAGCGATTCGGGCGAGATTTACCGCATCATTGCCGACCATCAGGGAGTCTTTGTGCAGCCTGCGCTATTTGAAGCCTTTGGCTTGACCATTCTAGAAGCGATGATTTCTGGCTTACCTACCTTTGCCACACGCTTTGGCGGTCCGCTCGAAATTATTCAGGACAAATTTAACGGCTTTTACATCAACCCCACGCACGTGGAAGAGATGGCAGCAACCATCCTTGCATTTGTCTCCAAGTGCGAACAAAATCCTCACTACTGGAATGAGATTGCTAATCGAGGCATTGAGCGGGTTTACAGCACCTACACCTGGAAAATTCACACCAATCGGCTACTTTCGTTGGCAAAAATCTACGGCTTCTGGAACTACATCTCTCAAGAAGACCGGGAAGACATGCTGCGCTACGTTGAGGCGTTGTTCTACCTGCTTTACAAACCACGGGCGCAGGCTTTGATGGCAGAGCAGATGCAGCGATAGTTAAAACGCTTTAGCTAGCAGCAGTCAGCGGTCAGCGATCGACCTTGGGCTGACTACTGATGACTGACCACTGATTGAAGCGAGTCTTCGATCGTCATTGACGAGTCCTTGATACTCGCAGACTAATCTTTGCTACTCACGAACGAGTCTTTGTTACTCACGAACGAGTCTTTGCTACTCACGAACGAGTCTTTGCTACTCACGAATGAATGTTGATCACTCACGGACAGGTCTTTGATACTAGCAAACGAGTCTTTGCTACTCACGAATGAATCTTTGATACTCGTGAATGAATGTTGATCACTCACGGACGAGTCTTTGATACTCGCAAACGAGTCTTTAATACTCGCGGACAGGTCAATCTATCTGTAGGATGGATAAAGCCGTTCCGGCATCTCAGAAAAGCGGTAGCGTAACCCATGCGGACGTTGGATTACCCTGCGGGAAGCAAGCTACATGCTTCAATCCAACCTACGTTCATCCTATATTTAACTTCTCACGGACGAGTCTTTGCTACTCACGGACGAGTCTTTAATACTCAACGATCAGTAATACTGCCAGCTTAATGGCGGTTAGAAACCAGGCTTGCAGTCGCCATCTCCTCAACGACGAGCATTAGAGGGTCAAGCGATCGCGATCGTATAAGCTTTTCTCAATTTACTTTTGCCCTGGTCGCCATTGTGGTCATAATGGTGTCTTGTTTGACAACTCTGTTGGTTCCTGGGAATGGTGCTCCGTCTTGAGACAATTAAAAAGCTGACAGCAACGCTAAATTTACCCTGCAAACTGCTGACAGGGCTGTTCTGTTTTATTCTGGTTGGGGTTGTCATTGCAGCTCAACCCTCGATCGCGCAGAGTAGTTCAGTCAAAGATCTTCAGCAGCAGCAGCAGCAGATTGACCAACAGCGATCGCAAATTTCTAAAGAGCATGAGCGCCTGAAAAACTTAGAAAAAGCAGCGCAGGGAAACCTTCAGGGGTTGCGCCAGGGCATCAAAGCCACTGCCAGCCAGATCAAAACCAGTGAAACTCAACTGCAAGGCGCAACCACACAGTTGCGATCGTTAGAAGTGTCTCTGGTCAAGGCAGAACAGCTTTATCGGCAAAAGCAGTTCTCAACCGTGGCGAGGCTCCGGTTTTTGCAGCGGCAGCAGACCGATCGTGGCTGGGCAGTGCTCTTGCAAAGCCAAAACTTGAACGAGTTTCTCGATCGCCGCCATCAACTCAAACGCCTCTACAAAGCCGATCAACAGTTACTCAGCAGCTTTAAGCAAGACACCGATCGCATCGATCAGCAGCGTGATCAGGTCGAGCAACAGAAAAATCAAATCGCCTTGCTCAAGCAGCAACTCCTGGCGCAGAAGGCAGAATTTGAAGCGCAGGCAGGTTCGCAACAAACGATGATCGAACGCCTGCGGAGCGATCGACGCGCCTTGGAAGCTGCCGAAACCCAACTGCTGCAAGATTCCCGCAATATTGGGCTGCTCATTCAACAGCGCGTGGGTAGCGGTGGCATTGCCTTTCGCGGTACGGGACAAATGATCGCGCCCTGCCTTGGTGAAGTTACCAGCGGGTTTGGCTGGCGAATGCATCCCATCCTTGGCTATCAGCGCTTTCACTCTGGCATTGACTTCGGAGCCGACTATGGCACAACGATTAACGCCGCTGATAGTGGCACCGTCATCTTTGCAGGCTGGTACGGTGGCTACGGCAATGCGGTCATTATCGATCACGGAGGCGGCATTACCACGCTCTATGGTCACATCAGCGAAATCTACGTCTCCGAAGGGCAGGCGGTGCAGCGAGGGCAGGCGATCGCCGCGGTCGGCTCTACCGGACTTTCCACTGGACCCCATCTCCACTTTGAAGTCCGGCAAAACGGCGACCCCGTTGACCCAGCCGCGTACCTTTAAAAAGGCTAAAGGCTAAAGGCTGAAGTCTAAATGAATAGCACTGACTTAAGTAATAGGGCGGGCAGTCCCCCCCCCTTGCCTGCTAAGGCTTCCAGTCGTTAGCAACCGCTTATTCCAATGACGTTTAAGTATAAGTAATTTAAACTTGAGCCTCTAGCCTTCATCCTTCATCCTTTCCAACAGTGCTATACTCTCGAAAGAACGAGGGTATGTAGCTCAGTGGATAGAGCATCAGGTTCCGGTCCTGAGGGTCGGGGGTTCGAGTCCCTCCATGCTCGTTTGTTGACATCAGTCGTCGAAGCTCCTGTGCTTTAGCATTTTTTGTCAGGAGTGCATCAAATAGGGATGTGCGCTTTGCCGCCATCAGGACTAGAGCTGGCGGCAAATGTTTTCATTGGCAACCGGGCGGCAGTGAATCGCGAACATGCCTCTCACTGTAGCGACTCTCGGAGCTACAGTGAGAGGCAAAAGGTTAGGCAATAGCGCGATCGTCTTTCTGAATCAAAAAGTTAGATCAATGACCCTTCCGGTCAAAGGTTACGGATCCTCCTAATGCTGTGAGGACTAAGTCGGTGTGGAAATCGCGTCGAGTTCTGGCGCTTGACCGAGTTCGCCAGTCAAATCATTGTTGGCTTGGTCAAGCTTCGTTTTCGTCACGGCGATCGCAAAAACTAACAGACCAAAGAGGGGCTTAGCTAGAACATCTGCGATCGTGTAACCTAGTTGAACACCTACAGTTGCCGTTGTCCCTACAATGCCGAGCATTGGCAACAGGTAGGCAATGGGGTAAGCGCCCCAAGAGAACAACAGCAGCAATCGCATGTTGCTAACTAAGGTCTGCACAGCAGGGGGCTGGCGAACCAGTGATTTGGATAGCTCGACCCACAAGACATAGAGAATGTAGGCAAAGGGAATCGTGCTAACCGTGCCCCAGATGATACGGGTGGTGAGATTATCAGATATCTCACCCGGATAACCTGTGGCAATCATCACAATCGATGCAAGTGCTAGTTTGGTCAGCAGCGGTCTCGCTTCTTTGAGCGGCAATGCCAGCACGGCAACAGCCTCAACTAACAGCAACGGCACCGTCAACAGCCAATCCACGTAGCGATAGGCATCGTTAAACGGTACTCCAGTCAGCGTGTACACGCCATCCTGCAAACTATAGGCGGCATCCCAACTATTGAAAATCCGGAAGTAATGGTAGCCAGCAATGCTGACGACGATCGCTGAGACCAACAGGGCGATTTGGTACTTCTGCCCGACCTGAGTACGAACACTGAAGAAAAAGAGGGCGGACGAAAACATTGCTGCGATCGCAAACGAAAAAGCGTTATAGATCAAATTGAATTGGCTGGGCGTGAGCGATTGTACTGTCGATAACCGCTGTGAACTGTCATCCTGAACCAAAAGCGCTCCCAGGAGCGCAAAGTCAGGAATTGGAGCAAGATCGAACATTAACGTTATCCCCTTATGGTAATTGTGAGTCTGTCAACTGCGATTGCGCACTCCACGTTTTGCGATTGATAACAACTGTTTCAGGTGGAGAAATTTAGAATTGCGCCCCAGATTAGGAGGAGGCAAAAGGTAGAGCCAACTTCCATTCCTGCTGCAGAAGCTCTTGATACATCAACCTCTGTAGCATCATCTGCTGATGCTGTTCAATGAGAAAGGTTTTCACCTGTTCTCGAAACATCTGCTGTACCTGATCTGCAAAGAGTCTGAGACTGAACGCTTGCTCTAAGATGAATGCGATTGCTTCATCGCGACCGTCCATAACCCGATAGGGGTAAACGTTGTGAACCTATCAGTAGGAATGGCGTTATGTGCTTATCTGTTGCGTCATATCAATTAATATAACGAACAACTTACACAATTTGACAATTTTTAGAAATTGTTGTGAAAGTTCTTTGTCCTGCTGCCAAAGTGATAGCCATTGAGCATACGCAGCGTGTTTTTGCTCACGTTGAGCGTTGAGCGAGGATAGAAAATGGCTAAACTTGCATCTACCTTAAGGCGCAATAACATGGAGCGATCAGGGCATTGAAGTTGGCGATCGTAACTTGACCTGACTAACTGGTCTTTAGCACAACAACTCACTCAATAAACTACATTCACCGTATGGTGAATCCTTGTCAATTTCAGCCAGGGAAACTTGGGCTAGGTCTGGAGAATGCCGCTGCACAGAGCGATGGCAGCAAACATATATTGCTAACTAAGGTCTGCACAGCAGGGGGTTGACAAAAGTCTTGAAAGGCTTGTGACTCCGTTGCTCACCCGCCCGTGCTTAAAAGCCGGGCTAACGGTGCGAAACCCGTTGAAACGGGTTGCAAGACGCTTGCAGTCCTCTACCCTTCGGGAAGGCAAAGACTACAGAGGACTTCCTTCTGTTAGCCCAACTCGGTTTTCGCGATCGGTGTGCGGGTATGCGTCTCCGATCACTTAAAAGTTACGACTAATGGATGAACGCTGAACAGACGATGCCAGATACATTGAGAATCATGGAAACAAATCTAAATCTCTTTGATCGCACCTTTCGCGACAGCGACGGCAACGTTGTCATTGCTCAACCGCCAAATTTGCCGCTGCTGGTCTGGCTGGCAGCGACTGGACTCAAATTAATCCTTGTTAGCGGCAACTTACATCTGGGTCTAGACGCGATCGCGTTTGGCTCCTTATTCATTTGGGCGTGGCAGGAACTCTTTCAAGGTGTTAATTACTTTCGACGGGCGCTTGGTTTCGTCGTGCTACTGGGCGCGATCGCCTTGCGCCTGCAATGGTCATAGCGCGCGAAGCTGCTGCCGCCAGTGACTGAACCGAGTCGCTCGTAGGCATCACCTCGCTCCGTGCCTGTTGGTAAGCTGGGCGCATCTAGACGCGATCGAAAAAGCGCATCAAAGTGTGGATGGCTTTCCTTTAACCCTGCACGGGCTGCTGCCGCTTCAAGCGGGAGAAGTATCTGAACGTCGGCAGCAGTGAACTCATGATTAACGAACCAGAGTCTCTCTAGTTATGCTTCGAGACCATTAAAGTGCTGGCAGTCTGAGGTTCAATAACCGAGTGTCTGGTTTAGTTGACAAAAGCGTTGGCTGAAGTATTCCTGGCTACAGATTGACACAAGCAGGCGCTACATTTCAGCTTGAGTCATCTACCTACTTTGCTAGAGGTTGACGCGACTCTCCATCATTATTCTGTTTGGAATGTAACGTTTGGGCGATCGTGTTTCTGAGTTCTGCTGTAGCCCTAGTTATCGAGGCTAAGACACTGGCATAAAAAAGTGCAAACTTTCATTTTTCTATCTGCCTTAACCGCTCTAACGACCGACACGGCTGCGCGACCGTGCTTTGTTTAGAACACACCGCTTACATCTGTTTACGACACACCGCTCATAAAAATCAACACATCACAAGGAGCTACAACAATGAAACTTTCAGCTTTGCTTAAGCTTACTCTTATCAGTGCGGCTACTGTCGGTCTTACAACGCTGCCGCTTGCACTTTCTACCTCTGCTCAATCAGGGAGTTCCTCCGGTAGCGGCAATAGTACGACCACCGCTCCTGGTGCCAGCGGCACAACGACGGCTCCTGGCGGCAGCACTGGAACAAGTAGCAGCCCCTATGGTACAACTTCTGGTGCTACCACAAGTCAAGGTACGAGTCCGGTTGAGACAACCGAGCGAGGGACTGATTGGGGTTGGTTGGGCTTATTAGGGTTGGCTGGGTTAGCTGGACTTCGTTCCAAGCGACGCGAAGAGCCTACCGCCTACAGAGAAGCTGATTCAGCTACCCATTCTGGCACACGATAACGTTTGACCTTTGAGCAAGCTCGGTCATCAACTAGGGTAAGCAGGTAGAGTGTACAGCTCTGCCTGCTTACCTGTTGATAGGGAAGGTCATCTAGACAAGTGTTGAGCGCTATGCCTTATATTTAATTTCACACAGGTACTAAGGCGATTTGTTTTTGCGCTCTACCAAAACTTGTCGATCGCTCCTACCATCCCTGCATCCCAATCTTTAGTATTCCTACACTCAGGCAAGAACTGCGCCAGAGCCGCTAAAAGTGAAAGCCGCGCAAGGTGTTTGGCTAGAGCTAGAGACGGGCGATTCTCCTTCGGAGACGGTTCCCGAACGCATTCTCGACTGTATTTAAAGCTGGTGGGAACCTGCATGGTCATGCCCATCCCAAAATTACGGACACGCTGTATCAGCAGGCAAAACGGCTAGGACACGTCATTTTTGCAGGCTTTACTCACGATCCAGCCAAACAGCTTGCAGAAAAGTTGGTGCGCCGCTTGCCCGTCAACTTGACTCGCGTGTTCTATTCTGACAACGGTTTAATAGCCGTGGAAGTGGCGCTGAAGATGGCGTACCAGTATTGAGCAAATCAAGGGCAGTCACGATCGACCTTTCTTGCGTTTGAGGGTACGTATCATAGCGATACCTTTGGAGCGATGGCGGTAGGGACACGATCGCTCCCATGCCTTTGCGCCACTGCTCTTTGATGTGACCTTTGTACCCTATCCGATTGCCGATGCCGATGAGGCGATCGCAACCGCAGCGGAGCAAACGATTCTTGCCACGACCGAGAAAGAACTGGTGGAGGCTGGCGATCGCTATGCAGGCATCATTATTGATCCACTCGTTCAAGGTGCGTATGGAATGCGGATGGGGCGATCGCAGTTTCTCCAGCAGCTACAACAGCTTGCATAACAACACGTTGCTGATTTTTGACGAAGTGATGACGGGCTTTGGGCGCACGGGTGATTGGTTTGCCTGCATCAAAGCCAGCGTACAGCCTGATATCATCTGTTTATCTAAAGGCATCACAGGTGGCTTTTTGCCTCTGGCTGCAACCGTGTGTTCCGAAGCGATCTATGATGCCTTTTACAGTGACGATCCTCTGCAAACGCTGTACCACGGTCATAGCTATGCGGCGAATCCGCTCGGTTGTGCTGCTGGGTTGGCATCGCTAGAACTGATGGTTGAAAACGAATCCGCGTTTCAGCAGATGGAAGCCAAGCACAGAGAGCATCTGGCAGTACTGGCAGACCATCCCCGGTTGACCAATTTGCGCGTTACAGGCACGATCACCGCAATGGACCTGGTCACGGATCAACCAGGCTATCTCAATCAGCTTGCGCTAGGTAGCCGCAAACGTGCGATCGCCCAAGGTTTACTCCTCCGTCCACTGGGCAATGTGCTGTATCTCATGCCGCCCTACTGCATCACGGATGATGAATTAGCCTTTGTGTATCGAGGGATGCGTACGATCCTGGATGACATTTGAGCAATAAACAGTCAGGTTAGGAACAAGAATTCAGTAACCTCGGCGTTTTCCGTAGGGGCGCACGGCTGTGCGCCCCTACCTACGAACAATTTGTCGGTTTTATCTAATCCACGATCTTTAGTGATTGGAGAGCTGATGGTTGATGGCTCATTGCTGTGGCTTGCGGCTTACACGTTTCAACCTATCTGTAAGCTACTTCAACCGCAGCAATTCTCATCAATCGCGTGCTTAACCATTTGCTAAACTTTAGACTTCAGCCATCGAAGTAGAACGATGTGAGCATTGGGATGGGAGGAATCGTGGCGTGGACAAAACCACGATCGACAGTCGAGAGGGTCAGCAGCATTCGAGCGATTGGGCATGGCGTTTCTGGCTGACTGTACCGCTTTACCCTTACAGCCAGCGGCGGACGCTGCGTACAGAAGTGGTAAACGAAACGATCTGGACGTTTGATCAGATCCAGGGCATTTTCTATGTAGTGGTGCCCATTCGGATGACGGTAGTAAAGCTCGATGCCGGTGGGCTTTTAGTCTATGCGCCCGTTGCGCCAACTCCAGAATGCCTCCGGTTAATGAACGAACTGGTCGCAGCACATGGTGATGTGAAATACATCATTTTGCCGACTACTTCTGGGGTTGAGCATAAGGTTTTTGTCGGTCCCTTTGCCCGACGGTTTCCCAAGGCGCAGGTGTTTGTTGCTCCGCATCAGTGGAGCTTTCCGCTGAATCTGCCGCTGAGTTGGTTAGGCTTGCCTGCCAAGCGGACGCACCTACTTCCAAATGACAGTAGCAACGCGCCCTTTGCTGATGAATTTGATTATGCAATTTTAGGACCGATCGCCCTGGGAGCGGGGCAATTTGAAGAAGTGGCATTTTTCCATCGCCGATCGCGCACCTTGCTGGTGACTGATTCGATCGTGTCAGTGCCCGCAGAACCGCCCGCGATCGTCCAGCTTGACCCTTACCCACTGCTGTTTCATGCCAAAGATCGGGTAATGAACGTGGTGGCAGACACTCCTGCCAATCGCTGTAAGGGATGGCAGCGCATCGCGCTCTTCACGCTCTTCTTTCGACCCAGCGTACTGTCAGTGGTTGGTTTGAGGCAGACGATCAGTAACGCCTTGAATGCCGTCGATCGCTCAAAGAAAGCCTACTTTGGGTTGTTTCCGTTTCAATGGCAGGACGACTGGTGGCGATCGTTTGATGCGCTACACGGCAATGGACGGCTGTTCGTCGCGCCGATTTTGCAAACGTGGATTCTCAACCGGGCACCCCAAGAAACACTCGACTGGGCGGATACCGTCGCTCAGTGGGCGTTTCAGCAAATCATTCCCTGCCATTTTGATGCGCCCATTCAGGCAGAACCACCGCAATTTCGGCAGGCATTTGCGTTCCTGGAACAGACTCCTGGTATGAGCGAAGGGCAAACCAGTAGCGACGATCGCCCCCTGCCCGAACAGGACTTTGCGCTGCTCAGAGAGCTTGATGAAAACCTGCATCGCTTCGGTATCGTACCGCCTGCAAAGGAAAAGATTGTTCGGTAAGACATACGCGTTAAGCAAGCGTTGCTCCAGTTTGAATTTGCCATAGTTTGGCGTAAATGCCGTGTTGTGCTAGCAACGTTTCGTGGCGACCAGATTCAATCAGCTTGCCATGCTCCATCACATAAATGCAGTGCACATTGCGGACGGTAGACAGACGATGGGCGATCGCAATCGTCGTGCGACCCACTGTAAGGCGCTCCAGCGATCGCTGGATGGCTGCTTCCGTCTCGTTATCCACCGCAGAGGTTGCCTCATCCAGAATCAAGATGGGCGGATCTTTGAGAATGGCGCGGGCGATCGCTAGTCGTTGCCGCTGCCCACCAGAAAGTTTTTGCCCCCGTTCGCCCACAACAGTGTCGTAGCCTTGTGGCAATTGCTGGATGAACTCGTGCGCCTCAGCCGTTTCAGCCGCTGCAATAATCTCTGCTGGTGTCGCGTCAAAGCTGCCATAGGCAATGTTTTCCGCTACCGTACCGTGAAATAAGAATACGTCCTGATTCACCCACCCGATCGCCCGTCGCAGTGATTGCAGCTCCAACTCCCGCAGATCAACACCATCGAGCGTGATTGTGCCAGATTGCACCTCGTAAAGCCGCAGCAGCAGTTTTACCAGCGTACTTTTGCCCGAACCCGTTGCGCCCACGATCGCCGTCGTTTTACCCGCCGGAATGTGCAGCGACAACTGTTCAATCACAGGTCGGCGATCGGCGTAGGCAAAGGTTACGTCACGAAGGTAAATGTCGCCGCTGATAAGAGAGTTTTGAGTTTTGAGTTTTGAGTTTTGAGTTTGAGAAGTGGTTAGTTGCTGGTTGTTCGTTGTGAGCAACGGCAATTCCTTACCCCCTTCTCCTCTTCCCCCTTTCCCTTCTAACTCCTCTCTCCTCTCCCCTCTCTCCTCACCTTTCTTTGCCGATTCCTGACCGCTCTCCCCAACTAGCAAATGCCCCGAATGAATCGCGATCGGTGTATCCAGCAAATCCATCACTCGCTTGGTCGATGCCATTGCCCGCTGGTAGAGATCAAACGTTTCGCCCAGACGTGTCAGGGGCCATAGCAGCGATTGAGTGAGAAAGATCAAAACGCTATAGCTACCGACAGAGAGTTTACCTGCGATCGCCAATTGACCACCATAAAGCAACGTTGCCAAAAAGCCTATCAGGATCAGAAGCCGGATGAGTGGAATGAAGGCGGCGCTGAGGGCGATCGCGCGTTGATTACTCTGACGGTATGCCTCACTGTCATGGGCAATCCGCTCTGTTTCATACGCCTCAGTCGCAAAGCTTTTAATCGTGGTAATGCCGCTCAGGTTGTTAGACAGCCGACCGTTGAGCAAGCCAACCTTCTCGCGCATCTCCACATAGCGCGGTGCCAGACGACGCTGAAAGATCACCGATCCCCAAACAATCAACGGCATCGGCAGCATTGCCATCCATGCCACGCTGGGAGCCAGAAGAAAGAACACACTGCCAATAATAATGACAGTGGTGCTGACTTGCAAAATATCGTTTGCGCCACCGTTCAGAAACCGCTCTAGCTGGTTGATGTCGTCATTGAGAATTGACAGTAAACCACCTGTGCTGCGCTCCTCAAAGTATGCCAGTTCTAGTTCTTGCAAATGCGCGTAGGCATCAAGCCGCAAATGGTGCTGAATCGTCTGCGCCAAGTTACGCCACAGGCGATCGTACGCATATTGAAACGCCGACTCTAAACTCCAGATGCAAAACGTTAGCACCGAAAGCACCAGCAGTTGAGTAAACAGGTCTTGAATGCCAAGACGACCAAGCACCGAGTTTTGCTGCTGTACAACGACATCAACTGCCGTACCGATCAGCGCCGAAGGCGCTAGATCAAACACTTTGTTGAGAATGGAACAGGCGATCGCCCAGCGCACAGGCTTGTGATAGCGCTGCCCATAGTCCAGCAAGCGCTTAAGCGGGTGATTATCCGGGGAGCGGCATTGCTTGGAAGCGGTCGATCGCGATCGGCTAGAGCCTAATTTCGCTTGTTTTAAGTTCGTTTGCTTGGTAAAAAGACGAGCGGTAAACCGAGCCAAAACAGACCTCGCAGCAGCATGATGGATGCACTAAACTGCCAACCACTCTAGCTAACTTTTCACTCTAGTGTGCTCCACACCAGTCAGGGCAGGCGCTTTCACTCTGCCAACCATAGGGATGCAACCCGCAAACCAGCGTTGTTCGGGCTTCGCGGGTGTAACCATACGCAATGCCGTGATAATTTGCACAACCATTACAGGGCTTAGGTCGAGTTGGGGCGACATCGGTAAAGCCTAATTGCGATCGCAGGATATGGCGCTTACTCTCCTGCCGATGCCAGTTCGCATGGTCAGCCTTCCTAAACAGATAGTGAATCTTCCCAAACGGGTACTGCACAGAGTCCATGAGGGTGCTGATGAAAGGATATTCTTCAGACTACCCATAATTGAGACCATACTTCCTCACCCCTCTGCCTGAGATCAAACAAAGTTCATCCCAACTGCCACACCTTCACCTTACTGTCCGAGCTACCGCTAACTAAAGCCCTCCCATCGACCGCGAGGGCAACGGCATTCACAGCGCTGATGTGTTCCGTCAACGTGCCAATCAGGTTGCCTGTTTCCAAATTCCAGAGCTTAATAGTTGTATCGCTGCTACCACTGACTAGGAGTTTGCCGTCATTACTAATGGCGATCGCGTTGACCGAATCCATGTGTCCCATTAGTGTCCGCACCACAACCCCGTTAACGAGATCCCATACCTTGATCGTTTTATCTTTGCTGCCGCTGACCAGAGTTTTACCATCGGGCGAAATGACCACTGCATTAACTGAATTAAAGTGACCATTCGGCAACGTACGGACGGCTGTGTTGCTTTGCAGGCTCCACAGCTTGATCTGATTATCCAAACCACCACTGACCAGAAATTGACCGTTGGGACTCAGCGCCACCGATCGCACCATGCCTGCCTGCCCTGAAAACGAGCGCAGGACTTCACCCGTTGCCAGTCTCCACAGGCGTACTGTGCGGTCTTCGCTACCGCTGGCAAGCAGTTGCCCATCAGTGCTAATCACCACTGAGTTCACGTCTCTCGTGTGTCCGGTGAGCGATCGCAGCAGCTTGCCATCGGCTAGATGCCAAAGACGAATGGTATCGTCGTCGCTGCCGCTGACCAGGGTTTGTCCATCGGGGCTAATGCTCAAACAATTGATCGGTTTGTTGTGTCCTGTCAGCGTTCGCAACAGCGCTCCGGTTGAGCGATCCCAGACTTTAATGCTGTCGTCTAAGCCACCGCTGGCGATCGTCTGAGCATCAGGGCTGATGGCGACCGCCGTTACCCAGCGAGAATGTCCCGTGAGAGTATGCAAGCATTGCCACGTACCTGATATAGGCTGCTGAGATAGCGGCTGTCTGGAAACAGGCTGTCTGGAAACAGGCTGTCTGGAAACAGGCGGGCTAGAAACGGGTGGTCGAGAAGGCGGCGCACCCGATACACGCGGCTGACTGACACCAGGTTGATTGACATTGGGTTGATTGACGCTGGGTTGATTGACGCTGGGCTGACTCACATTGGGTTGATGTGCAGGCGGGTGGGCGATCGCAGGCTGGGAGGGTGGTGCCGAGAAAGAGGACTGTACAATTGAGGGGGACTGGGTTGACGCAATCGGAGGACGTGACAACGCTGTTCGCAAATCTTTCATGACCGCATCAGCAGAAGGATAGCGTTCGCTGACCAGATCTTTCAGCATTTTGTCTAAGATTTGGGCGATCGGTTCGCTGATCGTTCGACCCTTTGCGCTCAAGCGGTCTCGCCAGAGCCATCGCCCCTCCAGCGGATCGTAAAGATCTTCTGGTTTCACCTGAGTCATCAGAAACAGGCAGGTTGCACCCAAACTATAGATATCGCTAGCAGGATATGCCTTGCCGCTTCGCAGTTGTTCGATCGGCGCATAGCCCTCGGTGCCAATCTTCGTGCCTGGTTGGTTGGTTGCTTCGACCGACAGCAATTTAGCAACGCCGAAATCAATCAGCACTAACTTGTTGTCAAACTTGCGGCGAATAATGTTAGACGGGGTGATGTCCCGATGGATCACCTGGTGGTCGTGAACAAATTTGAGAATGGGCAAGATACCCGCCAGCACTTCACGGATGCGCTGCTCAATAAACACGCCGTTCTGAGCCAGTTCTTGTAAGAGCGTATTGCCTTCAACGAACTGCTGCACCAAATAAAGGCGTTTGTCGTGTTCAAAATACGCCAACAGCGCCGGAATTTGAGGATGTTCGCCCAGTTCATTCAGCCGCACTGCTTCTTGCTCAAAGAGCTGGACTGCTTTTTCGAGCGCTTTTGTGCCCTGAAGTTGGGGCGAAAACTGCTTGATAACACATCGCGCTTTGAGTCGATCGTCGTCTACTGCCAGGTACGTTCTGCCAAAACCACCCTGCCCGATCGGTCGCATCACGCGATAGCGCCCCCGCAACAACGGCATTAGCTTGGTGCCACAGCTAAGGCAAAACTCGGCATCATCGGCATTTTGGGGATGCTGGCAGTCTGGATTGAGGCAGCAGGTCATACGTATGCACCAGGAACATGTACTCTATTTTCCCTGATTCCCTGCGTTCTATACTATTGTCGAGCGCGATCGCCAGGACTTGCTGACACGATCGCCCAAAAAGACCAGCGAAACTGCCTTTGCTATCACTGTTTGTAAGCGCATTCTCCCAAAAGCAGTGGGATGAATTTATTTCAATGGCATTGAACCTTTTTTCACGGCAGGCAGTCTAACGCCTTACACACAAATGTCCGATACAGTGCGTGCCTCACCTTGGCGATCGCTGCCAACGCAAAACTCCCTTGCCCCATTCGTTTGATTAACGTATGACTACGCAGAAATTTTTCGCCCGCACTGCCGTTCTAGCGGCTACGACCATCCTTGTCACGGGTGCTGCCAGCATGTCAAAGAGTTGGGCAGAACCACAGCCCAGTCCGAAGCAGTTGGTGGATGAGGTTTGGCAGCTTCTGGACCGGAACTACGTTGACGGCAGCTTTAACCAGCAGGATTGGAAAGCAGTGCGGCAAACCTATCTGGGTCGCTCCTACAGTTCCAGGCAGCAGGCGTATACAGCCATTCAGCAAATGGTGGCGAAGCTAGGCGATCGTTACACCGAGTTTTTTGAGCCGCAGGCATACAACGCGTTAAACACCGAAATCAGCGGCAGTCTTTCTGGGGTGGGGCTTCAACTGGCTGTAGACGAAAAAACGAAAGCCTTGACGGTGGTTGCCCCGTTGGAGCGATCGCCTGCCGCCACCGCAGGCATTTTACCTGCTGATGTCATTACTCAAATCAATGGACGATCGACGCGTGGCATGAATATCAACGATGCCGTCAAGCAGATCAAGGGTGTCGCTGGGACTCAGGTGATGCTGACCATTCTGCGTGGTAGTCAGGATCAGACGTTCAAACTCACTAGAGCCAACATTGCGCTCAATCCGGTAGCGTACCGCACGCAGGCAACGGCATCTGGCAAGATCGGCTATATTCGTTTGCCAGAGTTTACCAAAACGGCTCCTGATGAGATGAAACGGGCGATCGTGTCCCTCGAAAAACAGGACGTAAAGGGCTACGTGCTCGACCTGCGCTCCGACCCAGGTGGGCTGTTGGATGCCAGCTTGAAAATAGCCAGCATGTGGATGGAGCGAGCCCCGATCGTGTCTTTGGTCAATCGGCAAGCAGTCAGAGAGCGTTATACAACCGAGGGACGACCGCTGACCAATAAGCCCCTGGTCGTGTTAGTAGACGGCGGTTCTGCCAGTGCCAGCGAGATTCTGGCAGGTGCCCTTCAAGATAATGGACGCGCCGTGCTGGTAGGCACCCGGACGTTTGGCAAAGGGTTGGTACAAGCGGTGCAGCCTCTGGGCGATGGCTCTGCGCTCAAGCTGACGATCGCCAAGTACTACACCCCCAAAGGTCGAGACATCGACCGTGTGGGCATCACCCCTAATGTTGTCGTCGGACTCACAGATGCCCAAAAGAAGGCGCTAGTGCAAAAGCGTCAGCTTGCTACACCAGCCGATCCCCAATACACTCAAGCGGTTTCTAGCCTGGAACAGTTAATTCAAACAAGGGCGGTTACTCTTGCTCAGCCCAGTGGTATTTTCAGAGCAGTATTGAAGTAGTCTTCGTTCTATTTGGGGATCTCACCATGTGCTTAAGCCTATGCCATTAACTAGCGTTCCCAGCTTTTTGGTGGGTTTGCGGTTTGCGATCGCGCTTTTGCTGCTTTGGGACGCGCTCGATCGCACGCTAAGTGATTGGTTTATGGCTGGCTACATTGCTGCTGTCCTGTCCGATATCTTTGATGGCATCATCGCTCGTCGCCTGGGGGTCAGTACCGTTCGGCTACGGCAGGCTGACAGTTGGGCAGACATTTGTCTCTATGTTTGCATTGCGCTTAGCGTCTGGTTGGTCTATCCCCAAGTCATTGTGGACTTTGCGCTACCGTTGGCGATCGCGATCGTGGCGCAACTTACCTTATTTGCAACCAGTCTGCTCAAGTTTGGCAAGTTTCCTAGCTTTCATACCTACACTGCCAAAGTCTGGGGCATCGCCTTATTGATTGCGACCGTTGGCTTATTTGGGTTTGGCTACGCAGAGACGCTCTGGCTTGCCATTGTTTTTTGCGTTTTGAACAGTTTGGAAGAGATTGCGATGACGGTCATTTTGCCCAAGTGGCAGCACGATGTTTTGAGTGTGGTTCACGCCCTAAAGCTACGTGATCAGTGGCGCTGAGGCTCTGGACTCAAGCCATGAACGCCCTTGCGATCGATCCCTGAGGCTAAGGATCGTGGATTAAATAAAATCGACAAGTTGTTCGTAGGTAGGGGCGCACAGCCGTGCGCCCCTACGGAAAACGCCGAGGTTATTAAATTCTTGTTCCTAAGAAGACAACCCTCAAGAAGGCAAAGGCAGAGACGAAATCACGTTTGGCTCCAGAGCCGCAACGCTACGACGGGTGGCTTCCACAAACCGACTGACGCGAATCGGGTCGATCGGCTGTTCGCGGCGACCGTGACGCTTGAGCGACGTAGACGCAATCACGCCATCAGCCGCCTTCATCAAGGTATGGATATTCTCCCAATCTGCACCACTGCCGATCAAGACAGGTGTACCCCGTGCCGCAGCCGTTGCCAGTTCTAAATCTTCCAGATTGGGTGGGCTACCAGTTGCCCATCCAGACAGGATCACGGCATCTGCTAAACCGCGTTCGATCGTGTCCTGCACGGCAACCGTAAGATTGGGCGAACTCAGCGGACGGGCGTGCTTGACCAAAACATCGGCGAAGATTTTGACATCGCTACCTAGTTCACGCCGATAGCGCAACAGTGCGTGCGCGTTGCCTTCGATGAGTCCTTGATCGGTTGCCATCACGCCCGTCAGAACGTTGACCCGGATAAATTGAGCCTGGGTGCAGGTGGCGATCGCCAGTGCGCTCTGTGCATCATTCCGCAGTACGTTAATGCCGATCGGCAGCGTCACCATTTGTTGGAGCCGATGCACCACAAGGCTCATAGCGCTCACGACAGCCGGATCAACGTGATCTTTAGGAAACGGCGCATCAAAAAAGTTTTCGACAATGATGCCGTCCACACCACCTGATGCCAGCGCCGTCGCCTCCTGCTCGGCGCGATCGATCACTGCCTTCAAACTGCCACCCCACAGCGCTGATGTTGGCAGCGGCAGTAGATGGACGACCCCAATAATGGGGTTTGGAGTCTTGAAAATTTGAGTTAAGTCCACGTGCGTAAAGGATTCGGACTCATCTAAAAGGGTCTCGTTGTTAGAATCATAACTTTTTACCGTCCCTGTATCTGCTGTAACCATTGATTCATCACGCTGGTTAACCTCGATTTTGGGGACTACACCAAGGGCAAGCAACGATCAGTCAGCCGTCTACTGACAATATGGCGGTGTCATCCATATCAGCACTCTCATAGGCTACACTGAAGCTGTTGACAAAAAATCACCATTAACCGAGACAGCCTTGACCAAAAAGGCTTAGGCTTTGAAACTTCATCGACGTTCGCGCAAAGTATCGTAATATTTCCACTTTTGCGCTAGTGTAGTAAGTGTTGACATCTGGGCGACTGCAATAAGTAACAGCCACATACGCTGTTATCGCATTAGAGGCGAAGGGTTAATCCGTCGCATGAGCGATCGCTACAGCTTACCGACTGACCACCCTTCTAACTCCAATAGTAATAGGATTACATGGGCAACAAGCCAACGATTGCTGTCGCACACTTGGGCTGCGAGAAAAACCGGATTGACACAGAGCATATGCTAGGGCTTCTAGTCCAGGCAGGGTACGAAGTCGATTCCAACGAGGATCTAGCCGATTACGTGATCGTCAACACCTGTAGCTTTATTCAAGCTGCGCGCGAAGAATCTGTGCGAACGCTAGTGGAACTGGCGGAAGCAGATAAGAAAATTGTCATTACAGGCTGTATGGCGCAACACTTCCAGGAGCAGCTTTTGGAGGAGTTGCCAGAAGCAGTAGCGCTGGTTGGCACGGGCGATTACCATAAGATTGTCAATGTCATAGAGCGGGTTGAGTCTGGCGAGCGCGTGCAGGAGGTTTCCTTGGAGCCAACCTACATCGCCGATGAAACAACGCCCCGCTACCGAACAACGACTGAGGGCGTGGCATACCTCAGGATCGCAGAAGGCTGCGACTATGGCTGTGCCTTTTGCATCATTCCTCATCTACGGGGAAAACAGCGATCGCGCTCAATCGAATCCATCGTGGCAGAAGCAGAGCGGCTGGCTGCTGAGGGTGTGCGGGAGATTATCCTGATCTCCCAAATCACGACGAATTATGGGTTAGATCTTTACGGCGAACCTCGGCTGGCAGAGCTGCTTCGAGCGTTGGGCAATGTTGACATTCCCTGGATTCGGATGCATTATGCCTATCCAACTGGATTGACACCTCGTGTCATTGCTGCCATTCAGGAAACGCCCAATGTTCTACCCTACTTAGACTTGCCGCTTCAACACTCTCACCCTGACGTGCTGCGATCGATGAATCGCCCGTGGCAAGGACAGGTGAATGATGGCGTGATCGATCGTATCAAGGCTGCGATTCCCGACGCTGTTTTGCGCACAACCTTCATTGTGGGCTTCCCCGGCGAAACGGATGCTCACTTCCAGCACCTGCTGGAGTTTGTGGAGCGCCACGAGTTTGACCACGTGGGTGTCTTTACCTTCTCAGCCGAGGAGGGCACACCTGCTTACAACCTGCCCAATCGGCTCCCCCAGTCTGTCATGGACGATCGCCGTGAGGCGCTGATGACCTTGCAGCAGCCCATTTCACTCCGGCGCAACCGGGCAGAAGTGGGCAAGGTGGTTGATGTGTTGATCGAGCAAGAAAACCCTGAAACAGGCGAATTGATTGGTCGTTCGGCTCGTTTCTCACCCGATGTTGATGGCTTAGTGTACGTCCAGGGTCACGCTGCCCTGGGATCGCTGGTGCCTGTGGCGATCGCGGATGCCGATGTGTATGACCTGCATGGTCACGTGGCAACGGCGACTGACCTCATCCGTACGCAGCCGCTGATGGTTTTTTGAAGTTCACTATTCAGGCTGAAAGCACTTGATGTTGCTTATCACCACATTTTTTGATGTCTTTTTTTGCAGTCAACTCACTCTCATACTCTTACAGGAGATTCAATGACCCTTTCGTTTCATAGCCTTGGTCTTTCCGAAGCACGTATTCGTCACCTGGAAACGATGGACTTCACAGTCCCAACTGAAATTCAGGCACAGGCGATTCCCCATCTCCTTTGTGGGCGTGATGTCGTCGGGCAAGCCCAAACAGGCACCGGCAAGACAGCCGCCTTTGCACTCCCGATTTTGGATCGCATTGATATTAAACTGCCAGCCGTGCAGGCACTCATCCTCACTCCCACCCGCGAGCTAGCAATGCAGGTCGGTCAAGCGATTCGTGGCTTTATTGACGATCGCCGCCTAAAAGTTGTCACCATCTACGGTGGTCAGGCGATCGATCAGCAGATTTCTCGTCTAGAGCGCGGTGCTCAAATTGTTGTAGGCACGCCTGGACGGGTGTTAGACCTCCTCAGCCGTGGTAATCTGAAGCTAAACCAGTTGACCTGGATGGTGCTGGATGAAGCGGATGAAATGCTCAACATGGGCTTCATTCAGGATGTCGAGAAGATTCTCAACCAGGCACCGCTTGAGCGCCAAACAGCGTTCTTCTCTGCCACGATGGAGCCATCGGTGCGGAAGCTCGTCACGAAGTTTTTGCGATCGCCCATCACGGTGACGATCGAGCAGCCCAAAACAGCACCGACTCGCATTAATCAAGTCGCTTACATGATTCCTCGCGGTTGGACGAAGGCACGTGCCCTTCAACCCATCCTGGAACTGGAAGATCCTGAAGCCGCGCTGATTTTTGTTCGCACCCGGAAAGCCGCCGCAGAACTCACGAGCCAGCTTCAAGCTGCCGGACATAGCGTGGACGAATATCATGGCGACCTCAGCCAGTCTCAGCGTGAGCGTCTTCTCCTCCGGTTCCGTCAGCGTCAGGTGCGCTGGGTTGTTGCAACCGACATTGCAGCGCGCGGTATTCACGTGGACGACTTGACGCACGTCATCAACTACGACCTGCCCGACAGCGTGGAAAATTACGTCCATCGCATCGGTCGTACTGGGCGGGCTGGCAAAGAAGGGACAGCAATCTCACTGGTGCATTCGCTTGATCGCCGCAAACTGCGCGATATTGAGTACCATATGCGTCAGCGCTTAGAAGTGGTCTCGATTCCGACCCGCGCTCAGATTGAAGCCCGTCAAATTGAAAAATTTCAGGGTCAAATTCGAGAAGCGCTGGTGGGTGAGCGCATGGCATCGTTCTTGCCGATCGTCGCTCAACTGTCGGAAGAATACGAGCCACACGCGATCGCTGCCGCCGCTTTGCAGATGGCATATGACCAGACGCGCCCAACCTGGATGCGTTCTAATCAGCCGGATCCTGCCGAAGAGCCAACCCATCATGGTGGTGGCAACGGCGGCGGTCATGGCGGCAATGGCGGTGGCAACGGTTCCTCCAAGCCCAAGCCCGTCAAGCGCGGTAAAAATGCTGGGAATGAGAACCACGTGTCTCCGTCCCTCGATCGCTAACATCTGTTGTTAGCGCAGCGAGAACGAAAGCTCTAGTTAAGGCGCTTGTTCTAAAATGATGTGTAGGTTGTAGGGTGGGCACTGCCCACCCTACTTTCTAATGTTGTTAAAAAGTCTTACCGTGCTTTCAACTGATCTTCTTGCCTTCTATCGTCGCGTCAGCCAACAGCCTTTAACGGTGGTTGATGTGGAAACTACTGGGCACCGTGCTAATGGTGGCTGCCGAGTGATTGAGGTATCTGTTTTGCAGGCAACTCTGGCAGATGGCATTCAACATCAGCAGACACACTTGGTCAACCCAGAAGTGCCTGTACCAGCGATGATTACCCGCTTTACAGGGATTGATCAAGCAATGGTCGATCAGGCTCCTTTCGCAGAGGCTGTTTGGCATCAGTATCTGCCGCTGCTCAATGCAGGTGTTTTAACTGCCCACAATCTGGCGTTTGACTATGCCTTTTTGCGTGCGGAGTTTGATCAATTGGGTATCGTTTTTTCGCGATCGCCCACCGAGCAACTGTGTACCGTGGTTTTAGCGCGCCTCATGTTGCCCGATTTACCATCGCGCAGCCTGCCTGATTTGGTGAAGCATTTTCAGTTTCCGGTTGGTCATTCCCATCGTGCCGAAGCCGATACGATCGCCTGTTGGCTCCTCGCAAAACGTCTGCTCACCGAAGTACAAAACGAGCCGGATGAAGTGTTGTTACCACGTTTTGCCCAACAATGGTTGCCGCTAGGCGATACTGCCGCACTTTTAGGCTGTTCAGGTAAGCAAGCGCGATCGCGTCTTGAAAAAGCAGGTGTCTTCCCTAAATTCGTCGGTCGCCATAAAACGCCGATGTACCAACGTGGAGGCGTTGAGCGCGCCTTTTTAGAACAGGAACAGGCTGAGCCCACGCAGCTTTCGTGGCTGTAAGCGATTAACCACGGTTCTCTTGCGGAGACGCTTCATCAGCACCACGAACAATCGCCAGAATTTGCCCAGCGGTGACGAGTTGTCCTGGGGTACATAGGACATCGGTGACAACGCCGGATGCTTCGGCAAGTAGCGTCATTTCTTGCTTCATGGCTTCCAGGATGATCACGCCTGTCTCTTCGGTGACACGATCGCCCGGTTGCACTAAAACCTGCCAGACATTCGCGGTAGTAGCAGCCGTAATCGAGTAGCAGTCATCAGGGACTTCGATCGCTGGTACGGGAGGAAGGTCGGGTTCGTCTACAATGGCTTGTTCATCCTGGGCATTGAGTGCCCAGCGATCGCGTTCTTCACGAAAAGCGGTTTGCTGGCGGGTTTTGAAGGCAGTGGCTTCTTCGGTGATGCTTTCTAAGAACTGGTGATAGTCCTGTAGGTTGAAGGTCGTTTCTTCGATCGTCAGCTTGAACGTGCCTTCAATAAAGTCTTCGCGGAGTTGCGTTAGCTGAGCATTGGACACGGGATAAAACCGGATTTGGTCAAAGAACCGCAGCAGCCAGGGCTTTCCATCCTTGAAAGCCGCCGTTTGCTTGTAGCGATTCCACACGGGCACTGTGCGCCCCACAAATTGATAGCCGCCGGGACCTTCCATCCCGTAGATGCAGAGGTAGGCACCCCCAATGCCCACAGCGTTTTCGGGTGTCCAGGTACGAGCGGGATTGTATTTGGTCGTGACAAGGCGATGACGCGGATCGAGCGGCACAGCGACGGGCGCACCGAGGTAGACATCGCCGAGTCCCATGACTAAGTAACTGGCGTTGAAGACAATCTCTTTTACGTCTTCAATGCTGTCTAAGCCATTGATGCGTCGAATAAATTCAATGTTGCTGGGACACCAGGGCGCGTCTTTCCGCACCGACTGCATATATTTTTGAATGGCAAGTTGGATTGATTCGTCATCCCAGGAGAGGGGGAGATGAACAATGCGGGTCGGCAAGGTTTCCAGGTCGGCGATCGCGGGCAAATGCGCTTCAATTGCCTGCAACGCCGTTAGCAAGTCCTGTTGGGAAAGGACGCGGCTATCGTAATGCACCTGGAGCGATCGCATTCCTGGCGTGAGTTCCAGAATGCCTGCAATGGGATTGGCGTGCAGGTAGGTCATCAACTCATGCACCCGAAAGCGCAGATTCAAGTCCAGCACCAGAGCACCGTATTCAATCAGCAGGTACTTGTCGCTTGCCTGACGGTAGGTAACGGCAATCTGAGTCTCGGTAGCAGGCAGCGTGGCAACGATCGCGCGTTCACTTATGTGTACGGAGCACGTATCGCTGGAACCATCAGCCACAACCGTTAGCGGTTGACCAACTTGTAACGTTTGGATTTGACGATCGAGTTTGAGTTCTTGCTGTAATGCCTGATCGAACGTGAGGCGATGGAATTGAATGGTGTTGCCCGGTTTAAGCTGCCCAATTTTCCACAATTCAGCTTCGGCGATCGTGGCAGGACACACAAAGCCACCCAAACTGGGACCATCCAGCCCCAAAATGATGGGCATATCGCCTGTGAAGTCGATCGTCCCCACCGCATAGGCATTGTCGTGGATGTTGGAGGGATGCAGCCCTGCCTCACCGCCATCCTGACGTGCCCACTCGGGTTTAGGACCAATCAACCGAATGCCTGTCCGCGCCGAATTGTAGTGAACTTCCCAATGCGTACGGAAGAAGGTCTCAATGTCCGCGTCGGTAAAGAAATCAGGTGCGCCGTGCGGTCCGTACAGTACGCCAATCTCCCAATGTTCGGGATAGGTCGGAATCAGTTCAGGTGGAAGCGATTGGAATGCTTGAGGTGAGGCTGGTTGCAGCTTCAGCACATCGCCAACTTGCAGCGCTCTGCCCCCATGCCCACCAAACCCGCCCAGGGTAAACGTTGCCTTGCTACCCAAATAATCGGGGACATCAAAGCCACCCTGCACGGAGAGGTACGTCCGAAAGCCGTTGCCCTGAATGGTGCCCAGACGTAACGTACTGCCTGCTTTGACGGGAACGGCTGTCCAGAAGGCGATCGGCTCCTTGTCTAACGTTGCCTTCATCGTTGCACCCGTCAGGCAAATGACGGTATCGATGTTGAAGCGCAACGTAGGACCCGAAAGGGTGCATTCCAAACCTGCTGCCGTGTCTGAGTTTCCCAAGATCCGGTTGCCCAAGCGGAACGCGAGCGAATCCATCGGACCAGAAGGCGGTACGCCAACATCCCAGTAGCCCACCCGTCCTGGATAATCCTGCACGGTGGACATAGTGCCGGACACGAGGACATCGATCGTCCGAGCCTGATAGGCAAAGCTGTTGAGAAATTTGGTGGTCAGTGCAGCCTCGGCAAACGCAGGAGCCGCGATGATTTGGCGCAGATACTCCAAGTTGGTTTCGATACCGTCAAGGCGAGAACTGGCAAGAGCAGTTTGGAGGGCAGCGATCGCCCCTTGCCTGGATTCCCCATGTACAATGACTTTTGCCAGCAGGGGATCATAAAAGGGTGAAACTTCTGTGCCCGTTGCAATCCAGGTATCGCAGCGGATGGCATCAGGAAACTGCACGTTGGTCAGCGTCCCCGAACTAGGCTGAAAGTTCTTGTTGGGATCTTCGGCATAGACCCGCACCTGCATCGAGTGTCCATTCGGTTGATAGCGATAGGTGCCCAGCGAAAGCGATTCGCCTGCTGCCTGCCGCACCATCCATTCCACCAGATCGATACCTGTAACCGCTTCCGTTACGCCATGTTCGACCTGTAAACGAGTATTTACTTCCAAAAAATAAAACTGCTCGGTGTCCACATCGTAGATAAACTCCACGGTGCCAGCCGATCGATAATTTACAGTCTGCCCCAGCCGCACTGCCGACTCAAACAAGCGCTGTCGAAGTTCCTCGCTGATGTTAGGCGCAGGGGCTTCTTCAATCACCTTTTGGTTGCGCCGTTGAATGGAGCAGTCCCGTTCACCCAGCGCCACGACGATACCCTGCCCATCGCCAAAAATCTGCACTTCAATGTGGCGTGCCCGTTCGACATACTTTTCGAGGAAAACCCCGCTTTCATTAAAGTTATTGCGGCTTAACCGCTGCACTGTAGCAAAGAGATCTGCCAGCGTTGCTTCCTCCCGGCAAAGCTGCATTCCAATGCCGCCACCACCCGCTGTGCTTTTGATCATCACGGGATAGCCGACCGTATCTGCGGCTTGTTTCACCTCATCTAAATTGTCTAACAACGACGTGCCAGGAACGAGGGGTAGTCCGGCTTGTTGGGCGATCGCCCGTGCTTCATGCTTTAGCCCAAACTGACGGATTTGGTCAGGGGTGGGACCAATAAACGCAATACCTGCTTGAGCGCACGCTTCTGCAAAAGCAACATTCTCGCTTAAAAAACCATAGCCAGGATGAATAGCATCCGCTCCGGTTGCCTGTGCTGCTGCCAGGATTGCGTCTGCCCGTAAATAGCTTTGAGACGGAGGGGCAGCTCCCACACAAACGGCTTCACCCGCAGCGGCTACATGTGCTGTGTGGGCATCCGCTTCAGAATAGACCGCAACAGAGGCAATCCCCAGGCGATCGAGCGTACGAATAATGCGGCAGGCGATTTCACCCCGATTGGCAATCAGAACTTTAGAGAACATAGTGAGTCAATCAGCGTGCTTTGGTCTCAACTTTAATGTCTAAAGTCTGGAGGATTATGCCCATTGACTAAAATCAATTACCAGGGGCAGGCTGGGGCGGTCCAGAGGTTGTGGGCGGCGGTGCTGGTTCGGCAGGAGGTAGTTCAGGCGCAGAGTTTTGGGGTGGTGCTGATTCAGGAGCGGCTGGCGCTGCTTCTAAAGGTTGAGCTGGTGTGTTTGAAGGCGCAGAAGTACCAGAAGACGGTGCTGCTGGTGCAGGTTTTGCAGAATCTCCCGAGCGAGGATAACTACGAGATTCTCCAGAAGATTGGGTATCAGTCTGTGGTGCTTCGCCGTCATACATTTGGTTTGGTTTAACTGGCTTAGCTTTGATCGTGCCTTTGCGACCATCCAGCTTAGGAAGTTCAGGAAATTTCTCAACCGCCATGCCTTTCACAACCGTGGTCATAAAATTGTGCCAAACTTCTGCTGCCGTGCTGCTGTAGCTCCAAGTGGGCGTATTGTCATCATTACCCAACCAAACGCCAGCCGCCATCTGAGGCACAAAGCCAATAAACCACAAATCACGGGCTTCTTCAGAAGTGCCTGTTTTGCCAGCCACGGGTCTGCCAATTTTCGCCGCTTGACCAGTACCACTGTTGACGACGTTTTGCATCATCCAAGTGACGATCGCCACAGAATCCCGGTCAACTGCTTGTTTGGGTTTTGGGGCAGCAGTGTAAATGACCTCCCCCTTACGGTTGATGATGCGACGAATACCGTGCGACTCGCGGTAGTTGCCTTTTGCCGCCAGCGTCGCATAGGCACTGGTAATCTCCAGCAGGTTAACCTCGGACGTGCCCAAGGCTAGAGAATACGTCGGCAGCAATTGAGACCGGATGCCCATGTCATGCCCCAGTTTAATCACAGGGTCAAAGCCCACATCGATTAGCAACCGGACTGAAACCAGGTTGATTGAATTGGTAATGGCATCTCGCAGCGACAGCCAGCCGTTGTATTTACGGCTGTAATTTTGAGGCTTATAGCCATCTACGTTTACGGGCGCATCTAAATAAGTGGCGTAGGGCGAAATCCCTGTGGCGATCGCAGTCGTATACAAAATCGGCTTGAAAGACGAGCCTGGCTGACGCTGCGCCTGCGTCACGCGATTAAATTGGCTCGTGTTAAAGTCGGTGCCGCCTACCATCGCGCGAATTTCACCATTACGGGGATCAACCGCCACCAGCGATGCCTGCTTAAAGCCTTCGGAGGGTCCAATGTTTTTCACTGCATCTGTGATCGCCTTTTCCGCTGCTTTCTGCCAGGTCGGATTAAGGCTTGTCTCGACGGTTAACCCACCAGCCTCTAGCTGCTCTTTTGTCAGCAGCTTGGGCAATTGCTGCTGAATATACGATGTGAAGTAAGGCGTATCGCTGTACAGTTTCTTAGGCGCACTGGGTTTGAGGGTAAGCGGTTGGGCACGCGCTTGTTCGACCTCAGCTTCCGTGATAAAACCAACTTCCTGCATGCGATCGAGCACGATGTCGCGCCGTTGGCGGGCAATTTGCAGGTTCACCAGCGGAGAGTAGTCACTGGGAGCAGGCGGCAAGCCAGCAATCATAGCAGTCTCTGATAGCGTCAGTTGATCGACCGACTTGCTGTAGTAAACCCAGGCGGCATCTGCAACGCCGTAAGCCCCTGATCCCAAATAGACCAAGTTGAGGTACTTTTCCAGCACCTGATCTTTACTCAAAGTGCGCTCAATTTTTTGCGCTAAAAACGCTTCTTGAAGCTTGCGCGCCATTGTGCGATCCTGGCTGAGGTAGATAATTCGCGCGACCTGCTGCGTAATCGTACTGCCCCCCTCAACCAGGTCACGCGCCAGCAAGTTGGAGGCGACAGCCCGTATAACTGATTGGTAGTCAACCCCGTTGTGCTGGTAGAACCGACGATCTTCAGCCGCAATAAAGGCTTTGATGACACGATCAGGAACTTGCTTAATGGTCAGCTTTTGCCGTGTTGCGGAACCGAGCTGTTGTAAAACAACCCCATCCGCCGCTTTGATGGTCAACGTCCCATTCTGGGAGAAGCTAGCGATCGCTGAAACATCAGGCAGGCTTTTTTCGACTTTCCATACGCCCCAGGCTACGGCAGCACCACCGCTCACAGCTACAAGCGCCAGCCAGAATGCATAGCGACGGTGTAGCGGTTTACCCATGCGAAAGCGCTTCATGCGTTGCGGCACGGGTTCCGTCTGGTCGGATCTTGGGGTTACCGCTTGAGGCAACGCTGAAGGCGACTTAGCCGTGTCTGGTCGTAAATCAGACTGTAGCGACTCGGAACCGTTGGAGCGGATCGATAAGTTTTTGAGTTTTGAAAGAAAATTTTCCACACTACAGCCTCATCACCACCGAGCGATCGCCGTCCTCATTGTAAGGGGTTGGGATCAAAATGCATCTTAGGGATCAGCAAACCCTAACAACTTCAGCATTCAGCCAACCTTTTGTCCAGCAGTCAAATGAGGGTCTGCTATATCTTGACAGAATCCTGACAGAGGTCAAGGGTGCGATCGACTGGAGCGTACTTTCTGCCGAAGGCTTCAAGCTGTAATCCATCGACATCAAATTAAGCTGCGTCAGCCCTTTCTGCAAATTGCCTGCAATGACGATGACAGGGTAGCAAGACGGTGATTTGTGCTCAGATTGACCAAATTTTAGTCGCTAAACTCCAGCATGACCGAGGGCGATCCCAGCAACCAGCATCCCTAACACCAGAAAGGGTTGAGCGCTTGCCTGATATTTCACATCGTTCTTCAGCGGATCTCTCAGAAAATACATGTCCTGAAAGGTGATTTGCGGAATCACTAACAGTAACAGGATGGTTGCATACAGATTTTCGTGAATGCTAAGCAGGTAAACGGCAATGCCAGCCTGAAAGATGTCAATCATGCAGACGCAAATCCATGCAGCAGTCGTGATCCCAAACATCACAGGCAGCGACTGCAAGCCCAACTGCCGATCGCCCTCGACGCTCTTAAAGTCATTGACAATCGCAATGCCCAGACCTGCCAAACTGTAGAACAGCGTGAGAACCATAATCGTCGGGTTCAGATCGCCAAACAGCGCATGACCCGCCCACCAAGGAAGTGCAATGTAGCTGGCACCCAGCGCATAATTGCCTAACCAGCCGTTTTGCTTCAGCTTGAGAGGCGGTGCGGAATAAATGTAAGACACAAAGGAGCCGCCGATCGCCATCACTGTAATGGTCGGAAACTCATGCCCCGCCCATTGATCCAGCACATACGCAACGCCAATGCCGCCAAAGAACAGCACCAAAATTTGTACCGTCACCTGTGGAAGTGAGATTGCCCCCGATGGAATGGGGCGATACGGCTCGTTGATGGCATCAAGGTCACGATCGTAAAAATCATTGAGCGTTTGGGTATACCCCGTCAGCAGCGGACCCGACATCAACATGCAGGCAGCCGAAATCAAAACGTTTTCCAGCGTCCAACGGTAGTTTCCTGAGGAAGCAGCGCCACACACCACGCCCCAAATCAGCGGAATCCAGGTGATGGGCTTCATCAACTGGAGGCGGATTTTCCAGATGGACGTTTCGCCCTGCTGTGCGCCCTTCATTCCAAGCAGTTGTCGGGCTTTAGCGCTACGATCGCCTACTGGCGACGGAGCTACCGTTTCTTCTGGTGTAACCTTAGCGACAGGATCGTCTGATAACGGAGCAGGATTCGATTCAGTCATACGGGATGAATATCCGATTAGGGCTAGGTTGGTCGGTGAGGAGTCAGAATCCAGGAGACAGAAGGCAGAATTTGGAAATCAGAACGTAGGCGTTAGAAGGAAATGATCAGAAAACTATCCTGGAATTTTGCGCCAGCGACAGGTTTGCCGCTCAGTTCTGGTGGCAGCAGGATATTGCGTCTCTGATCGCCAGCCTCGATCGTGATTTCGGGTCCAGACTGTGTGAGCTTCACTTGCTTCTTATCAAACCCTGGCAGAAACAGGCTGACCTTACGTTCTGCGACGTTAATCGCGATCGGTCGAGGTGCTTGAGACGCTTGCTCTAAGTCTGGTAACGCATCTATCAACGGTTGCCAATCGTCAATCGCCTGTGTGGGAATCGGTGTCACAGGCAAGGGTGCAAACTCTGGCGCGACGGCTCCACTGTCATGGGTTCGGTTCAAAAGCACTCCACCGACCGTCAGCCCCACCTGCTGTGCGGCACCCCAGAGATACTTTGCCGTTGCGATCGCGGCGGCATCCTCTGTTGTCACCAGATAGGCAGCAACCCGATTGGGATCAGCTAACGCTTGCTTGCCCTGCTCTAAGATATTGGTTGCCTGTTGCGCGGCTGGCTGGTTGAAGAGGTCGTCTGTCCAGCTCACGTTTAGTACGGCACTGGCGATCGGCTGCAAGAACGGCGATAAGGTCTTACCCAAATCGGAATCGGCAAACACCTTACGGAACCGACGTGCATACCAACTCAAGCTTTCGGGCATCCCAAACAACCGCAGTGTGGCTTGATTCCCGGCACCGTCGTACACAATCACATCGTACTTGCCACTCGCCTCATACTCTCGCAGTGCGTTCAAAACAAGCGCATTGTCCATCCCCGGCAGCACGCTTAGCTCCTGCCCAAAGACTTCCTTAAAAAACGGGGTGCGCAGGTATTGTGCTTCCAATTTTTTAACTTCTTCCCAACTGCGCTCTAGCAGCAGCGATGCCTGAAACTGCACAGCAGAGAAGTGTGTCGCAAGCTCCTGCGGTTCATGGCTAGGAACTGTGCCTAAAAGGATGCCCACCGCCACGTCCGGTTCTTGAAACGCCAGCAGCACTCGTTTCCCCTGAGCGGCAAAGCGCTTGGCAGTCGCGATCGCGATCGTCGTCCGACCAACACCACCTTTGCCCAAAAACGTCAAAATTAGAGCCATGTTTCCGCTTTCAACCCAATGCATTACGTGTGCCAGCTCAACGATTCGCCAGCGTTCCTCTTATGGTAGCGATTGCCTGGACTCTGCACACATCATTGTGGTGCGTCTGCAACGGCGCGATTGAGCCAGAACGCGCTTAATTACCTACGGGCGCAGGCTGCACTTCATCCTCAAAAAACCAGGTCGCCGAATTATCTGTAAACTTGACCAGATAGCCAACACCGCTGGCATCCGTCATCTTATAATCCTGAATCACGCCGACTTCGCCCAACTTTTTGGCAATCATCGGCGACACACGATCGCGCAACCGATACACGCGCACCTTTTGACCAACTTCCATCGCCACTCCAAGACTGTGAAAACAAGGTTCAGTGTATCAGCGTCGAGTGTCGGATAGTAGTTAGTAGATGAGAATTTGAGACGCGGGAGTGGTTGGTTGTTCGTTGTTAGTTGTTGAAGAAAGCTAACCACTGACTGCCACCTCCCAAATACTCTAAGATGCAAACGTTCAAAGCTGCTAAAAACCATGCTGGCGAAGCGAATTCTACCCTGTCTAGACGTAAAAGCGGGGCGGGTAGTCAAAGGAGTCAATTTTGTTGATTTGCGGGATGCGGGTGATCCGGTTGAGTTAGCGCAGGTCTACAACCAGGCTGGTGCCGATGAGCTAGTCTTTCTAGACATCACGGCAACCCACGAAGATCGGGGCATCATTTTTGATGTGGTGTATCGTACAGCGGAGCAAGTGTTTATCCCCCTCACGGTCGGTGGCGGCATTCAAAACTTAGAGACTATTAAACAATTGTTAAGAGCGGGAGCCGATAAGGTCAGCATCAACTCAGCCGCAGTGCGTGATCCCAACTTAATCGATCGTGCCAGCGATCGCTTTGGCAATCAATGTATTGTGGTGGCGATCGATGCTCGAAGACGGCAAGACGCTGACAATCCTGGTTGGGACGTGTATGTGCGCGGTGGACGAGAAAACACCGGACTCGACGCAATCGCTTGGGCGAAAAATGTCGAGCAGCGTGGGGCTGGAGAGCTGTTGGTGACGAGTATGGATGCAGACGGCACGCAAGCAGGCTATGACCTGGCGCTCACGCGCACGATCGCTGAGCACGTCGAAATCCCAGTGATTGCGTCAGGCGGTGCCGGTAATTGTGAGCACATTCACGCAGCGCTGACAGAAGGCAAGGCAGAAGCAGCGTTACTTGCCTCACTGCTGCACTATGGGCACCTGACAGTCTCTGAAATTAAAGCCTATCTAGCCGCCCAACAGGTGCCTGTACGTCTCACAGTCAACGAGCGATCGTCTATTGGTCAGCCGTGAGAGACCACCCGCGCCTTGGTGTCAACCAGCTTGAGGGGTACTTGCAGTGGTAAATAGTAGGAAACGAGGATGACGAAATCTGAGTATCTGTTACAATACTTTAGATATGCTAGTCATCATTCTTGCCATTGTTATTGCTCTCGTTGCCTGGTCACTGCATCTGATGCAGCAGGCGGTCGATCGCAGCGAATTCTCTCTCATGTTGGCGGGCACACTCGTCGCGTTCTCGGCGGCAGCGATGGTAGCCGTTTATTTCTTGATGGGTAATTATGTCGGATACCTTACAGGCATGACGCGCCCTTCCCTCTCTCGTGTTTCGCCTTCAGATGTGACTGCGTGGGTCTTTGAGGCTGAAACAAACGAAGCGTCTCTTACTTCTCCACGGCTCAATTAGAAGTGCCCAGCCGCATAGTCATACGCTCCGAACTTAAGGCTCTGCACTCTCTTACAGCGGTTTTCCTTGGCATTCACCACACTCAACACCGTTGGGCTGAGCGCTCACGACGACGCTCACGACGAAGCCCTACACCTCATATCCACATGAATCAGACTGTGGCTTATTGATCTGACAAAGGCTGTAAGTCTCTAGCTTCTGACAGAACTATTTTTTGACCGAATGGATGAGGGTGCTGTGGCAAACGTCCTGACAACCGGGAAACACTGCTCCTGAGCGCCATCCCCTCAGTTTTTTGCTGCGCGTGTTAGAACCACTGCGAGATTGGCAAGACTAGACTTGTACGAATTGTTCATGGGATATGTAGACTCATTGTGTACTGAACCCTGTCTCGATCGTTCTGTACTTTGATCGAATCCCGTTCTTAGCCTGTAAAGATGAACACAGCGCTGGAAAGCCTTCCTCTTGACGCTGCTTAAGGAGCCTTGCAACTATGGACTATGCTATCCCTAACCTTGACGCTACAAACCGTCAGTTGACGAGCCTGGAGCGGACTAAGAAGGCAAAAATGCTAGTCGTCGATGACGAACCGGATAATCTTGATCTCCTCTATCGCACCTTTCGGCGTGACTTTCAGGTACTGAAAGCAGAAAGTGGCGTTCGCGCCCTCGAAATGCTGGCAGCCGAAGGCGAAGTGGCTGTGATCATCTCAGACCAGCGGATGCCAGAGATGAAAGGGACTGAGTTTCTCAGCCGTACAGTGCCTCAGTTTCCAGACACGATGCGGATTATTCTCACGGGTTTTACAGATGTAGAAGATTTGGTCGAGGCAATTAACTCGGGGCAGGTGTACAAGTACATCACCAAACCGTGGGATCCAAATGAGCTGAAAGCAGTGGTGCAACGAGCTGCTGAAACCTACGAGTTGCTGAAACAGCGCACTGAGGAACTCCGGCGATCGCAAGCACAAATGGCTCTCCTGTCTACCATTGTGCATACGGCTCAAGCGTCAGCCAGCCTGGAAGCAAGCCTGAAGCCGATCGCGGTTGCTTTTGGCAAAAACTTTCAGGCAGACGGCAGCCTTCTGCAACTGGTGGAGGGCGGTCGTCTGGTAGCACTCCAAGGCGAGTACAGTACCGATGGCAAACTGGAAAACTGGTTGGAGCATGATCCTCTGGTGAAAGCGGCGATCGCGACCCAAAAGACTCAAGTTGCAGTTAATATTGCGGCTGACGCGTCGCTGGCTGGCGTTGAGCACTACACCGCATCAGGCGTACAGTCGCATCTACTGATTCCAGTCACCTACCGTCAAGAAGTCCTCGCGGTGCTTTCCCTACAGTGGCAGCAGCCAGTCACCTTACGGGAAGACGAACTGATGCTGCTCCAACTTTCCGCTCAGCAGGTGGCTTTGGCGCTGACCTGTACGCGCTATTACCGTCCAGTCGCATAGGGTTGCAGCGTTTAGCTTCAGGTTTGTCCACCAGTAAGATGTGAGATAGTGCATGTAGCCCCATGCTGATCGCTCGTTTTAAGCGGCGGTAGCCAGTTGGGGTGCTTCACTCAACGCGCTCATCTGCAAGCCCATGACGTCCGATCGCATTCGCATTCTCTTTAACCGCATTGCCCCTGTGTACGATCAGCTCAATACCTGGCTGAGTTTGGGGCAACATCGCGTTTGGAAGCAGATGGCGGTGAAGTGGAGCGGGGCAACGATCGGCGATACCTGCCTGGATGTGTGTTGTGGCAGCGGTGATCTGGCGTTATTACTGGCGCAGCCGGTTGGCTTGACTGGGCAGGTGATTGGGATTGATTTTGCGGTAGAGCAGTTGGCGATCGCCGCGCAGCGTGCCCAGCACCGCTATCCCATGCCCCCAATCACTTGGCTAGAAGGAGATGCATTGGAGCTGCCGTTTGCCGACAATCACTTCGACGCTGCCACGATGGGCTATGGCTTGCGGAACGTCACCGACATTCCACGCAGCCTCAAGGAACTCCATCGCGTCTTAAAACCAAACGCGAAAGCCGCGATTCTCGACTTTCATCGTCCGTCTAATGCTCAGATCCGCGCCCTGCAGCAATGGTATCTGGACGCGATCGTGGTGCCTGCTGCCCAACAATTTGGCTTAACCGAAGAGTACGCCTACATTGCGCCTAGTCTCGATCGCTTCCCTACAGGCATCGAGCAGATCGCACTAGCACGGCAGGCAGGCTTTGCCACCGCCACACATTACCCCATTGCGGGCGGTACGATGGGAGTATTGGTCGTGGGTAAGTAGTTAGTTTTTAGTTTTTGGTTGTTAGTGGCAGCTAGAGACTAACAACTAGCAACTAACAACTAACAACTGGTAATTTCTACTTTGGATTTCTCCGCACTCTGGCTGTTTCTCGCTCCTCCGATCGTTGGCGGCATCATTGGCTATTTCACCAATGACATCGCCATCAAAATGCTGTTTCGTCCTTATAAGCCGCGCTACATCGGTGGGCGACAAGTGCCGTTTACGCCAGGACTTATCCCCCGCAACCAGGAACGACTGGCAAAGCGTATCTCTGACACCATCATGGGATCGCTGCTGACGCCAGATGAACTGCAAAAGCTGGCGAAACGCTTGCTAGAAACGGAGCGAGTGCAGGCGGCAATTCTCTGGCTGCTGAAGTTGGGCTTGGAGCAGATTGAAACCGATAAGGAACAAAAAACGGCGAAGCTGCTGTCAAGCATTTTGCGCGATTTGCTGGGCGAGTCGCTGCCACGCTTACTGAAGGTGCTAGCCCGCCGTGAAGATTTTCTAGAGGCACAGTTAAATCAGATTTTTGATCAAGTGCTACTGGAGTTTCAGCTTAATGATGAGCAGTCAATTAAGCTGGCAGACTGGCTGCTGCAAGTGGTTTTGCCGCCTGATGCCATCCGTCTGGCGTTAATCGACTTTTTGACCGATCGCAACATTCAAGTCATTGATGAAGGCTTTCGAGAGCGCACCAGCGGGACATCCTGGGTGGTGGCAAACCTGTTTGGAGTCCGCAATTCGCTGCTGCGACTCCGTACCTTTTGCCTGGACGATAAGGAAGACAGCAATACCCGCATTGCCGAGTTAGTTTCAACCCTCACTCTACGACGACGGTTACAGGAATGGCTGCAAAATTTGTCGTTGCAAAATCTGCCTATTTCGACTGTGCGGCAACTGCGGAAAACTTTGCGTGATAGCGTACGTGTTTACGTTCAGGAGAAAGGCTCAGACGTACTGCAAGAGTTGGGCAAGTCAGTCGATTGGGAAAACGTGGCGACCGTTATTCTCAAACGCTTACGCACGTCTGACGTGGTGAATGCCTCACTGGAGGTGATCAGTCTGGATTTGGCGCTGATTCTGGAACGGTACCTGGAACGTGATCTGGAATCACTCGTGACTCAGGCGATTCCGATTCTCAATATTGATCAGGTCATTATCGATCGCGTCAAAGCCACTTCTCCCGCAGAGCTAGAGGGCGCAATCAACGGCATTGTGCAAAGCGAACTACAGGCGATCGTCAATCTGGGCGGCATTTTGGGCTTTGTCATCGGCTTACTGCAATCTGCATCGCTGCTGCTGCGCTAACTGCCAGACCTCGGATTTCGTTGAGAAATACAAAGTCTAAGCCCTCCCCTTACCTCTCACCAGGGCAAACGACTACCATCCCAGGAGAAGAATTCGCCGCTGTCGTTTTCCTGGAGTTGATCTAGCACCGCCAGTAGTTGCTGAACGGTACGCTCGACCGTGAACAGCTTTTCAGGTGGCACGTTGCGCTGAAAGGGTTGTGATAACTGCGTATCGGTGGTGCCGGGATGTAGGGTGACAACGATCGCCCGTGGGCAGGTGCGCTTGTATTCGATCGCAGTTGTGTGCATGAACATATTCAACGCGGCTTTGGAGGCACGGTAGCCATACCAGCCACCCAGATGGTTATCGCCAATGCTGCCAATTTTAGCGGAGATGGTGGCGAAGATCGCGCGATCGCGATGCTTTAACAACGGCTGCACATGCTTTGCAATCAGCATCGCGCCCACGCTGTTGACCTGAAAGTAGCGCAACAATTGCTCGGCATTCACCTGTCGTAAACTCTTTTCGGGCTGCATGGTGCCCTCATACAATACACCCACGCAATTAATGACCGTATGCAGCGCGTTAGTCTCGGCTTGGATGGCGCTGATGACTGCCGCAATCTGCTCTTCGTCGGTAATGTCCATTGCTAAACAAGAGAGGCGTGTATCTGCGATCGCCAAAAGCTCTGTTTGCGGGTTGCGATACGTGGCATAGAGGCGATCGATTTCGTCACGCTGCACCAATTGGCGCACGAACTCTAACCCAATGCCCTGCCCCGCTCCAACAATGAGCGCCGTGCGAGAAGAGCGATCGCTGACTGACTCAACGGAAAAATTGACCACTTGTCCTATGCATAAACAACACGCTCACCCAGCCGTTTCACGCTCTGAGGCAGTCATAGCTTGACACCAGCTTGATCTCTGAGTAGGCAATCGAGGTGGCTGCAACGTTGAAGGATATATCACAATGCTCGCTCAAAGGCGGTCTACCCTTGACTCAGGCAGTCAGAAGTCCCTATGACGAAACCCTTCTGACTCCTGAATGCTGACTCCTGAATACCTGCTTACCCTATATACTGGACAACTTCATTAGTTGAGTAGCGGACTTTCGGCAGCACAGCACTCTTGTCATCGTCTGCCCGATAGCCAGCAGGACAAAGCACGACCGAGGCGTACCCCAGTTCTGTCAACCCCAGCACTTCATCGTATTTAGCAGGGCTAAAGCCTTCGATCGGGCACGTATCGATGCCCAAAAGCGCCGCGCTGGTCATAAACTGCCCCAGTGCAATGTAAACCTGTCGCTTTGACCATTCATCAATGTCGAGTGGGTAGGGTGGCTGAGCCAGAAAGCCGTTGATCACTTTGGCAAACCCTTGCAGGTTTTCGAGCGGCACCTGGCGCACGGTGGCGATGTTCTGCATGTAGCGATCGACATCGGCTGTATTCAAGCCCTTCTTAAACGCCAGTACCACGAGATGGGATGCGTCTGCTATCTGAGCTTGTCCCCAGCTATGCTCTACCAACTGCTGACGCATTGCTGGGTTGGTGACTACAAAAAACTTCCAGGGCTGCAAGCCAAACGAAGAGGGAGCCAGGATCAGGCTTTCTACCAACGTCTGCCAAAGCTCGTCTGCAATCTTCTTCGTCGCATCAAACTTCTTTGTCGCGTAACGCCACTGTAACTGTTGAAGTAACTCGTCAGTCGAAACTACAGCGCTGCTCATGTGTATCATTCTGTAAAGGCACTCCGATTATAGCGAACGCAAAAGACTCCGCTAAAGCATCGGTAGTATCGCGATCGCAAGACGAGGGACGATAGCCACTCCCGCTGATTGAGCCAATGTCCGAGCGGGATTTCGCTGTAGCGTTATTAGCAGGCGGAAGCATTCCGCTTTTACTTTTGGGCGATCGCAACATTAACTCGCTGGTCGAAATCAGCACCTTTCAGGGACAAGTCCCAGTGATGGTACAGACGTATTTGCCAGAAGCAAAAGAGGGCGACAAACGGATTATTTTGCTTACTGGGGAGCCGATCGGAGCGGTCAATCGGATTCCCACAGGCAATGGATTTTGGGGGAATACGGCAGTCGGTGGCAGAGTCGCCCAAACCACTATGATGGATCGAGAGCATGAACTTTGCACTCAGCTTGCGCCCACACTACAGCGCGATGGCTTAATCTTCGTTGGCATTGACATCATCGGTGGTTGTCTCACTGAGGTTAACGTGGTCAGCCCTACAGGTATTTGCGAGATCGATCGGCTTGACGGCATTCAGCTAGGGCAACAGGTAATCGAGTGGGTCGTCCGCACGCGTCAAGCTGGCACTGAAGCGATGTCAACCACTGATCGGCTTTAGGCGATCGCCTCCATACTGAGCCTTGCCCGGAATTTGCTCACTTTTTATTGATGTAAGCTTTAGCCCCCAAACGACGAAAGGTACCGCAACAAGCCCCCCGTTGCTGTACCTTTCGTTCTTCTCGTGGAGTGGGCATCTACACAACCCAACTTGTTCTAAGGTAGCCAGTGCGCATCGTTGGTGGGTAAAGCAGCCATAAAGGAGTAGTGAGAAATCGGTAAGGCTTTGGTTTCGTTTAACTGAGCTATAGCGACCCACAATGCTGAGAACTGCTAAGCAATCACCGCTGTTTAACGGTTGTCGTTAACCAATCACCAGTCCTGTAAAAGGTGTGCCCCACAGTTCCCAGTTCTCCTTATTGAAGGGCGATCGCCACTTGTGGATCAACGCTGTTTCCAGCCGTTGGCGATCGCGAGTCTGGGTCGGTGCCAACGACCAAAAGGCGATGCCCAACAATGTCTCAAGCTGGTTTTGGTAGTGAGCCTGTCGATAGTTCAGCAAATAGCGCTTGCAGTCATGTTCACCTTTCCAGCGTTGTCCAGACTTCACAGTTTCGCCGACGTACAGCAAAATTGGCAGCGTGTAGTCAATCACAAAGTACAGCGCTGCGACACCTTGATCATCCGCTTTCCAGCGCCAAAATTCAGTGTTCTGCTGGGGTAAACTAAACGGATCAATGCGATCGGGATCAGCGCTACCAGAAGCCGAATCGAACAGAGTGCCCTGTTGTAGCGTTGGGACAGTATGAACCTGCTGCTGATACTGAAAAAGACGCTGTTTCCAAGCCTGTAAAGCGTCACCACTAATTTTCAGTAGCTCTGGTTGCTTGCTAGCGTACTTTAAAGTCTTCTGCTCAGAGACCGAAAAAAGCGAAAGCTGATCGCGGCTATACGTCAAACTGGTATCCATATATAGTGTTTACATTACTAAGGGTACGCTATGGATGTCAATTCGCTGCGTGAATTACGAAATTGCTTTCTAACCGGGCTTAGGGGATTGCAAGAAAATAAGCTACCAGTCGTTTGGGTTTCGGCTACGCTCAACCCTCGATGACTGAAGGTTGAGCGCAGTCGAAGCCTGGTTATTTGGTAGGTTATTAAACCGCAAACCCCTTAGATGCGAAGGTATCATTCGTTAAATGCATTTGTTGTCTGGGATGACTAGAGTAAGATTTCGGAAGAACACTCTCCATAGCATCTTTGGCAACATGACAGACACGAATGTTAATCTCAAACCTGGATACTGGGACAAAATTTGGCGACAGGAAGGTACAGCAACATGGCGTCGATATCCGGGCTGCTTTGGTCGCATCTGTTGGGCAGTCGGACATTTTAATGAAGTGCTGGAGCTAGGGTGTGGCACGGGTGTTTTGGCGCATCGGCTGCTCGACTTTGGCAATATTGTGACAGGTCTCGATATTTCTGAAGCGGCGATCGCTCAACTCCCGCCAGAAATTAAGGGAGTCGTAGCAACATTACCTGCTATTCCATTGCCTGATCAAAGTTTTGATGTGATAGTTGCCACCGAAACGCTAGAACATATTGACGATGATCACGCTTGTGTAGAACAGGCAGTGCGTGTGCTTCGTCCCGGCGGTCGTGCTTATTTCGCCGTTCCTAATAATTGCTTGGGTCCGGACGAAGACTCTGAACATCGACGCAAGTACACGCCCGAAACAATTGAAGCATTGCTTTCACCCTATGGTCAGGTCTTTATTGAGACGTTTACCGATGAATTTGTGGTCGCACCGGGGCAAATAGTGGCTTTACCAACTATTCTGGCTGCCCTTTACGTCTGAGCAGGGCAATCGCGCTTAAAGTAAACGTCGCCGAATGGTACACGCCCTACGTTTTAAGCCTTATGTTCTCTTCTATTTAAGCCTTATGCTCTCTTCTACAAGTTATGGGCACTCATGCGAAGCAGTGCAAAACTAGCTGGCAATGCCTCTTGGCACTCCTTCTAGGGCTTCCTGCTCGGTTTCAAAAATTTCAAACACCGAATCCATCATCGTTACTTCAAAGACGAGCTTGGCTTCAGGATGAACGTTGCAAATGCGGAAACTGCCGCGCACCTTGTCAGCATCACGCATACCCGCCACAAGAGAGGTCAACCCAGAACTATCGATAAAGTTAACCTGCCCAAGATTTACCACCACATGGCGGCTGAGCTTAGAGATACACTCTTGCAGCTTGAGACGAAACTGCCATGCAGTTGTAATGTCAAGTCGTCCTGTAGGCGTTAACACGATTACGGTTGTGCCGTCCTGGGTTGTATGGGTTTTCTGCTCCATGTGAATTGATTTCTGCTCCATAAGGACCGCTTTACCCTCTCCTACGAACGGTTGATGCTTGGGCTGATTCTAACTGAAGATCTGCCATACGTCTTTAGCCTTGAAGTATGTAAATTCAAGCGTGTAAAATTGGTGGCTCGATCGCCAGCAGCTCACAGGATTAGACTAAAAGCGCTGCTTCCTGCACCCAAACATATGCCTGCTCACACAAACACTGGTTACACTTCAATTTAACCTCTGTCGAGTCTAAGTACTGCATCGAATAAAAAGCTGACCTACAAGCAGTCTATCCTAGACTCCTTGCGTTGGCAGTGTCCAATTTACCCAATCTTGCGGCTTTAAAAAGGTTTCATAAAGTGCAGCTTCCGGGGTGTTGGGTTCTGGGGTATAACCGTACTCCCAGCGGACTAAAGGCGGTAGGGACATGAGAATTGACTCAGTGCGTCCATTCGTCTGCAACCCAAAAATTGTGCCTCGATCGTATACCAGGTTAAATTCAACATAGCGACCGCGCCGATAAAGCTGGAAGTTGCGCTCACGCTCACTGTAGGCTTGTGCCTGCCGCCGTTCGACGATCGGCAGGTAAGCAGGCAAAAACGCTTTACCGCAGCTTTGGATAAACCCGAATAGATCCTCCCAGGTGCGTCCCTTAACGGCACCAACCGCTTGACTGTGGTGAGCTGCTGCCGTGTCGCTTTGAGAACCAGGATAGGCTACGGGATAAAGAATGCCTTGCGTATCTTGATAATCAAAGAAGATACCGCCTACGCCGCGCGTTTCCTGACGGTGCTTGAGGTAGAAGTATTCGTCGCACCAGAGCTTAAATGTAGGGTAATACTCTGGATGATGGCGATCGCACGCCTGCTTCAGCGTTTGATGAAAGTGCACAACATCTTCGGCAAACGGATAGTAAGGTGTGAGGTCGATGCCGCCCCCAAACCACCAGACGGGACCCGCTTCAAAATAGCGGTAGTTGAGATGCACAGTAGGAATGTAGGGATTGCGCGGATGCAACACCATTGATGTGCCTGTGGCGTAGAACTCGTAGCCTCTGGCTTCTGGGCGCTGCATGACGATCGACGGGGGTAGATCCTTACCCCACACTTCTGAAAAATTGACCCCGCCCTGTTCAAAGATGCCGCCTTCTCGGAGAACACGCGATCGCCCGCCGCCACCTTCTTCCCGCACCCAGCTATCTTCTTGAAAGGTGCCTTCGCTATCCACTTGTTCTAGCCCCTGACAAATCTGATCTTGCAGATCGCGCAGGAATTGGCTGACTCGCTGCCGCGAATCACTGGGGGGAAGAGTATTGGATACAGCCGTTTCAGAGGTGGAAAACGCAGTCATAGTCAATTTCGATCGCTCTTAATGCTCTCTTAGCCTATCGCGAATTGTACCTCTAACCAAGTCAGCAAGGGATTTGTGAATAAGTGTAAAGGGAAGAAGGGGAAGCTTTGAGTTTTGAGTTTTGGGTTTCGAGTTAATTTGCCCTCATCCCTCATCCACCAGCCGCTCCAGGTATCGCTCAATCAAAAGAATCGCCACAATATCGTCGATCGGTCTGGGGATCGTGCGAAACGATTGCGGAATGAGGCTCATGAATCCTTTGGCGGGGTACATTTGCCAGTAGCGATCGCGGGCTTCCAGACTACTGTGACGCTCATCGACCATGATGATGCGGAGTGGGTCTGGCAATTCGTGGTTTAACCTTTGCTTCCAGTCTTTGGCAGTGGTTTGATCGCCCATGACCAGCAAGGAAATGGGAAATTGCTGACGGAGCGTTTGAATGGTGGCGATCGCTGACTCTGCTTCAATCACCTGGTGGTAGCGCAGCGTACGATCGACCCCAATGACTGCCAGCCCGCACTTACGACGACCAGGGTCAAACCCTAAGATGACAGGCTGATCAGAGGATGGGGCAGGTTGAAACACAGGGCTAGGGCGCATAGCAGAGCATGAAAGTGAAACCGTTAGGGATTTTGCCCACTCGTTGTTGGTGCCAGGTTCTTTGTGCGGAGCAACACCTGTCCATTCTGGCTGGCGACTAAATCGATATTAAGAGGTCCAGCCGTGTACGTTACATCTGAGGTGACTGCCCTTAGCTCGATCGTTTGCTTGTATTGCTTTAACTGTTCAATAAAGGTGATGACATCTTGAATCCGCCCAATTTGCACCGAATCAGTCAGGATTCCGAGGTTACGGGCACGAAAATTAGCAGCAGCCAGCAGTTGGTTAATGCGCTGTTGAATTTCATCATCCGACACGGTTGAGGGATTCAGCGACGTGCCTGCTACAACATCGCCTGCCAGAAAAACAACTCGATTCCGCACCGCATCAGCAAACACCTGGATAAACTTTTCACCAACAAGGTAGTTAGCACCAGAGTAGATGCGCACAACATAGTCCTGCCCATCATCAATTTGTTCGATGAGCTGCTTGACATCGGCGCTGGTAATTTGCACAAGCCGCTCTGAGGTACCCGGTCGCACGAATCGAATGGCAGTTTGGTTGGCATCTCGCAACAGTTGGTCGATCGCTTGTTTTGCCGTCGCTGTATTGGTTGTGCGAATCGCTATAGAAGCAAGCACTTGCCCACGCTGAATGACCACGTTGCCGATGCGTAACCCTTGTGCGGTTAACTGCAAGGCTTGCACGCTTCTTGCCAGGTCTTCTTGCTGCGTTTCCAGATCTTTAAGTCGGGCTTCGCGCTGTTGAATAATTTGGTCGCGCGCTCGAATTTCCTGCTCGCGCTGCGCGATCACACGATCGCGGGCTGCTTGCAGTTGACCAATCTCCGATCGCAACCGTAGCGCCTGTTGAGAGACATTCGCCAGCCGACCTTGAGTGAGACTCAGCGCTGTCTGAATGCGGGCTGTTTCTGCCTGAGCGCGCGATCGCTCAGCAATTGCCCCTTTTAACGACTGGTTGGTTTCTGCAAGCTGGTTCTTCGCTGACTCGCGATCGGAGCGCGATTTTGTCAGTTCAGTCTCAATTTGCCCTTGCTGTTGTCTGGCTTGTTCAAGTTCAGTGCGCGTGTTTCGCAAGCGTCGCTGAATAGTGCCCAGTTCAAATACACCTGTCCGCAGTTGGTTACTAGCGGCAAACAACACTCCCAGCGTCGAGGCTGAAATGAGAATGCCTGTGATGATTGTGACCAGCGTTGCCGTATTGCGAGGACGTAGCTTAAACAAGCTGAGTCGGGCTTTACCAACACGAGTGCCGATGCGATCGCCCAACGTGGCTATGACCGCACCAAGTATCAGCACTGCCAAAATCAGGATTTCCCCGCCGGACACACTTACACTCCAGAAGCCCCGATTCAAAACCTGATGAAGCTGTTAGGGCGAGTTCACATACAGCCTACCTTAAGTCATTAAACTTTGTAGCACGTGGCTCCATTTGTGTTTTGCAGCGGTGAGGAGTGAGAAATTTTGGGCACCCACTCTACTTTTACAAAAAACTAACAGCTAGAAACCAACAGCTACGTAAACTGCTGACTTAGCGTGACTGGATTGTGCACGGTGATCTTTTTCTTGTGAATCGAGATCATTGTGTCTTGTCGCAGGTCGCCCAGTAGACGAGTGACGGTGACGCGGGTCGAGCCGATCGCCTCTGCGATCGCCTGATGAGACAGTTTGAGGTCGATCGTAATGCCATCGTTGGTTGGCACGCCAAAGTCGCGACATAGAATCAGCAAAAAGCTGACTAATCGGGAACCCATATCGCGGTGTGCTAGCGTTTCGATCATCATCTCGGTTTGCAGAATCCGGGACGACAGCCCGCGAAGCAAGATCATTGATAGCTCAGGGTTCTCTTTGAGTGCTTTCTCGACTTGTTCGATCGGCACCGAAAGTAACTCTGCTGGCGTAAACGCAACCGCATGATAGAAGCGATCGGACTTATGCCCTGTGATGAGCGATAAAACACCGAAAACGCTATTCTCTCGCAGCAACGCGACGGTAATCTCCTCACCCGCCTCGTAAACTCTAGAAAGCTTGACGGCTCCTCGCAGCAAGAAATACACGCGCTCTGCCGGATCACCTGGAAAGAAAATGGTCTTACCCCGTTCAAACGTTTCAACAACGGGTGGAAATGCCCCCCCACTCATTTGGCGGAATACAGATGCCAGCGGTCTATCTTGCGTCACTACCATATCCCCTTACCTGGTGCCCAAGAAACTGCCCAGCTTTGCCACAAACAAAACAGTCTGAAAGTGTTTGTAGCTTAGAACACTTAAACTTACTCTGGGCTGCTTTTTTGTGCCTGATGTTACACATTCATGCAGCGATCGCAACATTTATCACCTTATGGAAGATCTCCGTAATTTGAGTGCTGCTACGAACGTGAAAGTAAAAGCGACAACAGCTTAAAATTATCTCAACTACAGCAAATTGACTCAAAAATGATCTCGCTTGACTTAAAGCTTTCCCGTTGAACAGACATGCGTTGGACTATGAACCTATGCGCTCCTTGAGCTAGAGCTAGCTATCTGCACTCCGTTAAAGAGTGGAGCAGCAAGAATATCGACGTCTACGCGCTACCCGTTATGTCCCATCTTTGAGTATTCTTGAAGCACTCTACGTTGCTGTTGATAGACCGTTATGCTAGACCTGACTGGAAAAAATGCGCTTGTGACAGGCATTGCCAACAATCGTTCGATCGCCTGGGGCATTGCCCAACAGCTTCATAAAGCAGGCGCAAACATTGGCATTACTTATCTGCCAGACGAGAAAGGACGCGCCGAAAAAAAAGTTGCTGACCTGGTAGAATCCTTGCAACCCAGTCTCTTCGTGCCCTGTAACGTCCAGAATGATGCCCAGGTGGATGAGACTTTTGCGATCGTGAAAGAAAAATGGGGTACGTTAGATATCCTCATTCACTGCCTTGCGTTTGCCAACAAAGAAGATTTAACCGGAGATTTTGTGAATACCTCACGTGAAGGCTTCACTACAGCTCTGGGTGTCAGCGCCTACTCCCTCATCAGACTATGTGCAGCGGCAAAACCGCTCATGACTGAAGGTGGCAGCATCGTCACACTGACCTACATTGGCGGCGCACGAGTGATTCCTAACTACAACGTCATGGGCATTGCTAAAGCAGCGTTGGAGATGAACGTGCGCTACCTGGCAGCCGATCTCGGTCCACACAACATTCGCGTCAATGCGATTTCGGCAGGACCCATCCGCACACTTGCCTCTTCAGCCGTCGGCGGTATCCTGGACATGATTCACCACGTTGAACAGGTAGCCCCCCTACGGCGAACGGTAACGCAAATTGAAGTCGGTAATGCCGCCACATTCCTTTGCAGCGATTTGGCAAGTGGTATTACTGGTCAAATTCTCTACGTCGATGCCGGTTACGAAGTCATGGGCATGTCAGAAGCGAAAGGCTAGAGATGAAAGGCTAGAGATGAAAGGCTAAAGGCTAAAGGATGAAGGCTAAATGACTGAGACTTTAGCCTTTCCCCTAAAACCCCATTGCTCGTGCTACCGCGTTCAACTCTGGCTCGATTCCTTGATGAAGCTGGTTGTTGCTGTGCTTGATGGCAGTGTCGGGGTCTTTAAGACCGTTGCCCGTTAAGACGCAGACGACAGTGGCACCGGACGGCACTTGCTCTTTTACTTTCAACAGCCCTGCGACCGAGGCAGCGCTGGCGGGTTCGCAGAAAATGCCTTCCTCGGATGCTAGCAGGCGATAAGCATCAAGGATTTCAGCATCGGTAACGGCAGTAAAGTTGCCCTGGCTGGCGTGCTGTACGGCGATCGCCCGTTCCCAGTTCGCCGGGTTACCAATCCGAATGGCAGTTGCAAGCGTTTCGGGAGCTTCTACACGTTGTCCGGTAATCAGTGGAGCGGCTCCGGCTGCCTGAAAGCCCATCATACGAGGCAATTTTGTGCAGCGTTGCTCCTGGTGGTACTGGCAAAAGCCCATCCAATAAGCCGTGATGTTACCCGCATTGCCTACAGGGATGCAGAGCCAATCAGGCGCATCGCCCAGCGCATCGACAACTTCAAAGGCAGCAGTTTTTTGCCCTTCCAGTCGATACGGGTTCACCGAATTGACCAATGTCACAGGGTAATGCTCCGACATTTCCCGCACGATCGTCAACGCCTGATCAAAATTGCCTTTAATTGCCATCACTTCTGCGCCGTATAGCAACGCCTGCGCCAATTTGCCCAACGCGACGTAGCCCTCGGGAATCAGCACAAAGGCTCTCATGCCACCACGACGAGCGTAGGCAGCCGCAGCCGCAGACGTATTGCCTGTGCTGGCGCAAATTACCGCCTTTGCTCCTGCTTCCTTTGCCTTGGAGATTGCCATCGTCATGCCCCGGTCTTTGAAGCTTCCGGTTGGATTTAACCCGTCGTACTTCACCAACACCTGTACCTGCCTGCCGATTTGTGCCGCGATCGCTGGCATGGGGATCAAAGGCGTATTACCCTCGTGCAACGTCACAATAGGCGTTTGGTCGGTAACGGGCAGGTAGGAACGATACGCCTCAATCAACCCGTGCCAGCCAGCTTTTGCGGTCTGAGCCGGGTGAGTGGAAGGCATTGCAGAATGGCTATGAGAATCGACAGATAACGCTATGGTCACAGGAGTTACGCGAGCGAGCTAAACAGGTTTGTCAAAAGCAACGTTGCCGACCACGGTTTTTTGCCGCTACGCCAATGTTTCATGGTTTTAGCGGCAAGCGGTAGTTGGCAGTAGCATCAGGATTAGTTTACCCTGAATGCTCATCTTACCTCGATCGCTGAGTGCTCTTGATGCCTCATAGCCTTTGGTAAACAAGTTTGGTAAACAAGGCTCACCTTAGATAGCAAGCGTCAGTGATCAGTGGTCAACGGCGGCTCATCGCTCACCCTGGCGACTTCTACCAAAACCAGCTTTGCAAAGCAACACAGACAGCTTCAGAGCGATCGTCATCTGAAACAGGTTAATCATGCCGATCGATTTTGTCCACTTTGTCCAACTTCCGTAGTTTTGCCCAGTTAGAGAACTGGCTTCTCCACTTACAATCTGCCAATAGAACCAATTACGATCTTGTGTAAAGTTTGGGTTAAGATAATACCTGCGGTGTGAGTGAGTACAAATGACTAGCCAATTAGCGACAGATGGTCCGATTCGTGCGTTCAATGCCCAAGCGCAGCAAACCCAGAGCGATGAAGCAGTGGCGGTTGATCAGCAGCGTTCTCGCTTGATTAAAGCCATGAGATCCCAGTATCAACTGGATCAGCAAGTCAAATTTCTTCATCTTCAAGCGGAAGCAGATTCGCTTTTGCAGCAGCTACAGGCAGTAAAACAGCAGCGTCAAGCTTCAGACTCGCAGTTGTAGAGTCCTTTCCTCCACTTTTTGGCGTTGCCCACATGGCAATTAGCAAAGTGCGTCTGCTCCAGCTAGTAGCGATCGACAGTAAACACAGGTTTATTTGCTTGCTGTTGTTTGCTGCTTCTCTACAAAAGTATGTTGTCCGAAACCCAAAGCGATGTGCTTGGATGTCTTCGCAAGCGATCCCAAGCGAACGATGCGATTGAGACGTGTCACCGCTTGTCTATCCTAGAAAAAAGGCAACTTGCGTAAGGGATCAGACCAAGCCCTATACTTAGCATGGCTCCATCGGTTGAAGTTAGCTATGCGATCGTTTTGGTCTGATCCCTATCTCTGGATTCACCTTACAGGATTGGCAGCGTTCCCTCTCTTTCTGGAAGGATGTCTAGTTGGGCTTGCTGTGGGCGATCCCTTTTTGCCAGTTTGGCTAGAGCTTTTACTGATTGCAACGGTAGGGAGCGCTCCCATTTTATGGATGCAGTGGCAACGTCCGTTCTATATTTTTAGCCTTGTGGCAGTGAGCGTCAAGCCAGACGCATTAACTGACGATCAACGAAGACTCTTGACACTATTTAAACTGCCTCGCAGCCGCGTTTTGGCTGTTTTGGTGTCTATTGCACTCATTGTTGTACTGCGGCAGATCTACGAACTTGCGCCGATCGCAGCATCCGTTGCCTCGCATCTGCCTGCCTCGCACTTTATGGGCTTGTTGCTGGCTGCTGTTGCTTTCCTTGCTTGCAATCTCTTTGTGCAAGTGCCTGTCAGCGTTGCGAGTGTGATGCTCTCCAACCAATCGGCGTTTGCAGCGACGCTCCCGTATCCGCTTGAAACGATTCGGCGAAACTTTACGCTTGTAGGATTGCAGTTAAACCAGATTGTGCCGCCCGTGCGTTCAAACACTAAGCCCATGTTAGCGAGAGCAGATCAGGCGAACGTGGGTCAGCCAGTATCTGAGGCGATCGCGATGACTCAAAGCACATATCCAACTGAGCTGCTAACCGACGATTTGTGGGCGAAATCTGCGCCTACGAGCGGCGCACCACTCACGGCTCGTAACGTTGAAAAACCGCTTAGTGAGGACGCAGCGGCGAAGCGTCCAAGCATGGAAAGGTCTGATCCAGAAAGCTCATCCGAGCGAGAGTCATCCGAAACTTAAGGACGCGATTGCGTGCTGCGATCGCCATCATCATTGCCATAACGCTCAATCGCGCAACCTTCACGCCTAGAATAAAGTAAGTACCGTTTGGCTTTGCGATGCGTAGTGGTTTAGATTCATCCCGACGCTTTCCCAGAGTGCCGAACGATCGACGCATCGCAGCCTTTGCGATCGATTTCGGTGCCGCGTCTCTGCTCAGTACGCTGGGCGGAGCCAGTGCCGTTATCCCTCTCTTTATCTTGAGCTGGTATGGGCTACGAGTCATTCTTGTCGTCAAAAATCAGGGGCAAAGTTTAGGACGGTGGGCGCTAGACATGAAAGTGCTCGATCCTAAATTCCGGTCAATGCCAGACTTAGTAGAGCTAACCAAACGGGAAGCGCTCACGGGTTGTGGGAGCTTACTAATTTTGCTCGGTTTGGTAAATCTGAGTCCAACCAATGGTTTAATTCTGGTCGCGCCCATCCCGCTGCTGATCGACTGTGGCTTGGCGTTTCTAGACGATGAGTTTCGGCAGGCGTGGCACGATCGCATTGCTCGTACAGTCGTCATTCAAACCCGTCGAGGCTACTCACTTGACATTAAAGTAAAAAAGATCGTTGCTCAATTGAGCGATCGTGTGAAATAATGAATGTTTGCGTATTGATCGTCCTTCTTCACTGACTTGTGGGATTATGGCTAAGAGTAAAGGTGTCCGCATTGTAATTACGTTGGAATGTATCGAGTGTCGCACTAATCCCAATAAGCGATCGCCAGGGGTTTCTCGTTACACATCCACTAAAAATCGTCGCAATACCACTGCACGGATCGAGCTAAACAAGTTCTGTCCGCATTGCAACAAGCATGTTGTGCATAAAGAAATCAAGTAGCGTTGCAAGAAGCGATAAGCCTTTGCAGTGCCACTTTCTACTGCCATCCGTTGCTTTCCTGCTGGCTTCTTGCAGGCTGGCTCACTAAAGACCAATCACTAAAAACTAAACACTACTCTCAGCTATGACCTATTTCCGCCGCCGAGTTTCACCAGTCAAGCCCGAAGATCCCATCGACTACAAAGACGTTGACTTGCTCCGCAAATTTATCACCGAGCGTGGAAAGATTCTGCCTCGTCGCATTACGGGCTTGACGGCAAAGCAGCAGCGCGCCCTGACTCAATCCATCAAGCGTGCCCGCATCATCGCTTTGTTGCCCTTCGTTAATCAGGAAGGGTAGCGGGGAGAATAGGGTGTAGGGTACAGGCATTGTGTAAGGGTGCAGCTTCGGCGGCTCGAAGCAAGATGCACTAGACATGCCACACCTTGCAGCCCTTACCCTGTAACTGTTCTGTCATTTTACCCCCCGCACCTTGATGGAGAAGGGAACCCTCGTTGAATTTCGTTTAGGCAGTGAACGCCGCCTAGCAACGGCTGAACGTCCAGAAGGTAAAAAACACTGGATTGTTACAGACGATCGCGGTCAGGCACACACGCTGCACCCCCGCCAAATCACCTACGAGGTAGGAGGCACTTACAAGCCAGCGGATCTTGCTCCTTTTTTGAAGGAGATCCAGCCATACCTGGAGCCATCAAATCTAGAGATTGCCTGGGAAATTCTCGTCGAAGATGGCGAAACCGTTGACCCAGCAGAGATGGCGCTGCTGCTCTTTTCAGCCCAAACACCCGTCCTTAGCTATGCCGCTCACTGGCTACTCAGTGACGATAAGCTCTATTTCAAACTGAAAGGCGATCGCTACGAACCCCGTCCTAAGGCGCAGGTGATGGAGCTAAAGCATCAGCTAGACATGGAGACCCAGCGAGAGCAGGAATGGCAAAGCTTTTTAACGCGGGTTGAGCGCGTGTTAGCAGGACAGCCTGTAGAGTGGCAGAGCGGCGATCGTCCGCGCTTAGATGCCCTCGAACGTTTTGCTACGTTTGGCGATGAAGCGACCCACCGCGCACCAGCTTTAGAAACCCTGCTACACTTGAAGCGGTCTGAGACATCCCAGGCTGCATTTCAACTGCTGGTCGAGCTAGGGCTGTGGAGTCCCCACGAGAACATTGCTCTACGGCGCAGTCAGATTCCAATTCACTTTCTTCCCAGGGTATTGGAAGTGGCACATCATTGTCTGAACTCTCCGCCGCCTGACCAGAATGCTGATCGACTGGATCTGACCCATCTCAAGGTTTACACCATTGATGATGAAAGTACGCTCGAAATTGATGATGGTCTAAGTCTGGAGTACCTTGCTGACGGTGTTCAACGGCTGTGGATTCACATTGCCGACCCGACCCGCTGGATGCAACCAGGAGATGAACTCGATCTAGAAGCCCGTCGCCGTATTACGACGCTGTACTTGCCAACGGGAATGATTTCGATGTTCCCGACAGAGCTAGCCACGGGACCGATGAGCCTGGTACAAGGACGGGTTTGCTCTGCGCTCAGTTTTAGCGTCATTCTAAGTCCAGACGGCGCAATTCAGGATTACAACATCTACGCAAGCCTGATTAAGGCAACGTACCGCCTCACCTACGATGATGTCGATGAGATGCTGCAACTCGGCGTACAGGCAGAATCGGAGCTGGAGGCGATCGCGCAGTGGGCAAAACGCCGTCAGACGTGGCGACAGTCTCAGGGTGCCATCAGCATCCATATGCCAGAATCATCGATTAAAGTCTACGACGATGAAATCACCATTCAAGTGCTAAACGATTCGTTAGCACGTCAGCTTGTTGCTGAGATGATGATTTTGACGGGTGAGGTTGCTGCCCGCTACGGTCAGGCGCATCATTTACCGCTTCCCTTCCGCAGCCAACCGCAGCCCGAATTACCCTCCGAAGAGGAACTGCTGCAACTGCCGTCGGGACCTGTACGCTCTTGCGCGATTCGGCGGTGTATGCCCCGCAGCGAACTTAGCATCACTCCAGCTCGTCACGCCAGCTTAGGATTGGACACTTACACTCAGGTGACATCACCAATCCGTCGCTATAGCGATCTGCTAGCGCACTTTCAGATTAAAGCGCATCTTCGGGGTGCTGCACTTCCCTTTGCGGCTGAAGCAATGAAAGAGCTGCTTTTAAACATTAGCGCGGCTGCCTATGAGGCGGTATTAGTAGAGCGTCAGACTAACCGCTATTGGGGACTAGAGTTTTTGCGACGCAATGCCGATGAGGTCTGGGATGCACTGATGCTACGCTGGCTGAGAGAACACGAAAATCTTGGGCTAGTGCTTTTAGAGGATTTGGGCATTGAATTTCCAATGCGTTTCACCCGACCTGTGACACCGGGCGATCGCCTCGAACTAAAAGTCAGCCATGCCGATCCCCGCCAAGACATCATCCAGTTTCAAGAGATGATGTACCAAGAAGCCCAGGTAAAGCACTAGGTCGCGTTTCAAATAGGAGTGGCACTGGCACTGTAGGGACGTTGCAGCTAACGTCCCTACGAATAGGAAGTCTAAACCTGCGTGTCTTGAAGGGCAGGGTCACGCTCCCCTAAGCCAGAGATGAAGAACTCAACGCGTGTGTGACTCAACTCGACTAAATCACCATCGTTAAGAAACCGTTGCTCTAAAGCAGCCAAGCGCCGACAGTTGACGAACGTACCGTTACTGCTACCGACATCCATAATGTAAAAGCCTCGATCGGGACAATGCCCAATGACTGCATGGCAACGGGAAATTGAGGAGCTTTTAATTGAAATCGCGCAGGTGCTATTGCGGCCAATCAGCCAACTTGTACCCACTGATGTCACCTGTGTCGCGCGATCGTCCGGCAGATTAGTGGTTAAAAAAGCAGTGCGTCCAGTCGTCACTGCCTGAATATAGAAAGAACTGATTTCACAGCGGCTAGAAGCATTTAGAACAGGTTCAATAATCGTCGCGACTTGACTCAAGTTAGGACCGCAATCTTCAAGCAAGCATTGAGAGAGTAAAGGATTTTTCTCTAGAAAACTGAGTGTGCGTCGATCGGAATCACTGGAGGGCTTCAGATTCAACATGGATTTTTATCTGGAAAGACAACTTTTTGCATTAACAGTTAAAGCTTGGGCTTCAAGCCCTAAAACCCTGATCAGTCTAGTGCAAGCAGTTGGGTCTGCTGACGGTAGTATGAGTAGTCCCCCTTACGGGTGAGGAATGTGGCTATGTAGACTAAACAACACAGCAGAAGAGGATGACAACCGTGAAGCGAGGCAACTTGTCGCAGCCTTCATATTGATGCTGAGGTTATGTAGCTTTTTTAAGTTTTCGTTAAATTTTTCCTTCAAGAATCCTAAAACCCGGTTTTTTTGTCAAGCTTCGATGAAAGTTTACCGGGAAGCACATCCAGAGCTTTTATTCGGCATGTAGCACTCAAGGTTAGTTGCTCAGAGGCGATCGCTTAACTACACATGCCTGAAACCATACAGTCTCGCAACAGTGGCCGCCTAGCCTACTTTTACAACGTTCATTCTGTTCACAGTGGCGTTTCAAAGGTTGTCTAGAACATCGCCCACGCCGCTCTAGTCATCGCAAGCAATTGCTCAGGTTTCCGCTAAGCAAGATGGTATTTGAGCCAAAACGCCAACAAGGGCATTGTGATGCGGTAGCTGTAGTCTGGTCCATAAACAAGACCTTTTTGTTCTAGGCTAGCTAAGGCACCTTGAAGCCCCCCGCCTCTAGAAAGCTGATGCTTCTGAATATATTCGCGTGAGTGAGGGCTGTCTGTCGGGTCAAGCGCAAGGCTTTCGAGCACCCGCACCTGGCTGGGCGGCAACAGCAAAATTAAAGACTCGAAGGTTAGCGATAGATCCTCCACAAGTGCCAGAGTGCTGCGGTAAACGTGGTGAGGATAGACTAGGTGAGCCTTGAGCGGTTGACGTTGAGGGTGATATTCGCTTTGAAAGCGGTTGCGCCGGACTGTGGCAGCCTCTGGGCTGTCGTGATCGGTCGATGAGCTGAAAGCTTCAAACGCGCGGTAGTCTAGCCAAATGCGACGCGCAAGGGCGATCGCATCTCCAACGTGTCCCTGCACAGAAGCCAAAAATAATTCTAGTGCCTGACCTTCAGGCTCAAACTGAAGCCCCTCTGCTGCTAGCGCAGAAATAATCCAGGGACGGAGTTCTACATCGTCAAGCGGTCCCAGCAGGATGACTTTGACCTTGCTATCGAGCACCCAACTCTCTGCCACAGTCGCAATCAGCGCGTAGCTTACCTGTGTTTGCTGTTGAATTTCTTGGCGCAGGTAGCTTTGCCATTTTTCCGATCGATCCCAGGAGCGAATGTGGGAAAAGTTTAGAAAGACCAGCACCACGCGACAGTCAAGCCGTTCTGCGATCGCCTGCGGTAGCGCCAGCAAACGTTGAAACAGCACCCACTCGTTATTGGGCGTGGGATGCCAAACCAGCCGCGCCTGTCCGCTGGGTGTGATGTCCAAAATGATGGGTTGTTCCTGGCTCCACTGCTGAATGAGTGCTAACTCAGCCGATGATTGAAACACGGCAATGATGCCTTCCGTAAGAAGGTGGAGGAAGCGGTTGCTGTCGGTGGCACGCAAACAGTCAATTTCAATGACCCTCGCTCCAACCGCACGGGCAGCATGACGCAGCAGCGTACGACGACCACTGCCCGGTACTCCAGCCAGTAATAAATCGCCATCTGTAGCCAGGATTTGACTAACCTGCTGTAGCTCTGCTTGCCTGCCAACAAGTGTCTGTGGTGTAAACGGGTTCACAACCATCGTAAGGAAAAGTCAAGGTGCGGCATCACAATGCCTGCGTGCATGTAAACTGTGGTTACACTACTTAATAGTGCTAATTGTGTGCCTTAGACACTATGATCAGGTGCTATAGGTGTTATAGCACTCCTTACCACTCCTCACCGTTGATTCACTATGATTGCAAACTCGCCTTCGCCCAACACCGCAGCGATTTGGCATACGCTGGGTGCGAATCAGACTTTAGAGCAATTTCAGAGCGATCGCCAGACTGGTTTAACGACGCAGCAAGTCGCTGCCAATCTGGAACAATATGGTCCAAATGAGTTAGTGGAGACGGGTGGACGTAGCACCTGGGAAATCCTGCTAGACCAATTCACCAATATCATGCTGCTCTTGCTGATTGCAGTCGCGCTGATTTCGGGCAGTCTGGATTTCTTCGATTGGCGGTCAGGCAAGCTCGATCCGGGCGAGATTCCTTTCAAGGATACGATCGCCATTTTCGCGATCGTCATTCTGAATGGGCTGCTGGGCTATTTTCAAGAAAGCAAAGCCGAAAAAGATTTAGCAGCCTTGAAGAAGCTGGCGACATCCAGAGTACGGGTCATTCGAGACGGCAAGACGATCGAAGTAGACTCAAAAGACCTGGTTCCCGGCGATATTATGCTGCTGGAAGCAGGTGTACAGGTTTCAGCCGACGGTCGTCTGCTGGATGTCGCCAATCTCCAAATCCGGGAGTCAGCACTGACGGGCGAAGCACAGGCAGTCAACAAACGCGTGGAGATGGAACTGCCGCCTGATACGCCGCTAGGCGATCGCATCAACCTGGTGTATCAAGGCACAGAAGTGCTCCAGGGGCGGGCAACCGTTATTGTCACCGGAACGGGTATGCAGACCGAGCTAGGGCGCATTGCCACGCTGCTGCAATCAGTTGAGACGGAACCGACCCCCCTCCAGAAGCGCATGGCTTTCCTCAGCAAAGTGCTAGTATCAGGCGCTTTGGGTTTGGTAGCGCTGGTTGTCATCGGTGGCATCCTTCACTTAGGCGTTGGTAGCTGGAAGGAACTGCTAGAAGTCTCTCTCAGTATGGCAGTGGCGATCGTGCCCGAAGGTCTCCCAGCCGTCATCACCGTCACACTGGCACTGGGAACACAGCGCATGGTGAAACGAAACGCACTCATCCGCAAGTTGCCCGCCGTCGAAACCCTTGGCTCTGTCACCACCATCTGCTCCGATAAAACGGGTACACTGACGCAAAACAAGATGGTGGTGCAGCTACTCCACACCAGCAATACCTCGTTACGGGTGACGGGTGAAGGCTACAGCCCCACAGGTGAGTTTATGCCTGTTGAGACTCAGGCACAAGACAAGATGGCGACCGTTAATCCTCAAGAGCAACCAGAATTGCTGAACCTCTTGACTGCCTGCACGATTTGTAACGACGCTATTTTGCAGCAGGACAATGGCGGGTGGATCATTCTAGGCGACCCCACAGAAGGGGCACTGCTCACTCTGTCAGCGAAAGCAGGCTTTGAGAAAGACCAGTGGTTGAGTAAGCTGCCTCGCGTCTCCGAGTTTCCATTCTCCTCGGAACGTAAACGCATGAGCGTGATTACAGAGGTGATTGACGCTGATCCGGCGTTGATTGGTAGCGCCTCCCACTACATGATGTTTACCAAAGGCTCACCAGAGCTGATTTTAGAGCGCTGTACGCAAATTCAGGTCGGCGACGCAGCGCAACCAATTATGGACGAGCAGCGATCGCAAATCCTTGAGCAAAATAATCAAATGGCAGCACGCGGACTGCGCGTCCTGGGTTTTGCCTGCAAGCCGCTGACGACCATTCCCCCTGAAGGCTCTGATGAAACCACAGAGGTTGAACTGGTGTGGCTAGGCTTGGTAGCAATGTTGGACGCTCCCCGCCCAGAAGTGCGTGATGCGGTGGCTCGTTGTCGATCGGCAGGCATTCGTCCCATTATGATTACAGGCGATCACCAGTTAACGGCACAAGCTGTCGCTGAAGATTTAGGGATTGCGAAACCGGGCGATCGTGCCCTTACAGGGCGCGAATTGGAACAACTTAGCTTGGAAGAACTGGCAAACCAGGTGGAGAGTGTCAGCGTCTATGCGCGCGTATCTCCTGAACATAAGCTGCGGATTGTCCAGGTGCTCCAGCGGAAGAAGCACATCGTGGCGATGACAGGCGATGGGGTTAATGATGCTCCTGCCCTCAAGCAAGCAGACATTGGCATCGCCATGGGCATTACAGGTACAGATGTAAGCAAAGATGCCAGCGACATGGTGCTGCTGGACGATAACTTCGCCACGATCGTCGCTGCGACCGAAGAAGGACGTGTGGTTTACACCAACATTCGTCGCTTCATCAAATACATTCTGGGTAGCAACATTGGCGAACTGCTTACCATTGGCGCTGCACCGCTTTTGGGTTTGGGTGGTGTACCGCTATCGCCGCTACAAATCCTCTGGATGAACCTTGTCACTGATGGTCTACCCGCACTCGCATTGGCAGTAGAACCCGCAGAACCCGATGTGATGAAGCGCCCACCTCATGATCCAGGTGAAAGCATCTTTGCGCGGGGCTTAGGCGCTTACATGATTCGCATTGGGATTGTGCTGGCAATTTTGGCGATCAGTCTCATGTCCTGGTCGTACGGGTATGCCCATGCCAACCCTACGGCTGAAGACCCCAACGGCGATCGGTGGAAAACAATGGTCTTCACTGCGCTTTGTATTGCTCAGATGGGTCATGCGTTGGCAATTCGCTCCAATTCACGTCTGACGATCGAACTCAACCCGTTTTCCAATCCCTTTCTTTTGGGCGCTGTGTTTCTCACCTCGCTGTTACAGTTAGCATTGGTTTACATTCCGTTCATGCGTAGCTTTTTCAACACCCATTACCTCAGCGCCTCTGAACTTGGTATTTGCCTGGGCGTAAGCGCTCTGATGTTTGTCTGGGTCGAGTTAGAAAAGCTGGCTTATCGGTGGTATGCCAAAACGAGAAGGTAATGAGTTTTGAGTTTCGAGTTTCGAGTTATGAATTACGTCTTTCACTCAAAACTCGCAATTCATAACTCATAACTCCATCCCTATGTATCTCAAAACGCTCCACCTTCGGCAATTTCGCAATTATCTCGATCAGGCGGTGGAGTTTAATGCGCCCAAAACGATTTTGTTGGGCAATAATGCTCAGGGCAAGTCCAACCTGTTAGAAGCGGTGGAGCTACTGTCAACGCTGCGATCGCATCGGACATCCCGCGATCGTGATCTCATCTACACAGGAACACCAAGCGCTCGAGTGGACGCACAGCTAGAACGAGATATTGGCTCGATCGACCTTTCGTTTACACTACGCCTTAGCAGCCGTCGTACCGTTGCGATTAACAGCGAAACCGTGCGACGGCAGCTTGACTTTCTAGGCATTCTGAACATGGTGCAGTTCTCCAGCCTGGATCTCGATCTGGTGCGCGGTGGACCGGAGCAGCGGCGCAACTGGGTTGACTCTCTGCTGATCCAACTAGAGCCTGTCTATGCACACATTTTGCAGCAGTACAACCAGGTCTTGCGGCAGCGGAATGCGTTGTTGAAACGGAGTCAGGAGTCAGGAGCCAGGCTTCCCAGAGCGTCAGCCGACGGGAGTCAGGAGTCAGGACGGCAGGAGTTGCGCGTTGACCAAACCCCGGAACTCGAAACTCAACCCCATACCCCACACCCTACACCCCACGCCCAGTCGCCTCATGACGAACTTGCCCTTTGGGATGCTCAGCTCGCCGCAACAGGAACAAGGGTGATTCGCCGACGGGCAAGAGTCTTACAGCGATTGGCTCCTTTAGCACAGCGGTGGCATCGTGAAATTAGTGGCAGTACGGAAGAGTTAGCCATCAACTATGCGCCCAACGTAGCGCTAGAGCAGGACGAGCCGGGGTTAATCAAGCAGGCGTTTTTGGCGAAAATTCAGGAACGGGCGATCGCTGAGCAGTACCAGAACACAACGTTGGTCGGTCCGCATCGCGATGAGGTCGAATTCACCATCAACCAGACATCGGCTCGTCAGTATGGCTCTCAGGGGCAGCAGCGTACGCTCGTACTGGCACTCAAGCTGGCTGAACTCAAACTAATTGAAGAAGTTATTGGCGAACCACCGCTCCTGCTGCTGGATGATGTACTGGCAGAACTTGATCTCAGCCGCCAAAATCAGTTGCTTGAAACCATTCAAGACCGCTACCAAACGTTAATTACGACCACGCACTTAGGATCTTTTGACGCGCAGTGGCTGTATTCATCGCAGATTTTTTCCGTCAAGCAAGGACAGTTAACAGCAGGAGCGTAGGTTGTTACTTGAGCCATCAGACCATCAACGTTTGGCTGAGACAGCGGCAACCCAAAAACAGGCATCAGCAGGAAAAATATCCTCTAAATGCTGACTCCTGTTAGTAATGGCTTGAGTGAAGTTTTGACGTTATAGCCATAGCCGTGTTGGTTAGGACGGGGCGCAGGGGGGGAACCCCTGGCTGGGGGCAACGCCCTCAAACACCCTTTGATCCCATGTCCTAAACTATCTGGCGACAGCTATACCTTTGATGACAATTTACCAAAGACGTTTACCAGCCTTATTTGTAGGTGTAAGAGCCGAGTTCACAAAGATTTAGTTGACGTTCATCTAATTTAGAACCGTCGGCAAACACGCCCAAAATATCGTAGGTGCAGGTAGTGCGACCATCGGCGATCGTCACTGTCCCCGCTTCTCCAGGATTGACAGATTCACTCAATAGACTCGCGCCCCAATCGCTTTGTGAAGAGTCTTCCACATAGAATTCTACTAACGGGCTATTGCTGCTGTTTTTCAGTGTGAAAGCGAGATCTTCTGCGAGAGCGCTTTGATCGATTATTGCCACAGTCGGTAGTGCCAAGACGGTAGCAAGCAGTACTTTAGGCAAAGAAAAATTAATCACTTAAGACCCCTTATTGGTGATGAGAGCTGAGTCTGATATCACGACTCCTCACACCAGTTAAGTAAGCTTCGGCACTAACAACAATGATACTTATACGGGCTTCCAAACAGCCCTCTCACCAGAAATCTCCGCAGATCTCAGCTTGACGATCGCGTCTTCTACCAAAGCTTAGGGCTTTAAATCATGTACAAAAACTCTACGTCTACTTAAAAGGCACTAGAACCTCAGAATTAGCTGATGCTCTAATGCCCTCTTGATGCGTGATGTTTGTAGCAGCGCTGTCGCGTCACTTTCTAACACTAAAAGTATTAAAAGTGGCGCGATCGACTAAGCCGCATTCTTCAATTCAGCCGTTTGCACAGGTAACTGCTTGATGACATCACCGCGTTGTACCTTGACCTGTAGCGTTTGACCCAAACGACTATCTTCCACGATCGTCTGGAGCTGTTCTGCTGTAGTAATTGTCTGCTCATCGATTTGAGTAATGACATCGCCGCGACGCAAACCAGCCTTCGCAGCGGGTGTGTTGGGCAGCACCCGGACAACAATCACGCCATTCACCTCAGGCACCATGAAGGCGGAGTTTGGATCGCTGTTGTTTTGCTTGGCAAGTTCTGGGGTCAACATCGTCATCTGCACGCCCAGGTAAGGATGCACGATGCGTTCACCTTTTGCCAGTTGGTCTTTGATAGTTTTCGCTTTGTTGATGGGAATCGCAAACCCAATGCCCATCGCGTCTGCCCGAATGGCTGTGTTGATGCCAATCACTTCACCCTGGTCGTTGACTAAGGGTCCACCAGAGTTACCAGGGTTGATTGCCGCATCGGTTTGAATAAAATCCAGGCGCTTGTCTGGAATGCCAACTTGGGCGCTAGAACGCTTCAGCGTACTCACAATGCCCAACGTAACGGTGTTATCTAGCCCCAGAGGGTTGCCCACGGCGATCGCCCAGTCCCCGACTTGAATCTGGTCAGAGTTGCCGAGAGAGGCGATGGGCAAATTACTCCCGTCGATTTTTACGACTGCGAGGTCGGTCACCTCATCGGCACCGCGCACCTTGCCTTCAAACGTCCGTCCATCCTTCAGCGTCACCGTCACCTTATCTGCCCCATTCACCACATGGGAGTTCGTCAAGATCACCCCATTGCGGTCAATAATAAAGCCCGATCCTTGCCCTCTAAGATGCTCTTCACGGGGCGACTGCGAAAAGCCCTCTTCGCCAAAAAAGCGACGAAAGAACGGATCTTCTAGTAGTTGATCAGGACTACTGCGGCGAGTCACCGTCCGCTCGGTGTCGATGCGGACGACTGCTGCACCAACAAGGTTGACGGCTTTTGCTACAAAGCTGCCCTGTCCAACGGCATCGGGGCTTTGAGCCGGATTCATAGCAGCGGCGGTGGTGGCAGCGATAGAGAGCGGCAGCAGACTCGCTTGAGCAGGCATGACCAGTATGGATGTCGCTGCCAGCACGATCGCCAGAACCATAACTAACGATCGGCGTAACGAGTGAGAAAGGATTGAGAAGCGCATAGCATCGACCTACAGAGAGCAAATGTAGCTGAAATGTTTCTCTTCTATTTTGACAGGCAAAGCCTCATACTGTGCTCATGATGATGGTGTCTAGGCGTTGACCTGGGCTAGAATCGCAATACGTACAGCTCTTCATAACTTTAGTCAATCTCAAATGGCAACTTCTGAGCGTCCCCTGAGCCGAGATAGCGATCGCCTTGAGGATGAGCTGCCTCATAGCCATGAACATGGCACGCCTCATCATCCCCATATCCATAGTGAAGAATCGCTTAAGCGCGTGGTTAATCGGCTATCTCGCATTGAAGGGCACATTCGAGGCATTAAAACAATGGTGCAGGAGAGCCGTCCGTGTCCAGATGTACTGGTACAGGTTGCGGCTGTCCGGGGTGCGCTCGATCGCGTTGCCCGCATTATTTTAGACGAGCACTTGACTGAGTGTATTGGTCGCGCTGCCAGAGAAGGCAACATCGAAACCGAGATTGAAGAACTAAAGGCAGCCCTCGATCGCTTTTTGCTTTAGCCCGTCCAGGCTAGATCATCAATCGCTCTAGCCCATGAGGATCGGGGATGGTCAAGGTGTCGCGCTCGCGTAGAATCAGTCCTTTTTTCTCTAGCTTGCTCAAGACTCGCGTCACCGTTTCCCGCGCCAGTCCGCTGAGGCTGCTCAATTCGCGATGCGGCAGATTTGGAATTTCGGTGCCGGTTGCGACTTTTTTGCCCTGACCATCGGCCAGAAACAGAAGAATATCCGCAACGCGTGAGGTGCTATCGGATTCGCGCAAGCGCAAGCGACGATTGACCTGACGCAGGCGACGCGCCATCAACTGGGCTAACCGAATGCCTGACTGCGGCTCGGTATGCAGTAAGTTGACAAAATCTTGCGCGGGCATGTTGCCAATGACTGTGGGCGCAAGGGTAATGACATCGGTCGATCGGGGTACTTCGTCTAGAGGAGCCATTTCACCAAAAAGCTCGCCTTTGCCTAAGATATTTAGCGTGACTTCCTTCCCATCCAGGTTGTACGTGCGAATTTTGACCCAACCATTCAAGATGAAATAGACCGAGCTACCCCAATCATTTTCCAGCAGAATCACCTGATTCGCCGGATGGCTTCGCATCACTACTTGAGCCGTTGCTTTTTCGACAGCCAAATCAGGAAGCCCTTCAAAAAAGGGAGCCGCTCGAATCGATATATTAGCGTGAGCATCTCTGGGACTGTACCGATCTTCCATTTGGCTGCCGTGTCACAACTCTCAAGTCAGGGTAAATGATAGTGCAAGCGTCCAAAATTGACGAACAAGCCTATGACCCGCATCAACATCTGAAGTCCAAGTGCTGTAGAACTGGGTCGATCGGCTTCATAGCAATAATAACTCAACGCCTGTGTGACTTAGTATGATTACTGAATGATTGCCTGACTACCAAGCCCTGGTAATACCTATCAGCTTGCCATATCACTACATTTCTAGAGTTTCAGGCAGTGTGTCATACAAGTACCTGCACCCTCAGTACGGCGTTTTTTGAGAGAATTTGTCACTTTTTTAATTTCCTGGCGTACACTTTGTCCAGATGTGGCGATCCCGAACGACTCAGAATCTCCTCAACCAGAGCTGATTCACTGATGCAAGCCGTCCAGGTTCAGCGACAGCTTCATCTCTACAGCCCAAAACCACCAGCAAGGCAGGATTAGTCTTCATTGCTACATGCCCTAAAGTTACTAAACATTAAGCCTGTACTGCCGATGCAAATCTAGTCGGCGTAGTGCTAAACGCTCGGTTAGACTGATTTTCAGCTTATGCGATCGCCCTTCTAAATTGGTTTTTTTAGGTTCAGCCGAGACGTAATTTGGGCTGTTCTGGGAAGCCTCATTATATTAGAGGTGGTAGCTGTCTCCTAGCCTGCTTCTGCTCAGTACTCGTCAGGGGTTACATTGTGACTTCTCAGAAGGATCAAATTCAAGCGCTTATTACAGATATAGACAGTGTGCTTCAGAAAACGACTCCCCGTCTCCCGTGGGTCGTGTCTGGAGAGATGACGCAGCAGCGCCAGGTGTTGGAGCGCGTGCGCAATTACCTGGTGAACTTTCAACGGCGGCAGCTTGCTGGTGAAGGCTTTGAGCCAGCAGGAACGAGACCAGATTTACTAGCGCATGACATCTACTATCAACCCTCGCAGCCGTCTTATCCGTCGCCTCAAGGCGGGTCGCAGGCTGAGCGATCGCAGGCGTACAGTCAGAACGATGTGACGGCGCAGCAAATGTTGCAGACGATCGTCCAGGAAATGGGCTATCTGCGCTCTAGCCTGATGCAGCCGCTCCAGTCAGATGTAGAAGGTTTGCGCCAGCAGCGAGACGTGCTCGCACAAGAAATTCGTCAGCTTGAGGCACAGCGTCAGGGGTACGCAGGACAGTTGCCTGGACAACAGCAGGCAATCGCAGAGTTTTTGCAAGCATTGATGAGTCGCCTCCAAGAAACGCTGCCACAGCAAGTGGCGCAAACCTTGAGGAGTGGCAATCAACAGTCGTTGCCCTATGGCGACAACTTGGCGCTGACAGGCTCAGCCCCGGCGATCGCACAGACATCAGATTCGCCATTGCAGGGGTTTGGCAATATCCAGGTGGCACAGTCACAGTCAGATGAACTGCTGATCAAGCTAGACTCCACTCTGAGCGTCGTGTTTGAGTCGTTACAGCGAAACGTGCAGGCGTATGAAGAGTCTCTGTCTCAGGGACTCAATAAGATGCACAGTCTGGGGCAGCAGGGCGAGATGATGTTCACGGCGCTGGTGAGTCATTTAGCCAATCAGCTTGGGCAGGAAGCATCCTCTTATCTACAGCCACCTGCTTCAAGGCCGGAGGCTTCACGGTCAGCCAATCCAACGACTGGCGGAGTCTCCAGCCTTTCATCGGCAGCTAAACCGCCAGAGGCTACAGTGAGTTCGCTTTTGGAACAGCCCTATGCGGAGGCAGCATTACCGTTTCCAGGCACTGAAATTTCTAACAGTTTTGCTGACACCGCCACTGCTCCAAACCTGGCTGAGCCATCAGTGGATGCCGCGATCGATTCCTGGCTGCGTTCTGCTGGTAACACTGATGTGGCACCTGGAGTTGATTTAGAAATTGCTGAATTAAATCTGGAAGGCTTTGATCTGAATCAGTTGGCGGCTCAAGATGTGAATGCACTCCTGGAACTGGATGCAAATCTGCTGGGCATGAATCTATCGCCGCAGCCAATGTTAGCGCCAGAACCAGGCATTGATCGCCCAACTCAACCGATCGCGACTGAGCCGACATCCAGCGCCATGAGCGTCGAAGATACGGCTGATATTGACGCTGCACTGAAGCTATTAGAGCAGTTAAGTTCGGAACTGCAAGAGCAACCAACGTCTGTAGCCAATGCGGATGCCGAGATCGATCGCATGTTGAGCACGCCCTCAACCTTGCCAGGGGAAGCAGTGGCGGACAGTATTCCTGATGATGCACGGGACGAACTGGACGAATTCTACGAAAGTTTATTTGGCAATCAGTCGAGCGTCGTCGAGCCGCCCTCAGAGGTTCCAGTAGCGGTAGAAGCATCCCAAACCTCCTCTGCCCCAGTCGAAGCAGTCGAAGCCGTAAAGCCAGCGATCGCACTTTCAATCACAGAGCCAGTCAATCAACCATTAGACACGCAGTCGCTAGCCGTACAGCCCATTGATACGCTGCCGGCTGAAACGCAGGCACCTGTTGGCACTCTGGCTGCATCAGCCATTGTTGCACCAGCCGTGTCTGTGGGTGTTGACCCTACCCTCGGCTGGGATTTGCTGTCAAAACCGTTGGTAGACCAGGCAGCAGAGCCAGACATTCCGGCAGCGTTACTGGAAGACGAGCTACTGAACGGTTGGGATTTTGAAGACGCTGACATCGATTTAGTCGAACCGGAGCTACTTCCCGCTGACGATGATCTGTTCGGTGAGCTGGACGACCTGTTAGGTGTCGGTGAACCTGCGGCAACGGGCGATCGCGCTCTAAATCTGATCGATGCGCCTTCCAGTCTCCCAACCGATGCAACAAAGGCTCCTGTCGCACAGCAAAGCCCGGACGCGGATACTAGCTCGGAGGTGTTAGCAGCCACAGCCTTCAGTGCTGAGCCACTGACCAATTTGGATGAAATTGCCACTCTCACAGATTTGTTTGGCGAGCCTGATCTGGCTGATGGGCTACCTGTAGAACCACCGACCGCCGCACCGACGGCACCAGCAGAGAGGCTCAGCCAGCCTCCAGTCAGTCCGCCCACCAGTGCTGCTCAAACGCTCACTCCTGTCGGTGACACCAGCGATCAGATTCTGCCTGCTGATCCGGCAGACGATCGTCTAGAGGACGATCGCTACACTCCTGCGTCTCCTGGAGAAGACCTGCTGCCCATCCAAGAAACGATCGCTGAGCCTGAAGCCGAATTGTGGCTGGACGAAAGTACCTTGAGCCGACTGAGCGAAGATCTTTTTAGTTTAGAGGACGCGATCGGCGATCCCTCTATCTTGCCCTATGACGCTGCTGGAACTGATGCGCCAGCGCTTTTCCCAGACGCACTGCATGAGACTGAACCCCTCAGCGAACCGATGTCACTAGCCGACTGGAATGCCTCGCTTGATGAGGCGGCTGGCGCGTTGCCGATCACGGATTCGACGCAAACATCCTTTGAGCCTGAACAGCGTGCGATCGCCGCAGAGCCACCTGAAGCGTTCATTCTAGAGGGCATGGATGATCTATTTGCAAACACCCCCATAGTGCCCCCGGTCACCCCAGCTTCGCCGCCGCTCCCAGCTCAGGCAGAGTCATCCGCTGCCTTTACGCTGGAGGGAATGAATGATCTATTCGACGATCCTTCAACTAGCACTGCACCGTTGCCATCGGTAGCGACTCCAACCAATCAGCCGTTGCCCTTTACCCTGGAAGGGATGGACGACCTCTTTGGCGACGTGCCAGCGGTTTCGGAACCAGCAGACCAGCCGCTACCGTTCACGTTTGAAGTTGGAGAAGACCTGTTTGCCGATGTGCTACCCGTTGCTGCTAGCCTTCCAGTCGTGCCTGAAGTGGCAGCTACAGCACTACCACCCAAGCCGTCTGAGCCAGTTTTTGCTTTCAATCTAGAGCCAGTGGATAGTCTTTTTGTGGCGGTGCCGTCTACACAAGCAGAAGTGCCGTCCGCAGACCTTGAAGTGCCATCTGCAAATGTGGAAGCGCCATCTGCTAATTCGCCTGCTGATCCGTTCAATCTAGAGGGGATGCTGGCTCCGGCTCCAGAACCATCACCAGAGCTAGGCACTACACCCTTTACCTTTGAACAAGTGGGTGACCTATTCATGGAAATGCCGTCTGAAACAAGCCCTGTTTTGGATGAGCGATCATTGGATGAGCGATCGACGGTGAGTGCTACGACATCAGTGCCGCAAAGTTCAGAGCCACCGCCTGCGCCTTTCACCCTGGAGCAAGTGGGCAATTTGTTCGTAGAAACCCCCTCTGGGAATGCAGTGACAAATCCAACTGCGCCATCACCATCCGCATCAGCGACTGAACCATCCACCTTAGAGCAGGCATTCGCAAGTCTAATGGGTTCCTTTGGCGAGCCAGAGTTTCCCCCTAGTGAGACGGAAACTCAAGATCCCGAAAAAAAAAAGGGGATGAGTTAACCAGCACCCGTCTAGAGCCTGTGGCGCTCACTGACCAGCCTGAGCTGCCAGTGGTGCCACCGATCGCATCCACGGCTGCACCGGAAAGCGCCATCGTTGCGGTCGAGCCACCGAGCAGCAGCAGTACGGCAGACTCCGCCTGGTGTCTAGGTCTCGATGTTGGTACAACCGAGATCGCCGCTGCTTTGCTGAATGCTCACACTGGGCAAATCTATTCCATCGTTTGGCAAGAGACGGAAACCCCTGATCAGCCACCCTTATCTGGGTTGCCTGCGATCGCCTACCTCTCTGCCCAACAGCTACAGCACACACCCGAACCCCCAACAGCGTTGGGCTATCAGGCACTGGAGTCCGAATTTATCGCTGTCGAGCAGCCAAAAGCGCCCATTGGTCTACTCTTGAGCAATTTTAAGCCTTACTTTAAGGCTGGCGTACTTTACTTGCAGGAACAAACCCAGCAATGGGAACCGACCCTCCAGTGGTCTGATCAACAAGAGCTGGCTCTACGCTGGTTCCAGCAAGCACTGGTGGCACTCCTGGGCACCTTGCAGGGCAAAGTGGCTGGCTTAGCAAGTACCACACCAACCCTGTCGCTGGAGGCGTTTCAAGCGGCGATCGCTCACATCCACAGCCTTGTCATTGGGTGCCCCACGGGATGGTCAGATACTTACTGCTTTAATCTCCGAGAAGCTTTACTGGCAACAGGTTTAGTGGCTCGTGCCGAGCAGATTTACTTTGTGGAAGAGGCGATCGCGGCACTGCTTGCCACCTCACCCCAACCGCTCCGCTCGATCAACCAGCCCCAAATGTCTTCTGTTGCTGTCTCCCACAGTAGCCCTCATGAGTCGCTGCAAGGAGGCACCCTAGTTGTGAGTGCAGGTGCCACGACCACCGAGCTTTTGTTGGTGGATGTTCCCCACGATCGCACGCTGCTGACCCGCGAACACGGCTACTTACGCAGTCTTGCCTATGCAGGCGACGCGATCGATCAGGATATCATTTGCCAAATTCTGTATCCCTCCGCCTGGAACTGGGAACGCCTGGATCTACAAAGCCTGGACTTGCCACTCCCTGGAGAACCTGATCAGGCGGCTCGCGATCGGTTGCAGCAACGGTTACGCAGTAGTGCTTTGGGACGGCATTTGCTGAATGCTGCCAGACAGCTCAAACTGGCATTGCAGCAGCAAGATACAGCAACCTTTAAGCTCAACGACCAACAGTGGACAGTCAGCCAACAAGATTTGCACAGCCGCGTGATGGTGCCTTACCTCCAGCAGCTCAATCGAGAGCTGAATGTGCTGCTTAACCAAAGTGGCATTGCGGTACAGGCAGTCCAACAGGTCATTTGCACTGGTAAAACAACAGCACTGCCCGCGATCGTCTACTGGCTCAAGCAAAAACTGCCCAACATGCGCTTGATTCAAGAGAGTGACGCTTCAGAACCAAATAAGATTGCCCGTGGCTTGGCGACCTTGCCACTCTACCCACAGATGTTGGATTCAGTGCGCCATCAGTACAGCGATTACTTCTTGCTACATGAACTGGTACGGATCTTGCCAAAGGAGTCGCTTTCGGTCGGACGCATCCTGCAACTGCTAGAAAATCAAGGTGTCAACACCAATTTTTGCCAGCGCCAAATCCTCAGTCTTCTAGAAGGGCACCTACCCGAAGGACTGTTGCCCTCTCAAACTGCTGCCATGCTCACACCGAAAGCGCAACAAAACCCTGATTACCAGGCGTTGACGGCAAAACCGCTGTTCTTGAGGGAGGGCAACCAGCTTTATGGCTTTAACCCTGACATGCGCGATCGCCTTCAGCGTTACTTCACCGCCATCCTGGCAAATGCCCATCAAACATTAGCAGAACCGTTGCCGATCGATCTGGGCGTGGACGTGAAATAAACGCCCAAGCTGGCTTCTCACTTCAACCGACTTTTAGCCGCTTTCAACATCACCTGAGCTTTGGCATAGACCGTGGTGTTGGGCTTGATGGTCTCTAGCCGATCCGCGATCACTCGAAGCTGTCTCGTTTGTGATGCATTTAGCGCTTTTGCGTCTGCTGGAATGGAGTCAAATAAATTGTCTCGTAACCGCTGCGCTTCCTCAAAGGCTTGTGCAGACCCTTGCTCCGTCTTGAGCCGAATCTGGACATTGCTGAGGCTCTGGGTATAGCTCGCTAGCAATGTTTGGGCTTGCTGATAGTTAGGATCTTTGAAGTCAATTTTTTCTAGACGATCGATCGCGGTTGCCCACTGCTTTTGATTTTCCTCCCACTCAACCTCAGCATGAGGAACCTTTAAATTAAGCTGTTGAGCGGTTTGAGCAAAAATCCTGGCCGCCCCAATCAAGTTGCCCGCTTGAACGTTACCAACTGCCAAACCGGAAATCTGCTGGAAATCGCGCTCAGAGGCAGCTAACCTCGGTCGTGCCATACGATCTGCAAGCGTCTGGTCAGGAATTTGGTGAAGCTGATCGATCGCCTGCTGCCACTGAGCGATCGCGGACTGCTTTGAGATTGCATTAGGCGCTTCCTGGTACTGCTGTTTCGCCTTGCCAAGTAACTGATCTGCCTGGTTGAGCTGCGTCTGGGCATTATTTTCCTGAAACAGCTTGGCATCCATCCGCGCAACGTCTTTGCGGGCACCCTGAAACTCATCCACGGTGAAGCGCCAAGTACATTGAAACAGACCGCAGTATGCCTGTGGATAATAGCCTAGAAACCAAACAGGCAGAGCATCCAGGCTCTTCTGAGCGGTTTTAACTTTGGTGGTGCCCAGTTCTAGATCGGCGGCGCTGGTTGCTTGATTCACCAACTGATCTGCCTGTACGGTAGCGGCGATCGCCTGTCGATAGTTTTGGTCCATGCTGATGAAGCTGGGCAGCAGCACGATCGGAGCCACTCGCGCCACCGTCCAACGAATCGGTGGATAGGGCAAGTTCAGCACCCAAAGGCCTCCCGCAAGCCCCGCGATGCCAACTAAAACCGCCGATGCCAGACGAACCCGATTTCCAGTTGGAGAGGGACAGTTGGCACGCGCAGCAGCCTTCAAAACGGTTTCGCTAAAGTTGGGAAACAGATCGACGATCGCCTCTCGCAATGCTGCTAACGTCAACGGAGCGCCCGTTTGAGCCTGAAACCGCTCTAACCGCCGCAGAGCAATATCTCGCTGTGTCCGTCCGGCTATGTCATCGGCGCTACAGCGCAAAATTTCAGCTTTAAGAAGGTCGAAAGCACGTTGGTTAAGACGAAACATAGAACCTGTTGAATGACCTGTTGAATGGTTTGGCGGCTAGTAACTTCCAGCACGAGCCGATCAATGCCGTCGGCTTCATGACGACATCACACAAGAGCCGGATTTAGTGTGCCCCAAAGCGGTTGAGTGACCACACCGCGATCGGCGCTCTCTAGTTGAACTCCCTGTTCTCTAGTTGAACTCCCTATAATGAAGCCAATCGCTTCGGTCTACTCCCAGTTTATCTCCTATTTCCCCTCCCATGCCTCCTCCCCTTCCTCCTGGCAAAACGGGACTCCCTGTCATTGGTGAAACCCTACAACTGTTGTTCGATCCCAACTTTGCTGAAAAGCGGCATAAGCGCTACGGTGACATTTTCAAAACGCGCCTCTTGGGTAGACCGGCTGTCTTTATGATTGGGTCAGAGGCGGCAGAGTTCGTACTGTCTAGCCACATGGATCACTTCTCCTGGCAGGACGGTTGGCCGGAATCGTTTAAGCTGCTGCTGGGGCGATCGCTGTTTTTGCAAGAGGGCGATGAGCATCGGCGCAATCGACGACTGATGATGCCTGCGTTTCACGGACCAGCGTTAGCCAGATACGTGGCAACGATGGAACAGATTACCCAAAGCTACTTGGCTAAATGGGCGCAGCAGCAGGAGTTTGTGTGGTATGACGAGTTCAAGCAGCTAACCTTCGATATTGCTAGCCAGATTTTTCTGGGCACGCCACCAGGAGACGACACAGCCCGACTGAGCCGTCTTTTCACCACGTTAACCAATGGGCTCTTTGGGTTAGGAATGAGACGTGCGATCGCAGCTCGGAATCAGTTGTTGGATCACCTCACGGGTGTCATTCAGCAACGCCAGCAAAATCCGACTGATGATGCACTCAGCCTGTTGATTCAAGCTCAGGATGAAGAGGGCAACCGTTTGAGTTTGACAGAAATTCGGGCGCAGGCAATGTTGCTGCTGTTTGCCGGACATGAAACCACAACCGCCATGCTGACCTGGATCTGCCTGGAACTGGCGCAACATTCTGAAATCCTTCAACGAGCCAGGGAAGAACAGCAACAGCTAGCCGCACACGGAGCGCTGAACCTGGAGCAGATCGGCAAAATGCCCTACCTTGACCAGGTCTTGACTGAAATTGAGCGCTTGCATCCTCCGATCGCGGGTGGGTTTCGTGGCGTTATCAAGCCCTTCGAGTTTAATGGGTTCCACGTTCCAGCAGGCTGGTTATTGCAATATTCCATCCTCCTCACTCATCGGCAAGCCAGTATTTATCCGCAGCCCGATCGCTTTGACCCCGATCGCTTCAGTCCCGATCGACAGGAAGCCAAGCAAAAGCCCTTCAGCCTGATTGGTTTTGGGGGTGGTTCCCGGATTTGCATTGGCATGGCATTCGCCAAACTGGAGATGAAGTTAGTCCTTGCCCATCTCTTGCGCGGCTATACCTGGGAACTCCTACCCAAACAGAGCCTGGAGCCTGTTTTAATTCCGACTCGCCGCCCCAAAGATGGCTTGAGAGTCCGTTTTTACAACACCTCCCATCGTGTCTGATCGTCCGCCTTCCGTCGGGATGGTGCGGGTAATGTGTCTACTTCTGCCCATGTGGGGATTTTGAGGCACGATCAGTTGGCTAAGCTGCATGAACAAAGCTTGCAGAGGAGTCCCTTCTCATGACGATGGCTGATGACAGAAACCTGGATTTGCAGACCAACGATGCCTTAGATCTGATCCCTGATGTTGACCCGGAAGACCTTGAGGAAGAGGATTTGGGCGATTTGCCACAAGCCATTACAGAGTCCTATGGTACGGGCGTACAGGAACTGCCAGGATACGTAGCGGGCGGACGAACAATGCGCGATCGCCAGCGTGAATTCAATGAAGCCGATGCAACCCTCACCGGGGGCGACATTGATGCTAACTATGAGCAAGCAGCGACAGATGGTGATGAATCAGTCGGTGGTACCGTTTCTACACCTGACATGGATATTGTCGATGAACTCGGCGCGGCTGTGGGACTGGAAATGAACGATCGCTCCTTCCTCCGCACCAATGACATGCTAGAAGAGCGGGATGCTCGCCGTTGGGAACTGGAACCAACATCCTCAGAAGATTACACCGAGCGGCGAGAGGAAGAGTAAGGCAAACAGCGCTCTTTGCTTTGCTTTATTGCCCCAAAAACATTGGAGCACCTCCAGGCAGCCAAACCATCGCTGTTTGTAGTCGATGAGGCACACTGCATCAGCGAATGGGGACATGACTTTCGTCCCGATTACCGACGTTTGGGAGCGGTGATCGAAGCCCTGGATCATCCCACCGTTCTAGCACTCACTGCTACGGCATCGCCTCCTGTGCGGCAAGGGATTTTGGAGCAATTGGGCATGAACGAGGCTCATGTGATTGTGCAAGGGTTCGATCGCCCAAACATCTGGTTGGGTGTAGAGCGGTTTGAGGATGACAGAGAGGAGCAGGACGCGTTGATCAAGCGGGTAATAAGTAGTTAAACGAAATCAATTACACAAAAAAGTAGCTGAAAGGCTGGATTGTCGCGAAGCTAGTGTGAAAATAATTTTGTTGGACTACTTAAAAGCAGATAAACAGCAGCAGTTTGAGCGATCGCGACTGGAAATGATGCGCGGTTATGCTGAAGTACGTCACTGTCGGCGCGCATACCTGCTGAACTACTTTGGCGAAAAAATTGACTCACCGTGCGGTACTTGTGACAACTGCAAAGCTGGCATCGCAACGAAGAAGGATGATCGGCTAGAACCGTATCCGCTTGAAGCACAAAAGCTGGGGTGAAGGCACAGTCATGCGCTATGAAGGCGATAAAGTGGTCATTTTGTTTGATGAGGTTGGCTGCAAAACCCTAGAGGTTGGGATGGCGCTTCTGGGCGTGTTGCTCCGACGAGTGGAATGAGTGAGCGCCGTTTTTACCACCCCATCTTTTGCAGGACAACCAGATAAGAGATGACTTCAGTCACTAAGGAACAAGAATTTAATCACCTCGGCGTTTTCCGTAGGGGCGCACGCTGTGCGCCCCTACCTACGAAAAATTTGTCGGTTTTATTTAATCCACGATCCTAAGGAACAAGAATTTAATAACCATCGTCCGCCAAAAGCAGGCAACTCTTGGTCAAGAAACAGCAACTCTGGCGTAAGCAGAAAGCAATCTGAGACGTTATCAAGACCTGGCGCGATCGGGTGCCATGTCGCAACAGGCTTTGGATGCTTACGCCACCGCTGCCAAAACTGCTCGTGAAGCGATCGGTGTCGCTCAGGCAACGATTACCAGTGCTCAGGCAGACGTGCAAAGCAAAATTGCCGCGGTGCAAAGGCGAAGGGCGCAAAATTTCTCGTACCGCCTTTGAAAATGAAGTACGTCCGTTATTTCGTCAGATTCCAGGCGTTCGCCTTAGTTTTGAGGGGAATGGCTTTAGTGGCTCCAAAGAACTGGCGATCGTCCTCAAAAGTGAAGATGCCGCTGCCTTGACGCGCGTTGCCGAAAGTTTGGAAACACAGATGCGTCAGGTGCCCGGCTTGGTTGAAGTTGCCTCCAGCGCCAGCCTCGTGAAGCCAGAGATTTTGATCCGTCCCAAACCGCAGCAGGCAGCCGATCAGGGTGTTACCGTTCAGATGGTCGCCCGTACTGCAAACCTGGCTACCCTGGGTGCTTTTGACGCAAACCTGGCGAAATTTGACCTGCCCGATCGCCAGATTCCAATCCGCGTGCAGCTTGACCCCAAAGAGCGCAATAACATCGACACCATTCGCAACCTGCAAGTGCAGAATCAAAGCGGTGCGCTGATTCCACTTCAAAGTGTGACAGATATCAGCTTTGGCAATGGACCGTCGCAGGTCGATCGCTACAACCGATCGCGCAAAATCTCGATCGAAGCAAACCTGCAAGGTTCAGCCTTGGGCGACGCTCTGGAAAAGGTAAACAACCTGCCCGCCCTCAAAAACCTGCCACCTAACGTAAAGCAGGAGAAATTCGGCAACGCTAAAATTATGCAGGCACTCTTCACCAACGTAGGGACAGCCTTGGGTGCGGCAGTGCTGTTCATCTACGCAGTCTTGGTGCTGCTCTTTGGCGACTTCTTACATCCCCTAACCATTATGGTTGCCCTCCCGTTTTCGCTCGGTGGCGCGCTTATGGGGCTGCTAATTACCCCAAAAGAACTGGGTCTGTACGCGCTTATTGGTATTGTGCTGCTGCTGGGCTTGGTGACAAAAAACTCCATCCTGCTCGTCGATTATGCGCTGATTAATCAGCGCGAAGTCAAGCCCTTGTTCAGTGCCGTTCTCGACTCTGGCGTTGCCCGTTTGCGTCCCATTTTGATGACCACGATCGCCATGATTGCTGGTATGCTCCCGATCGCGCTGGGCATTGGCGCTGGATCGGAAGTGCGAAGCCCGATGGCGATCGCGGTGATTGGTGGCTTGATGACCTCTACGCTGCTTACCTTAGTCGCTGTGCCCGCCATTTTCACCTACATTGACTGGTTCAAGGCACTCCTCTTTGGTCGCCTGCTGCACGGTGCCAGCAAACGCCGCCATGCAGACATTGCTGCTCAGAATGGCAACGGTCATGCCGCTTCAACTCATCCCTCTGCGCTTGGAAGGGTGCTGATGCCTGATCCTGAGCACCCAGTCCGATAGTTGATCGTATCGCCTCCAACTGACTTTACGAATCAGTGCTTAAACCTGTGTCGCTGTAGTCATGACACAACCGCTTTGAGCATCGATAATTCAAGGCAATGCTCAGAGTATGAGGATCGACCGCTATGACATTGAATCGTCGCCACTTTTTGGGCTTGTTAGGTGCAGGCACAGGTGCGATCGCCGCCAGCCTCTACGCGCCTCGCCTAGTTTGGGCAGCCGAGCCTACCGACAAGCCAACCACACCAGCCGCTTTTACGTTGCCCCCCCTCCCCTACGCCTACAATGCCTTGGAACCGCACATCGACGAGCGCACCATGCAGTTCCATCATGATAAACACCACGCTGCCTACGTCAAAAGCCTGAACGGTGCCGTCGAAGAATATCCTGAACTTAAAGGTAAAACCGCCGAGGATCTGATTCGCAACCTTAATAGTTTGCCGGAAGCTGCGCGTACCACTGTCCGCAACAATGGTGGTGGGCATATCAACCACACCATGTTCTGGGAAATTATGGGACCCAAGGCAGGCGGCGAACCCACGGGAGAGCTTGCTACCGCCATTCAAAAAAACTTTGGCAGTTTTACCGAGTTCAAAAAGCAGTTCAATGAAGCAGGCACTAAGCGCTTTGGCAGCGGTTGGGCTTGGCTAGTGCGAACTAAAGAGGGTAAACTCCAAATCACCAGCACCGCCAATCAAGATAATCCGCTGATGGAAGGGTTGTATCCCATTATGGGCAACGATGTTTGGGAACACGCCTATTACCTCCTGTATCAAAATCGCCGTGCAGACTACTTGCAAGCCTGGTGGAATGTCGTTAACTGGAAGGCTGTCAGCGAACGCTACAAAGTAGCTCTGGCAGCAGGGGCTTGAGGGACGGAGGATTAAGAGAACTCCATGAGAAAGATGAGCCAATGGTCAACTTGGTTTAGCCATCATTGCCCTAAACCACTTTGGCAAGTTGGGCAGTCGCTGAATCTGTTGCTCTAGCTCAGTCATTGCCTGCTGGGTCAG
>Ga0209181_10000200_pt1 | contig 109658 bp, 94 predicted proteins | sample MAT05_FD_187208 | JGI IMG/M metagenome (GOLD analysis project Ga0209181, IMG submission 187208) | Freshwater microbial communities from Lake Fryxell liftoff mats and glacier meltwater in Antarctica - MAT-05 (SPAdes) (version 2) | ecosystem: Environmental > Aquatic > Freshwater > Ice > Liftoff...
CTTGTGTCTTGTGTCTGAAGTCTTGTGTCTTGTGTCTGAAGTCTTGTGTCTTGTGTCTGAAGTCTTGTGTCTGAAGTCTTGTGTCTTGTGTCTGAAGTCTTGTGTCTGAAGTCTTGTGTCTTGTGTCTGAAGTCTGAAGTCTTGTGTCTGAAGTCTGAAGTCTGAAGTCTTGTGTCTGAAGTCTGAAGTCTTGTGTCTAAAGTCTCAAGTCTTATATAGTTTTTATGAAATATTTTGTTGTGTATTAATTTTATATAAATAATTGATAATCAATTTCTTATCTAATTTTTTATTCCATTTAGCAAACTTAGTAATCAAAAAAAATACATTTTTTTTTAACAACACACAATTTCACATCTGACCTTTCGTTTTATTGCCGCTTTCATTAACGTTCCATTCACAATTCTGCCTGTTAACCGATTCATGGAGTAACACTACACTTTATCTAATAACTGATAGAAAAGCCGTTGAAAATTGATTTTTTTCAAAAAATATAATTTCAGGCACGTGTTTTGTTTACACCTTGCAATTAATGCTATCCCGACAAATGACAAATACCTGACAAATGTTTAAACAGGCATTAAATTTTATTAACAAATTATTTAAAATATCGGCAACACCGCTACATTTGCGCCCGCTTTCGAGCGCACTACATTCAGAATATTTTCAAACTGCTAAAAAAGTTCATTTTAAAAATGAGTTTATTCAAATCTAAAGGCTTCAAGCGACTAAAAAACCTCCTTATCGGCGTTGGTGCCGCGTTCGTACTTGCGGGTGCGCTCTTCAAATTAGAGAGCTGGGAAGGTGCTTCCGAAATGCTCATCCTCGGTATGGGCATCGAAGTTTTCATCTTCTTACTGCTGGGTATCCTGCCTCCGGAGCCGGATTACTATTGGCACAAACTGTATCCGGGTTTGGATGAATACGATTCCCGTATTCAACCACTGACTTCTGGTGCTACCAACAATGTCAACCTGCAAGAGTTCCAACCCCTCCACGGCGACGTGGTAGAGCGCCAACTTGGCGGGATGTTGACCGAACTGCAAAGTGTCTCCAAAAGCATGAGTGCCCTCAAATCCCTTCAGGAAGTAGATTTTTCCGGTACCCAGGATCAGATCAAAAGCATGAGCAACTTCTACACGAAGATGAACGAAGCTATGGCTGATATGGCTAAGAGCGCCGAAGACGTAAAAGCTTACAAAGATCAAATGGCATCTTTGAACAAAAATCTTGGCTCACTCAATACCGTTTATGGCAACATGTTGTCTGCTATGTCCAACATTGGTCGCCAGTAATTAAATTATGGATGATGAATTATGAATTTGATGTTTGCTTTAGTGTGCTAAAATTCATAATTCATCCATTTATAATTTGTAAAATTCAATTTTTAACAACTAATATTTTTTAAAATATGTCAATACCAAAGGAGCCGCGGCAACTGATGATCAACCTGATGTATCTGGTTCTGACCGCGCTGCTGGCACTGAACGTGTCCGCTGAGGTAATGAATGCGTTCTTTTCGTTGGATAAGGGGATGAAAGTCAGTCGTGAAATTGTTGAAAAAAACAACAATTCGCTATTGGAAGCTATTAATAAAGGAGCAGCCGATTATCCGAGCGCACAGGCAAAAGATTACAGTGAACGGGCCAAAAAAATAACCCAACTTTCTAATGATTTCGTTAGCCACATTGAGGAAATCCGTAAAACACTTTTTGAAAAAGCCGGAGGCCCTAACCCGAAAGTTCCAGAACAGCCTAGGGATATCCGTAACAAGGATATTACCACTAAAATGTTCGTTAATGACGGTTTGGGTACAGAAATAATGAACAAAATTAATGAAACGCGCAACGAAATCACCAAACTTGTAGATAATGATCCTGCTACAGTTGCTGCATTGTCATTGGCCGTTGAGGAGTTGCCAGAAAGTACCAAGGCTAAGAACTGGCCAGAGTTTAAATTCAAACAAATGCCGGTATCTGCCGTTTTCCCTTTATTGGGTAAAATTCAAAGCGATGCTAAAAGTTCGGCTACGGCTGCTTTAAACTATTGCGCTACCAAGGTAACTGGTACCGATTTTAAAGTAGATAAATTTACAGTAGGTGTTACACCCAAGAAAAACTATGTGATTCTGGGTGAAACATTTGAAGCGGATGTCTTTTTGAGCGCTTTTAGTTCTAAGGCTGACAACATATCTATCAGTGTAGATGGGCGGTCTTTAGGTATTAAAGACGGTATTGGCAACTTTACAGAGAAACCAAGCGCCATCGGAGAAAAGAAATACAATGTTTCTATCAATGTTCGTAACCCGGCAACAGGCCAGACAGAATCTGTCAAGAAAGAATTTTCTTATGAGGTAGGTCAACGCTCGGTAGCGATTCAGTTGGATAAGATGAACGTGTTTTATATTGGTGTGGACAATCCAATTAGTGTGTCTGCCGCGGGCGTTCCTACGGCACAAGTGAAAGTGACTGCGAGCGGTGTAAACGTATCTGGAGGTAGCGGATCAGGCAAATTCGTTGTGCGTGCCACTACTCCTGGTGAAGCCACCATCACTGTTTCTGGCGGCGGTGTTTCTCAGGGTTTCCCATTCCGCGTAAAACGTATTCCTGACCCCGTACCACGTCTAGGTGGCAACCCAAAGAACAAAGGTGGTGCCATGAATAATGGAGAGTTCAGGGCACAAGGCGGTGTTTCTGCCATACTGGAAGGTTTTGACTTCGATGCCAAATGCGATGTAGTTGGTTTTGAGTTTAGTTATATGGCCAAACGACAAGATCCAATTACCCGCATTAATGCTGGTGCTCGCTGGAGTGGCGACATTGGGGACTTGGTGCAAAAAGCAAAACCAGGTGACAGTTACTTTTTTGATGATGTAAAATGCAAATGCCCGGGCGACCCGGCAGCGCGTAATATCGGCAGTTTTGCGTATAAGATCAAATAAATAAATCGCACAGTGATGATAACAGCAGGGCGTAAAAATTCTACACGAGTTTTTACGCCCTGTGTTTTTGTTAAAAACTACCCGCGAATACAATAAATGTAGTATTTTTGCCGCTTTAATAATTAAGTGTTCGTAGTGCAAGGTCACAGCAATAAAAGGTGTGCATCGCTTACTTTTTCATGCTTAATTTTGGCACTTTACACTTTAATTTTAGTACTAAACACGTAAAAAATTCTTAATCATTTGCACATCATGCAGAATTTTATCAAAATTATTAGTCTGAGCCTGTTTTTGCTGGGTTTCGCGGCAGTCTTGCCGGCACAAACCTCCGAAGAGACCGATGTTGAAGAGGTAAAAACGGAAGAAGTCATTGAAGCGGCACCCGGGGAGGCTCCCTTGGATGACGTAGTTAAAAAAGAGGTAATGATGGAGCGCAAGGTATTGCCTTATCAGCCCATTCGCGAAAGCGATATCATGTGGGAAAAGCGTATCTGGCGCGTGATTGACGTTCGCGAAAAAATCAATCTGCCTTTTGCTTATCCAGAAGAGCCTTTCTTCAAAATTTTGTCGGATGCTGCTACCAAAGGCGATCTGCCAGTGTATAGCACCGACGAAGACGGCGCTAAATTCAAAAAACGCCTGAGTACCGACGATGTATTGTCTATGCTCTCCAAAACCGACACGGTGGTCACCTTCGACCCGGAGACGTACGAGGAAAAAATTCAGATCGTTCGCAATGACATCAACTGGGAAGACGTGAAGCGTTTCCGCCTCAAAGAAGTCTGGTTTTTTGACAAAAACACTTCTACGCTCAATGTCCGTATTCTCGGCATTGCTCCCATGATTGATGTAAAAGACAACGAAGGCAATTTCCGTTTTGAAAAGCCCATGTTTTGGGTCTATTATCCACACGCTCGCGAAATGTTTGCTCGCCACCGCGTATTTGCCAATGGGGGTAATAACAACGCTACCACTTCCTGGGAAGACCTGTTTGAAAAACGTCAGTTTGCCAGCTATATCTACAAAGAATCAAACGTGCATGACCGCAAACTCGAAGATTATGTTCAGGGCGTGGATATGCTGCGCGAATCAGAACGCATCAAAGCTGACATTTTCAACTTTGAACACGATCTGTGGCAGTATTGATTTATGCACGGGTTGGCCGGAATAAATTAGTTGAATGATAACCAACATCTTTTTTTACAAAAAAAAGATGTTGGTTATCATTCAACTAATTTATTTGCTGAAAAAAAAACGCACAACAGATTTTTATGTAAAAATCTGTTGTGCGTTTTTTTGTTAGACTTGAAGCGTATTTTACAGCAGTACATCTTTTATCTGCACTAGTACCCCAATTTAATGGTTTCTCCTTCAATATAGGCAGCAGGGGAGAGGGAAACCGGGATTTTGACCTCCGGAATACCCTCAAAGGTGCTGCCGCTTTTGAGTTCATAATTCCATTGCAACACAAAAGCCGCCACGTCATAGAGGGTAGCGTGTACATCTTGCAGCGTGTTTTGAGAACCCGTAATTTCCATTTCTTTACGGCCAAATTCCTGGAGACCATACGTGTAGCCGCCATTGAGACCATTCACCTGTTGCATTCCAAAATACACCCAGCAGTATACTGGCAAACTGCTGTCATTCAATAGGTTACGCGCTGCTGCCGAGTAAAAACCTTTGGACAGTAACAGATAGCGATCACTCATATAGATGCCATTCGCGTCGGAACGTTCCAGAATAGCGCCGGCTACTTTCGTAAAAAGTTTATGAAGTTCCAACGCCTTATCGCTGTTGCCGATGACGGAAATGACGATCTGTGCTTTACATTGGAGGGCTTCCTGCTCCGCCTCCGGCCAAAGCCACGAAATACGGGCTGCCGCACGTACCTCCGGTGCCGGGGGAGCATAATTCAGCCAGGCAAGCATCACCACCGCCCCGGGTACGGAAAAAACGATGGTTTTGTCGGCATTGCTGACCGAATCGGCATTGACTTTCCAATTTTTTTTCAAAGAGGCGATCAACATTTTGGCATCAAGCGCTTTTGATTCATTAAGCAAAACAGACCCCGTTACAATTTTGGTGACAGGGCCTGTTTTTTGAGCGTGAACAGTTGGCAGACAGAGGTTTGCAAGTATTAAAATAAAGAGTATTCTAAGCATTTTTTGTGAAGATAATACCGAAAATATGGGTTGTTGTAGTGAAAAATTCTGATGACAGATGCGAAAAAACAAGGCTTTAACCTGTTCTGTAAAACATTGTGATTTTATAACGTTTAGAAAACGGGTGCATTGCTATTGGGTAACAATATTTCTCTTAATTTTGCCGTAATTACTCGTTCCTTACCTGGTAGCGGTATAAATTTTTTACAAAAAATTTATACCGGTACCAGGTAATTAATTTATTCCCGTGCCACTTTGACCGACGCTTACGCTGCCCTGCGAATCCCTGATTACCGAAATTTTCTCGCTGTCAGGATGATGATGACCCTTTCTAATCAGATTATGTCTGTTTCGGTCGGGTATTTCATGTATGAATTGACCGGAAGCCCGCTGATGTTGGGTCTTATCGGATTAACGGAGGCACTCCCTGCCATTGGTATCAGCTTGTATGCCGGGCATTTGGCGGATAAAATAAATCGAAGGGACATTTTGGTTGCCTGCATTGGCTTATTATTGGTTTGCGCTGTAATGCTGTTCGGGTTGGCGGTCATGCGCCATGATTTGCCAAAAGAAATCTTATTAACCGGTATTTTCACGGTCATTTTTCTGACAGGTATCGGTCGCGGCTTTTTCAGCCCGACCAATGCTGCCTTTCTGCCGCAGCTGGTAGATCGGGAAATATTGCCCAATGCCATTTCCTGGAACAGCAGTACGTGGGAGGTGGCAAGTGTTACAGGTCTGGGTCTTGGCGGATTGATTTATGGTTTTTTGGGCGTACAGATTACTTTTGCCACCATGACTGTATTGTGCGTGCTGGGGCTGTTTTTTCTATTGCAGATAGCCTCGCGTCCGGTGCCACCTACTGATCTTACGATCTCCGCAAAGGAGCGTATTAGGGAGGGCCTTCAATTTGTTTTTAGCCGTCAGGTTATTATCGGAGCCATAGCCCTTGATTTGTTTGCTGTCTTATTTGGAGGGGCAGTGGCCTTGTTGCCGGTTTTTGCCAAAGATATTCTGCAAGTAGGGCCGCAGGGACTGGGCATTCTGCGGGCTGCTATGTCATTGGGCGCTATTATAATGGCTTTTGTGCTGGCACATCGGCCATTAGGACAGAATGCGGGCCGATTGATGCTCGGGTGTGTGGCGGGTTTTGGCTGTTGTATCATTGGTTTTGGCTTGTCTAAATTCTTCTGGTTATCTTTTGCCTTTTTGTTTTTGGCCGGTGTGTTTGATGAAGTGAGTGTATATATTCGTTCTTCCCTGATCCAACTCAACACACCCGATGAAATGAGGGGCCGGGTGTCCTCCGTGAATTCTATCTTTATTGTATCCTCCAATGAAATTGGCGCTTTTGAAAGCGGGCTGGCCGCCAGTTTAATGGGTACTGTTCCATCCGTTCTTTTTGGCGGGGCAATGACCCTCCTGATAGTTGCCATTACCTGGTGGAAAGCCCCAAAATTGAGGAATTATGACATGGGGGATAATAGTAACTGAGGAATGAGTCCCCTCCGAAAAGTCTGGAGTATCATTTTGAAACGGCTATTTGGCCATAAAACATCGAAAATTTTACATTTTTTTGATGTTTTTAGGGCGCCCAATCTTTATTTTGGAGTGAAAAACCATAAAAAAACGATGGTTTCGACTTTTCGGAGGGGACTCATTCCTCAATTCCTCAACCCTTCAGCCCCTTCTTTTTAGCACCCGCATGGCCGCAACATATTGTTTTGCCAAACGCGGAATATTGACCTTTGAACCGGTAGTGTCATCCGTCCATTTTACAGGTAATTCGCACATTTTCAAGCCTTTCCACTCGGCGAGTGCCAATAATTCAGTACTGAAAAACCAGCCATTGCTGATCGCTCCTGCTGCTATTAAAGGTCGGACATGGCGTTGGTGTAGCCATTTGAAGCCACACATTCCATCTGAAAAGCGGGTGCCCAAATAGATTTTAAGCAAAAAGTTGAATACTCGCGACGTGATTTCACGGGTCATGGTGCGACCAATGACGGTTGACTGACGGTGCAACCTTGTGCCATATACTAAGTCAAACCCCTCGGTAGCAAGCGCGTTGTACGCCTGAATAAAATGCTTCAAGTCTGTGGCCAGATCCAAGTCCATGTAGCCTACGATGTCAGCCTGACTTTGTGACCACGAAGTTTTGAGGGCTAATCCAACACCGCGATCCGGCACCCGTACTAATTGCACTTCGGGCAGGTCATCGCTCAAAGCTATTGCTAAATCGGGGGTAGCATCGGTACTGCCATTGTCGGCAATGATGATGTGCCACTGCGATTTATCAGGGAAGTGATGGCATAAAAACTGATGGAGGATACGCACTTGCCGATCAAGGGTTTCCGCTTCGTTTAAAACGGGTATAGTAACGTCGAAGGTCATCATTTAAGTTTTCCGGAAGAAATCTTCTGCTCCAAAGCCGGGTTTTTTTGGATAGCTGCGGCTTTTTGCCACATTTGTTGTGCTTTAGCCGGGTCACCACTGTAGTACAGAGCATCGCCGTAATGTTCCAGCAGTGCGGGATTTTTATCGCCGCCTGCTGACGATCCTTTTTCAAAGCTGGCAATGGCTGCGGAATAGTCTTTTTTTCGGGTAAGCGTCACACCGATTTGATCGGCCAATTCCACCCGCAAACGGGCATTATTAGTCGCCATCAGTTCTGCTTGTTGCAACACGGATAAGGCATCGTCTAATTTCCCTTTTTCAGTGGCAGCAGTGCCATAAAACAGGTAAGAAACGGGTTTGTTGGGGAAGGCTTCCATGGCTTTTTCGGCAGTAAGAGCCAGTTCATTCCAATCAGCCTGATCGCGGAGGATTGTCATCGTATTTTCCCAAACGGTAAATACGGTGGGATTCAGGCTGATACATTTTTTATATTTCTCTAAGGCCGCTTTTGGTTGTTCGGAAAAATACAAAGCATCACCCGAACAGCTCCAGGCTTTTGGGTCGGTGGGGTGCGCTTTTTCTAATAAGCTGCTCAAGGCCACCAAATCCTGTGTTAAAGCGGGGTTGTTACCTTTGGAAAGTTCTCCAAACATGGGCAACAATTCCTTGATTTTTCCGTCTATGGCCACATCAGGGTTTGCAAATAGTTTTTCTAACTCGCCTCGACGCGAACCACTACTATTCCCATTGCTGTTGGTTTTCCCGATAGTGCCAGCCAAGGCCAATTGTGCTGCGGGGTCATTGGGGTTACGGCGTAAAATATCTTCGTAAGTGCGGCGAGCAGCGTTAACATCATTGACCGCTTCATAAAATTGCGCCAGCCGATGCCGGTATTCCAAGCGGGAAGGATAGGCATCGGCTAATTTTAGCAGCTCGGCAGCCGCTTTTTTATGATCATTCAGCCCAATGTAAATCAGGTGCTTGCTTTCAATCGTCTTTTCATTTACTCCAGTTAATTTCTCTAAGCGCTCTAATGCTTTTATGCCGGCTTGAGGTTCGCCGGCGCGTACGGACAGATACGCCAATTGCTGATAAAATTCAGGTGTATTGGGGAAACGTTTTGTCAAACCTTCGTATATTCTGACAGCATCTTTGATACGTCCGGAACTTTCATATAATTCGCCGATGTAGATAGCATACCATTGGTTTTCCGGTGAAATCTCCAGGGCTTTTTGGGCCGTTTCTAAAGCATTACTGAGGTCGCCTTTTGCTTCGTAACAGCGCGCTAATCCATACCAGGCAGCGTCCTCTTTTTCGTTATCGTATAAAAACTTTTTGTACAGGGTAATAGCTTTGTCGTATTGCATCAGAATACGCTCTCGTTCGGCATCTAAAAAAGCACTCTGGCGGTTCACTTCTGCTTCGGGTACTTGCACTGCTTTTCCACCAATGGTATTTTGGGCCTGCGTTCGCCCGGACAAGAGCAGCAACACAAAAAACAAAATAATGTGCTGTCTAGTAGTTATTAAAAAATATATCTTGTTGTAATACATGCTTTTTGAATTATCGCTTTGAAAAATTAGAGTAATCACCCAGATTCAATTCATCTTTTGATCCAACGAAACGACTGCAATTGCCCACCATGGAGTAATCCAGCACTGCGTTTTTGATCTGTGATTTATTTTGAATAATGGTATTGGTAATAACGGTATTTTCTACGGTTGAATTATGTCCGACGCTGACATAAGGGCCAATGACTGAATTTTTTACCTGAGCGTGATCTCCAATAAAGCAGGGAGGCACAATTACGCTGTTCTCAATGGTAGCAGAATCCGAGACTAACTTGCCGTTATCGCGGCCAAATTCCAACATACGTTCATTTGAAAACAAAATGGCTTCTTTATTGCCGCAATCCAACCATTCTTCTATGGCACCCGTACGGAAACGCATTCCCTGGTTTTTTAACAATTCTAATGCAGTGGTAATTTGGAACTCATTTTTTTCCTTGATTTCATTGATAATGATGTGGTGCAATGCTGCCCGCAGCTTTTCTGCTTCCCGAAAATAATAAATCCCTACAATGGCCAAATCAGAAATGAAAACAGTTGGCTTTTCTATAAAATCAGAAATATAACCAGCTTCATTTAATTTAACCACACCAAAAGAGGAAGGGTCTTTTACTTTTTGTACCCATATAACAGCCTCTTCGGCAGTATCAAAAGTGAAATCTGCTTTGAATAAAGTATCCGCAAAGGCAATGAGACATTCCCCTTTCAGGCTTTCCCAGGCACAGTGAATAGCATGACCCACACCGAGTGCTTTTTCCTGATGATAAATCCGACCTTTGGCACCTATTTTTTCTGCAATATTAATCAATTCGCGCTCTACATCAGCGCCAAAATCGCCAACGATATAAGCAATTTCTTCAATTTTACCATCATAAGAAGCAGTCAAAGATTCAACCAGACATTGAATAATGGGCTTGCCCGCTACGGGAATCAGTGGTTTAGGTACCGTCAATGTATGGGGCCTCAGGCGGGTGCCTCTCCCGGCCATGGGAATAATAATGCGCATGAAAGCAGGTTTTTTTGATTAATAAAAACGATTAGTAACGGTGTCAGCATAAAGTATTAAACTTAGGTAGATTAGTTTTTGCTCAAATAACGATCTTTTTGGGCTAATAGTGGGGCTATTTAAACAAAAAGATGGGCAATTTGAGTGAAAAGGAATCAGATAAGATGGATACTTTACTTTGACACCGTTCCTTACACATAATATCTATTGAACACCGGTACTCCCAAATCCTCCTGAGCCGCGCACGCTGTTGCCTAATTGTTCAGCGATTTGCCATTCGATTTTTTCAAACCGGGCCACCACCATTTGCGCAATTCGTTCTCCGGGTTCTATGATTTGAATTTCGTCGGATAAATTGATGATAATACATTTTATTTCTCCCCGGTAGTCGCTGTCAACGGTTCCGGGAGTATTAAGTAACGTCAGGCCGCGTTTGAGGGCAAGTCCGCTTCTTGGTCGTACCTGCGCTTCAAAACCCTGTGGTAATTCCATGAACAATCCGGTTGGAATGAGTGTACGACCCATTGGTGGCAAACGCACAGGTTCCTTTAAATCTGCGCGTAAATCCATGCCTGCACTTCCGATAGTCTCATAAGAAGGCAACGCATTCTCCGAACGATTTATTATTTTGACGACAAAAGTACGCATAAGTATCAAGTTGTGTGGATTAGAAGACTTCCATGACGAATTCAAACCTTCATTGCCCAAGCGCAAATCGGACATTTTTCGGGATGATGCCCCCGTGCAGGACAGTGTTCTCGGCCAAAAAAGATGATTTGAAGGTGTAGTTTATTCCAGGTATTTTCCGGAAAAATGACTTTAAGATCGCGTTCTGTTTGCACCACGTTTTTACCGCTGCTCAGGCCCCAGCGCGTTGCTAACCGGTGAATATGCGTATCTACCGGGAATGCCGGGAAACCAAATGCCTGCGACATTACCACGGAAGCGGTTTTATGGCCAACGCCAGGCATGGCCTCTAATGCTTCAAAAGTAGCGGGCACCCTGCCGCCATGTTGATGAACTATTATTTCAGAAAGGCCGTAAATTCCTTTTGATTTCATGGGCGACAATCCGCAGGGCCGGATGATCTCGCGTATTTCTTCAATACTCAATTGGATCATGGCTTCCGGCGTGGATGCCCGCCCAAACAAATATGGTGTAACCTTATTGACGCGTTCATCGGTACATTGCGCTGACAGCACCACGGCTACCAGCAGCGTGTAAGGGTCCTGATGTTGCAGCGGAATGGGTGTTTCAGGATAAAGATGCTCCAGAATAGCCGCTATTTTGGCCCCTTTTGCTTGCAGGGTTCGACTGATCTTCGCCATTATTCAAACCTGCGTTTATAAAACCAGGTATTGTCATTCATCGTAAAACCAACGGTGACACGGGCGTATTGTTCCTGAATGGCGGTACTGCCACCGAGTTGACCGAGTTCAAAGGCAATGTTGACAAAAGATGTTTGCTGGCGTGGCAGGATAACGGGTAATCCTAAGCCGAAGGTAAAGCCAATATCATTGATATTTTCGCCGCCAGCGGTGCGAGGATCCTGCCGATAATAACCGCCAAAGCGGTACCGGAAGCGCCGCAGGAACTTATTGTAAGAAATATAATCGGGAATAATTTCTAAGCCACCGGAAACCGACAACGTGTTGCGAAATTTTTCAGGACGCAATTTGTTTTCGTAACTTGCCCAACGCTCATACCCAAATTGCGCTCCCAACTTCAACTTGTTGGCTTTTGTGTATTGAATGCCCAAACTAAAAATAGCGGGAAGCGTCAGGCTACTTTCCTGTCCAATTACTTTCAACAAAGTATCGGGGTCATTATAAGCGCCGTTGAACAATCTGCCACGGTTGCGGATGCGCAATTGATCGGCTGAAACATTTAATTTGTGTGATCCTTCAGCGGTGGCTCCCAGAGTAATCCACTTGGTTGGATTGTTTTTTTCTTTTTCATTGGCATATTTAAGCACCAAATCTTGCTGTACTCCTACATTCCATACAAAACCACTGGCACGCAACTCATCCCGAAAATTATTTTGTAGTGCGGTAAAATCAAGGGTATCAATACCTCTGCGAAATTGCGTACTGTTCTCGTAGGTCATTTTGCCAACCATCCATCCAAGATTGACACCCAAAGCCGTATTTTTATATTTGGCAGCATTACTCCAGTTAAGGCGGTAGAGTCCGCCGTTCCCCTCGAAGGTATTATAAACCACGCCGACATCATTGCGACGCTCCTGACTTTCGATGTTGTATCCAACCACCGAATAAGGTGTTACTGCGAAACCCATACCAAATTGCCACGGTGTTTTGTTCTTATCCAATACCTCGTTGATAGGGCTTTTGAGGGTGAAGCCCAGCGCGAGATAAGCCAGATTGCCACTGATACTTTTATCGGAAGCAGTAGCCGAACTATAGGCACTATATTTGCCATAAATACCCGTTTCTAAAGCGGTAGCGCGCAGGTGGGCGTAGGAGGCCGGATTAACCAAATTTAGGTGAAATGGATCGTGAAAAGCGGCTGTTTGTCCGCCCATGCCTGCCTGCGCTGCAAAATATTGCGGCAATAAATCGCCTACTCCATAGCGGGAATAGGGAGAATTTTGTTTGGGCTGTGCTGATAATGTTACCGCACTAATTAAGATGGATAAAAATAAAAGATAACGCAAAACGTAAGTAGTTTAAATGTTTAGGGTGTTAAGGAACGAATGAGTTAATATATGATTGAGGCCATAAAGGGTTACGTCAGGTTGATGGGTAATAGCATAATGTTCATGTGTTAGCGTGCGCTGTAGCTGTTTTTGTAAAAAAGGCAAAAAAAACAAAGCATCGCCACCCGTTAAAATAACCTGTAAAGGCTGTCTTTGGAGTGACGCACCATTAGGGTTTTGGAAACTATTGATTTGACTATCAAATAGTTGGATAAAACCGATCATTTCTATCACTGCTCCGAGTAAAGCACCGTTTTGCAGCGCCGTTTCGGTGCTGTAACCGATTACCTGATCGGGCATTTCCATTGGCGCTTCCGGTAGCCGCGCAGTAAAATGCCGCATAGATTTTAGCCGCATTACTGCTCCCGGTGCAATATTCCCGCCGAGGTATTCTCTCCTTGCTGTCAGTGCTTCATACTTAATGCACGTTCCGCAGTCAATAATGACGCACGAACATTCTCCAAATAACGCTTGTGCCCCTGCTACCGCTGCCAGGCGGTCTTTTCCAAGGGTCAACGGTGTTTGATATAGGTTGTAAAACGGCAATGGCGTTTGATGAGTTAGTTCTACGGTTTTAAAATGAGCGGACAGGATTTTTGTCAAATCAGTATCTGGTTCGGCTACCGACGAAAAGATGAGTTGCTCCGCCCCGGCCTGCTGACCATAAGATACCAAATCTAGTGCTGTCCAGTCGGCCCACACCACTTTTTCCACCAACGTTTTGCCTTCAAACAAGCCAATTTTGGTACGCGTATTGCCAATATCCACAGTTATTTGCATAAGCGGGCGCAAAGGTACGATAATTTTTTCATTTCTGCCTATTGTGTTTACGGTGGTTTATGTTATCTTTGTGGCTTTATTGTGACTTTGTTTCTTAAAAACTCCACAGAAACTGGCTCAATTTTTGCTTAAATAATGTCACCTCTTCCGGTTACAGAATACATTCTCCATTATTCATACGCTATTACTTACAACTACTTCATGCTGAAACTGCTACGCGCTTTTTTATTACTGTTTCCGGGTATTCTTTTTTCCCAACAAGTTCAAACTTTTCCCCTTTCTCCGGCTTATGATGCCGGGCGACAAATTTTACCGACTTTAGACGGCGGCTATGTGCTTTTCGGTGATCGTGCGGTGAGTGCCGCCAATCCAAGACGCGACCTCTCGTTGGTGAAAGTAAGCGCTGCCGGAACACAGGTTTGGCAAAGAAACTTTGGTGATGCCACCCTGAATGAATCCGCCGGGCAGGGTATTTCCGCCGTAGGCGATGGCTGGCTTCTGGCGGGCACCCGCACCGATGCTACGGGGAAAAATCTTGGATATTTAGTCTTAGTCAATAGCGTAGGAACGGCGACATGGACAAAACAGATCAATCTTGCAGGAGTTAATAATCTTGTTATCAATGATATAGATATTATTGCAGATAATGGTTTTATTGCAACTGGTTCAGTCGGCACGGGTACGCAAATGCAGATGATTGCCATTCGTATCCTGTCAGACGGGACAGTAGAGTGGCATAAAATCTATTCAACCGGAACGGGAAGGGGCATTTTAGTCACCAATGGCGGCGGCAACGGCTTTATAGCCGGGGGCAGCAAAATATGGCGCATCCGTACCTCTAATGGTGATTTGGTGTGGGAACAAAAGGTGTCTGTGCCTGCCTTTGGCTCCGTAGGGGCCACTGTCAACATAGAACTCAATGATATTGCCGCCATGACGGGCAAACAATTAGCGGTCATTGGTACCATCACTTCTGTTGCAGTGCCGGCTTCCGGCTCTGCTGCCGCTTATTTACTGACTACCTGGACACAGGGCGGGGATTTTCTTTGGCAAAATACCTTTCACCGGACCGCTGTTTCTGCTACCATTACGGTGGATGGTTCTGCGGTGGCTTATCATGGCAGTTCAAAAGAAATTATTATGGCTGGTACGGTAGCTGGCAGGCTGACGGTGACTCGATTAAAACAGACTGGTACGCTGATCAGCACCTGGCAACCGCCAACCACCGGTACCACCGCCGGTCAGTATTTTAGTCCGAGCATCTCCCGATACAGCGGTTTTTATGCTTTTACCGCCGGGATACAAACTGCTAACAGCACAACGGGGGTAAATACCTTCTTTTACCGCACCGCCAGTAATTTTCTCGGTATTCCGGCTCCGGGCACCGGAACGGGCATTTTGGCGGGGAATGATAAATTAAAGACCACCGCCGAATCGCTCGTGATTTCGCCTAACCCGACTTCCGGGCTGACCTACCTTCGTTGGGAAATGGAGCAGGAGCAAACGATGGAGTGGCGGCTGATGGACTTGCAGGGTCGTTTGGTAGCAACGTATGCTGTGGAGGCACATCGGGGTGTAAATGAAATGGAGATTGATTTGCAAGAATTACCGCAGGGTGCATATATATTAATGGTGCCTTCTCTGAAAGGCATGGTGCGGCAACTACTTAAAAACCAGTAAAATGAGATTTAACAAAAAAGTAAAGTGGGTGAACGGATAAAATGCTATACCTTTGCGGCGTTTTTTTCACTATCTCTTTTCGATGATTCAAAAATTTCTTTTTTTGGCGTTATTTCTGTGTTGCACGCAGGTGATGATGGCCCAGATGGGTGTGTTGCGCGGCCGCGTCAGCGATGCAGACAACAATACCCCACTCGCTGATGCGTCAGTCGTGATCAGTAACACGGGCTATTTGTCGGCTACCGAAGCAGACGGCACCTTTGAAATCCCCAATTTGCGCCCCAACAAATACACCATCGTCGTTTCTATGGCAGGGTACCTGCCCTTAGAAACGGTAGTAGAAGTGAAGGCCGATAACTCTGTCAGCGGTCGGGCAGAAAGTAAACTGATAGAATTAGTGCTAAAGCCTACCCCGGTAGCCATTGATGAAATACCCAATACCATCAACAAACCGGCTACTCCGGTAGTCACCACGGATATTCCTACTTTGACGCTGGATGAGGCAGAAAGCGAAAGCGAAGGGGCTGGCGATGTGGCCAATCTGCTGCACGCTAATCGCGATGTGTTTCAAAATATTTCCGGTTTTGGCTGGAGTACCTTCCGTTTCCGCGAGCGCGGATACGATGGAGGCAATTTTTATACACTTTTAAATGGAGTTCCCTTCAACGACCCGGAGACGGGGCTTACTATTTTTAGTGAGTTTGGCGGTTTGAATGATGTCCTTCGCTTTCGCAATTCTTCGGTAGGCATGGACCCGACAGATTTTGCTTTTAGTGAAATTGGCGGCGCTACACTCATTGATACAAGGGCCAGTGTACAACGCAAACAAATCAGGGCTTCTTATGCGGTGAGCAACCGCACCTACCGCAATCGGGTCATGTTGACGGCCAGTACCGGACTGATGCCGGGCGGATGGGCGCTTACGTTGTCCGGTAGTCGTCGTTGGGCCCAGGAAGGTTATGTGGAGGGAACTCATTTCGACGGGTATTCTTATTTTTTGTCGGCGGATAAAAAATTTGGCCTTAAACACAACCTGAACTTGACTATTCTGGGCGCACCGACCAAACGCGGTCGCAGTGCGGATTCTTTTCAGGAAATGTACGATATAGCCGGGTCTAATTATTATAATCCATTGTGGGGCTATCAAAATGGAGAAAAAAGAAATTCGCAAAATACTTACAATCATCAGCCAACTGCCATTCTTCGCTACGACTGGAAGCCCTCCGATCGCACCAATCTGACTGCCGCTGCGTACGTACAGAAAGGTGTTGGTGGCTTTACCCGCGTCAACCGATTGAACGCTATCAACCCGGCCCCCGATTTCAATCGCCGCCTGCCCAATAGCCTGCCTGTCCCGGATCAAATTCCGATTTGGCGGCAGCAATTGGCTGATGATAAGGCATTGCGACAGATGGACTGGGATTTGTTTTATACGGCAAACCGCCACAGCAATTACAGCACTGTTTTAAATGCGAATGGAGAAATTGGTAATACTGTATCGGGTAATCAGTCCCTTTTTGTATTGGAAAATCTTCGTACTACAACCACCGAGTCTGGTGCAAACGTATTTTTTACCCATAACTTCACCCCTCGGATCACCTTAAACGGAGGGGCCAATTACCTATGGTACAAAGGCGGCAATTTTAAAACCATGGACGACCTGCTCGGCGGTGATTTTTGGGTAGATCGTGATTTTTTTAGTAGCCTCGGTAAGGAATTCGGTAAAGCAGAGGGTAATAATAATGTCTTAATTCCCAATCACATCATTAAAAAAGGTGATGTTTTTGGCATAGACTATGATGAGCATATTCAGCGTACCAATGCTTGGGCACAGGGGCAGTTTTCACTTCGCCGCTTTCAGTTTTTCTTTGGAGGAGAAGTTGGTCATACTGCTATGCAACGTCACGGAAATATGCAAAATGGCCGTTTTCCTGAGGCTTCTCTTGGCGATTCTGAAAAGGTACAGTTTAACACTTATGGCGCAAAAGGAGGGGCCGTTTATAAACTGAACGGACGCAATTTCCTCTACTCCAATGCTTATTATGGCACCCGTGCACCCCAATTTCGCAATACTTTTGTACAACCACAGATACGAAATAAAGTCGTGCCGAATATAGAGAACTCTGTCGTGCAAAGCATTGAAGGTGGCTATTTGTTGCGTGCACCCCGCGTAAAAGCAAGGATTACGGGTTATTTTACCGAGTTTAAAAACGAAACTGAAACTAGTTTTCTTAACTCTCAGACGGGTCTTATTGTGATTGACCGCTCTTCTGTGGTATTTTTAACCGATAATGATCCCAGCAGCGCCCTTGTAGATGCAGGTATTGCATTTGGCAGTGTAATCCTACAGGGCGTAGAGCGCCGTCATGCGGGCGTTGAAATCGGCGTAGAGGCTCGTCTGGTACCACAATGGGTGTTGAGTGGTGCTGCTTCTATTGGCAAATATATTTACACCTCGCGCCCATCTGCCTTAATAGCCATTGACAATGGGTTTAAAGGGTTTTTAGATCCGGGGCCAGTATATCAGAAAAACTTCTATGTACCCCGTACGCCTCAAACTACCGCATCCTTCAGTATCAAACACGAAAACCGGCGTTTCTGGTTTGCGGCGCTGACACTCAATTATATGGACAACCTCTGGTATGATTTTGACCGATTGCGCCGTACGCCCGCTTATACCCAGGACTTAGACAAATCTGCTCCCCTTTGGCGCACGATCATTGATCAAAAAAAGGCTCCTGCTGCTTTTACCCTTGACTTTTTCGGCGGAAAATCCTGGAGAATGTCCGGTGGCAAATACTATATTTATTTGAATGCCGGAGTGAATAATATTTTGAATAAACAAAATATACAGATCAGCGGTCGGGAATCTTATTATAACACTTATCGAAATAATTACTTCTCCGATCCGCGTTTTTACAGCCATGAATTGGTCTACGCCTTTGGTACCAATTATTTCGTAAGCGTGGCGGTAAGAATATAGGGAGGTGATTTGAGTATTTGAATAGATAAAAATTTGTCTCCTCTCTCCTCTCTCCTCTCTCCTCTCTTATCTCTTATCTCTCATCTCTTCTCTCTTCTCCTCTCTCCTCTCTCATCGTTCATAACTATTTACACATGAAATATCAAAAAAGTCTAAACGTGTTTTTTGTCGCGCTATTGGGTGCGCTGACGTTTTTGGGTTGTGTCAAAACGACCTTTGATGAACCTTCTGTTGACGGCGTTTATGTTGACATACAACCCAATAAAACCATCAATGAATTGAAAGCGCTTCACACCACGAAGGGCGGTTTCGACCTGATCAAGGATGACATTATCATTTGCGGGGAAGTGACCATGGATGATCGCTCCGGCAACTTTTACAAAACCTTAGTAATAGAAGATGCTTCCGGCGGTATTGAAGTAAAATTCAACGATGGTTTTCTTTTTAATGAATACCCTATTGGCAGAAGCATCTGCATTCGGTGCAAGGACCTCATTCTCACTGATTATAATGGTGTCACGCAGATTACGGGTAGCCTGGTAGAACAAGGCGGTGCATTTGATGCCGTTGGCCTGGTAGCATCGCAGGTACGCCTGAATGTGGTAAAAGGCCGTTTTGCAGAGCGTGCCAAATCTCCCAAGATCATTACACTCACTGACATTGCTTCCAGCAGGGTGAGTACCTTGATTCGATTGGATAGTGTACAATTCATTGCAGCAGATACGGCAAAAACCTACGCTGATTCCAGGCTTTTGGCGACGCTGAACCGTACGATAGAGGACTGTAATGGCAGGAAATTAATCATCCGCACCAGTGGATATTCCAATTTTGCCAATATAAAAACCCCAACCGGGCGTTGTTCGGTGGTAGGAGTGTTGAGTGTTTTTGGAACAACCTTCCAGCTGTATCTCCGCAGTATTGATGATGTGACGGTGGGTGGCGCACGATGCGGTGGCGGCTCTACCGGCGGCGGGAATGCTGTGCTAACCAGCGTGTCAAATATCCGAAAACTCTATGCAGGCGCGGGGACTAAAACGACCCTTCCCGATGCAACAAAGGTGAAAGGGATCGTCATCAGCGACCGGAACGGCAAAAACCTGAATGGACAAAATGTCTATATTCAGGATGGTGCAGCGGGCATTGTGGTCCGTTTTACCGGTACCCATTCGTTTAACCTGAATGATGAAATAGAAATAGTGGTATCAAAAGCAGAATTGAGTGATTTTAATAAATTGGTGCAGATCAATAATGTTCCTTTGGCCAATGCAAAATTGCTGCGCACCGGACAATCCGTCACGCTAAAAGACATCACTGTTGCGGATTTGAATACCAACTTTGATGCCTTGGAAAGCACCTTAGTGCGCATCAAAAATGCCACAGTCACCGGAGGTGCCACGCTCTCCGGTTCTCGCACCGTTGGTGACGGAACGGGTACCATTGTGATGTTCACGCAAACAGCAGCAACTTTCGCTGGTACTGCCACCCCAAGCGGGTCTGTAACCATCACGGCAATAGTATCTGATTTTAACGGGAAACAGATCATTTTGCGGAATGCCACGGATATTCAGCAGTAAAGTTTAAGCCTTTACAAGACAAGATCCAAGACTCTGTAACAGGCCAATACAATAAATTTGGAAGGCTGTCAGTTTATAATATAAGAACTTTTTAAAAGTTGTTGTATTACACGCTGACAGCCTTTTCCTGTCTTTTTTAACAAATTTTAGTCCTTTTTATGTTTCAAAAACACATTACACTGGCAGTGGTATTGACACTCGCCGCCTTTTCTGTTTTCGCACAAACCTCTCTCCGCGAAACGCTTAAAAAACACCATTTTCCGATCACTCCTGGCGTAGAACGGGGCCTTCAACTCATTGAAAAGCACGAGGTGAAAAACACTGCTGCCGGTCGCGGTGCCGCCATCCAGTTGGATTCAATTTTACGATTTTATTCCTATTTTGACGCAGATTCTACTATTGGGTCCCGTGATTACTTCTTTTATCCGCATCCTGATACCATGCTGGTGCAATTGGATGTTTATAATAATGGGCTTTGGGTGCCGCAATATCATTCTGTATTTGCCACTTCCGGCTTGTATTTTACGCAAGTAGATAGTAAGTGGGATGAAGTACTGGAAGATTATATACCGGAGACACTCATAGAATTGAACTATCATAATGCTGCAAAAATAGTATATGACTCTCTTCGTTTTTATGGATGGAATGGCAGCGACTGGGAAGAAAATGTTTTTGTGAAGAATGACTTTGATGCAAATGACCGGATTTCAAGAACCTATATTTCATTCATGGGCATTTCTATTATTTCTATTTTCACGTATGATGCGGCAGGAAATATTTTGGAAACCAATGAAATAGCAGAATTGTTGCCTGGTTTTGCTGTTCCTATTGGCAAAACCGTCTATGTTTATCAACAAAACCGGTTGACCGAAAAAATAGACTATTCCATAGAAGAGCAGGGTAAACCACCCTTGGAGACGGGAAAAACAACGTATGAATACGATGCAAAAGATAATGTAATTCAGGAGGATGAATATGACTGGAATGCACAGGATACGAGTTGGGCTTTAATAAATTCTTATCAACGCGTGTTTGATACAGACAAGCGTCTTATTTCTGAAATCCATGAATTATTGGGTGCTGATACTTCAAAGACACGTACTGATTTCTCCTATTTTGTTGAAGACAAAGTATCTTTGAACGCATCCTATCAATGGGATGAATTGGACCAGAAATGGTTTTTGGATCAACGATCCTACTATTATTACAGTGGTTCGGTTCGTACCGTAGAACCCCTTGCCATCGCCGATTTGAATGCCTTCCCAAATCCTGTTTTCGGATGGCTTTACCTGAAAATTCCGGCTGATGCAACCGTTACTGTTCGGGACATAAACGGGAAAATGATTCATTCCGGTAATGCGGCTGCTATAGATTTTGCTAAGTATTCATCCGGTACTTTTATGGTGTCTGCTTTTTATGGCAAACAATGGCATTACGCGAAAATAGTGAAGTTGAACGACCGTTAAGTACCTCGCTAACAAGTATCTGTTGGTGCAGTACTTGAGCAAAATATCCTAAAAAGTCTGCTTTCAACCCCTACGCATTGAAAGCAGATTTTTTTATTTGGAAATATACTACCTTTGCCTTTCATTTTCGATCAAATTTAGAACATACTCTTTTCATTCATCAATCATCTTTCCATGAAGACACGTGTTTGTCAACGCACTTTATTAATATTAGTGTGTCTATTGCTGACCTTTACTTTGGCCCTGACCGCTCAAACAAAAAAAGGGATCAAATACCTGAAAAAAGAAAAATGGGAACAGGCTGTAACGGCATTTGGTATAGACACCGCCGATGCAGCACTCAAGCCAGTAGCCCAATGGGGGCTTTCACAAGCGCTCTCCAATCCAGCCAACCCCAATCGCGATTACAGCGCCGCGTTGAGGCTTCAAAACGCAGCCAAGGATGCTTTTAAATCGCTCAAAAGCAGTGAACGGACAGCATTGACCAAAAAATATGACATTTCTATTGGTGCCATTGATCGAGTGCGTACCTTGGCGGGTACCAATTTTTACAAAGAAATTGAGAAAGAAGGTACGTTAGACCAAAGTATCAGTTATCTCGATAACTTTCCCAAGGCACCGACTCGCAATCGCGAAAAAATAACAGTCCGCAAAAAAGACCAAATCAAAAAAGCGGTCACAGCGGCTAAAAATTACGAGCAAATACGTGACCTCACGGGAAAATACCGCGAAGAGGTACTGGAAGATTTGCCGGCTTCTACGCTGGAAGGATTGGATAATCGCTTGTTAAAAGCTTTTATGGACCAGCAGGGTATAGAAAAATTGCCGGAGTTTTATCGGGATAACCCGATGCATCCCGCTACCAAAGACCCGGGGGCTAAGCGGTTTCCGGAAGTATGGAAAAATGGGGATGCCGCTGCGGGTATCACCTTTTTGAACAAATACCCGGCAAGCGCTTTTGCGTCCTATATCCGCACCAAAACCTTGGATTTGTTGAAAAAAAAGCCATTAACGGCTGCTGAGCGCAGCGGCATGACCGAAGATGAACAAGGCACTTTGGCCGAAATCGAATTGGAAGCCGCAGGTAACTTAGTTGATACGTATTCGGCCTTTGACGAAAGTAAAAAAGATGGCTGGTTACAGTATGTCAAAAAATTGGCACCTTCCGTACGGGCATACGCTGCTTTTGAAAAAATGCTAAAGCATTACATGGATACGCGCAATTGGAAAGAAGCATCGGCCATCCTCCACGCCGCGCAACCCTTGTTCCCGGCAAAAAAATCTTGGTTTGACGAAGTTACCCCCATCATGGATGCCCCGGAAGAAGGAATTGCCACCAATGAAGTAAGTCGGAGTGTGAATGAAGAAGGATCAGAGTATATTCCGGTACCCTCTACGGATGGTAAAACCCTGTATTTTTGTGCCACCAATCACGAAGATAACGTGGGTGGGGAGGATGTGTTCGTTAGTGTAAAAGCGGATTCCGGCTGGTCAAAGCCACATGTCATCCGCGAACTCTCTAAAAGTGGACATCAGGCTCCTCTTTCCCTCAGTGCTGACGGAAATAAAATGTTACTATATGATGGCGGCAAACCTTTCCAATCTGTTCGCCAGACCGATGGGAAATGGGCAACACCCGTGAAGTTGGATATCAATATGGACCGATTTTCGTGGGTAGGATTGGTACAGGTTGCTGCCAATGATCAGGTAATGGTTTTTGAGGCATACCGCGAAAATACCAGCAACAAGGATTTATTCATTGCGCTTAGGCAACCAGACGGTAATTGGGGGGAGATTATGCCGCTTGATTCCCTGAATACTGATGTTGACGATCGCAGCCCATTTCTGCACGCGGATATGAAAACCCTGTATTTTAGCAGCGCCGGCCGGCCGGGCCTTGGCGGCATGGATGTATTCAAAACACAACGCTTAGATGACACCTGGTTGAATTGGAGCAAACCCGAAAATATCGGTAAGGAACTCAATACTATGGCCGATGATTGGTCTTATAAAATCAGTGCTGATGGACAAATAGCTTGGTTTTCTACGCAAGGCCGCGATAAAAAACAGGATATTTTCTTTGCCGGCCTTCCCCTTTCTGCCCGCCCTGAATCCGTAAAAATTGTAGAACTGACCCTCACCGACGATCAGGGAAAACCCTTTACCGGATCGGTATTATTGGAAAATCCTGCTAATGGAAAAACGGAAGGCACCTTTCGCGCCAATCCTTCCGGCGGCGTGACGGTTATCACTGTTCCCAACGACAAACCCTATAACATCAGGTTGGTTCAGCCTGGGTATTTTCCGGTTTCTATACCGGTGCCAGTGACGGCTCCAGGCCAACCCCTCACCGTAAAAACAACGATTAAGCCGGTAAATTTGGATAAAATGGTGAGCTCCGGGCAGGCCGTTGCGCTCAATTTGTTTTTTGACTATGATAAATCCGATCTTAAATCTGAATCGCTCCCGGAACTGCGTACAGTAGCCGAAGTTGCAAGCAAAAATAATTACAAAATCAACCTGAAAGGCTACACGGATAATGCCGGTATCCCTGCCTATAATCAAACCCTTTCTCAGCAACGGGCTGAAGCCGCCCGCCAATCACTCATAGAAATGGGGATAAAACCAGAACGGATTACTGCCAGCGGGTTGGGTGAAAACAACCCGATAGCGACCAATGACACCGATGCTGGCCGGGCTAAAAACCGCCGGGTAGAGGTGCAGTTTGTGAAATGAGACTTCAGACATCAGACATCAGACACGAGACTTCAGACTTCAGACACAAGACTTCAGACACAAGACTTCAGACTTCAGACAGAAGACTTCAGACTTCAGACACAAGACTTCAGACTTCAGACACAAGACTTCAGACAGAAGACTTCAGACACAAGACTTCAGACACAAGACTTCAGACACAAGACTTCAGACACAAGACTTCAGACAGAAGACTTCAGACAGAAGACTTCAGACAGAAGACTTCAGACACAAGACACAAGACACAGAGGGGAGACACGAGACACAGAGGGGAGACACGAGACATCAGACACAAGACTTCAGACATCAGACACAAGACTTCAGACACAAGACACAGAGGGGAGACTTCAGACACGAGACATCAGACACAAGACACAGAGGGGATACACAAGACAGCACATTGCCTGTTGCGTTAGCGATTGCCCCTCATCCCACAGATTCAGCTGTGGGATGAGGGGCAATATTTTTTTACGCCTTTTAAGCAGCGTTTAGGATGGCAGGTGCGTTATCTAAACAATAACCAATTTTTTGGGCATTTTTTGCCTGCTTAGTCCAACTAAATATTTACCATGACCGCTACACTTTCCTACACCTTAGTCCTCGCTGTTGTTTATTTCAGCCGTAAACTCTATACTAAAATCGCAATAAATTATCAAAAAATAAATATATAAGTATTTGAAAAATAGCAGATACCGAAAAATTTAGAGGGATTTTAAATATTATAAAAGCAGTTAAAACGTTATGTCTTTGCGTTAAAAAACGTGTTGTGATGTCATTAAATACCTACGTTGAACCGCTTTGCCATTAATATCATCATCAACTCCGTTTAAGTAAGTCGGAAGACAAATAAAACTTCTTCGAAGTTTTTAATTAGTAGGTACGTTGAAATAATTGCGGTTTTGAATTTCATTAATTGCTTTATTCTTTACTTCCCCCCTGCCTGCCTCAATTGGGGAAGTGTGGGCTGTGACCTAACTAATTCATTCCCGTGTCATGAACATTTTTCCCGCAGCACTTCCGGCAGCAGATGCTACCTGGTACGACAGTATCCCATTCGCTGTTAAATCGGAAGATTGAACAATAAAAGCGTTTTTACCCGGCTGAAAAGGTTCCTCCTGACGATGCAATAAACGGCCGGCGGCATCGAAAATGCCGAGTTTGACCAGGTCTGCTTCCGGCAAATAAAACGATACACGCGTTTCTCTGCTAATACCCACTGACATAATATTGGCGGTCAAGGGTTTGCATGCCACCGTTGGTGCAGTAGTATCTTTTGGACAGGTTTGCGCGGACAGACTGGCCAATACCCCAAAACAACCGATCAGTAAAAAAATGAGTGTAAAAGATTTCATAAGCAAAAAAATACCTTTGGCTAAATGTATTGGCCAAAGGTATAGGAAAATTTATCAATTTTGCTGAAATCTGTGTATCTTTTGTCTGACAATTTGTGTCTTTTACCCTTTTTGTTGCACATAAAATTTGTGCACCATTGTAGTTGGGTCAGTAACAAGACAAAAATAAACGTATGCAGGATTTTCCTCGGACAGTTAATGATAGAGTGCCGCTATTGATAAGATTCATTATTCCTCCTTAAACGTCTCCAATTCTTACATTTACGGCATTTGGTCCCTTTTGCCCCATTTCTATTTCAAAAGTTACCCGATCATTTTCACGAATGTTGCCGGAGATATTATTGATGTGCACAAAAATACTCTCCTTACTTTCACCGTCGGTGATAAAGCCATAACCTTTTTCATCGTTGAAAAACTTTACGATACCCCTGCGGGTTACCTCTTCGGGTGTTTGATTTCTCGGCGAAGCCCCTAATACGATGTTGTCAACGCTGAAGGTTTTTTTCTTGGCAGGATCGGGTTTTACCGACGTGAGATGTCCATTTTCATCCACGTAAGCGAACATTTCTTCGAGGGTTTTGGTGCCGCCTCTTGCCTTATCCACCTTGCGCTGCTCCTTGCGCTCTAATTTGTCTTCGTTTTTTTTCCTTCGTTTTTTTTCTTGTTCTTTTTTGTTGTACGAATCTTGCGATTTTGCCATGTTTCAATTTTAGTTAAAAAAAAATTCATACGTACGGAGGGTCGCCATTCGCAAACAAATCTGCAAAAAACGTTTACTTTTAGCTCCTAACGTTATATGAAGGCACAAAGATACTAATTTTAAACGATTTTGTAATATTTTATCAAAACCGCTAACGACCAACCATTGACGGGGGATTACTTATTCCCACACTCCATTTTTCCCTTTTCTGAGGTATCGCCGGATATTAACCCAAAATGCGCCTATCAGATAAATAATCAAAGGAGACCCCATGGCAATAAAGGACGTATAGATAAAGTACTTACGCACTTCAGCCGGTGAAATACCCATTTTTTCACCCAAATATTGGCAAACTCCAAATGCTTGCCGCTCAACCATGTCTTTTACCCAATTTTGAAGCATAAGTTTATAAATAATTTTCAGTCAATATATGTGTCCAATTTCTTCTGCAAAAATACACGAATTTTGGAAATAAATAGTGGTTATTTCATTGTTTTCTTTCTTTTTTTTTATTTTTGAAAAAAAAATAGTGTCACCTATTGCACAACAAGAAAAAGTACCGTATCTTTGCATTATAAATTTTGAGTGTCACCACATTTATTATTTTACCATCACACTTCAGCAAATATCGCTTTTTAGCGTTTTATTTAAGATTGTTTTCATTTGGTTTTTTGGGGTTATACAGGGTGCACTGAGCAATCAGTTGTGCCCTGTTTCCATTTTAAATCATTTTCCATTCCTTATATACCTGTCAATTATGTTTCGTATAGAAAAAGACACCATGGGCAAAGTAGAAGTTCCTGCTCATGTTTATTGGGGCGCTCAAACGCAACGCTCCATCGAAAATTTTAAAATTGCCCGCGATATCAACAAAATGCCCATCGAAATTATTCGGGCATTTGCTTACCTGAAAAAGGCGGCGGCACTGACCAATTTGGAGGCAGGCATTTTGTCGAAAGAGAAATGCGATTTAATTGGTCAGGTTTGCGATGAAATTCTTGCGGGGCAATTGGATGATCAATTTCCGCTGGTGGTTTGGCAAACGGGCTCCGGCACACAAAGCAATATGAATGCCAACGAAGTAATTGCTTACAGGGCACACGTATTACAAGGCGGGCAGCTAACGGACGAACAAAAATTTGTGCATCCAAATGATGATGTGAACAAATCACAGTCTTCCAATGATACATTCCCAACGGCCATGCACATTGCTGCCTGTAAAATGTTGTTGGAAACGACCCTGCCTGGCATTGAAAAACTGCGTGATACCCTGAAAGCAAAAAGCATCGCCTTCATGGAGGTAGTAAAAATTGGCCGCACCCATTTTATGGATGCTACGCCGCTCACTTTGGGCCAGGAATTTAGCGGTTACGCCGCGCAACTTACTCACGGATTACGGGCTATTCGCAATACCCTGAGTCATCTCAGCGAATTAGCCTTGGGTGGCACCGCCGTCGGAACAGGCATTAATACTCCCGAAGGTTACTCCGAAAACGTCGCACAGCACATCGCAACCCTCACCGGATTGCCATTTGTTACCGCTCCCAATAAATTTGAAGCCTTAGCCGCGCATGACGGCATTGTGGAAGCACACGGAGCACTAAAAACGGTAGCGGTGAGCCTGATGAAAATAGGCAATGATATTCGGATGTTGTCTTCCGGCCCGCGATCCGGCATTGGCGAGCTGTTTATCCCCGATAATGAACCCGGGTCGTCCATCATGCCCGGCAAAGTGAATCCTACCCAATGCGAAGCGTTGACCATGGTGGCCGCACAGGTGTTGGGCAATGATGTCGCGATCAATATTGGCGGGGCCAACGGCCATTTTGAACTAAACGTGTTCAAACCCATGATGATTTACAATTTCCTGCATTCAGCCCGGCTGATCGGCGAAGCCTGTGTATCGTTTAATGATAAATGTGCTGTCGGTATTGAGCCTTTGTACGACAATATCAAAAAACACGTGAATAATTCGTTGATGTTAGTCACCGCTTTAAACACCAAAATTGGGTATTATAAAGCAGCAGAAATTGCGCAGACTGCGCATAAACAAGGAAAAACGCTGAAAGAAATGGCCCTGGAATTGGGTTACCTTACATCAGAGGAGTTTGATGCCTGGGTAAAACCGGAAAATATGGTGGGGTTTTAAATAGTCAGACAGTCACACAGTCGGCAGTCGGCAGTCGAACAGTCATACAGTCGGCAGTCAGACAGTCAGCCGTCAAGCAGTTCACGTTCACAAAATATTCTTTTTATGCTACGTCGCAATTTTGTAAAAAACACCCTTTCCGCCGCCGCTGCAATGGCTTCTGCCAGCATTGCAACCGCCGCCATTGCTGCCCCAAATGGTGCAGTGCCAACCGCAAAATACCCGTTCAAACTCAAATATGGCCCGCATGATGGGATGTTTCGGAACAGCGCGGGGGAAGATATACTGGATCAGTTGCGGTTTATGGCCGATCAGGGATTTACGGCTTTTGAAGACAATGGTATGTCCGGCAGAGACAAATCCTTACAGGAACGGATGGGTAATTTGATGTCTAAACTTGACATCACCATGGGGGTATTTGTCGCTAATAAAATTTATTGGACGGAACCCAATTTAGCCAGCGGCGACAAAGCCAAAAGAGAAGAGTTTCTCGCAGACATTCGGAATGCCGTGGAGGTGGCTAAACGCTGTAACGCTAAGTGGATGACCGTGGTACCCGGCCATTTGGATTTAAGGCAGGACATGAGTTATCAAACTGCTCACGTGATAGAATCCCTAAAACGCGCCAGCGACATTCTGGCGCCACATGGATTGATTATGGTATTGGAACCCCTCAATTTCCGCGATCATCCCGGGTTGTTTCTCACCACTGTTGCACAGGGGTACGCCGTCTGCAAAGCCGTAGATCATCCTTCCTGTAAGGTACTGTACGATATTTACCACGCACAAATTCAGCATGGCAACCTGATTCCCAATTTTGAAGCCGCCTGGGAGGAAGTAGCTTACATCCAAATTGGCGACAATCCGGGGCGAAAAGAACCTACTTCCGGCGAGATCAACTATAAAAATATCTTCAAATATATCCACGAAAAGGGTTATAAAGGCGTGTTGGGGATGGAACATGGCAATGCAAAACCCGGTAAAGAAGGCGAGATGGCGCTCATCGAAGCGTATAAATCGGTGGATTCATTTTGAAAACAGTAACTTTCAGCATAATCCTGTTTACCCGTTCCTATGATAAATGGGCAAAATTTTTTTCAAAAATCTTTAAAAAAGATACAATTATACTCCAATGACCTGCTTTTCGCGGCTGGCTTTTGGCAAGCCGAAAAGATATTGTCTAAGTCCGGACGGAGGATATTGATCTATCACGGGTTGGACAAAGCGGGCGATAAAACCCTGAACGGCCGATTTATTGCCGCTGCTGATTTTGAATTGCAGGTTCGCTATTTGAGTGATCATGCTCAGATTGTTTCGCTCAGCGATTATTTTTCCGAAAAATTTGACGAAAAAAAATTTACGGTGGCCATTACTTTTGATGATGGCTACCAAAATAATGTGCGCTATGCCTTGCCTGTTTTGGAACAATACAAGGCTCCGGCTACTTTTTTCCTGACTGCTGCTGCCGGACGCGGTGCTGCATGGCTTTGGATGGATTTTCTTGATATTGCTACGCGTCTTGGGCCAGAAAAAATGGAAATAGACAACCGCATTTTTCGAAAGAAAAAATGGCGGCACAGCACTTGGTTTGCTGATTCGGAGGGCCGAAAATTATCCGATTGGGCGCGGTATTCCCACTGGCAGTTTGTGCAAAAAATGGAAACCGCTTTTCAGGCAGCCGGTGCCTGGCACGCAGCAGATGTATTTTCGGAATATTGGAAATTGCTTGATTCGGGAGAAATACGCCGGTTGGCAGCATCTGCGTGTGCAAACATCGGGGCGCACGGGTACACGCACCAGGACCTTGAAGTGTTGTCGCATGAAGCGGCTTGTCAGGAATTGTACAACTGTAAAGCAGCCTTAGAAAGCATTTGTGGTGTACCCGTCCGGGCATTGGCTTATCCCTTTGGTGCTTATACCCGCGAACTCGTGGATTATGCAGAAAAAATTGGCTTTTCACAACAATTGGCCGTAGATTTTCTTTTCCCTGAAGACAGCGGTGATTTGCGCCTTCGTGAACGGATGGGTATGAACCCCTATATCTCCAACAACAACCAATGGGTAGCGTTGAAAAAAGGTAGGTACTAAAAATGGAGCCTTACGAGTATCGAAAAATTGATCGAAATAACCTTTCGGACATCGTCTTTTTGGTGAAAAAAGTAGCGGGAAAGCGGTCATCCGTCCGCTATTACCTTAAAAAATACAACACACCCTGGTCAGGAGGACAATACCACGGTTGGCTGGCCTACGAAAGCAGCAGCGGCCGGGTGGTGTCGGTAGCAGCAGCCTTGCCTATGTATGCCGTTTTGCCCGACGGGCGGTCAGTACCCATGACGCAGATGATTGAGACCTTCACGCTTCCCGAACACCGGGGTCGCGGGTTGATGACGCAGTTGGTAAAAAAAATCACGGAAGATCATTCCAATGCAGGCGTTCGGTTGTATTTTGGATTGCTCAATCAGAACAATGTGCATGGCTTTGTGCATAAATTGGGGTTTGTCAAGACGCATACTATGGCGTATTTCTGTCTTAAAATAAGGACCTTCCCGTTGGAATCTTTGTGTAGAAGGTGTCGGATTCCGAGACTGTTTCGGTGGTGGGCAGGAAGGATTATTGCACCGTACTTAGCCTATGAGGGCTTTGTATTAGAAAATTCGGTGTTGAAGGAGGGGTACGGCGGGGTATTGCATGATTCCCGGTTTTTTGCTTATAAATCCTTTACATTCAATAGATTATGCCATTTTTCTGGAATCAACTCCTGGTTGAAATTCGAATCAGGTTTGCTGGTAGGCGATGTGGTGCTGCCGGATAATTGTCCTGATGCTCAATTTGACGAATGGCTGTTGACGCTTAGGGGTATAGCGCAGCGTATGGGGTTACGGAAAATATTTTTTCAAACCTGGCCCGGTTCTCCATTGAATGAAAAATTATCTGCCCGGTTTCAGGCAAATCCCTCGTGGTCAGTTTGTTGTTTGGCGGGCGATGCCGAAATGCAACCGTATTTGGAAAAAATGAGGTTTGGATTTGGCGACTTTGAGACATTTTAAAACAGTCCACAGTCAAACAGTCCACAGTCAAACAGTCCACAGTCGGCAGTCCCATTATGTGCGTTTAGTACTTGATACAGCATTGAAAGATTTTTGACTAGTGGCAGAGAAATGAGTTCGTCGCCCGGCTACGCACGAAAAAACAAATGAAAAGCAGCGCAAAAAGACACGGTTATGATAAAGTGGCTAAATTGACATACTGCCTATTCGATAAAAAATATAAAATTTCCCTAAAATGCCTATATTTGCCCCTCTAAAGCGTATAAATAAGATACAATGCCAGCAATAATCGAGATGTTTAGTTGATTCAAATAATAGATTTTAAACATCTTGTAAACCATTCTCCATTCCTCCATTATTCATTATGAATATACCCGATCTTCAACAAACGCTCCGAGACCTGCTGGTAGATGATATGCCGGGGGCTATTGCTTTTTTGCAACAGCAACTCCCGCAAAATGCCGCTAAACAAATGGAGTTGACCGAATTGCTGGCCCGACTCAACACTGCCAATAAGCAATTCAGAAATAACCTGATTTCCCTCGATGAATATCAGCGCGACCTGAGTGGTATTAATTTTGCTTTTCAGGAGATTTTTATGGAGTTGACGGCGGCAGATTTTGAAGCACCAAAAGTTTTAAGAGATACCGGCAAAGGTGCCAAAACCGGCAGTGTGCTGTATCGCGTGCCGGAACTGATGACCACCCGACGCATGACCCGCTGCGTCGTGCGCGTGGCGATGGATGAAGATACGGTTGTGGAAAACCTCGTGCTGGACACCCATGTGAAAATAGAAAATCAGGTAGAAGTATCTGACGCCATGGAGGCGCAATTGATTGATCCGTCTAACGGAGAAAATTTCAACATCACGTCGCCCAACAATACCCGCCAGCTGGTGCGCGAAATAGGTTACACGGAATGGGTTTTTTATGTGACACCATTAATAGAAGGCGAGCACCAATTGATTGTCAAGGTTTCCATGCTGGAATTGACCAAAAATTTTGGCTTAGTGCCCAGGGATATCACCCTGGAACGCACCATTCGTATCGTGTCAACTGCACCGCCGCCAACGACTTTGGCAGCACCGGCACCTTTAATACCCGCTACTGCTTTTGTTCTCCCCGGTGCATCGCCTGTATCGGGTAGCGAGGAGCCATCAATAAAATCAGGTAGTAGTGTTTCGACTGTGACAAACTCCAGGGGCGGTATTACTGTTGCCCGACCTGCTCCCGGTGCTGCACCATCTGAGCACCCCAAAACTGCCCAAGGCGCTATATCTAAAGCTCCTGAAAAGGTTTCTTCGGTTATTCTGATAGTAGACACAGGCGGTACCACAGATGATAGTGTATCTACTCTTCCCTCCGAATCGTTGGTCAGCAATCGCTCCATGAAAGGGGCCGCATTAGCCATGTTATTATTGGTGTTGGTGGGCGGCCCGGTAGCATGGGCGGTAGTGCCTGCTCCTGTACGCGATTGGTATGCCTGCCGCTTTAAAGACGACGTGACCTCCTACGAAACTTATTTGGAAAAATACCCGGAAAGCCCGTTTCGGGAACACGCGCTGTATCGCAAAGCATTGGTTACCCAAAAAGTGATGGATTGGCGAAAGTACGAAAAACAGTTTCCGAAAGGGCAATATATTCAGAAAGCAAAGCAGTATTTAGAAACCAAAGAGCAACAACATTGGCAACAACTGAAAACGAAAGTAGATACTGCAACGATCGGCAGTTTTTTGCGCGATTTTCCTCAAAGCCGCTACCTGCCGGAATTGATCAAAACGGTAGAACAAAGCCCCGATTTGGCGGCTCGTATGGAACACCGGATTATAGAAAATTTCCGGCAGGATACTACTCCTGCGGTAGCACGACAACTGCTTCAGGCATTTTCTAAGAGCAACCACTTGCAGCAAATAAAGCAAATCATTGCTGAAAAACCGACTTTGCAGGAGCGTTTGCAGCCGGAATTAGAGGCTGCCACCGTGGAAGCCATCAAAAATGACCCTTCTGTTGAAAAAATTCGGACTTTTTTTGAAGAATTCCCCACCAGTAAACGGGTAGAAGAAATCAAACAAATCATTGACCAGCGCCCTGAAGTGGCTCGCCAAATGCAGGTGGAATTGCGTGCTGCGGAACGACGATCTACTATTATGATCTCTACCGAGGAGCAAAAGGCCTGGCGAGCAGCACTGCGCCAAAATACGATAGCCGGCTATCAGGAATTTATAAAAAAATATGAGAACAGCGTGTATGTGCGTGTGGCTAAGAAAAGAATTAAAGCAAACAAGTAGGCAGTCAGACAGTCCACACAGTCAGACAGTCCACACAGTCAGACAGTCCACACAATCAGACAGTCCACACAGTCAGACAGTCCACAGTTGGACAGTCCACAGTCCACAGTCAGACAGTCCACAGTCCATAGTCAGACAGTCCACAGTCAGACAATCCACGGCCAACTCAACAATTCAATAACTCAACCACTCAACTACTCAATAACTACTAAATGTTGCATCACAGCAAAACCGAAGAACTGACGGATGTCGTGTTGATTGGCGCCGGAATCATGAGTGCCACGATAGGGGTCATCCTGCACCGCCTGCAACCTAACTGGAAAATCCAGATATTCGAGCGATTAGACGACATCGCTTTGGAAAGTAGCCATGCCTGGAACAATGCCGGCACTGGCCACGCGGCCTATTGCGAGCTCAATTATACTAATCTTCAGCCCGACGGTATGGTTGACTGCTCTAAAGCCTTCAAAATCAACGAACAATTTGAAATGTCTAAGCAGTTTTGGGCTTTTTTGGTGGAAAACAGGCTCATCAGTGATCCTTCAAAATTTATCCACCATGTACCACACCTGAGTTTTGTGCAAGGGGCGGAAGATGTAGATTTTTTGAAAAAGAGATACAATACGCTGACCCAAAACCACCTGTTCAAAAACATGGAATACAGCGAAGACACCACTCGTCTCCGGGAATGGATGCCGCTGATGATGGAACACCGAGACCCCTCTGTACCGGTTGCTGCAACCCGAATGGAAGCAGGAACGGATGTAGACTTTGGTGCACTGACTCGTGCGCTGTTTGGCTATCTGAATACGACAGAAACCGCCAACTTGTTTGTGCAACACGAAGTGCGAGACATCACCCGAAACCCCACCAATAACTTTTGGAAGGTACGCGTACGAAATTTGGCCAATGAGCAAGAACGGACGGTTCACGCCAAGTTTGTCTTTATTGGCGCTGGTGGCGGTTCGTTTGATCTATTGGATAAATCGGAGATACCGGAGGCCGACGGCTATGGTGGATTTCCGGTGAGTGGGCAATGGCTTCGCTGTACCAATGAAGCTGTCATTGCACAGCACCACGCAAAAGTGTACGGAAAAGCGGCTTCGGGTACGCCACCCATGTCGGTACCACATTTGGATACCCGCGTAATTAATGGTAAAAAAGAGATGCTTTTTGGGCCTTTTGCCGGGTTTTCTACCAAATTTCTCAAACAAGGTTCGTATTTAGATTTATTTAAATCCATTCATGCCGATAATATCATTCCGATGTTGCAGGCGGGTTTGGCTAATGCAGGGTTGACTAAATACCTGATTTCACAGGTCATACAATCGGAAGAAGATCGGTTGGAAGCATTGAAAGCCTTTGTGCCAAATGCCCGTATGGAAGACTGGACTTTGGAGGTTGCGGGGCAGCGGGTGCAGGTTATCCGAAAAGACGAAGAGGATGGCGGTGTGTTGGAATTTGGCACCGAAGTGGTACACACTACCGACGGAACATTGGCTGCCCTTCTGGGAGCCTCGCCGGGTGCCTCTACGGCGGTTGCGGTGATGTTAGATGTTTTGAAGAAGTGTTTTGGGAAAGGCATGAAAACGGATGCCTGGAAAAAGAAACTGGGCGAGATGATTCCTTCCTACAATCAGTCTTTATCAAAAGATGCCCTGTTGAGTGCCCGGATGCAAAACTGGACAACCCGTATGCTTGAATTGAAGGAGGCATAGCCATTTTTATACTGTTCGTCAAGGTGTTATTTGAGGTACAGGAACCACAAAAGGGCAAAAAAGCCATTTATTCTACTTTTTTTGCTTCAAAATGGTGCTTTTGCTGATTTTTTATAAAATTTGTTTTATTAATTTATAAAAAACACCGATACTTGCGCCTTGAAACAGTGTATACGCCACTAAATTTATAAAATATGAATTCGAAAACCCTCGTTTACTTAGTTTTTTTGGTTTGGGCAGCCATTTGTTGGCGCTGGTATGCATGCGGCATCAAGCAGTCCTGTAAGCCGGAAGTGCGCACAGCGGCGGTGCAGGACATTTCCCCCGCCATTGAGCCGGATACCATACCTGCTTATATTCCGCCAGAAGGCAGTGAAAATAATGGCATCCAAAACAATAATAACGCAAATAATTCGGGAAAGACAGCCGGGGAAAACAATACTTCCGTTTCGGGCAATACTTCCGCCTCCACTAAACCCGGGAGTACCGTAACCGATGCTATTGATATTGCTCAAGTGGAAGATCTTATTGATAAAATGGTCATCTACTTCCCTTATAACTCTACCCGTAAAGTGGACGATGAGGCTATGGAGGATTATTTAACCCGATTAGCCCAACGCCTGATTGCTTCCGGCGGCACCGCTACTATTACCGGACATACGGATTTCGTAGGAGATGCAGTGGCTAATAAAAAATTCGGATTACAACGCGCCACGGGAATTCGGAATATCCTGACAAATAAAGGTGTGCCCAAGAATAAAATAAAATTGCGCTCTTTTGGCGATGTTAAACCCGTGGCCTCTAACGACACTCCACGCGGCAGATACCTCAATCGGCGCGTTGAAATAACTTATAAAGATTAGTAATGGAGAATAGGTAATATCACAAAATGTTGTGAATCAATTATTTGTCTTGATTTAAAATCGTGATTATTCCTATTTCACCTACAATGGCTAAATTGTTGAATTGTTGGCCCGGCCAGGCAACAATACACCCAATTTTTAACCATGTTGCCACACAATCATACAATAAAATAAAATATGTTTGAACAAAATGTAACACTCGGCCCTGGAACGGGCACTTTTACCCAACACACTTTTGAAATATTAATCATGCTGCTGGGTGCGGCGCTTTTAGGTCTTTGGCTGGGCTGGTTTCTTTGGAGTCGCTACCAGCAGGAAGCCGAGAAATTGCGCCTGGATTTGATTGGGTTGAATGCCGCCAGCGAAACACAACGTGCGGAATTAGGCGACCTTAAATCTAAATTGGCCGGCTTGGATGTAGAACACCAAAATTTATCGGCGCAGGTAGTCAGTTTGAGTCGCAATAATACCTATCAGCGCGAAAGAATCAGCGAGTTGGAGGATAATTTAGCGACGGTTCAGGCGAGAAATCGCCAATTAGAAACGGAATTGGGCCTTTCCTATGAACCGGATATAGCAGATACTTACGAAATGGCTGCCACCGAGGATGTCGTGACAACAGAGTTGCTTTCCGAGGAAGAGACCCCCACTTATTTTACGGAGGAACCAGCTGTTGCACCGGAAGATATTCCGTTAGAAATCGTTATCCCCGCCGATACCGACGCAACGGCTGTGGTAGAAACTGAAACCACCGATACCGCACCAGAAGCAATTACGCCTGTTTATGCGTCGCTTGATGTAGCGGCACCTGCTGTTGCAATGGATACAGCATCGGTCAAAGAAACAATTTCCAGTGTGATAGAAGAGATGGAAGCACCTCGAAAGCCACCTGCTATGCCAGATGTAATTTATATGGTGGGCGCTTCCGATCAAAAAGATGACCTGACCGTTATTGAAGGTATCGGGCCAAAAATTCAGGAACTACTTTATCAATACGGTATTCGTACTTATCGCCAGTTAGCCAGTACCGATGTGACCAATGTAAAGGAAGTACTGCGTAAAGCAGGCCCTCAATTGGCGATGCACGACCCCGGAACCTGGACTGCCCAAGCGCTGCTGGCCGCAAATGACCAGTGGGAAAACCTGAAAGCCTATCAGGATTACCTGAGTGCGGGGAAAGTACCCAAAGGAAAGGGGTAAGAGAGCGGGTTGCTTAACGTACGCCGTGTTTGGTTTTTTGATGTACGATTGATAATTATACTATATATGATTGTTGATGTATTCAAGCGTATACTAAAACACTAAAATACTAAAACACTAAAACACTAAAACACTAAAATAAATGCAATTCTCTTTTAAAAATAAAAAAGCCTTAGTCCGCGTGGATTTTAATGTTCCACTCGACAAATCGTACAATATCACAGACGACACCCGCATTCGGGAAGCCCTGCCGACGATACAGAAAATATTGTCAGATGGGGGTGCGGTCATTCTGATGTCGCATTTAGGTCGCCCATTGGAAAAACCCAATGCAGACGGGACGATCAATAAGGAAAAATTTACGCTCAATCACCTGACTAAATACCTTAAAAAGAAACTAAAGGTAAAAGTATATTTTGCGGATGATTGTGTTGGGAAATCTGCCGTTAAAAAAGCCGCTGCCCTGCAATCCGGTGAAGTACTGCTGTTAGAAAATACCCGTTTTTACCCGGAAGAAGAAAAAGGTGACCCCGCTTTTGCCAAAAAATTGGCCAATTTGGGTGATATTTACGTGAATGATGCCTTTGGTACCGCTCACCGGGCACACGCCAGTACGACCGTTGTCGCCCATTATTTCGACAAAAACCATAAGACTTTTGGCTTGCTGATGGAGCGTGAGATAGCGAATGCCACACGGGCCATGAAGCATCCTGAAAAGCCCGTGACCTGCGTGATGGGCGGCTCTAAAGTGAGTGATAAAATTCTGCTGCTGGAAAAATTCTTAGACTATGCCGATAATATTCTGATCGGCGGCGCGATGGCTTATACTTTCTTTTTGGCAAAAAGAGGCGCTGTCGGCAATTCTCTGATTGAAATAGATCGGGTGCAAAACGCCAAAGATTTTTTGAAAAAAGCCAAAGATGCCGGAGTTAAAGTGTTGTTGCCAAAAGACTCCGTATGTGCAAATAAATTTGCGGCGGATGCCGCCACACAGGTAACCCTTAGCCACCAGATTCCCGACGGTTGGATGGGATTGGACATTGGCCCGACCGCAGCGCGTCAGTTTGCCGGGGTCATCCGAAAAAGCAAAACGGTGATTTGGAATGGCCCGATGGGCGTATTTGAAATCACCGCATTTGCGGAAGGCACCAAGATTGTCGCTAAAGCCTGCGCTACGGCCACCAAAAATGGTGCCTTTGTGATGGTGGGTGGCGGAGACTCTGTTGCGGCAGTCAATCAGTTGAAATTAGCTAAAAAAGTGAGTTTTGTCAGCACTGGCGGCGGCGCTATGCTGGAGTTTTTGGAAGGTAAGGTATTGCCGGGAATTGCGGCGATAGAACAATAATATTTTCTAAAATATTGATAATGATATATTTAGTGAAATTTAAAAACCGCGATTATTTCAAAGTGCCTATTTCACAAGTTTTCCTGTTTGTTTTTCTGATCTGACTGCTATGTGATCTTTAAAAAATGATCGCCCAACAGTTTCAATAAATCATATACGGTAATAATACCTTTTAACGCGTTATTTTTTCCAATAATGGGTAAGGCGTGAAACTTATTTGCCTTCATTAACCTGAAGGCATCCTCTAAAGTAGCTTGTTCATCAAGCGCTATTACCCGATGTCCGTCAGTCATTACATCCTGAACAAGTACTGTTGAAAGATAACGATTGTCCTCCTTTTTTTCACTCGGCGTGTCATATATATTGCGCAACACGCGCATATAGTCTGAAAAGCTGACCATACCCACTAAACAACCCTGTGTGTTCACCACTGGTAAGTGATGAAATGGGTGGGCCTGTAATAGATCGTGTGCTGCCTGCATCGTATCTGTGGGGGTAAGCGTGACGGGATTGGTCGTCATACATTCAATTACACGAGTCTGCTTATTAATCATAAAATATGTACACTAAAATTTTAATAGTGCAAAGGTAATGACCCCCTATTAGTAGTAGGATGGATGTTTATCAGGTTGCGCATTGATAAAAATCACTGTGTTTTTACGGGTTAGTACCGCGTCCAGTAAATGGGGTGCAGATTGGCGAGACCTATTTTTTGCTCCATTAGGCAGGAGGAGGGCGAAATGCGGGACATTTTAACCGACGAATAACGAAATGGAGCGAGAAATAGGGCCGCAAAACGGTGCGTTATTTACTGGACGCGGCATTAGTACCATCTTGTCGCTGCTGTCCCGATTATCTGCGAAAGTGCAACTCAACAATGGGCAGGTGTTTTTGGGTGTATTGTTTAAAGATGCCATAGTACATCGCGTCAGAATTGAATACAGTAATTCAACATTAGGCCCTAAGATTACAGCACCACTGACGTATCCGTGATGGATGATTTCATCTTTGGGGAACCGCAAAAGGCGCAATGAATTTAAAATTTATTCCCATTTTCTTTGGTTCTTGCGCCACTTTTCCCTATCTTGCGCCCTTTAGAAACGAGTAAACAATAAAGTACCCATTTTTTGACTGCTTTATACCGAACCGTTCCTGAAACGTATGGGTCGAACTATTCATATTGCTGTCCTCTCCTTTATTTGGGTGATATTCCCTTTAAATACACTTCTTAGCCAAAACGCTTTAAGGAGGAAGGTAAGTTTTGCCTGCTATGATTGTACTCCTTCCGAAGCATTGGTACGCCTGAGTCGGGAGACCAGCATCAATATCAATTATGGAGAACAATTATTTGCCGGCTGTTCAACCGTCAGGGTAAAATGTACGCAGCAATCATTAGAAGCCATTATTCGGCAAATTACCAGCTGTACGCCCATCATCTTTCATGTACAGGCTGATGCCGTTACGCTGACAAAAAAAACCATATACCATAACATTAGTGGGTTTATAACGGATAAAGCCTCTGGCGAACGCCTGATTGGTGCTTCTATCCGGGTAATGGGTAGTAAATCTATTGGAGTCATTAGCAACGAGTTTGGTTTTTTTAGCCTGCGGCTTGAAGCAGGCGAACACGTGGTAGGCGTTTCTTATATTGGTTATAAATCTGAAATATTGCCGCTGCATTTAAGTGCTGATAAAACCCTCAAAATCGGCCTGAAAAATATAGATAAACTGCCTGAGGTGGTCGTATTAGCACCACTGGCGGGGGATCGTGGTGATCCAAACCACCAGCAAATGTCTTCATCGACCCTTCCCCGTGACCGCCTCCATGCGTTGCCTATGCCTGGGGGGGAAAGCGATTTGCTGCGGCAGGCAGCCTTGGAGCCTGGCGTGCAATCCGGTGTGGACGGACTCGGCGGCCTGCACGTGCGTGGCGGCAATGCCGATCAAAACCTGATTTTATTAGACGATGTTCCAGTCTATAATCCCGGTCATGCGTTGGGGTTGTTTTCGGTTTTTAACCCCGCAACAGTGAGCAGTTCGAGGCTTTGGAAAGGTAATTTTCCGGCGCGGTATGGTGGTCGTATTTCCTCTGTGCTGGATGTCCGCACGCGCGACGGCGATCAAAATGACTATCACGCGGAAGCATCTTTTGGGGTATTTGCTACCTCACTCACCGCAGAAGGCCCCGTTTTGCGCGGGAAAAGCGCTTTTTTGGTCAGTGTACGGGCTACTTATTTTGACCCATGGATACAATTGCTCAGCAAACGCGGCAACCTGCTCATCAATCGGGGGGATCAACCCAATTACCGGTTTTACGACGCCAATTTGAAACTCAACTATACTTTTTCCGACCGGGATCGGGTATATTTGAGTTATTACAACGGCAGTGATAATTTTTATAATGTTTTTAGGCAGTCCTATTACATCAATCAGCGGGTGATAGAGGAGCGTATTGGTATTGACTCTGACTGGGGCAACACCATTGCTGCCCTGCGGTGGAATCACGTCATCAGGGGCAATTTTTTTGCCAATACCACACTGCGGTATTCGCGCTTTCTCTACCAAAGCCGCCAAACGTTTCGGGCAGAAGAATTTGGCCCTAAACCGGTCATTCGTTCGGATTTTGCGCAATTATACCAAAGCTACATTCGCGATGGATCGGCTAAAACAGACTTTACCTGGTATCAGTCTGCCCGAGCAACCTGGCATTTTGGCGGGGCTTACACCCTGCATGATTTTCGCCCCGGAACCTTGTCGGTCAATTTACGCCAAACCGGGGCTACTTCCGCCGATTTGGATTCTTTGATTACTGCCGTGTTGAATGATGACCAGCCTTTTGCTGATGAAGGCGAAATTTATGCGGATGCAGATTTTCAATTTACCCCGGGCTGGCAGTTAAATGCCGGCATAAATGCTAACTTTTTTCAAACCGGTACGGCAAAATATCGGCTGCTTCAGCCGCGCATTTTATTGAGGCATCATTTCAAAAATAATTGGAAACAATGGATCGGTGCGCAACGGATGGCACAAAATTTACACCAAATTGGTTCCTATAGTATTAGTTTGCCGTTTGAATTGTGGGTGCCTTCTACCGCAAAAGTACTACCGGAAACTGCCAGACAGGTTAATGTCGGCACGAGTTGGAGCAATAAGGCATGGGGGTGGCAAGCGGAAGCCTATTATAAAAAATTTGACCGAACCCTCGCCTTTCTTTCTTTTAGTAATCCTATTGCAACGGGTTTTACCGAAGAATCCGGTGCCTGGGAAGACCGGGTTACTGCCGGTACGGGACAAGCAAAAGGGGTAGAGATTTCGATTGAAAAATTTGGAAAAAACTTGAATGGCTCCCTTGCGTATACCCTTTCAAAAGCCACTCGCCAGTTCCCGGAACTCAATTCCGGGCGGGTTTTTCCGTTCAGATTTGACCGTCGGCATGACCTGAAAATACAAATTCAACAAAAATTTCGTAAACAATTTGATTTTAACGTTATTTGGGTATGTTCTTCGGGAAATCCCATTACTTTAGCGGCGGTAAAATACCGACATCAATCGGTAAACGATAATATTGAGCGGGAAGTCAATGCGTATTCTTCTGTGAATGGTTATCGGCTGCCCAACTATCATCGTTTAGATATTTCGGCCAATTATCATTTTTACAGTAAAAAGGCGCAGCATTTTGTGCAGTTAGGTGTTTATAATGCCTACAACAGAGCCAATCCTTTTCATGTATTTGTTAATTCTAACACGGATACGCCCGGGCAAGGCATTCAATATACGTTATTACCCATTTTACCCATATTCAAGTATGAAGTCAAGTTTTAATCATAAGGACAAGCGCATACAACAACAGGGTGCCGGCAGAAGCGCTTTGTCTTTTAACTGTGTAGTCACGGCCGCATTATTGTTGCTTTTATCGCAATGTGTGCGCCCCATAGACTTGGATTTGCCGGAGGAACAAACAAAGGTGGTCATCAATGGCAATTTTGAACCGGGGCAACCCTTTCAGGTAAAATTGTCCGCTTCTCAATCTGTATTTATTGGTTCAAGACCTTCTCCCATTGAAACGGCCACGGTAAATATTGAGCGGGAAGGGCAGGTGTTCGAAGTATTGGAAAAAACGATGCAAAATGGTCAAATAGTTTGGAAAAGTAAAAAAAACACGGCTAAGGCCAATGTAGATTACTCCATCACCGTTTCAGTTCCGAGGCTTCCAGTGGCAAGTGCTGTTAGTAAGGCCCCTTATCCGCTGCTGCTAAAAACGGTAACCATCCAACAGGATGATATGGTTATTATTCCAATCAATGCAGATTTGGCGACTTTGCGTATCCCGCTTGACTTCCAATTGTCTACCTCCGTGCCAAGCCATCCTTATTTTGGCTTCAGCATTCAATCCGTGGTGGATGTTTATGAAGACGCTACCCTGCCAAAACCCGTTTTTGATTACACCATCAGGCAACCGGCCGTTTTTTCCACGGACGGACGCACTTTTGCGCTGCTCAATCGGATACCGGAACCAATGGCGATGTTGCACGAAAACTACTGGCGCGACGGGCGCGACACTTTGCACCTCGTCGCCACGATTGATTATAAAGTCGCCACAGACATCCCCAAAAAATTGTTCATTACCTGGTTTACGCTTTCAGAAGCGTTTTACCGCTATCACCTCTCCGTTTCACGACAGGGGTACAACCTGCCGCTCAGCGACCCCGATGCACTGTATAACAATATTCAGGATGGTTATGGCAATTTTTCGGGATTTTCGAGGGATACGCAAACGGTGGTGATACCGAGGTAACGTGGTTACGGAAAAGTATTGGTCAAACACTTTTATACCTCACAAACACTTGCTACCTTTGCGGCCACTCAATCAAATTACTACCCAACCTAAAATATGAACTTTGATCTAATCGTTATCGGCAGTGGCCCCGGAGGCTATGTGGCAGCCATTCGTGCCTCCCAGTTAGGAATGAAAGTGGCCATTGTGGAGCGGGAAAACCTCGGTGGTATATGCCTCAACTGGGGTTGTATCCCTACCAAAGCCCTGCTGAAAAGCGCACAAGTATTTGAATACCTGCAACATGCAGAAGAATACGGTATCAAAGCCGGAAAACCCACTGCTGATTTTGGGGCCATGATTCAGCGCAGTCGCGGAATTGCCGACGGCATGAGCAAAGGAGTGACGTACCTGATGAAAAAAAATAAAATCACGGTCATCAACGGGAATGCCCAATTGGTAGCAGGCCCCAAAGTAGCCGTCACGGATGCAGCAGGTGCCGTCACCGAATATACGGCACCTCATATCATTGTGGCCACTGGCGGACGGGCCAAACAATTGCCAAATTTGCCCATTGATGGCGAAAAAGTTATTGAATACCGCAAGGCCATGTCGCTCCCAAAACAACCCAAACGCATAGTGGTGGTGGGTGCCGGCGCGATTGGCGTAGAATTTGGCTATTTTTATCACAGCATTGGCACCGAAGTCAGTATAGTAGAGTTTTTGGAGCAAGGCTTAGTGCCGCGCGAAGACCCGGATATTTCCAAAGAACTGACCAAGATTTATACCCGCAAAGGCATGAAAATATATGGTGGATGGGCCGTGGAAAGCGTAGATACGAGTGGAAAAGAGATCAAAGTACACATGAAAAACCGCAAAGATGGCAAAACAGAGACCATCGTTTGCGACGTGGTACTCAGTGCTGCCGGGGTAACGCCCAATACTGAAAATATCGGATTAGAAGCGTTGGGTATTGCCACCGACCGTGGTTTTATCAAAGTAGATGAACATTACCGCACCAACGTGCCGGGCGTTTATGCCATAGGGGACGTGTTGAATACACAGGCGTTGGCACACGTAGCGAGTGCGGAGGGCATATTGTGTGTGGAGCACATTGCCGGCCAACACACGGAGCCTTTGGATTACAACAATATACCCGGTTGCACGTATTGTATCCCCGAAATTGCTTCGGTGGGCTATACCGAACAGGGTGCCAAAGATGCAGGGTATGAAATTCTTGTCGGAAAATTTCCGTTTACTGCTTCGGGAAAAGCCAAAGCCAGCGGTGCACCGGAAGGATTTGTAAAAGTTATTTTTGACAAAAAATACGGGGAGTGGCTTGGCGCACACATGATCGGGTACAATGTCACGGAATTAATTGCCGAAGTAGTGACCGCCCGAAAATTGGAAACAACCGGACATGAAATCATCAAATCGGTACACCCACACCCCACCATGAGTGAGGCGGTGATGGAAGCGGCAGCGGCGGCGTATGGAGAAGTGATACATTTGTAAATAGTCAAGGGCTAATAAGTCGGCAGCCATCAGTTCGGCAAACTCGCTGTTCGCATTACTGCTCAAAATTTAAAACATCGCAAGTTTCGGGTTGCTGTACCGGCTTTCACGGGATACCTTTGCAGTATTATTTTCACTACCATGATACATACTGAAATGGCCAATGCTTTACATTGACTTGAATAATTTGAATAAAAAAATTCTGATGCAATTACACGAGTCCGGTGTTGCTGCACCCTCCGATACCACGCTTCATGGACAATATGCTATCCGGATAGCGAATGTCAACTATCGAAGCCGAAAAGAGGATTTTGATACTTTGGTGCAGGGGGTGTTGCAAATGGGGCATGAAGCGTTACAAAAAAGAAAGTAATTCGAATAAAGAGGTAATCCCATGGGTGTGTTGAAATAAACGCGGTTATAAATTTACGCAAAACTTACACAATCAAACAGTTGTGGAACTCATAACTCATAATTAATAACGCATCATTCATCATTCAATTTCTCCCGTAAGCATTATTTCGTACCCATAAGACCGGGCTTTTGCCGGATCAAAACTCATGTTGCCATCGGGGGAAGTACCCTCTGCGACGTGAATGTCTAATTCTTTATCAATAATGGCGACGGCATGGGTCACTTCGCCGTCCTTTACCCGGGTGTAGGCAATGACACGGTGTGCGATCAACCCGCCTTTGGCATCAAATGTAGCCAGTCGGTATTCATAATTGAGTAATGCTGCCTTCCACCAGACCAGCGCGATAAAACCATCGGTGCCTTCAATGGAGAAGCAGGGTATGTGTTCCGTAAACTCATCTGCTTCATCGGTGCCTTCTACCGGGAAAATAAATTGCTCGATCATGCCCGCTGGTATTGGCTCATTTTCCGTACCTAAAGCATGGTGTGTGTCTTCCCCTAAGGTGACAGGCATGGTTACTGGTGGAAATTTAGCAACAAAATCGGGAAAAGTATAAATATTCTGCATGGCTTTTAATAGTGGTCAATTGATTTTAGAAACGGTTTCTAAGGCGCAAAGGTAAAAAATGATCCACAAAAACCCTTAGTTTTTCCTTATGAATTTATTGTTGCAAATAAAATGTTAAATTTTAGGTTAATCTAAAATTTTTTTTAGACCTTTGTTGTCTTTGAATTTAAGTTGATATTTATCCTTCAACATTATTTAAGGAACGAGTAAATAATAACTTAACCATAAGATGTGCCCCTTTTAGTGCCATACTGCCCATCTTTTTGCTTAAAGAATGCTACCATTAGCGCAAAAAGATGGTTGTCTGACCCAAAAATGATCTACCTGAAATAATCAACTTATTATTTACTCGCTCCTAAAGTACATGAGCGGGAGTAAACGTTGTTATGTTTTTGGTTAAAATTCACATAATCAAACAGTTTGGACACTCATAACTCATCATTACTTGTATGTCATCTACAGAAGAAAATTATCTGAAAGCTATTTTCAAGATTCTTGAAAAAGAAGAAAAGGGGGCAGGCACCAATGCCATAGCGACTGCTATGAATACCACTGCTGCATCCGCTACCGATATGATTAAAAGGCTTGCGGAAAAAGAATTGGTAGCGTATGAAAAATACAGGGGCGTGCAACTCACCGATAAGGGTAATACGTTGGCCACAGCGCTGATCCGCAAGCACCGGCTTTGGGAGGTTTTTCTCACCGAAAAACTACATTTTGCTTGGGATGAAGTGCATGAAATGGCCGAACAATTAGAACATATCCGAGGAGAACATCTGATTAGCCGGCTCGATCAATTTCTGGGGTACCCTCGTTTTGATCCGCATGGCGACCCGATACCCGATGAAGAAGGGCGCTGGAATTACCGGCCGCAGGAATTATTATCTAAACTTCTACCCGGCCAAAAAGGATTAGTAACGGGTGTTAATGAACATAGCCCTGCTTTTTTGCAACACCTCAACCAGAAGGGTATTGCATTGGGAACACTTATAGAAGTGGTCGAACAATTTGAATTTGATCACTCCATTCAAATAAAAATACAGGATAAGGAACTGATTATCAGCGATAAAGTAAGTAAACAACTTTGGGTTAGTCGAAATTAATAAGACCTGTTAGCCACTGATTATTAACCGTTCCTAAGGCACAATTGTATGAAAAAAAATGATGATTTATCGCTTTCGGAAGTGCATGGCACAGTAGAAACCGAAATAAAAGGCAGTCTGTGGAAAAGACTGTTTGCCTTTTTCGGCCCTGCCTATTTAGTGGCTGTTGGCTATATGGACCCTGGCAATTGGGCAACTGATCTCGCCGGGGGCAGCAGATTTGGATATTCCCTGCTTTGGGTGTTGCTGATGTCCAATCTGATTGCCTTGCTCTTGCAAAGTCTGAGTGCACGATTGGGCGTAGTGGCTCGCCGCGATCTGGCACAAGCCTCTCGATCGCTGTACCATCCGGCAGCCAATATTTTTCTCTATGTGTTGGCAGAGATTGCTATTGCTGCCACTGATTTGGCGGAAGTAGTCGGTATGGCCATTGGTTTGCAATTGTTATTTGGGCTTCCGTTGGTATGGGGAGTCGCCATCAGTGTATTGGATACTTTTTTGCTGCTGTTACTGTTGCAGTGGGGAATGCGTAAATTAGAAGCGTTTATTTTAGGACTGATTGTTATTATAGGAGGCGCTTTTGCCATACAAATGATGCTGGCAAAACCTTCACTGGCGAGTATTGCAACGGGTTTTATTCCTACTATGCCTGATTCAGGCGCTTTGTTTATTGCCATCGGCATCATTGGTGCTACGGTCATGCCCCACAATCTATATTTGCATTCTGCTTTGGTACAAACCCGCAAAATCAACAGAACGCCCGAAGGTTTGCGCAAAGCGATCAAATATAATATCATTGATTCCGCTATTGCGCTCAACCTGGCTTTATTTGTCAATGCAGCCATTTTAATTCTGGCTGCTTCCGTATTTTTCGGGACGCAACACGCCGGGGTTTCTGAAATTCAGGAAGCACACCGCCTGTTGGAGCCTTTACTGGGAAAACATTATGCACCGGTTTTGTTTGCCGTGGCCTTGATTGCTGCCGGGCAAAGCAGTACCGTGACGGGTACACTTGCCGGGCAAATTGTGATGGAAGGCTACCTGAGCTTGCGCATTGCTCCCTGGGTGCGCCGCCTTATTACCCGATTGTTAGCCATCATTCCGGCCATTTTGGTTATTACTATATTAGGCGAATCGGCCACTGGCGATATGCTCGTCCTTAGCCAAGTCATACTGAGTATGCAATTGGGCTTTGCGGTCATTCCTTTGCTGCATTTTGTGAGCGACCGACAGCGTATGGGTGAGTTTGCCATCGGCCCGTGGACCAAAGCAGCGGGTTGGCTGAGTGCGTTCATTATTGTAAGTTTAAATATCCGATTGGTTGTGCAGCAAGTCAGTAATTGGTGGGTAGCTGCCGGAGATCAGGTCTGGATGGTACAATTTATAGTATTACCTTTTTTGGCATTCTGTGCGTTTATGCTGGGATATATCGCTCTGATGCCCTGGTTGAACCGCATACCGGAACACCGAACGTTACTGCCCCATGATACGCTTACGGATATAGCAACCGCCGACTTGCCAGCCTACAAAGAAATAGCAGTAGCGCTGGATTTTTCAGCAGCAGATAAAAAAACGTTGCAACACGCGTTGCATATTGGCGGCAAAAATAGCACTTACTTTTTATTACATGCAGTAGAAACCGCCGGGGCTTTGGTATTAGGTTCTGATACACACGACTTCGAATCGTCGGTTGATCTTCAAAATCTGGAACAATATGCTGCCCAATTGCGCAAAATGGGCTATACTTGTGAGGCGGCCATCGGATTTGGATCTGCAGTGCGGGCTATCCCCAAATTGGTCAATGAAAAAGGCGCAGACCTTTTGGTGATGGGGGCACACGGACACAAAACGCTAAAAGATTTGATTTTTGGAACGACCATCGAGGCCGTACGCCACGCGGTGAAGATACCGGTATTGGTGGTTCGATAATAGTCAAGCAGTCCACAGTCAAGCAGTTCACAGTTTACAGTCAGACAGTTCACAGTCAGACAGTCCACAGTCCACAGTCAGACAGTTGAATATGACGATGATTTCAGACTAAGTACTGATGCTGTTTACCACTTTGAAAGGGTTCATTATTGGGTATCAAACTGATATAAAAAAGACGTTAGCCCGGACTAAATTTATAGGAATCAAAAATATATATGGATTTCCGATGAACAAATCAAAGTAATTACCCGTTCAAACGTAGTACCGCCGATCGCTGATCGGCTTATACTTAAAACTGTCGATCTGCGATCGGCGATACTGTAGTTGCTCCTCATGTACCACTATAATTCCCTCCGGGAGGCCGCTCAAGACCTGGAAAAACGCGGCCAATTACTCAACATCCGAGAAACGGTTGACCCGGATTTGGAAATAGCGGAAATACACCGGCAGGTATTTGAACGACAAGGCCCGGCACTTTTATTTGAAAGTATCAAGGGCAGTCCGTTTCAGGGATTGAGTAACCTGTATGGTACTTTTGACCGTACGGCTTTTTTATTCAGAAAAACGCTCGACCGCGTTAAACGCGTAATTGAACTAAAGAAAGATCCTGCCAACCTGTTGAAAACCCCATTTCGGTATTTGGGTGCACCTTTTACGGCACTTTCAGCCCTCCCGATGCGCAGTATTTTGAGTGTCCCGTCGGCTTGGGGAGAAACAACCATTGGGCAATTGCCGCAAATAAAAAGCTGGCCCATGGACGGTGGTGCTTTTATCACGATGCCGCAGGTATTTACGGAAGATCCTGACCAGCCGGGTATTATGCACTCCAATATAGGAATGTATCGCATCCAGCTGTCCGGTAATGATTACATACCCGATCAGGAAATTGGATTGCATTATCAACTGCACCGGGGTATTGGCGTACACCATACTAAGTACAATCAGCGCGATGAGCCGTTTAGATGCAGTATCTTTGTTGGAGGGCCGCCCAGTCATGCTTTTGCCGCCATCATGCCTTTGCCGGAAGGATTGAGTGAAACGCTTTTTGCCGGGATGCTGGCGGGCCGCCGATTCCGATATGCCCGACGCGACGGTTATGTGTTGAGTGCTGATGCTGATTTTGTGATTACCGGTGAAATACTAAAAGGTGTAAAGAAGCCGGAAGGGCCATTTGGCGATCACTTAGGCTATTATTCGCTCACCCACGATTTCCCGGTGATGCGGGTACACAAAGTTTATCATCGTCGCAATCCATTGTGGCATTTTAGTGTGGTAGGCCGTCCACCCATGGAAGACAGCAGTTTTGGCTGGTTGATTCACGAATTGGTGGCCCCACTCACCCCCCAGGAGTTTCCGGGTCTAAAAGCATTGCACGCAGTGGATGTTTCCGGCGTGCATCCCTTGCTATTGGCCATTGGCCACGAGCGGTATATGCCTTTCCGCGAGCGAGTACCGGAGGAAATACTGACCATTGCCAATCGGATTTTAGGCTCCGGGCAAACATCTTTAGCAAAATTCCTGTTTATCGCGGCTTCCGATGACGATCCTAACTTAGATACGCACGATCTTCCCCGTTTTTTCCAACACGTATTAGCGCGGGTTGATTGGGTCCGTGATTTGCATTTTTACACGAAAACAACCATGGATACACTCGATTACAGCGGTTCCGGGTGGAATGCCGGCTCCAAAGTAGTGATTGCGTGTCGGGGGGAACAACGGCGCACGTTGAAAGCCGAATTGCCGGAAAATTTCTCTCTACCTGCCGGTTTTTCAGCGCCTAAATTTTGTTTGCCGGGCATTGTAGCCATCCAGGCCCCGGCTTTTCAGTACGGACAAACTGCCCGTGAGCAATGTGAGCTATTGTGTACGCATTTATCGCAATTTGATTTGCAACACATTCCATTGATCGTATTGACCGACGATACCGCTTTTATTGCGGATCACCTGCACAATTTTATCTGGGTGACTTTTACACGCACCAATCCAAGCCATGACACGTATGGCGTACAGGCTTTCACCGAACACAAGCATTGGGGCTGTCGAGGGCCTTTGGTACTGGATGCACGCAAAAAGCCGCACCATGCACCGGAATTGGAAACCGATCCGAGCGTTGTACAGCGAGTGAAAAAATTGCTGGAGGGTTACGGTATATAGAAAGTAAAATTGTGGACTATTTTATGACCGCCCATTTTTTGACCATACTTCCTTCGGCATTGTACATCCTAAGGAAATACAACCCGGCAGGTATTCGTTCCGTTGAAAGTTCGATGGTTGTTTCGCCGCTATTGAATGCATAAGGGCCTGATTGCTGCACCGTGCGGCCCGAAGCATCCATAATATCTACTTTTGCCTCAAACGGCACCGTGCTTCTAATGGTTAGCATTGCCGGCAGACCTGAGGGTACGGGGTTGGGCGCCATCACGGCCGATTGCAGAAAATGCAGTTCTGGCGCAGAGGAGGTTTGGGGCGTTTTTAAACTCCGTTGGCGGGCTGCTGCGCAAGTATAATACTGATTAAATGGGCGGACACGCCAATAATAAGTGCGGCCCGGCTGGAGTGTAGTGATTGATTTTGAGTTGGTCGTTAACAAATAAGATTGCAGTTGGGTAGAGGCATATTGCGGCGTTACATCTATTTCGAGGAGATAATGGGTTGCTCCGCTCACGGTGTTCCACTCCAACTGCACCTGATCATAGAAAGGAACGGTGCTGCTGGAGGCTGGTGCCGTCAGCAGGGTAGCGGGGGTAGTAAATTGAGTAGCAGCCGGATTAAAAGTATTATCCAAATAGTTGCGGTTGCCGGCATTGAGGTCTGCCCTGATGATGTTTTGTTGTTGGGGCGTGAACTCATAGTTGCAGCCGTTGAAGTAGCCCATAAAATTTTTTTCTGATGGATTCACTACCGTCCCCAAAGGGTCTTGAGCACCACCGGCATACTCGTTACAATTATTGGCTGTAAATCCAAAATCGGGCGGGGTATCGCAAATTCGGTCGCCGGCAGTGGTACAATTGGTGCCATTGGCGCGTTCGGTGGCAGCACCGCCGGGGGAAAGTACGGGTGCTTTGGGCCAGCCAGCATCGGCCGTATTAAAAGGATTAGTTTCGTATCCAAAAAAAGTGTGTGGGAGGCTAAAAAAATGTCCTATTTCGTGGGCCAATACGCCATTGCGCAAGGAATTGGAGAATTCACTTTTGCGCATTACAATCCAATCTCGATTGCCAGTGTAATATGCCTGTGTGATGGTGCCGGGTAATTGAGTATTTCCGGAAACAGGTTCTTCTACTGCATAGACATTGAGCGCACGGCTGTGGCGTCGCTGTGTCATGAGGGTGGCATTGGTTTGGTTCAAAAAAACGTTGTTGTTGTTGATAGTAGTATTAAACAGCCCATAAGCGGTGGTAGAATGCGGGCTTAGATAAAATTGAATATCCTGATTTTGGTATTGTTGATTGAGGACACACAGCTGGTCCAGCACTTTGTTAATGCTGAGTTTACCATCGCTGTTGTTATCGCCCACTAAATGAAAGTGTATAGGAACGTACTGAACAGCATTTCGTTCTGTTATGCCAACAGAAAGTGCTGCATTTTTATTGGCTTCCAACCGAGGCAAAAGGGCCGTTTGGTCTTCGATAGTAGTGCCACAGAAAGGCTGTTGTTGCGCAAAAAAGGCAGGCAGGTGGCAAACAAAAGCAAATAAAACAAAAATATTTTTTTTCATCAAATTAAAATAGTTTTTATAGACAAACGGACATTCGAGCTGCAAAATTATAAATTTCTCTTCAAAATATTTGTCGTCGGGTAGCATAAGCACCGAATTTCCTGAAGGAGAAATTTGTAGCAAGGCTTTTTTCATTGGGTTTTTTAAAAATCAATTGTTTTAAATAAGTAAATTGTTATATGTTTAATATTCTGTGAAACCTTCTTTTTTGTGGAACAATTGGGCTTGATTTGATGTTAATAAAACAATAATTTTGAATTTTATTCTTTTCATTAACGTTATCAGAATAAAATTTGCCGTATATTTGCATTAAATCAAAAACTATTTAAACATTTTGCGTCTAAATCTCCGATTGGAAATTCAAAATAAAATTCTGAATTTATGAAGAATCATTATAATTTATCTGTAACCCATTTGAGCATCCTACTGCTATGCTTGTTGCCTTTGTTGGCAAACGGACAGCATAAACCCTTGCCGCGCACTATTTATGAGCGATTGACGCAGGAAGAAACGGGAAAAATGACCCTTGAAATGGATTTTACCACTTTGTCTATCAACAGAAAAACGGATAATTATTATCCGGCTACTCTGACTGCGAGTGACGGCAAAGTTTACAGAGTAGAAGTAAAATCACGGGGCAAATTTCGCCGCCGTATTGCTGAAATTCCACCGCTTAAAATAAAATTTAAGAAAAAAACACTGGTTGCTGAGGGTTTGGATACCCTCAATGAAGTGAAATTGGTGTTGCCCTGCTACAATAATGAGCAGGGTGATGAGCTGATAGTAAAAGAATATATTGCCTATAGGATGTTTGAAAAGCTCACCGGAGTCAGTATTAGAGCGCGCTTAGTGCGGCTGTCAATGCGCGACTCTCACGTAGAATCATCCTCAAAACGGAATGTTTTGGCTATTTTACTGGAAGATGAAGAAGAGTTGGCCGCCCGGCTCAACGGGGTGCTGGTAGAGCCGTTTGGAACACCAGTGGACAGTTTTATGACCAATCATGCCGCCTTATTGATCATGTTTGAGTATATGATTGGCAATACCGATTGGGATTTGGCGCTGCACCGCAATGTTCGCCTCCTCAAATCTCCTCAAACAAATAAAATAATACCCATACCGTATGATTTTGATTTTTCCGGCTTAGTCAGTGCACCCTATGCCAGCCCTGCCTCGGAGTCGGGACTTCGTACCGTGCAAGATCGCTTTCTGATGTCAAGCGGCTTTAAGATCGAATCCCTCAAACGGGCCGCCCAACAGTTACGGGCTGCAAAAAAAGATCTTTATGATTTATGTTACTCCAAATATCTTTCTGCCGAAACGGAAGAAAAGATGGTACACTATTTGAATACCTTTTTTGATCAAATTGAGCAAAGAGACCAAATACCCCCTACATTGCTGATGCTAGCCGAATAATTGGTTGATTGAGTAGGTGGTGAAATGCTATCTTTGCTGGTTATTAATTTAGGGATAGATATTGGCACCACTGCTACTGTCCTACTTGTATTTAAAAAGCATGAAACAACTATTATTGGCGCTGACGATGTTTATTGCCGGCTCTGCTTTATCTGCCCAAAATAACTCCCGTATAACCGGCAGCCTACAGACAAATGGTAATTTTTTTATTCGGAATGAAGCCATCGGGGCATCGGGGACACCACAGTATGACTTTCAGAAATTTGGAGCAGAGAGCTGGCTCAACCTGAATTATTCCAATTGGGGATTTGACGTGGGTGTTCGGTTTGATGTCTTCAATAATTCCAACCTGTTCAATCCGTTGGGTTCGTATTCTGCTGAAGGTATCGGGCGTTGGTTTGTACAAAAAAAGATTGATAAATTTGAATTTGCCGGAGGATATTTATACGATCAGATTGGTTCAGGCATTATTTTTAGAGCCTACGAAGAACGAGCACTATTGATAGATCAGGCGCTGTATGGCGTGCGGGCAGCTTATAATTTTAATGAAAACTGGCGACTTAGGGCTTTCACCGGACGCATGAAAAGGCAGTTTTCAAATTATGGTACTACTGTAAGAGGAGCTGCCTTGGAGGGCTACATTAAACCCGATTCAACAAAATCCTTGTCGCTTGCGCCGGGTGTGGGCGTTGTGGCGCGTACTTATGACGATGAAACGATCGGTCAAATTATCGGTACCATTGCGGGCTATAATCCTCGCGACAGCATTGGAGTGCAATACAATACCTACGCAGTGACTTTTTATAATACTTTGACGGCTGGTGCCTTTTCCTGGTACTTGGAAGGCGCTACAAAAACAAAGGATGTGCTGACCGACCCTGCGGCTTTTCAGGCAGATGGCACGGTTGGAAAATTGGTTAATCGCCCCGGATATACCTTTTATTCAAGCGTATCCTATGCAGCGAAAGGCTTGGGCGTTACGGTTGAATGGAAACGTACCCGCGATTTTGCTTTTCGCAATACTCCTTTTGACAATGGCATACAGGGGCCGCTTAATTTTCTGCCGCCGATGGCCCGTCAAAACACCTTTCGACTTCCTGCTCGGTTTGCCCCCGCCACCCAGGAATTAGGAGAACAGGCCATCCAGGTGGATATAAAATACAAAATCAATAAGGCGCTTTCGGTAGGAATTAACTTTTCGGATATTCGACTGCCGGAAGGCGCATCACTTTACCGGGAAATCGCCCCCGAATTCACGTGGAAACACAAAAGGAAATGGCAATTGACGGGAGGTATTCAATTAATACATTATAATATATTACAATATCAGGCCAAAAAAGATGCTCCTGACACGGAAGACCCGGTGGGCTTTTTGGGTGGCGGAAGCGCCAACTACGTAGATGCACTGACCCCCTATGCGGAATGGTTCTATAAGTTTACACCACGGAAATCACTCCGTATAGAAGCCCAATATTTGTTGTCAGATGATGAATTTGGTTCCTGGATCAATGTAGGTGCAGAGTATGGTAGTGCACCGCATTGGTTGTTTTTTGCTTCTAATATGTATAAAATTGCGCACAAAAATCCTGCACGGTATGAATCGGAAAAAACGCGGTTTGATGGCATTTTTTACCCCTCTGTGGGTGCTGCCTACACGCACAAAGCTAATCGTTTCTCCATTGCGTATGTCAAACAGGTGGAAGGCATCAATTGCGCCGGAGGTATTTGTCGCTATGAGCCTGCTTTTCACGGTGTTCGCCTGAATATGGGCGCTACTTTTTAGTTGGCGAGCAGACAGAACGGAGGTGTATACAAAGTAAGTAGTCCACAGTCTCACAAACCCTTGATAATAAGGTAATTAATGAAATTCAAAACTACGATTATTTCTATTTACCTACTTAGTTCAGTAAAAACATGATTATATGTTAAATATTTTTTATATTAACGCACAACCGCAATAACTGCTTTGAATATTGATTATCCGCATTATATTTTTTATGTTCCTTGTATTTAATACTCAATAATTGCATTAAAGTATTGACAATAAATTATTTATAAAATAAATTTTTATTAATATCTATAATTAATCTAAATTTTTTATACTATTATTACTTTTATCTACACATTATTGAGTAACTTTGTTGCTCAATAATGACTATGCTTGATGCTTTAATCTCTTCTAAAACCCGTGTTCGGCTGTTGTTAAAATTTTTCCTGAACAGTAACACGTCTTCTTATCTTCGTAGTTTAGAACAAGAATTTGGTGAGTCTTCCAATGCCATTCGGATTGAACTGAATCGCTTAGAAGACGCAGGGTTGCTCATTTCAGCCAATGAAGGAAACAAAAAAATGTTTCAGGCTAATGTAAAACATCCCTTATTTGAGGAGATTCACAGCATGTTAGTCAAGACACTTGGGATTGATCAAATCATCAGTCAGGTGACCGAACGTTTAGGCAATGTGCAAAGTGTTTGGTTGACCGGAGATTTTTCGAAAGGAATAGATAGTAAAATTATTGACTTAATTCTGATTGGAGATGTGGATAAAAGTTATCTGGCCCAGTTAACTGAAAAATCTGAAAAGGTCGTCAAACGAAAAATTCGCTTTTTAATCTATGATTCACAGGAAGCAAAAGCAATAGACTGGATGAACCAGGTTCCGAAACCATTGTTACTGTGGAGTCAGGTTTAATCCAGATAAAACCATTGGATAAGCGTGTTATTCAATGAAAGAATAACCCAATTTTATGTATAATCAACTTCTCGGAAAAGAAAAAATACTGGCCGTTATTGGATTAGGTTATGTCGGGTTGCCGTTGGCATTAGAATTCGCTCGTCATTTCAAAGTTATCGGCTTTGATATTCACACAGCACGGCTGGAACTCATGCGTCAGAGCATTGACCCCTCCCGCGAATTGGCTGCGGATGCTTTCGAGCATACCGATATATTATTTACCGAAGACATAGAAGACCTGAAAAAAGCCCACTTTTTCATCATCGCCGTTCCTACCGACATTGATGAACACAAAGTGCCCGACCTGACCCCGTTGAAAAAGGCATCCGCCTCCGTAGGCTCAGCCATCAAACCCGGCGATTATGTCGTATACGAATCTACCGTTTATCCGGGATGTACGGAGGAAGATTGCCTACCCATCATAGAAGAAATAAGTGGTTTGAAAATGGGGCAAGACTTTAAATACGGTTATTCTCCAGAACGGATAGTGCCGGGAGATAAGGAACGCCCATTGACTAAAATACTGAAAATAGTATCGGGGAATGATGCAGAAAGCCTCGAAGAAATTGCCAAAGTATACGGTCATATTATTGAGCCTGGTGTGTATAAAGCAACATCTGTCAAAGTAGCGGAAGCGGCTAAAGTCATTGAAAATACGCAACGAGACCTCAATATATCCCTGATGAATGAGTTGTCCATCATTTTCGACCGGATGGGGATTGATACACAGGAGGTCATAAAAGCAGCCGGCACCAAATGGAATTTCCTGAAATTTTATCCCGGTCTCGTAGGAGGACACTGTATTGGAGTTGACCCATATTACCTGTTACACAAGTCGGTAGAATTGGGCTATGAACCACAAGTGATTTTGAGCGGTCGCCGCGTAAATGATGGAATGCCTGCCTGGATTGCTAAAAAACTGGTGCAATTGCTTATCCAAAAAAATAAAAACCCCCGTATTTCTAAAGTATTGGTCTTGGGCATTACCTTTAAAGAAAATGTGGCCGATATTAGAAATTCTAAAGTGGCTGCATTAGTACACGAGTTGCAGGATTATTCTGTTAATGTGCATATTTCCGACCCCCAGGCATCGCCCAATGAAGTAGCCCACGAGTATAAACTCACGTTGGTGGATAAAATTTCTGATGACTACGATGCCGTGATAGTGGCAGTAGGACATCAGGAGTACAAAATATTGGATAGTGCTTATTTTAGGTCTATTTGTAAAGAACAGCTAATTCTGATGGACTTGAAGGCGCTTTATGAGCCGATGGAAGCAGACATCCATTACTGGAGACTTTAAGCAAGTTAACTGCCGGCAGTTAATAAGCCCAGAGTCCAAAATGAAAATGTATTATCGCTTTTGTGCGACCTTTTTATCCGTCTATTTTATTTTTTTGCCATAAGTTTCTGTAACTTATGAAAGGCGAAGCCATGATGTACGCACACCCAACAGCCGTCATTGATGAGGGGTGCCAAATAGGGGAGGGGACGAAAATTTGGCATTTCAGCCATCTTATGCCCGGCTGCATCCTTGGTGAACGCTGTAATATCGGGCAAAATGTAGTGGTTTCTCCCGAGGTGGTACTGGGCAACAATGTAAAAGTACAGAATAACGTCTCTATTTATACGGGCGTTACCTGCGACGATGATGTATTTCTGGGGCCAAGTATGGTTTTTACCAACGTGATCAATCCGCGCAGTGCCATCAATCGAAAAGACCAATACCTCAAAACCCATGTGGGGCGCGGGGCCAGCATTGGTGCCAATGCCACCATCGTTTGCGGAAATGATATTGGACCTTATGCTTTTATCGGCGCCGGCGCTGTTGTCACCAAATACGTTCCCCCTTATGCCTTAGTAGTAGGCAATCCGGCCCGCCAGACGGGCTGGGTTTCCGAGTGTGGGCATCGGTTACGTTTTGATTCGGAAGGCTTCGCGATTTGCCCCGAAAGCAAAGACCAATATTGCTTGAAGGGCGGGCAGGTAGAGAAAATATAATAATAGTTTGTTCGTTTATGATTAAAATTAACATTTCATGGGCTTAGTCTTTACTGATATAGAATTAGTCAACTATGACGATACTTTTTTAGCCAGGAAGAAAATGCTTCCATCATCCGACATCCGCAGCATGACGGTGAATGCGCTGGTGGATACCGGCGCCTACATGTTGGTTATTGGAGAAAATGTAAGAAGTCAGCTGGGAATTGAAATCACGGGAGAAGAAGTTGCCACACTTGCGGATGGCACCCATGCTACTTTAAAAGTAGCCGGCCCGGTAGAAGTGCGTTTCAAAAATCGCCATACCATTGTGGAAGCATTGGTTGTTCCGGGCAATTCACAGGTGTTGTTGGGAGCCATTCCGCTCGAAGGATTAGATGTCATCATTGACCCCAATAAAAATGAATTGACTTTGCCGCCTTCCCGTCCTTACGTAGCGGGTACCATTCTGATGTAAGTTCATCTAATGACCAATCTCAACTAAACGTCATGTCCGTACTAAAATTTTCAATGCCCTATAAAGGCTCCAAAGGGAATGCCGATTTGGTATCGCTGTTTGACAGTGGGGCCTCTTTTTCCTGTATCCACCCGGAAAAGGCGGCACAGTTGGCCAATTTAGAACGATTGCCTGATGTTTTACACCTCCAAACCGTCAGCGAAGCACACGAAATTAAAGTAGAATATCGTGTCTCTTTGGATTTTTACCTAAACGGTGTACGCCTTTCGGATGAGTTTATTGTCATTCCCGCGCTTTCAGAAGAAGCCATTATCGGGGCAGCAACTATGCAGAAATGGCGAATTAAACTTGATTTTGAACATGATACGGTAACGGTTGATCCCAAAGTGGCTATTGCAATACTGAAATAAGGTGATCATTACGGATATCAAACAACTAAACCCGGAAGGGCATTATACCTACGCGGACTACCTGCTTTGGGAGTTTCAGGAGCGCGTAGAACTCATCCGGGGGTATATCCGCCAAATGGCCGCTCCGAGTGTGCGACATCAGCGCATTTCTGTCATCATATTAAGCGAAATCAAATGGTTCCTGAAAAAATCCCCTTGTCAGGTTTTTGCCGCGCCCTTCGACGTTCGCCTGCCGCTGCCCGTCAGCCGGATCAAAAGCGACAAAACGGACACCGTGGTGCAACCCGATATTTGTATCATCTGCGACCGTGAAAAATTGGACGAACGCGGCTGTTTGGGTGCGCCCGATCTCATCGTGGAAATACTTTCTCCGGGCAATTCCCGCAAGGAAATGCGCGAAAAATACGACTTGTATGAGGAAGCCGGCGTGCTCGAGTACTGGGTAGTGTTCCCTTCCGAACAGGTGTTGCAACGCTATATCCTCAATGAGCAGGGCATTTATCAGGCGCAGCGCCCCGATGTACAGGGCGATCACGTGGGTCTTGGTTTTCTACCCGGTTTTTCGCTGAATGTAGAAGAAATTTTTGAAGAATAACAACTTTCAATAAGGTCACGATGACGATCACCGATATTCGACAATTAAATCCGGAGGCACACCACACGTATGCCGACTACTTGTTGTGGGAGTTTCAGGAGCGCGTAGAACTCATCCGGGGATATATCCGCCAAATGGCTGCTCCGAGTGTGCGACATCAGCGTATTTCCGGTAAAATATACGGCCCTGTGTGGGCTTTCTTGCGGCAGCAAAAATGTGACGTTTTTGCCGCGCCCTTCGACGTTCGCCTGCCGCTGCCCGTCAGCCGGATCAAAAGCGACAAAACGGACACCGTGGTGCAACCCGATATTTGTGTCATCTGCGACCGTGAAAAATTGGACGAACGCGGCTGTTTGGGTGCGCCCGATCTCATCGTGGAAATACTTTCTCCGGGCAATTCCCGCAAGGAAATGCGCGAAAAATACGACTTATATGAGGAAGCCGGCGTGCTCGAGTATTGGGTAGTGTTCCCTTCCGAACAGGTGTTGCAACGCTATATTCTCAATGAGCAGGGCATTTATCAGGCGCAGCGCCCCGATGTACAGGGCGATCACGTGGGTATTGGTTTTCTACCCGGTTTTTCGCTGAATGTAGAAGAAATTTTTGAAGAATAACAACTTTTAATAAGGTCACGATGACGATCACCGATATTCGACAATTAAATCCGGAGGCACACCACACGTATGCCGACTACTTGTTGTGGGAGTTTCAGGAGCGCGTAGAACTCATCCGGGGGTATATCCGCCAAATGGCTGCTCCAAGTGTGCGACATCAAAAAATTTCAGGTGTCATATTTGCCGAAATCAAATGGTTCCTGAAAAAATCCCCTTGTCAGGTTTTTGCCGCGCCCTTCGACGTTCGCCTGCCGCTGCCCGCCAGCCGGATCAAAGGCGACAAAACGGACACCGTGGTACAACCCGATATTTGTATCATCTGCGACCGTGAAAAATTGGACGAACGCGGCTGTTTGGGTGCGCCCGATCTCATCGTGGAAATACTTTCTCCGGGCAATTCCCGCAAGGAAATGCGCGAAAAATACGACTTGTATGAAGAGGCCGGCGTGCTCGAGTACTGGGTAGTGTTCCCTTCCGAACAGGTGTTGCAACGCTATATCCTCAATGAGCAGGGCATTTATCAGGCGCAGCGCCCCGATGTACAGGGCGATCACGTGGGTATTGGTTTTCTACCCGGTTTTTCGCTGAATGTAGAAGAAATTTTTGAAGAATAAATTTTGATGCAGTTATATAAATATAATAATTTATATTATATTTATATATACATATATAATTGTTTATTAGTGCGGATGTTAAGAGACCAAAACCAAACATCAGTAACCGTATAATCAATCAACATTAACCACACAACTTACCTACTCGTGACATCCATTCCTATGGTTGACCTCAAAGCCCAGTATCTGCATATTAAGAGCGAGATAGATGCGGGTATTCAAGAGGTCTTAGATGCTACACAATTCATAGGCGGCAGCAAAGTGGCTGCTTTTCAGCAAAATCTGGAACAATACCTCGGCGTAAAACACGTCATTCCCTGTGCCAATGGCACCGATGCCCTGCAAATAGCCATGATGGCATTGGGCTTGAAACCCGGCGATGAGGTGATTGTTCCCGCCTTTACCTACGTGGCTACCGCAGAAGTGATTGGCTTGTTAGGGCTTACGCCGGTCATGACCGATGTTGATCCCCATACTTTTAATATTACGGCAGCACATATTGAAGCCGCGATTACACCCCGAACGAAAGCCATTGTACCCGTACACCTGTTTGGGCAAAGCGCTGATATGGAGGCGATTATGGACGTAGCCCTTCGGCATCAACTTTGGGTAATTGAAGACAATGCGCAGGCCATTGGCGCAAACTATACGTTTTCTGATGGCCAAAATGCCAAAACCGGCACGATCGGTCACATTGGCTGCACCTCCTTTTTTCCCTCTAAAAACCTCGGCTGCTACGGCGACGGGGGAGCGCTCATGACCAATGATACTGCTTTGGCCGAAAAATGTCGCGTCATCGCCAATCATGGACAAATCAGGCAGTATTATCACGAGTATATTGGGTTAAATTCGCGGTTAGATGCCATTCAGGCCGCTGTTTTGAATGTCAAATTGCCGCACTTAGATGAATATTGCGCCGCCCGTCTCCATGCCGCCAACTATTATGATGCCGCTTTTCAATCCGTAGCCGGGGTGACTATTCCGGCACGGCAGCACAACGCTACCCACGTTTTCCACCAATATACTTTAAGGGTAGCGGAGGGTAAACGGGATGCGTTGAGGACGTACCTCCAGGAAAATGGGGTATCTGCCATGATTTATTATCCGATACCTTTATACGACCAAAATGCCTTTCGCCCTTATTGGAATGGGGTGCGACTGCCAGTAACTGAACAACTTTGCCGTGAAGTTATCTCTTTGCCCATGCACACGGAGATGACTGATAAAATTTTGACAAAAATAACCGAGACGGTTTTGCGTTTTTTTAATTAAAAAGAGGACATGGTTGATATCTTGCAACTCATCGCTCAAGGCAAAAACTCAGCGGTAGAATTCAAAAATGCCGCAGTCACGCCGGATGATTTAGCCCGAAAAATGACGGCCTTTGCCAATGCACAAGGCGGGGCGATTTTGATCGGGGTGGATGATAATGGCAGTATTTCTGGCGTTGACCGCTCTAAGCGCGATGAAGAATGGGTGGCTAATATCGCACGTGACAGTGTTATTCCGCCGCTTAATCTCAAAATTCAGGTGATAAAAGCAGGAGAAAAGAAGATATTATATATTGAAATTCCAAAAGGGAAAAATAAGCCCTATCAGACGAACAAAGACAAGTTTTATATACGGGTGGGTTCTACCAATCGCAGTCCTTCGCAAGCAGAGTTGATGCGACTGTACCAACAGGGCGGTGTTTTTCATTTTGATATTACAGGGGTAGAGCATACTGCCATTAGAGATTTGAATTTTTCAAAAATAGCCGCTTATTTCGATCGCTATGAGGTAGATTTTTCAGCGGAAAGTGATAAAGAACGGCTGTTGCGCAATGTGGATATACTGACTGAAAATAATGAAACAACAGTGGCGGGCCTTCTGCTATTTGGAATCTATCCCCAAAAGTACCTGCACAATGCCAGTTGTTCTTTTGCGCATTTTGGGGGTGATACCTTAGACAGTTCCTTGCTCAATCAGCAGGTAGTAGAAGGTAATTTAGACCAACAGGTGGATACTATGCTGGCATTAATCAAGAACAGTTTGCCAAATGGTTCCACTATTGAAGGCGCTAAAACCATACCAACCCGCGTGTAATATGAAGATAAAATTTTCCGTGAATTATTGGTCAATGCCTGTGTTCATCGGAATTACGCCATTTCCGGGAGTCGGATTCGGGTATTTGTTTTTACCGACCGATTAGAAGTGCGGAGTCCGGGGCGATTGCCCAACACCGTGACCATTGAAAAACTGAGCTCCGGAGTTTCTTATTCCACTAATCCTGTGATCGTAAAATTTATGGAAAACCTGCGTTACATTGACAAGTTGGGGCGGGGATTGCCCATGGTTTGGCTGGCAGCCCAAAGATTAGGGCGACAGATTGTTTTTGAAGAGGTCGGTGAGGAATTTGTCGTAACTTTATCGCTTTCTTAATCATTATTGCATAACAATATATGGAAAGGCATCATAATCCGGCCAATTGGCTCAACCACAACAAAGAGTTGCTGCGGCTTTATCGCGGCCAGTGGATTGCTTTTACCGGAGAAGGATTGGTGGCGCACAATGAAACGATTGAAGGCGTAAGGCGTAAAGCAAATGAACAAATTAAAGAGTACTTACTCTTTTTTGCCTGGATAATTGAGGGACTTAATCAGGAAGCGGTTATTGGCCGGCAGGTGGTTTTTAATGCTTTTGATATCGAGTTCAAACAAGCAGAAGAGCAAATTATTTTCAAATTTAGAGGTGCTAAAACAACCTGAAAAACTTTAATATCCTCCATTTTGCCGTCGTAGGGCTGGGCCAGGCCGGCCAAAAGCATATAGAAGCGCTCAAGGGCGTATCCGGTGTCGAGTTAACGGCCGTATGCGATCCGGTTTTGCCATCTGATTGGCCGGGTGTTAAACACTATAAACACGTAGAAGATTTACTGTTGCAGGAGACCGCCTTAGACGTAGTGATTGTAGCCACCCCCAATGGTTTGCATGAAAACCAAGCCATACAATGCCTGCGAAAAAACCTGCACGTTATTGTCGAAAAACCGATAGCCATCACCAAAGCAGGTGCGTGGCGGGTGCTGCAAACCGCGCAGGCACAAAACCGCTACGTTTTTTGTGTTATGCAAAACCGATACACACCGGTGATGCAGTGGCTAAAAAAAGCAAGAATAGATGGTTGCCTTGGTGATCCTTTTATGATTCAAATCAATTGCTTTTGGAATCGCGACGACCGCTATTATACCCCTGAATCCTGGCGTGGTAAAAAAAATATGGATGGCGGGCCGCTTTTTACCCAGTTTAGCCATTTTGTTGATGCACTGTACTGGCTTTTTGGCGACGTGAAAACCATTATATCTGCTACTTTCCAGAATGTTGCACACCAACACAGTACCGCCTACGAAGATACGGGCGTAATGGTATTGGAAATGGAAAATGCGGCCATCACCACCATTCATTACACAACTGCCACGCCACATCGCAATGCGGAGAGCAGCCTGACCATCCTGACAAAAGACGCAGCCATAAAAATTGGTGGCCAGTACATGGAAGCAGTACAATATTGTATCGCACCCGCTGATTTTCCTCCGCCCCCTGAGCCCACTGCCCCACACGATTATCGCTTAGAACTGTTGCAAAATGCCGTTGATACGATACGGCAGGTCGCTATATCACCCACCAATGCAGCAGATGCCGTCAAGGTGGTAGAAATGATTGAAAATATATACCAGTGGCCTGCCCACAACCAATAAGTAGTCCACAGTCAATAATCGGCAGTCCACAGTCTCACAAACCCTTGATAATAAGGTAATTAATGAAATTAAAAACTACGATTATTGCTATTTACCTACTTAAATATACATTATGAATATTAACTATCGGAAACTATTCCTTTTTTTATGCCTGAGTGTTCTGTTTGTGCACTCAACTTTATCCGGCCAGACTTCGCTTTTCCCCGAACTCCAGCAGAAAGCAAAAGAAGAGATTGCCAAGCGGGGTTTAGATGAAAATGTAGCGCGCGCACGATTACGGGACAAAGGAATAGACATAGACAATATCACCCCGGAGCAATTGCCTTCCCTTCAAGGACAAATAGAGGCCGTGATCAAAGAATTGGAGGCGGAAAAAAAGCAGGAGAAACAACAGGATAAGTTGGAGGTATTGGAAGAAGTGAAAGACAAAATAGAGGAAACTGCCAACGAAGTGGCCAAAGACAAAGTACAGGAAGGCACTAAAACGGTGGCCAAACAAAAATCCGCGCAGGTACAGGAAAAAGTAAAAAAAGGGGCTACGGTAGAAGAAGCCATTTCCGAGGAGTTGGATGACGCAGTCAAAGAAGACCTTCCACCCGCTCAAATCTATGGCCAAAGCTTATTTCGCGAAAAATCCATGGCGATTTTTCGCGCTACCAATGAGGTGAAGCCGCCTGATTCCTACGTGTTGGGGGTAGGAGACGAGATTACTATTAGCGTGTTTGGCACCTCGCAATTCGACAGTAAATTTATCATCAACAAAGAAGGTTTTATACAACCTACCCAAATGCCCAAAATTTTTCTGCGAGGCGTGCGGCTCGGTCAGGCCAAAGAATTGCTGCGCAGCCGATTCAATAGTTTTTATCGCTTTTCGCCGGAGCAATTTGCGGTAAGCCTCACTACCGCCCGCACCATTACGGTCAACCTGTTTGGTGAGTTGAATACTTACGGTAGTTTTACCATCTCTGCCATCAATACAGCCTTCAATGCCTTAGTTGCGGCGGGTGGCCCTACGGATATTGGTTCTTTGCGCAATATATCCGTCGTTCGGAATGGCAAAACCACCCGTATGGACGTGTATGCTTTTATGAGCAACCCAACGGTGCAATATGACTATTTTTTGGAAGACAACGATATCGTACACGTGCCGGTAGCGGAACGCATCGTGAGCATTACGGGCGGGGTGCGCCGCGCCTTTCGCTATGAGCTCTACGGCAATGAAAATCTGATCAAATTGGTTGATTATGCCGGCGGTTTTACCGCTAATGCCTATAAAGAAGTGGTGCAGATAAAACGCTTTTCGGGCGACAAACAGGAACAAATTGATGTCAGTTTGGCCGAATTGATCGCGCAGAAAAAAGATTTTCCCCTACAGGATGGTGATGAAGTGGTGGTAAGGATTGTGGAAAGTAATATCAAAAACATAGCGACGGTGGGTGGAGAAGTAGCATTTCCCGGCAGTTATGCCCTCACCGAAACCCCGCGACTCAGCGATCTTTTGAAAAAAAGTACCCTGAAACGCGAGGCCAGAACAGACATGGCATTTTTATTGCGCAAAAATACCGATCAAACCACGAAATTGGTACAGATAGACATTGGCAAAATTTTGGCGGCTCCCGGCAGTGCGGACGATTTAGCGTTGAATCCGGGTGATAACCTGACCATTTATGCGCAGAGCCGCTTTATAACACCTGCCACGATTAATGTTGCCGGCTCCGTGCGAAATCCCGTTAATGCGTACCCCTACGACCCCGATGCCGGCATTACCTTGCAGCGAGCGCTGCTACTGGCGGGTGGACTAACCGCTGATGCCAATGGATTAGGATACTTGATTCGCACCAATCCGGCTACGGGAAAGAATAAAGAATACGTCCGGGTAAACCTTCGCGCCGCTTTAGATGATCCCGGAAGTGCAGAAAACATCCCCCTCCGCCCTTTCGACAGCCTGTTTGTTTTTTCTGCTAAAACTTTTACGGATGCCTCCACCGTAAGAATATTTGGGGCAGTCCGTACACCCGGCATTTTGCCCTATTCCTCCTCCCTAACCCTCAAAGATGTACTGTCACTTTCCGGGGGCCTCAAAATGGAAGCCGCCACCAATCGGGTAGAAATATTTCGGGTGATAATGCTCGAAAACCAGCCCATTCGCACTACGTTGGCTACTTTGGAGGTAGATCGCGAATTGAATATAGTTGGCGGCGGAAATGCTGATTTTCGGCTGTTGCCGTATGATGAAATCGTGGTACGCACTACGCCCGGTTTTGAGTTGCAACAATTGGTAGAAGTACAAGGAGAAGTCATGTATCCGGGTGCTTATGCGCTGTTGGACGACAATGAAACGCTTTCCAGCGTGATCAAACGAGCGGGCGGATTGACACCGGAGGCTTTTGCCGCCGCCGCTTCTATCTATCGGGCAGAAGGATTTAAAGGGCTGATTGTGACGCGGTTAGATCGAGCGTTATTGCATCCCGGAGATTTAGAAGATCACATCCTGAAAAACCGGGATGTCATCACCATCCCTAAAAATGAAAATTTAGTGACCATTCGTACGGCCAATACCAACGCCGGGGAGGTGTACGACACCAAATTTTTACTGACCGGGCAAATCAATGTGGCGTATGCCGGGCAAAAACGCGCCCGATGGTACATTCAGAAATATGCCGCCGGCTTTTCCCCCACCGCCGATTCCAGCCGGGTGACGGTGCAGGAATTGGGCGGGCGCATCCGGGGTACTAAAGATTTTGGATTATTCCGCATCTCGCCAAAGGTGAAAAAAGGGGCAGTTATCACCATTAAAGCCAAGCCACCGAGACAGGAAAAAGAAAAACGAGAAAGAAAAGAGTTTGACTGGGATAAAGCGTTTAGCAAAATATTGGCCGTAGCCACCACCGCCGCCACCATGATTATTGCCGTAACGGCTTTGAATAAGTAAAAAACAAGTATCGTTGTCGGAAAAAATGGAAAAATTTTTCAATACTGCCGGGCCAAACAAACCCGATCTGCACTACACGTTGGATCCGCTCCGGCGTTAGCTGTTACTGCAAGCCTTCCTCCAGCGCATTGTCAATGGCGGCGGTACCATTGACCGCGAATACGGCCTCGGTCGCCGCCGAACCGACCTGTACCTCGAATTTGGGTACACGGGCGGAAAACAAAAAATCGTGCCGGAACTAAAAATATTGCGCAAGACACTGGAACTGACCCTTCAGGAGCGCCTCGACCAAACGACAGATTACATGGATAAATGCGGAACGGCGGAAGGATACCTGCTGATATTTGACCGGACACCGGGAAAACGCTGGGAGGAGAAGATATGGGTGCGAACGGAGACTTACTTTGGGAAAGAAATTCGGGTGTGGGGGTGTTGAAAGTATCCGGGTATTTAAAAAGTTAATGGTTCAAAAAATATGTTAAACAGAGATCAACAAACTACTGAATTTAATCAGCAAGACGACGAAATCACCTTGAAAGAGTTGGTTTTGAAAGTGCGGGAGTACAGCAGGGAGATAAAGCGGAATTGGAAAATTGTTTCCTTTTGTGTGGTGATTAGTACTGCTATTTTTCTTTATTTTGCTCTGACAACTAAGGCGACTTATAACGCTCGACTGAGTTTTATGGTACGAGAGGATAGCGGAAATGCCTTGGGAGCTGTTTCGGGTCTTTTAGGGCAGTTTGGTTTGGGAGGCTCAACGACGGAATTTAACTTGGATAAAATTGCGGAATTATCAAAAGCAAGGCAAATTGTGCAACAGGCATTCTTTGAAAAGGTAACAATCAACGGTAAACATGATTACATCGCCAATCATATCATAGACCTTTATAATTTACAAAAAAAGTGGAGTACGGGTGATGATAACCTTTTGAAAGATTTCAGATTCTCTAACGGTGTGGTAGATAGTTTTGATATTAAATCGAACAAAGCGCTACAGAGCATCTATAAATTGACCGTTGATAATGGAAATAAAACGTTGTTGAAAACCGATTTTTCGAGACAGACAACGATTTTATACTTAAATGCCACAACAGTAGATCAAATGTTGTCTATCCATCTGGCGAATAAGGTATATGACAAATTGAGTCGTTTTTATGTTATTCAAAGTACTGCTCAACCCCGCCAAACGGTCAATAATTTGGAAGAACGTGCGGATTCAATTAAAAATGTGCTTTATTCCTCACAAAAGCGATTAGCACGTACAGAAGACCGGAGTTTGGGTACCTTGCTTCGGGAGGACAAGGTGCCTGCCGCACAGTTGGGAAAAGATATTCAGATTTTAACCTTGATTTATGCCGAAATACTAAAAAATTTAGAAACGGCTTCTTTCCTTTTGAAAAATGCAACTCCATTCTTTATGGCGATAGATCAACCTTTTGCGCCGATTAAACCAACTAAAAAATCGAAATCAATAGCAATATTAACCGGGGTTGCGGTTGGTTTTTTATTAGCGGCATTTATCATCATTGTGAGAAAATTGTTTAGAGATGCGATGGCGGCTCCACAATAAAGTAAAATTAGTGCAGAACTGGATAAGTTTACAAAAAATACATTGTTAGTCGCCCTTAGTACGGTTTCTGTTTATGCGCTGATGTATTTAGGTATTCCCATTGTCTCTCATTTTTACGGCCCTTTGGAATATGGAAAGTATTCCACTGCTTTTGGCGCTGTTATGTTGGGTGCTGCTTTGACGACTGGCCGACTGGAATTGGCCATCTTAATTCCTCCAGAAGAGGAGGCGGCGCTTAAAATAATGCAAACTTGTCTATGCCTCGGTATTTTGGTGGCTGCTGCCATTGGGTTCGGGATGTTATCGTTTCACCTGTTATATCAGCAACCTCTGGCAAATCTTGATTTCTTGTTTAGGTTAGATACCATTGCACTCCTGGCTTTTTATTTGATCTTCATTTCCATTCATGAAACATTGATCTACTGGGCCAATCGAAACCGCTATTTTAAATTGCTTTCCATTGCACGTTTTGTGCGGTTTGGCACGGCGTTGGGATTGGCACTTGCTTTTGCTTTTTTTGTAAAGTCTTTTACCTGGTTACTGTTGAGCGATATTATAGGGTTGATGATTTCGATCGGGGTATTGGCCAAGGTTGCCCATTCAAACATAGGACAATCTCTTTGGCAATTCAAGGTGCAGGAGATGGTAGCGACGGCGCATCAATATCGTGCATTTCCCCTGTTTTCGATGCCTTCTGCTTTTATCAACAAAGCACTGAATCAGGCACCTGTGTTTTTATTGAACTATTATTTTGGCGCAGTTAATGCCGGCTATTACAGCCTTGCAGCGCGTTTATTGAGTGCGCCGACTACCGTAATTTCGGAGTCTGTTGCCAGTGTTTTTAGGGGAGAAGTTCGGCAGGGTAGTTATTACGCCCTGCGGATGTTCAAACAACTATTGTTGCGCTTGTTATTGATAGCACTCCCGCTGTATTCAGCACTTTATTTTGGAGGCAGTACCTTAGTGCATTGGATATTCAGCGTTGATTGGGACGGAGTTTCTGTCTATTTAAAATTGCTCATTGTACCCTTGGCTTTTCAATTTGTGTTTTCACCCCTGACCTTTGTTTTGTTTTATTATCAGAAACAAAAATTAGAATTGGGGATTCAAGCGGTTTTTTTGGGTTTATTAATGTTATCCGTCACCTTCACCCGGCATTTTTATCCTTCCGATTCGGCCCTCCTCATTTGTCTGGGAGCAAATGCCGCCCTCCGGTTGGTGGTAGAATGCGCGGCAGCCTATCAGGTATTACAACATCGCGCTGCACAAGATGGTATACCAAATCTGTAGCCGCTGCGTGATGGACACTTCCGCCGCCGAAATTACCTTCGATCAGGAAGGTGTTTGTAGTTTTTGCCGGGAATATCAGGTGCTTAGCCCCGTGGCATGGAAACGGGGCGCGGAGGGGAAAAAAATGCTGGATGAAACGATTCAAAAAATAAAAAAAGCGGGAAAAAACAAAGAATATGATTGTTTAATCGGGTTGAGTGGGGGAGTAGACAGTTCTTTTGTGACGTATTTAGCGAAGGAAAAATGGCAACTTCGTCCATTAGTAGTACACATTGATACGGGTTGGAATTCGGAATTGGCCGTCAAAAATATCGAAAATATCGTTCGGAAATTAGACTTAGACCTTTACACGCAGGTGATTGATTGGGAGGAAATGAAAGATGTTCAATTATCTTTTATAAAATCCGGGATTATTTGTCAGGACAATCCGCAAGACCATGTTTTTGTGGCCCTTCTGCACAAAATCGCCCACGAAAACAACGTAAAATACTTCCTGACGGGGGCTAATATGGCCACCGAATGCATACTTCCCAAGTCCTGGATATACAATAACTTAGATAGTCGCCTCCTTCGTTCGATTCATAAAAAATTTGGATCGGTGCGTTTGAAAACTTTCCCGTTGATCCATTTTTGGCAATATTATTTTTTATATCCATTTTTTCGTCGCTTAGAGCGGGTCAACCTGCTCAACATGATGGACTACAATAAAGCAGAGGCTGTTGCTATCCTTGAAAAAGCATTGGACTGGCGCAATTATGGGGGGAAGCACCACGAATCGGTGTTCACAAAATTTTATCAGGCTTACTATTTGCCCCATCGTTTTGGTTTTGAGAAACGCCGGGCGCACCTGTCCAGCTTAGTCGTGACCGGGCAAATGACGCGAGCGGCAGCCTTAGCAAACATGGAAAAGCAGGAGTATGCACCGCAAACGCTACGGGAGGACAAAGCATTTGTGGCAAAAAAATTAGGTATCAGCGCAGAGGCGTTTGAATACTATCTGAATATTGCGCCCACTACCGAACGCGATTATCCCAACGATACTTTCTATTTTGATATGATTACACGCTTCAAAAACCTGTTTAGCATTCGACGTTTGTGAACCCAACTCCAAGCAATACACCTTTGCGATCAGACCTCCAATGCTATCCATCTGCTCTTGAAAATACCTCAAGGGTACGCAAAACAATAGACAGCCTTATTGACCTCGGCTTAGTAGATAGAGTCTATTTTTGGGGTACTACGCCTAAAACACCGGACAATACCTACGAAGGCCAGCCCCAAAAAGTATTTTTGCAAAGCAAATTACCCTCCGGCTATCGGCCTAAAATGAGGGAAAGTTATGCTCAGTTTTTCGCTGTTTCCGTTGCATTGATTGGATATTATCTGGGGATTATTGGACAGGCCATTTGGTTGAAACCCGATTTTATTACTTGTAGAAAGGTGGATTTGTTGCCTTTTGGGTTGGTGGCAAAATGGTTATGTGGCAAAAAGACCCGGTTAATCTATGCGCCACACGAATTGGAAAGCGAAAAAACGGGCTTATCCAATTGGGTAAAAAAAGCCTTTAAAATCATCGAAAAGGGTTGCCTTCCATTCGTCCATCATACCATCGTGGTGTGCGAACCCATTGCAGACTGGTACAAAGCAACGTATCAGATCGAAAGTATTTCCGTGGTGCGCAATATTCCCAAAATAGCAGCGGCACCAGTCATTCCGGTACCACTGAAAGCCTTATTCGGGATTCCGCCGGAAAGTACCCTGTTTATTTATCAGGGTATTCTTGCAGAGGCGCGTGGCACAAAATTATTGCTCGAAGTATTCTCCAGTGCCCCCGCTGATAAACACCTTGTAATGATGGGTTTTGGGGTGTTGCAGGCAGCGGTTGAGCAAATGGCTCATGTACACCCCAACATACATTTTCTACCCGGAGTACCTGTTGACCAAATCATTGCGCATACAGCAGGGGCCGATGTGGGTATCTTCGTAACGGAGAAAGACTACAGCCTTAGCTACCGATACTCCCTGCCCAATAAATTTCATGAATACCTTTTAGCAGGGTTGCCCATTATCACCAGCCCCACGCTTGAATACATCGCCGGGTTGATTGAAAAAAATAGTTTAGGGTGGGTGGTATCTTCTGATGCAGGAGGAATGGAAACGTTTGTCCGAAATTTCAGGAAAGAAGACATTTCCGTTAAAACAGAACATATAAAGAAATTTCGGGCCAATTTGGATTGGAAAAACGAAGAACAATCCTTTATAAAAGCATATTCAGGATAAAAACAGTTTTATTTTAAAATGATAAAATTTGCAATTATAGGATGTGGTCGAATTGCCCAACGGCACGCCGAACACATTCAGGCGACAGGCCAATTAGTGGCTATCTGCGATATTGACCCCGAACGGGCCAAGGTTATGGCTGAAAAGTATCAGGCGAAGGCTTATACCGATGTTGCCGCATTGTTGCAACAGGAACGCGATATTGATGTGGTCTCTATTTGCTCGCCCAACGGCTTACATGCCCAACATTCGATTGCAGCATTAAATGCCGGCTTTCATGTATTGTGCGAAAAACCGATGGCGATCAATGTTCATGATTGCGGTGAGATGATAAAAGCCGCCGAAAAAAACAATAAAAGGCTGTTTGCCATAAAGCAAAACAGGTTTAATCCGCCAGTGGAAGCCGTTAAAAATGTCATTGATGCGGGTAAATTGGGTAAAATATACAGTGTTCAACTCAGTTGTTTTTGGAACAGAAACGCAGATTATTACGCCAATTCATGGAAAGGTACCAAAGATATGGATGGCGGCACGCTTTACACGCAGTTTAGCCATTTTATTGATTTGCTGTATTGGATTGTTGGTGACGTAAAAAAAGCATATTCTATTTTTGGCAATTTTGCCCACAAGGATACCATCGAATTTGAAGATACCGGGGTGGTTGCATTGGAGTTTTATAATGGTGCCATCGGTACCATCAATTACACCGTCAATAGTTTTGAAAAAAATATGGAAGGGTCGTTGACCATTTTTGGTGAAAAAGGCACGGTAAAAATAGGCGGTCAATATTTGAATGAATTAGAGTATCAAAACATTCAGGACTATACCATAGAGAACCTTCCGGCAGGCAATAAACCCAATAATTATGGAACTTATTTTGGTTCTATGTCGAATCACGATAAAGTCTATAAAAATTTAGTGGATGTTTTGCTCCATGGCGGGTCTATTTCCACGAATGCTTTTGAAGGGCTAAAAACAGTGGAGATCATTGATAAAATTTATAGGAGCCAATCATAGAATGCCATGACCATTTACGAATCAGGGATAAAAGACGTTAAATTTGGAGAAAATGTTAAAATTGTTACTCCGGTCAACCTGTATGGTTGCCAAATTGGGGGTGATTGTTTTATCGGCCCTTTTGTGGAGATACAAAAGGATGTTACAATAGGGGAGAGAACAAAGGTACAATCCCATACTTTTATCTGCGAATTAGTTACTATTGGAAATGACTGCTTCATTGGGCACGGAGTCATGTTTATCAATGATCTTTTTCAGGAAGGTGGCCCCGCACGAGGAGATAAATTGAAGTGGAAATCTACGGTTATCGGAAACCACGTGTCTATTGGAAGTAATGCCACTATCCTGCCGGTTTCAATCTGTGATCGGGTGGTGATTGGGGCTGGAGCGGTGGTGACGAAAAATATAACACAGCCGGGGGTTTATGTAGGGAATCCGGCGAGAAAAAAGTGATATTTGATTAATAAACACCATATTTCAGCGTTAAGAGCACTAATTAAGCAGGGTGTAACGGGTAATTTTATCAAAACTCTTGCATTAGATGTTGTTGTTAAAGGTCTTACTTTTGTCTTCTTACCACTGTACATAAAAGTGATGTCTGGGGAAGAGTTTGGCTTATTTACTTATTTGTATTTAATTATTACAACGGTAGCTGGTGTAATCAAGATGGGTATGGACACGGCATTTTCAAAACTATATTTTGATTTAGATATAAAAAATAGAAAATATTTAATCTTTAACACCAATTTTATCTGGTTAAGTTTATTCGCTTTATTGTTTTTATCTGCTCTTATTACCGATTGGGATATTTGGGCTATTGCACGTGTGATTGAAGCGCCAATTGATTACATGAATATTCGATACCAATTGTGGTTGTTCATTTTACTTGAAGGTTTGATTACTACATTAAACGTTTTTTCTGTTGTAACAGAAAAATTCAGACGGTTTCAAATATTTAATTTTATAAAAATAATTCTCACAAATGTCATAACTTTTATATTGCTTTTTTATTTTTCTGAAAACAGGGTAGCATTGCGGCTTACCAGTGAATGTTTAATCGGATTACTTATCTTTTTACCATTAGTTGTTATTGTAATAAAAAACATAAAAATAACAATAGACAAAAAAATGATAGACAAGTCCCTTCAAATAGGACTTCCTATGATGGGTACTTTAATTGTTTCAACTTTGTATCTTTTTGCAGACAGATATTTCATTCAAAAATATAGTGGGTTAAATGCTTTGGCTATTTATAATTTTTGTATCATCCTCACGATGCCAATTTCTCTGTTTTTTACATCATTTAATACCATCTGGTTTCCTAAATTTGCTCGGGAAAAAGATTTAAAAATTAATTTCCATAAAACAATGAAAATATTTTTAATACTATTGGTAGTATTTATATTTATTTCCTTTGCGGTATGGTTTTTATTATTTTTAGCATTTCAAAATAATTGGATCCAAGAATTTTATCGTTCTTCCCTGCTAATAATACCCGTAGTTTTTATTTCCAGAATACTTGATACCTTGTCAAATTTATACACAAATTTTGTTGTAATCCTTGGAAAAACTACTTTCAACTTTATCCTTGTTTTAATTTTGAGTGCATTGACTCTTTTGTTAAATTACATATTTACACCAAGTTACGGCAATATAGCTGCCGCTACAATATTAACATTGATTTCTTCCTTGAGGATAGGAGGTTTATTTTTGTTTTCAAGATATTATTCTCTGCAAAAAATCAACACTTACAATTCATGAAATTACAAATCAAAAGCGCAATCCAACGATTTTTTAACAGATTTGGTTTTCAAATAAGGAAAATAGATAAAGGCGTAAGCTATATAGATCCTTATCAAGAGCAAAAAAGATTGCTAAATAATGAATCAGTGGAGGTAATCTTTGAAGTTGGTGCCGCTGATGGGAGAGACTGTGATGTTTATACGGCATTATTCCCAAATTCAAAAGTTTATGCATTTGAGCCATTGCCCGATTCATTTGCCAAAGTTGTAAAACGGGCAGAAGTCAATAAATCTATTATTCCTTTCAATTTGGCACTTTCTTCAAAAAGTGGAGAGGCCACTTTTTTTAAAACTGATTTAGATGATGCTAGTTCATTATTAGAATCCAGGATTACAAATTCAACATTTGATATATATCAAAAAGTAGTAGGCTCTATTCAAGTCCAAACGGATACTATTGATAATATATGCGCTGCCAATAAGGTGGAAAAAATAGACATTCTGAAAATGGATGCACAAGGAGCTGAGCTAGAAATATTGAAAGGAGCAATAAATATGATAAAAGCAGGAAAAATTAAAATGATTTATACAGAAATTCAATTTGTTCAACTTTATAAAGGGGCACCCCTATATCATGAAATAGCTGCATTTCTCACTGAAAACAACTTTGTTTTACACAATTTATTTGGATTTACGCATAATCAAAAAGGTATATTAGCTTGGGGTGATGCGCTTTTTGTTTCCAAACAGATAGAATATTAGTATAAATTACCATTAAAATATCACACCATAAAATATGATTCAACAAATAAGAAAGTATGTAAGAACTATTCCTTTATTTAGAAAAATTATTGCATATATAATTGTCCCATCCGGCTTTTTCGATAAAAAAATACTCAATATGGAATTAGGTGAACGATTCACCTATCGGATTAATGAAGTGCTTTCCTGTCCTGACAATCAATTCATATCAAGGGTGCCGGAGGCAGGAAAAGTAAAGAGTGGTAAGCAGATTATGCACAATGGCTTAAAGATCAACCTCGGTAGCTATTACGGCCCTGAAGTAGCACAGCAACTATTTGCAAACAAAGGCGTGCATGAACCCCAGGAGGAATATGTATTTCAGGAGGTGCTTAAATCTATACCGAATGGCGCTACCATGATTGAATTAGGTGCTTTTTGGTCTTTTTATTCTATGTGGTTTAATTCCCGGGTAAAGGATGCAAAAAATTTCATGGTAGAACCAGATGCGTTTAATTTAGAAAGCGGTAAAAGAAATTTTGCATTAAATAAAATGACTGGTGATTTTACGCAAGCTTACGTCGGAAGTAAAAATGAAGTATTGAATGGCTCCAAAATGATTGGTGTTGACGATTTCCTTTTAGAAAAAGGGATTGCTTTTCTTGATATTTTGCATTGTGATATTCAGGGTTTTGAATATGATATGCTTGTTGGTGCTGAAAAAACGATTCAGCAAGATAAAATTGGTTATTTTTTTATTTCCACACATTGTAACGAAGTGCATTATAAATGCTTAAATCATTTAAAAGAAAAACAATATATCATTGTTTCATCTTCTGATTTAGATGAAACTTATGCAGAGGATGGCCTTATTGTGGCAAAATCTCCAGATTACAAAGGCATAAACAACGTCAATATTTCATTAAAGCCCCAATACATTGATAAAAATATTTCCTGAAATAGATTTTAGGCCCTTATGCCCATCATGTTCTAAAGTACTTGAATATAGTCATGCATTGGTTTGGCAAGGTGTGCATATTTGCACTGAAAATTTTTGCGGTTCGTGTAATGAAAAATTTTTGTGCGATCTGCCAATTGGGCAGGCACAACTTGAAAAATATCAGTTACGCAAATCAGATGGAGAGATATTTGGGAGTTATCCACATGAATGGTTGGTCAGCCCATTAAAAAAAATTATCGAATCACCAATACAAGATAAAATAAAGATCGAAATAGAAACAAGAGAACCCGCCAAAAGCAAAGTAATTATTTTAAATACATTAGATAATTGCTATGGGCATTCACTATTATATTTATTGAATCTGCAAAATATTATCAAGAAAAAAGCAGATAAAAGTGTCATCGTTATTATTCAACCATTTCTAAAATGGTTGCTTCCTGCCGAGGGGATCGCAGAGGTTTGGACAGTCTATTTATCTTTAACTCAAATGCGTGAATATTACAGCGACCTTACTACAAAGATAAATGAACAGATTTTAAGATTTGATGAAGTCTATTTAAGCCAAGCGCTGCTTTGTCCTAAGGATATTGATATAAAAAAATTTACAAAAATAAGTCCATACAGTTTTGAAAATACCTCTAAGTCGATAAGAGTAACTTTTATTTGGCGTCAAGATACAAATCGATTTTGGATAAAATCGTACTGGATATACGGTGGGCTACGAAAACTTGGAATAGCATCTGTTATATTACCATTTCATTATTTAAGGGTTCTATTCTTCTTATATTTACTAAGATGGAAATTAAATGATAAAAGTTATCAAATTACTCTGGCCGGTTTCGGGAAATTCGGATGGTTTCCTTCTTTTGTAGATGATAAACGCGTAATTTTGTTTAACAAGGAATCAGAAATAGATACGTGTGTAACCTATAGTGAAAGTGAATTAGTTATTGGAGTACATGGGTCAAGCATGATATTGCCCTCTTGCCATGCCGGTATGACCATCAGTGTGATGCCTCTCAAGCGTTGGGGAAATTTTATTGAAGATATTTTATATTCAGAAGACGATCTTAGATTAGCAGCTTTTCAAAAAAGGGTAATTCCTATGAATACCACTATCTTAGAAACGGTAGAGATTGCTTTGGCTATGATTAAAGGAAGAGCCTATTTCGTCAAAAAATTTATTTATGATAAAGAAGTATTATAAATAATCGCTTTTATAGAATCTGGTGTTGGTAATGTAGTGGATAAACATATTGAAAAAATAAGGCATGAATATTTTTAACTAATAATCATGAACATTTTAGGTCTACGTCAAACCTAATTCTGCGCTTCTCAAGCGCTCATTTTTATTAGGTTAAGCAAGTTAGTGAAACGTTTTTAATAATGCCGTCCATTTTGCCTGAAATTTCCTTAAAGAATGGGTGACATTATTAAACTTACTTTACTCAACGTCCAAAAATTAGTAAAAAAATCCTTCAGAAAATCCATTGTCCTTTAAAAATGATCTCCATCATCAATTATGACATGGGGAATATTGGCTCCATTGCCAATATGCTCAAAAAGATAGGCGAAGCCGTCAATATTGCCCATACTCCGGAAGATATACTAAAGGCAGAAAAACTGATTCTGCCGGGTGTAGGGGCCTTTGATCGAGGGATGTCCAATTTGGCTAAAACGGGTTTTTTGGAGGCATTACACGAAAAAGTAAAAGCAGGAACCCCCATTCTGGGCGTTTGCCTCGGTATGCAGTTGATGAGCAAGCGTAGTGAAGAAGGCGTGCTTCCCGGTTTGGGCTGGATTGATGCCCATACCGTGAAATTTAACCTTGCCGATAAACTACTCAAAATTCCCCACATGGGCTGGAACGAGGTCATCGCAGAAGCAACCCAGCATTATCTTTTTCAAAACCTGCCGGAGCGCCCCCGATACTATTTTGTCCATTCTTATCATGTTCAGGCGGATACTCCCGATATTATCGTAGCCAAAACATCTTATGGCATTCCTTTTGTTTCCGCTTTTCAAAAAGGGCCTATCATGGGGGTTCAATTTCACCCGGAAAAAAGCCATAAATTTGGTATGGAGCTTTACCGGCGTTTTGTGGCTTACAAACCTTGAATTATTTAATTTTTATAATATGTATTTGATATGAGTACACTGACCGCCGTTCAACGCATCCCTTTTGTTGATTTGCAGGCCCAGTACAGGGCCATTCAAAGCGATATTGACACTGCCATTGCCAACGTCATTGGAGAAACGGCATTTATTGGCGGAAAATACGTCAGGCAGTTTGAACAAGACTTTGCCGAATGGTTGGAAACAGACACCTTTATGGGTTGTGCTAATGGAACCGACTCCATTGAAATACTGTTGCAAGCCTACGGGATCGGGCCGGGCGATGAAGTGATTGTTCCTGCTCACTCGTGGTTTTCCACTTCCGAAGCAGTTTCTACGGTCGGAGCAAAACCGATATTTGTAGATGTTTTACCGCACCAATACGTCATTAATCCCGCCCTGATTGAGCCTGCTATTACTTCGCGTACAAAAGCGATTATACCGGTACATTTGTATGGTATGCCCGCGCCAATGGACGAAATCATGCAGTTGGCTGGTCAGTACAACTTGGTGGTGATCGAAGACTGTGCCCAGTCACATGGGGCGCTGTATAAAGGACGTATCACGGGCACCATTGGTCACGCCGCCAGTTTTAGTTTTTTTCCTGGTAAAAATTTGGGCGCTTACGGCGATGCGGGAGGTATGTTGGCCAAAGACGAAAAAATTGCTCAATTATCGCGTATGATAGCCCAGCACGGGCAGCAAGGCAAGCACAATCACCTGATAGAAGGCCGAAACAGTCGCCTTGACGGACTTCATGCCGCCATACTCAGCGCGAAACTGCCCTTCCTGCACCAATGGAATGTGGCGCGCCAAAGAATAGCCGACCAATATCGCAGATTTTTGGCAGATGCCCCAATAGAGTTGCCAGTGGTGCCGGAACACCTGAAGCACGTATACCACCTGTTTGTCATCCAGACAGATCGCCGCGACGCGTTGATGGACTACCTCAAACAAGCGGGAATAGAGACCTTGGTACACTATCCAACCGCCTTACCTTTGTTGCCTGCTTACGATCAGGAAGGTTACACTGCCGATCAGTTTCCGGTAGCCGCATTGCAAAGTAAGCGCATCTTATCCTTGCCCATTTATCCCGAAATGACGCTTGCGCAGCAGGAATATGTGGCAGATAAAATAGGTACTTTTTTTAATCGGGGCTAATGCTAAGGAACGGTGTCAGAATAAAGTACTAAACTTAGGTAGATTAGTTTTTGCTCAAATAACTATATCTTTGCGCTAATAGTGGGGCTATTTAAACAAAAAAATGGACAATTTGAGTGAAAAGGAATCAGATAAGATTGATACTTTATTTTGACACCGTTCCTAAAGCGGGTGCGACACGCGATGGTTGTTTGCATGCATAGATCGCTCTGTTTTTTGCTGCTTTGGGAACTACCAGGAAACCACAAGAAAAAACGCTCAGTAACATCTCATTTGTTGCTCAATAACTGTAACTTTGTGCCATAATAGATATAGTATTCTTGTCACATAACAAATTCATGATGGAAAACAATGCAAAGAATGCTCAGCAATGGTCTCAAAATCATTATAATTCATTTAAAAAATATCGTGGCCAATGGGTAGCCTATAATGCCATAGATGGCATTATAGCGCATGATAAACACGTACCCATAGTGATGGAAACGGCAAAAGCACTGGGGAAATGGTTCGTACTCAAATACGTCAACCCTATTTCTTATGCAGGCTTGCGCCGGTTGGCATCTGTTCGTTTCAGGCCATTGCATACAGATGTATGGCTGCCTAATTCAGTTGTTACACGTAGATTTAAAGGCAACGTACTGACATTGGAAATGTTAGTTGATTCAGGCGCTGATGTATCAACACTTTCCCTAAGCACCGGTATTGCCTTGGGCTTTGAGCATTTTGAAGGAGAGGTGGCTGATATTGCAGCAGGCGTATCGGGCACTATGGAGTATGTGCTGAGAACCGTAGAATTAGAAATTGAGGGCCATGTATTTAAAGCGCCAGTTGCTTGGATATTAGATGAGTCTTGTGAAGACTTGCTTTTGGGCAGAGAGGTTGTCTTTGATGTTTTTAACGTAGAATTTAGACAAAAAGATGGAGAAATCATCTTTAAAAAGCGAAATGATAGTGTTTAAACCTTTGCAATGTCTTTCTTTGCACAGCACAGGAATTGGGTACTGTACAAATGATGCCAAAAAAAAACCGCAAGCCCACCAATTCAAGATTTAAAAAATTAGATCATTTCCCCCTTCTCCCCCTGCTCCTTTGCTGCTTCCCCGCGTTATTCCCGTTTTACTACTTCACCGCTCAGGCTTAGTAAAATCCATCCGTTTCAAAGATTATCGCTATGTAGGCGACCCGATCAATGCTGTTCGCATTTTTAACGAAAAAGAAGTGGATGAAATCTGCGTATTGGACATTGATGCCTCCAAACACGGCAAAGAGCCAAATTATGACTACATCGAAGGGTTGGCTACCGAGACATTTACGCCTTTTTCCTACGGAGGGGGCATCCGTACTGCCGAACAAGCCCGCAGGCTCTTTCGCCTTGGCGCTGAAAAAGTAGTGTTGAACACCATTTTTTTGGAAAAACCTGAAATTATCCGCGAGATAGCCGACTTAGCCGGAAATTCCTCTACCGTGGTTTCATTAGATGTGAAAAAGAATTTGTTTGGCAAATACCGTATTTACGCCCACAAAACGGGTAAGACTACGGATTTGGAACCCTTAGCGGCAGCCCATCGAGCCATTAGTCTTGGGGCAGGTGAAATTTTCATCAACTCCGTTGATTTAGACGGCTCCATGGCCGGATATGACCTCAAACTCATACATTCTATTGCCACTCAGGTGGATGTACCAGTGGTTGCCTGTGGCGGTGCCGGCAACGTACAACATTTAAAAGAAGGACTTGCGGAAGGAAACGCTTCGGCAGTAGCCGCAGGTAGTATGTTTGTTTTTCATGGGAAACATAAAGCAGTGTTAATCAATTATCCATCAAGGCCGGAAATGGAGCGTATTTTTGCCAAATACGATAAAGAGACTTCCTATTAATAGCATGGATGCTGTATTAAAACGCCCTTTTAGCTTTACCACCTGGATTTTAAGCAGCAGGTCAACCGCTTTCCTGACCGAGTGGCTGATTCTGCTCTTGGTTTTTGGGTATCCACTCCAAACGATGATACCAGTCTTATTAAAAGTAGAATCCAGACCCATTAACACCGGATTCAGGGTGGTTTATCTGGCGGTTAGCCTGTATCTGATTTTAATCAGCCTTTTCCGTCGTAATACCCGATTAACCGTGCCTTTGTTATTGTTTTTATTGTTTTGGCTGCTGTATGGATACCGATTGATCAGTGATATCTCTTTTAAGGGGAAAACGTATTTAGAAGAAGATGCTTTTTTTGTGTACTCTTTTGCCTTTGGCGGGTGCTTAGCGCCCGCGCTTGCTGTTTTCCTAAACGCAAAATTCATTAAAATACGCCGCATCGTGATCAATTTTTGGGGAATATTATGCCTGGCTAACTTAGCAATAATGGTTAACCTGCTCCTCTTTGCTCAAAAAGGTTTTGCGGCCCTCTTTTTAGAACGAGCTAACGCCACCGGAGAATTATACGGGAAAAAAATAACTGTCATCAACCCCATCACTATCGGTCTTTTTGGCGAGGTATTAGCGCTGTTGTGTATCGTTTTTTTATTGTTTGATCTAATAAAAACAACAAAATTTGTTAAGTTTTTATATTGGTTGGCATTAGCGCTTGGACTCCTGAATTTAGTCTTGGGTGCTTCCCGGGGACCTTTTTTATCCTTTGCTTTGCTGTTGTTTTATGTCCTGTATGTTCATGGCAAACTCAGGCGGAAATCAACGCTCTATTTTGTCCGATTATTGGCTTGGTCTGTTGCCATTGCCACAACCATTTTGATTTATGTAGTACCCATTTGGAGTACCTTAGATTTTGAATTATTGAACCGCCTGACAAATTTTTCCAAGAGTCGTCAGTATGGAGAAAAAGAGGTACGAGATTACGAATGGGCGAGCGCAATCCATCAATTTACGGAAAATCCAATATTTGGAGATAGTTTTGTGACGGATTACGATAAGTCCTATGCCCACAATTTATTTATGGATGCCCTAATGTCCACGGGTATTGTAGGTATACTTCTGATGAGTTCCCTGATCCTCTTTATATTCAGGCGTTACAATACCTTCAAACCCGAACAAAGGAGTGCAATTTTTCCCATCTGGATTATTTTTTTAGTTTATTTCTTGTTGTCCATGACCTCCGGGGGTCTTTTCATGTCATTCCCTTTTTGGATTATGAGTGCTATGATACTATCCTGCTCCGTCCGTATTTTTTAACGTAATCACCTCTCCTATGTGTGGAATTTCTGGTATTATCAGCGAATATTCTTCTGACAAAGTAGAAGAGCAACTCATCAAAATGACAGATATAATCAGGCATCGCGGCCCTGATGGATTTGGATTTTATCACAAAGATACAATCTACTTAGGACATCGCCGTTTGTCCATTTTAGATGTATCGTCAGCCGGCACACAGCCGATGAGTTATCGGGATAGATATACGATTACCTATAATGGGGAAGTTTATAATTATATAGAAATAAAAGATACTTTAGCCGAATTTGGTTACATTTTTAATAGCCACTGTGATACCGAAGTTATTTTGGCTGCTTATGATCATTGGGGCGTTGAGTGCGTCAATTATTTTAATGGTATGTGGGCTTTTGCGATTCACGATACTTATAAAAATATTATTTTCTGCTCAAGGGATCGTTTTGGTGTTAAACCTTTTTACTACACGACCAATACAGAGCATAATTTTATCTTTGGATCTGAAATAAAGCAGCTACTTACCTTTTTTGAGCGACCTGTAGTTAATATTCCAATACTTTTAGCATATTTAGTTCAAAATATAACCAATCACACCAATCAAACTTTTTTCGAAAATATTTTTGAATTGAGAGGAGGACACAATTTAATCTACAATATAGCAACTCACGACTTTTCTATAACATCTTTTTATGAAATACATACAGATAAAGCCTTATTAGAACTTTCTGAGGTTGACGCGATTAAACTTTTTAGAGAACAATTTGAGCGGTCTGTAAAATGGCGTCTTCGTTCAGATGTCAAGGTGGGGACGTGTTTGAGTGGAGGTTTAGATAGTTCCAGCATTGCTGGTTTTGCGAATGCCTTACACCAACAAGTGACGAATGATCCTTTTTGTAGTATTACGGCAAAATCATCTTTAAAACAAGATGACGAAAGCAGTTATGCGATTTTGGTAGGGGAACATTTAGGGCTAAAACAATATTTCGTAGAGCCAACAAAAGATGATTTTATCAATAATATTAAAGAATTAGTTTATACGCAGGAAGAGCCTTTTGTTGGGCCTACCGTTTTTATGCAGTATTTTGTAATGAAAACGGCAAGAGAAAATGGTATTACTGTGTTATTGGATGGGCAAGGCGCGGATGAGAGTTTACTGGGGTATTCCAGATATTTTTCACTTGTATTTAAAAATATCGCTGATTTATTTAAATTAAAAAAAAATAATGATATCTCAATATTAGATATTTTCAAAAACAAATTATACTTTACCCAAACGCGACTTCGAAAATTTATACAATTACGGAGGGTCTCCGGATTGAAAAAGTATTATCAAAAATCTATCGATTGGTCCATCATATCTTTAATAGCAGACAGTTATTCGGATATTCAAAATCTACAAAAATTAGAATTGACAAAGACTCAGGTACCTCAACTGCTTAGGTTTGAAGATAAAAATTCCATGCGACATAGCATAGAGACAAGGCTTCCTTTTTTAGATTGGCAGCTAGTCGAATTAAATTTATCGCTTCATCTGAATCTAAAATTGAAAAATGGATGGTCTAAGTATATACTGCGAAAAGCATCAGAGCATCTAATCCCACCAGAAATTGCTTGGCGTACCAATAAAAAAAACTTCAATGCACCAGTAAGCGAATGGCTGAATCAAAAACCTTTTTTCTTTGAAGTCATCACACAGTCTGGTATTCTCAAAGAACTATTTGAAGTTATCCCTTCGGAAAAAAATATTAAAGACGATATTTTTTTATGGAGACTTTTTAACATTGCCGTCTGGGAGTCGGTGTATAATGTTGGTATTGAAAAAGTGCAAAAATAATGAAAATTGTGCACATATCAAACTATTATTCTTGTAAAACACAAGATAAAATATATTATTGATGGGGTCAGTCAGGCAACGGAGTATGTTAAGGCTGATTTGTTTTTAGGAGGTTATTACTATTCGGACTTAAGGTATTTGGAAGCCATTCATCGGCGTTTCGGAAATTGAAGACCTATCCTAAACTGAATATTTGGCGTAAAAGATGGTATAGAAAAGTATGGTGTATTCAACCATTCAGCTCGCTAAATTATGTAGATTACAAGAAAAAAAGTGCAAAAGAGATAAGGATGGAGAAATTTGGCTGGCGATCTTAAGGTGCCAAACACCATGAATCTATTTTTACAAAATGGCATCACGCCATCCATCTGCCTCAAAAATTTGGATTTGATAAACGCCGTTTACACTTGTCTGATCTTATACTTTCTGGTCAAATATCCCGGAGTGAGGCATTAAAAGAGTTATCAAATCAATCATTACCCTTCCATGAAATGAATGAGTTGCATGAATATATCATGAAAAAATTCAATCTTGGCCTTGAGGTATATCAGGATATGCTAAATGCACCAGCTAATGATTATAGTTCCTACCTAATAATCGCTGGTTGCATGATTTATTGGCTCGTATTAAACGCTGATTTTTCGTTTTTTAAAAATGATACTTAAATAAGATGGTAATAATCCACGTTACTGCACATTACATAGAAAAATTAGGAGAAGGATATCAGGTATATCAACTTGTTAAGGAACAAGTTCTTTTGGGCCATGACGTGCATATAGTTACTTGTAGTCAAGGTATAGAGATGAAAAATTATAAAGAAAATGCCATGAAACTTGGGCAAGACCAGCATTTTCCGACAGGTATTAGTCAGTCAGAACTTGGAGCTACTATTCACCGCCTAAAAAAGGTATTTAGATTTGTAAATAGAACCTGGTGGTCAGGGTTTAAACAAAAACTGAAAGATATTAAACCTGATTTAATTATCGTTCATTCTATTCTTGAATTTCAATCCATTAGACTACTTTTTTATCATAAAGAATTTAACTGTAATATTATATATGATGATCACACTACTATAAATGTTGTACGGAAAGATATAGTTGGAAAATTGGCATATTTTTTATTTAGGATATTTTTTGCCCGTCGTCTATGTAAGGTTGCTAATAAGATAATTGGTATATCTGATAGTTGTGTTGAGGTTTTAAATAAATTTTTTGGAATCAATAGTGAAAAAGTTGAGATGATACCATTGGGGACAGATACTAGTTTGTTTTATCCTGATAAAAATAAACGAGATTCTTATCGAAATAGTTTAAGTATTGAAGATGACGAGACACTTGTTGTTTATACGGGTAAGATATATCAGGAAAAGAAAGTTCACCTTATTATTGATGCTTTAAATGATAAAGATTTTCAAAATGAAAAAAAAATAATTATCCTAATCATAGGCACTGTTTATAATGCTTATAAAGAAGAACTACAAGATTCAATAGATAGATCAATTAATAGGGTTATTGTATTATCGCATATTGCTCATGACTTATTGCCCGAAGTATATAATGCAGCAGATATATGTGTATGGCCTGCTCACACTACTACCAGTACATTAGATGCTTCTGCTTGTGCTTGCCCAATAATATGCTCTGATTATAAGAAAGAAAGATACAAGAATGATAATGGAATAGGTATTAAAGACGGCAATATAGCAGATTTGAAAAGGGCGTTATTCTTACTTGCTTTTGACGAAAATCTTAGACGAAAAATGGGAAATAATGGAGTCGATCTCATAAAAAAAGAACACTCTTGGACTGCTATTAATCAACAATTCATTGAATAAATCGAATCTGGCTTTTATGATAAAAAAATACCTTAATATAGGTTGTGGGGGAAAATTCCACAAAGACTGGACAAACATTGATATCGTATCATTTAGTCCGGAGGTAAAATCATTTAATATACTTAAAGGTATTCCTTTTTCGGAAAACACTTTTGAAGCTGTGTATCATAGTCAGGTGCTTGAACACATACCAACTGACAAATTAGATTTTTTTATCGCTGAATGTTTCCGAGTACTCAAACCCGGCGGTATTATTCGTATTTCTACACCAGATTTGGAAAGTATTGCCAAATTATACATCAAATGGTTGGATCATAATATAGAAACCTTTGGTAAAGACTTAGAAGGCGTTGCTAATTATGAATGGATGAAAATTGAAATGTATGATCAAATCGCCAGAAATAAATCTGGTGGGGAAATGTGGCCTTTTTTAAAGTCTTTAAATTTCGATCAGCATCAATTTATCGCTGGCAGGATTGGTGAACACTTAGTGAAGGAGTTGACTAAACCGGAAAAGAGCAGAAAAGAACATGTTAAGAATATTATCATGAATTTACTTAATCCGCGAAAAATTATTTATCTTTTGACACATAACTCTTTGTTTACGCTTATCAGAGGGCTTATTACTCATTTGCTTCCAAATAAAAGTAATCTTAGAATTGGCTTGTTTCGAACCGGAGGGGAAGTACATTATTCAATGTTTGACAGATTTTCCTTAAATAATCTATTGTCAAAACATGGCTTTAAATATGTATGTTTAAAAAATTTATATGAAAGCAGTATTCCTGATTTTCATAAGTATGAACTCGAAATAAAGAATAGTATTCCTTATGATACAGTTTCCCTTTTTATGGAGGCCATAAAAACACAAAATAAATAATATATGGTATTTTGGCACATCAATTATACACAGGGAGACGGTCTTTACTCAGTCGCTTCCAATATGATGAGCAATCTGGATTCATTAGGTCACGAATCGTGGTCTATTACCACGAAATCCCCATTTTTTTCCTCTGGATTAAGAGGCCACCTTGCCCTTTGGCGCATAAAAACTCAATCCCTGCTGAAGCGGACTGCCAGAAAATTATTCACAAAAAATGATTACTACTTTTATAATTTCCTTGATTTCGGAAGTATTCTGGATATAAACCTTTGCTTGAAAAATTACCCCAAACCTGACGTTATTATTTTATATTGGGTTTCTGGATTTCTTAATAATCAGGACATAAAAAACCTGAAATTAAAGACAGGTGCGAAAATATATTGGTATTTGATGGATATGGCACCGTTGACAGGAGGATGCCATTACAATTGGAATTGTGATGGATACAAGATGAACTGCCAGTCTTGCCCCGCACTTCGATTTGACTTTCTCAAATGGCTTCCCAAAAAACAACTACAGAATAAAAGCAGCATGGCGGAGGAGAGCATCACCGGATTTATCTCCCCATCCAATACTATTAGCAGGGATATTATTGACTCTTTTGCAGGAAAAAATATTCCTGTATTTCCCCTGTACATCGGTATTGATGAAAATTTGTTTCAGCCCATGGATAAAGAAAAATGTAAAAATTATTTCAATCTTAAAACTGAAAAATTTATCATTTTTGCAGGTGCTAGGTCTTTTAAGGATAAAAGAAAAGGATTCGCTTATCTTTTAGAAGCACTCGAACAATTGGCACATAAAAACCCCGATATCGCCAATAATATACTGCTGCTATTAGCCGGTAACGGTAACACTGCTGAAATAAACTTACCAATCATAGAAATACAGTCCTTAGGATACCTTCATCTCCAAAGATTAGCTACCGCTTTTAATGTTTGCAGTGTATTCATCAGTCCTTCCATCCAAGATGCAGGGCCAATGATGGTCAATCAGGCACTGATGTGCGGGACACCAATTATTACTTTCGATGTTGGAGTAGCAAAAGATTTTATAAAAAATAATCAGGGACTTGGTTTCTTAGCGCAAAATATGACGCCTGATGATTTGTACCGTGCTATCCTGGAGGCATATCATAGCAAAGATATAAAATCCGGTAACTTTACCCCTAAAATCCGCCAATTGGCAGTCTCTAAATTTGGGAAAACGGCTGTTTTGAAAAGCATCACTGACTTTATTAATTAATTTTGACTTTATGTACAAAAACAACTATAATCCATTGTCTTGGATTCGAGGAGAAGAAAAAGGAAATGTATCTATTGGGGAAGGCGCTTGGATCGGCCCGTTTTGCGTAATAGATGGGGAATATGATAAAGTAACCTTGGGTAAAGGTGTCAATGTTTCAAGTGGCGCCCAAATACTCACCCACGATACAGTATATCGTTGCGTGACAGAAGGCAAATACGCAAAAATAGACCATGCTCCCACAGTCATCGGAAATTTCGTTTATATCGGTACAAATGCAGTGATTATGAAAGGTTGTACATTGGGAGATCACTGTGTAGTGGGGGCAGGAGCCGTTGTATTGGAAGGTACCGTCGCTCCTCCCTATAGTTTAGTTGCAGGTGTGCCAGCAGTCATAAAAAAGAATATAGAGAACGAAATAAAAAATCTGATCCAATGACTACTATTCCATTTAATAAACCCTTCTTAGCGGGCAAAGAGCTGACTCATATTGCGGATTCAGTAGCATCGGGAAAAATTTCCGGCGATGGCATATTTACAAAAAAATGCCATGCTTTTTTTGAAGAAAGATTCGGTTTTCAAAAAGTATTACTGACCACCAGTTGTACCGATGCATTGGAGTTGGCCGCTATTCTTTGCAACATTGAAGCAGGTGATGAAATCATTTGCCCCTCTTATACATTTGTCAGCACCGTCAATGCCTTTGTACTTAGAGGCGCGAAAATCATTTTTGCAGACAGCGACCCAAATACACCTAATATAGATGTCTCAAAAATTGAAGCGCTCATTACACCCAACACCAAAGCAATTGTACCGGTTCATTACGCAGGAGTAGCCTGTGATATGGATCCGATCATCGCCTTAGCTAAAAAGTACAATCTATTTGTCATAGAAGATGCCGCTCAAGGTATTGATAGTTTTTATAAAGGCCGTCCCTTGGGTTCTATCGGACATTTTGCTGCTTTTTCTTTTCATGAAACCAAGAACATTATCTCTGGCGAAGGAGGGATGTTGACCATTAGAGACAGTAGTTTCAACAACCGAGCCGAAATCATTCGGGAAAAAGGTACCAATCGATCACAATTTTTTCGTGGAGAAGTAGATAAATACAGTTGGGTAGATATTGGTTCCTCCTTCCTGCCTTCCGATATTATTGCCGCTTACCTCTATGGTCAATTGGAAGCATTGGATAATATTCAGGAAAAAAGAAAAAGCATTTGGAATTATTATTACGAAAATTTAAAAACGCTTCAAAATAAAGGGCAGTGCAAACTGCCTTACATTCCCGAATATGCAACCAATAACGGGCATATGTTTTACTTGCTTTGTAATAGTCTTGAAGAGCGGACGCTGCTGATCAAACATCTTAAAGAAAAAAATATTATGGCAGTTTTTCATTACCTGTCTCTTCATAAATCTTCTTACATTACAAATTTGACAGGCACCCAATCAACTGATCTCTCCCAAGCAGATCGCTATAGCGATACCTTAGTTCGACTACCTTTTTTCTACGAATTAACAGAAAAAGAACTCTCCTACATATGTACCTCAATTATCGAATTTTATTCGTAGCTAATTTAATAAAAATAAGTCAATCGTCAACTCAACATAATATGCCTTAAAATGCTACTTAAAAACCAATATGGATATGCTGGTACTTTAAAATTGTGTAATAAGCAGAGGAAAATGAAAATCTCCATCATCACCACCACCTACAACAGTGCCGCAACCATCCGCGACACCTTAGAAAGTGTGAAAAACCAAACCTATAAAAATATAGAACACATTATTGTAGATGGCGCTTCCAAAGACAATACCTTAGACATCGTCCGGGAGTTTTCGCACGTTGCGCAAATCATATCCGAGTGGGATAAAGGCATTTATGATGCTATGAACAAGGGGATTGCATTGGCCACAGGAGATGTAATTGGTATCTTGAATTCTGATGATGTTTTCTACGATCAACAGGTATTAAGAGACGTGATGCAAGTTTTTATCTCGACCGATATCAATGCCGTATACGGGAATATCATCTATTTTCGGGGAAACGACCAGCAAAAAGTTGTCAGAAAGTGGAAGACAAAGCCCTATAACTCAAATTTTTTTCAATATGGAGAAGTCCCGCCACATCCCGGGTTGTTTGTTAAAAAAGAAGTCTATAATCAAATAGGGAATTATTTTGTGGATTTCAAAATTTGCTCAGATTACGAATTCATGCTGCGAATGTTTAAAATTCATGGGTATAAATCGGTTTATCTAAATAAATATATCGTTCGTATGCGAGTAGGAGGTATTAGTACCAGTGGCTGGCGAAGTTATTGGATTACAACCAAGGAACTTAAACGTGCCTGGGAAATGAATGGATTGGCTTTCCCCAGGCTTTTATACTTTATTCGTCCGGTGAAAAAACTTGGACAATTGATATTCAGATGAAAAAAGCAATTATTACCGGTGCTGGTGGATTTCTGGGCAGATATGTGACAGAAGCCTTTCTGCAAGCGCACTATCATGTAGTGGCATTGGGACGTAAAAATAATACTACATCCGGGAAAAGTCCTCAAATTTATTGCGATTTGAGCGAAGATGTCCCCATTTTTCCGGCAGAAACCTTTGACAAGGTAGTACATATTGCAGGAAAAGCCCATGTATTTCCCAAAAGTAAAGCGGAGGCCGAAGATTTTTTTAAGGTTAATACAGAGGGTACACGCAATCTGTTATCGGGGCTTGATAAACAAAATATAAGACCCGGTGTTTTTGTTTTTGTTAGTACAGTAGCCGTTTATGGTTTAGTTGAAGGAGAAAATATTAAAGAAAACCATCCAACTAATGCCAATACCCCTTATGGAGAAAGTAAACTAAAAGCAGAAGAATTAGTACAAAATTGGTGTACCAAAAACAGCGTAAATTGTTTGATATTAAGGCTACCCTTAATTGCAGGTGAAAATCCACCAGGTAATTTAGGCGACATGAAAAATGCCATTAAAAATGGAATGTATTTTAGTATAAAAAATAATACAGCAAAAAAAAGTGTAGTAATTGCATCAGATATAGCGAGGTTGATTGCAAAAACTGAAAGCATTTCTGGTATTTATCACCTGACCGATGGAATACATCCTGATTTTCAAGAGATCGAATCTGCCATAGAAAAACGATTAAATAAAAGAATTATAGTCGTAATCCCTCGCTTTATTATTAATATAATGGCTAAAGTTGGAGACACACTGTCTTATATCACAAAAAAAGATATGCCAATATCGTCTCTTCGATTAAAAAAACTAATTTCAAGCCTAACTTTTAACGATGAGAAAGCTCGAAAAGAATTAGGTTGGAATCCTGATTCGAGTACTGATTATATTTCAAAATATATATAATGTAGGGATCAACCAACCAAAACTTAGATTTTTATCCTCCTTATTCCATTGAACAGGGCATTCAATCCATGACCGATTGGTATCAGGAACGGGTAAATAATAAGTTGATTATTTCAGGTTAATCATTTTTGGGTCAGACAACCATCTTTTTGCGCTAATAGTACCACGCTGAAAGCAAAAAAATGGGCAGTATGGCACTAAAAGGGGCACATAAAATGGTTAAGTTATTATTTAATCGTTCCTCTGGTAAGCATTCAAAAAAATAACCCGTGTTTAATTCAAGTACAACAACCGCCCCAAGTTCCGTTAGCCCGCTTACCGGCTACACCTATGACCTCCCCGAAACGCCGGATGATCGGGCTGAAATTGATGCTTTTCTGGCCCTTCATCCCCACAAAAAAGTAGTGGTAATACAAGGTTTGGGGTTTGTAGGTGCGGTTATGTCCTTAGTTTGTGCCAATGCCCTAACAGAGGAATATGCCGTTATTGGTGTTGATCTTCCCAATGAGGCCACCTACTGGAAAATACGTTCCATCAATGAAGGCTTGTTTCCCGTGAAGGCTGATGACCCCAAAATTGAGCAGTTTTATGCCCTTGCCCGGGCCAAAGGAAATTTGTACGCTACTTACGATCCTTACGCTTATTCAACAGCGCACGTCATCGTTGTGGACATCAACTTAGATGTACAAAAGCAATCAAATTTTGAAAAAGACTTAGAAGACTATGACGTAAACCTTGGGCCTTTCCGCAACGCCATGAAAGCCATTGGCCTGCATTGTCAGGAAGACGCATTAGTATTGGTAGAAACCACCGTGCCACCCGGAACTTGTCAGAAAATAGTAAAACCCGCGTTAGAGGCGTGTTTGCGACAACGCAACCTGCCGATTGACCGCATACGCATTGGCCATTCTTATGAGCGCGTTATGCCCGGCCCGCAGTATGTAGACTCCATCCAAAATTTCTACCGGGTATACGCCGGGATAGATTCCGTCAGCGCTGATGCCACCGAAGTGTTTCTGCGTACCATCATCCGCACCGATGAATATCCGCTGACCCGTCTGGGCAATACCAATGCAACAGAAATGGCCAAAGTATTGGAAAATTCCTTTAGGGCCATGAATATAGCCTTCATCGTGGAATGGTCGCGTTTTGCCGAGGAGGCCGGCGTGGATTTATACGAAGTCGTACAGGCGATCCGGATGCGCCCTACTCACAAAAACATCATGCTCCCCGGGCTGGGGGTGGGGGGTTATTGCCTTACTAAAGACCCTTTATTAGCCAGTTGGGCGCGGCAAAACCTGTTTGGAGGCGATCAACCACTCGGACAAAGCGAACGCGGGGTGCAAATCAACGACAAAATGCCGCTTTACGCCTTTGAATTCCTAAAAAAACGCTTTGGAAGACCGTTGAAAGGCAAAAAAGCCCTGTTATTAGGTGTTTCTTACCTCAACGATGTAGGAGACACTCGTTACTCTCCAGTGGAACCTTTTTTTGATTACCTGCTTGATGCCGGCGTGGAAATGGACCTGCATGATCCTTATGTATCCTATTGGGAAGAGAAGAATACCACCATTGCTGCCGATTTAGAGGCACTTTTAACCAATCGTTATGACATTATAACCGTCACTACCGGTCATAAAATCTACCGGAACAACCCGGCGCTCCTCCAATTGATTTGTCACCAACCCAACGTATTCGTATTAGATACCATTGGCGTATTCAGTAATACCGAATTAAAAACCATTAATGAAAAGCACCTCGCCTGCGTAGTAGGCCGTGGCGATATTTAAAACTTCACTTTTTACCCTCATTTTACTTAAAATAAAAATGGCAAAAAAAGCCCTATTATTAGGCGGTGCAGGCTTTATCGGCCTCAACATTGCGAAGTATTTAGCGGAAAATCGCGATTATACGATCACGCTGGCCGATAATTTTTCGCGTGGCCAAATGGACGAGCCATTAGTAGCCCTGAAAAACAAGTATAATATCAACGTCATTGCGGGTGATTTCACCGACCCCAAAGCATTTGAGCAGTTGGAAAACGACTACGATTATTGTTATATGCTGGCCTCCGTGGTAGGCGTTAACAATACCTTAGAAATACCCCACGAGATCATTCGGATCAATACTGCCTTGATTTACAATACGTTAGAGTGGCTCCGCCGGACGCAGATAAAAAAAGTACTCTTCACCTCCACCAGCGAATGTTATGCCGGCACCATTGATGCTTTTGGCTATCAGGTACCCACGCCGGAGGAAATACCCTTGTGTATTCAGGACATTGGCCATCCGCGATTCACTTATGCCGTCACAAAAATGTTGGGCGAGTCGGGTTTTTTAAACTATTCCCGTATGCTGGGTTTTGAGGCCACTATTGTTCGTTTCCACAACGTATATGGGCCAAGGATGGGCTTCAAACACGTTATTCCGCACTTAGCACAGCGTTTTCTTTCGGGGGAGAACCCTTTTCAAATGTATGGACACGACCAAACCCGTGCGTTTTGTTACATTGATGACGCCGTGGAAGGTACCGTATTAGCCATGGAAAACAGCCGTTCCAATGGAGAAATTTACCATATTGGTACCATGGAAGAAATTACTATTGAGGATTTGATTCGTCAAACGGGTGACTTTTTTGATTTTCAAGGAGAATATTTGTTGGCCCCCACCTATCCGGGGTCAGTAGCCCGGCGTTGCCCCGACATCACCAAAGCGAGAACCCAACTGGGCTTTGAACCCAAAATAGAATGGTCAGAAGGATTACTTAAAACAATTACTTGGTACCGCGATTTTTTCCAGTCCGGGCAGCAGTCATTTGAAACCGGATTTGAAACACCCGCGCACCATGTATCCAAGCATTAAACGATTTTTCGACTTTTTAGCATCTGCTGTAGTGCTCCTGCTATTATTGCCAATCTTTCTGCCGATTGCTATGCTCTTGCGCCTGACCGGGGAAGGAGCAGTGATTTACCTGCAAGAGCGGGTAGGGCTGAAAAACAAAATTTTCAATATCTGGAAATTTGCTACCATGCTCAAGAACAGCCCAAATCTTGGTACCGGCGATGTGACCCTGAAAGAAGACCCCCGCGTATTGCCGATGGGGAAGTTTCTTCGCAAAACCAAAATCAATGAATTGCCTCAATTAGTCAATATTCTTCGGGGAGACATGAGCATAGTGGGTGCCCGGCCGCTCATGAAGGTGAGTTTTGACAGTTACAACAATCAGGTAAAGTCTTTGATTTATAATACGCGTCCGGGACTTACCGGCATTGGCTCCGTGGTATTTAGGGATGAGGAGAGCCTGATAGACCAGTCAGATATTCCGCCGCGTGAATTTTATGAAAAATACATCATCCCGCACAAAGGTGAATTAGAAATTTGGTATCAAAAAAATATTTCTTTTGGAACCGATTTGCTAATCATTTCTCTAACCGTTTGGGTGATTTTGTTTAGCAAAAGTCAATTGGTATACCGCATTTTTCCCAGCCTGCCCAAGCGCCATTTTTAGATTGTGCCGGTGAAAATAACCATCCTGATGCAATACTTCTCCTTTCCCGATTACGGAGACAGCACCCGGTGGTATGATTTGACCCGTGCTTTTCAGGCGGTTGGCCACGAGGTAACGGTCATTACAACCTCGGGCTTTATGCACTTGCCGGTGCCACAAGATTTTCAGCGGGAAGGCACCCGTTTCTTCGTATTGAACGCTCCCGTCAACAATCAGACAGGATACCTTAAAAGAGTTTTTCAGTTTGTTCGTTTCAGTTTTTTTGCTGTCCGCAAACTGCTCTTTTGGCCCTCCGATTTGCTCATTGCTTCTTCTACGCCGCTCACCATTGCCCTTCCGGCCTTAATCAACCGTTGGATAAAAGGAACACCTTTCATTTTTGAAGTTCGTGATGTATGGCCCGATGCACCCATTGCCATCGGTGTACTGCGCAACCCAGCACTCATTTGGCTCAGTCGCCGGTTGGAACAGTCTGCCTATCGTTGGGCGGCACACATTGTTGCACTATCGTCTGATATGAAACAGACAATAGTACAATCAGGGCAAGTAACAGCGGAAAAAGTAAAGGTCATTCCCAATATTGCGCATTTAGGTCGTTTTTTACCCGTTCAAAAGCACAATAGCGTGACGGAACAATACGAAATATTGGCTAAAAGCAAAAAAATAGTGCTGTATACGGGTACCTTTGGACAGGTAAATGGCTTGGGTTATACCGTTGATTTATTTCAGAAAATGTGTGCCATTGATCCCCATATCATTTTTGTGGCCTTCGGATTGGGTAAAGCGCGCGATAGGGTTATTCAGGCGGCACAACAAAATGGTATTTGGCAAAAAAACTACTTTGTTTTTGATCCTGTTCCAAAAGATGCTCTTCCGTATTTGTTAAGCCTTTGCACCGTCACTTCTTCCTGGGTTATTGATGTGGAAGCGCTTTGGGCCAATTCAGCCAATAAGTATTTTGATGCTTTGGCAGCGGGTAAACCCATTGTTATTAATTACGGCGGCTGGCAAAAACAAGAAATAACAACCTGCAAAACGGGTCTCGTCCTTTCTCCTTCCGTAAATGATGCCGGGTTAAATGCCCGAACCTTATCTAACTTTATCAAAGATGATGCACAATTAATGATTTGTGGCAAAAATGCCATAGCGTTGGCCCAAAAAGCATACAGTTTAGAGATTGCATCTGACCAATACCTTAAAATAATAAAATATGTCAGTTAAAACCGCCCTCATCACCGGCATTACCGGCCAGGATGGTGCCTACCTCGCCGAATTCCTCTTAAAAAAAGGTTATATTGTGCATGGTGTCAAGCGCCGCAGCTCCTCGTTTAATACCGATCGTATTGATCACCTGTACCAGGACCCTCATGTAGACCACCGCAATTTCATCCTGCATTACGGAGACCTGACCGATTCCACCAATATCATCCGAATCATTCAGGAAACACAACCCGATGAAATTTATAACCTCGGCGCACAAAGCCACGTACAGGTGAGTTTTGAAACACCTGAATACACGGCTAATGGCGATGGGCTGGGCGTATTGCGCATCTTAGAGGCCATCCGAATCCTTGGTTTGGATAAAAAGACGAGGTTTTATCAGGCATCCACTTCGGAATTATACGGCTTGGTGCAGGAAGTACCGCAATCAGAAACTACCCCTTTTTATCCGCGATCACCGTATGCCGTAGCGAAGTTGTATGGCTATTGGATTACCGTCAATTATCGGGAAGCCTATAATATGTTTGCCTGCAACGGGATATTATTCAACCACGAAAGCCCCCTGCGCGGCGAAACCTTCGTCACCCGTAAAATCACGAGAGCCGTGTCGCGGATGGCCTTAGGTCTCGATCAATGCCTGTTTTTGGGCAACTTGGACGCGCAACGCGACTGGGGCCACGCAAAAGATTATGTGGTGGGTATGTGGCAGATATTGCAGCACGATCAACCAGAAGATTTCGTGCTGGCTACCGGCCGCACTACCTATATCCGCGATTTTGTGCGCATGGCTTTTCAGGAAGTAGGAGTTACGCTGGAATTTAAAGGCCAGGGTATTGAAGAATTAGGCATGGTTGTCTCTGCTGCCAATGCCGAATATCAATTTAAAGCGGGGCAGGTAGTGGTAAAAGTAGACCCCCGGTATTTCCGCCCCACAGAAGTGGATTTATTGATCGGCGATGCCGCTAAAGCAAAACGTCTGTTAGGTTGGGAGCCGGTTTATACCCTGGAAGAGATGGTAAAAGAAATGGTTGAGAGCGATTTGAAAAAAGAAGGACGAGAGGAGAGAGAGAGGAGAGAGGAGAGAGGAGAGAGGAGAGAGGAGAGATGGGTACTATAAAACACTAGACCTTTTGATTGACGATTGATGATTACATGATATGTGATTGTTGATGTATCCGTGTGCACCGCTCAATTCTTCAATTCCTCAAATACCGAGTCCCCTCCGAAAAGTCTGGAGTGTCATTTTGAAACGGCTATTTGGCCATAAAACATCGAAAATCTTACATTTTTTTGATGTTTTTAGTGCGCCTAATCTTTATTTTGGAGTAAAAAAGCATAAAAAAACGATGGTTTCGACTTTTCGGAGGGGACTTAATACTCAAATACTCAATTCCTCAACCTTTTGATTGACGATTGATGATTACATTATATATGATTGTTGATGTATTCACGCGTACACCAAAACACCAAAAAAAACCAAAAAATAGCGACCTTTGCCGAAATGTTTACTTTAATCCTCGCTTTTATTACCGCGTTTACCCTGACTTTTGTGATATTGCCGATCATTATCAGGGTAGCCCGCGAACGTAATCTGTATGACAAGCCCAACGAGCGCAGTGCACACTCTCAAGTGACACCCTCCTTGGGAGGGATTGGTATATTTGCCGGTATGATTTGTGCCGTGGTACTCTGGACCCCTATTCATGCTTTCGGATTGCTGCAATATGTATTAGCGGCCTTGCTGATCATTATTTTAGCGGGTACTTTGGATGATATTAAACCCATATCTCCCCTGAACAAGTTATTGGTGCAGATATTGGTCGCTATTATATTAGTGTATAAGGCCGAAATATGTATTCATAGTTTTTACGGTGTTTTTGGCATTAATGAGTTGCCTGAATTATTTGCCTTTGTTTTATCGGTAGTCGTAATTGTTGGTATTATCAATGCCTTCAACCTCATAGACGGTATTGACGGGCTGGCGGGCAGTATTGGATTGTTGGTTTGCTTTGTGTTGGGCGGCTGGTTTTTCCTGGCTGGCGATATTGCTCTTTCGGTAGTCGCTATGTCCTTAGCGGGGGCCATCGTCGCATTTTTGCGGTATAATTTGACACCTGCCCAGATATTTATGGGAGATACCGGTTCCTTGTTGTTGGGTACAGTAGCCGCCATTCTTGCCCTGAAATTCATGGAAATGCACGCCATACCGGGCGCTATTCCGGCTTATCCTTTCCAATCTCCTCCCGCATTGGTATTGGCTTTACTGATTTGGCCCATTTACGATACGCTACAAGTTTTTATGGTAAGGATAGTGCTGGGCCACTCACCGTTTCACCCGGACAAAAATCACGTACATCATCACCTGATTCGGGCTGGTATGCCCCACCTGTATGCTACGGGTATATTATTAGCCATTAATGTATTAGTGGTGTTATTAGTCGCGTCATTGGATCACTTAGGTTCCACAAAACTCATACTGATAGAATTAGCCATAGCCATTTCTGCTACCTGGATTTTTAAACACTTTGCAAAAAAAATAGCCGGAAGCCCATAGTCGTATCTCCTAATTTCGGCGTTTAATTATTGAAAACAACAATAAGATTTTGTTTTAAACGGGGCGATGGAATTTGGCTGACTCACAAAAAGGTTTCTAAGGAACGGGTAAACAATACCTTAACCTTTTGATTCCTTTCCGCCCAAACTGCCCATCTTTTTGTTTAAATAGAACCAATGCTATGCACGGTCACTTGTATGGATAAAAAGAGATTCATAAAGATTTTTGTGTTTTAACCCGGTTAAAACAAAAGTGTATAGTTGTTTTCACTTGAATTTTCTAACTTTGCCGCTTAATATCGGATAAAATGGAAATAAACCGAATCCTCTTACAAAGGGTGTATGACCACCTCAATAAAGAAGAAATCACCTTACTCATTGGTCCTCGGCAGGCTGGGAAGACAACCCTGCTTCGCTCATTAGCAGATGCATTGTTGGTGAGTGGGGAATAATGCCATTTTTTTAATTTGGATATAGACTTGGATGCTCAGCATTTTGCTACTCAGCAACGTTTTGTAGAGCGGGTAAATAAGTTGACTGGCGGTAAAAAAGCCTATGTTTTTATTGATGAAATACAACGCATTGAAAATGCAGGGCTTTTTTTGAAAGGGCTTTATGACCGTCGTCTCCCTTATAAATGGTTAGCAACTGGCTCTGGTAGTTTGGAGTTGAAAGAAAAAATATCGGAATCTCTTGCCGGACGTAAACGCAATTTTTTTCTTTACCCTGTATCCATCTTTGAATTTGCTGCTTTTCGGTTAAATACCCAAATTTCACAAATACCCGGATTGTTGAGTACCGACGCTGTCACAGAAGAGCAGATACTATTGCAATATCTATGCTATGGAGGCTATCCCAAAGTAATTACATCAACCGATGAACAGGAAAAATGGGAGGTATTGGTCGAAATTTTTCAAAGCTATATTGAGCGCGACATACAGGTGCTGTTGAAAATAGAAAAATCACAAGCATTAATTGTCCTTTTACAATTATTGGCGCATCGAATTGGTCGTTTAATCAATTATCAGGACCTGGCGCAGATGACCAATCTCTCCGTGGCCACCGTAAAGCATTACATTTGGTATCTTCAAAACACATTTATTGTTGAGGAGTTAACGCCTTTCTTTACCAATAAAGAGAAAGAATTGGTCAAAACCCCACAATATTATTTTGTTGACCCGGGTTTGAGGAATTATTTACTTAATACCCGTGTCGTAACAGTGCTTTCTCCCGACTTTGGGTTTCTGTTTCAGCAGCTGATTTTTTATATTTTACAGGCACTTGTCGTCAATACTGTTGCCACTCTACACTATTGGCGTACACAAAATCAGGCAGAAGTAGATTTCGTGTTAAGAGATGGTTCACGGGTGTTGCCCATAGAAGTAAAAGCGACTACGATGACGAAACCACAGGTGGAGCGTTCTTTGCGTAGTTTTATCGAAACATACCACCCGGAAGAAGCCTGGGTAGTGAATCGCAGCCTGAGTAAAACGATACTAATTGAAAATACCAAAGTGCGTTTTTTGCCTTGGTATGAAATTCAAACCCTGTGATCAGTCAATAGTCCACAGTCCACAGTCGACAGTGGTACAGTCGCACAAACCCTTGATAATAAGGCAATTAATGAAATTTAAAACTACGATTATTGCTATTTACCTACTTATCTCCTAATTTCGGCGTTTAACTACTGAAAACAACAATAAGATTTGAGTGCTTGACATATTTGGGGGAAAGCAACATGAAATATAGGGAAACATGGGTGGTTGACAAGTTTTGTGAAACTTTTCCCTTTTAATATATTGTGGTTCCCCAAACGTGTCAAGCATTCATATGACTGTAGACTGTATAACTGTGAACTGTATGACTGTATAACTGTGGACTGTCTAACTGTGGACCTCATCGCCGGCACCCGCCCCAATTTCGTAAAAATAGCGGCGATCATTACTGCCCTCCAGACAGCGCAAGCTCGCGGCCACTCCCTGCGTTTTCGCCTGATACACACTGGTCAGCATTACCACAAAAACCTGAGTGATTCTCTTTTTGAGCAATTGCAAATGCCCGAGCCGGATATTAATTTAGGAGTGGGTAGCGGCACCCACGCAGCACAAACAGCCGCTGCCATGGTGCGTTATGAACAATTTTTGGTGAAAAACGAGACCGATCTATGTGTGGTAGTGGGCGATGTTAATTCCACATTGGCATGCGCTATTACCGCTAAAAAGCAGGGCATCCCGGTAGCGCACGTAGAGGCCGGGCTGCGTTCTTTTGACCGTTCTATGCCGGAAGAAATTAACCGCATCGCAACGGACAGCATTTCCGATTATTTTTTTACAACGACCCATAACGCAGGTGAAAACCTGAAAAGGGAGGGCATTAGCGAAGACCGTATCCACTTCGTCGGAAATACCATGATTGACACGCTGTTGAGGTATCGCGGCCAATTTCGGCAACCAGCTTTATGGGAGGCACTTGGCCTGCAAGAAAAAAAATACCTCGTGCTAACCCTGCACCGACCGGATAATGTGGATCAGCCGCAGCATTTAAAACGAATATTGACGCGTATTTTGAGTCATTCCAATGGCATACCCGTGATTTTTCCGGTACATCCACGCACCGTAAAAGTATTAGATTTGTTTAAATTAGATTTTGCCAATCTGCACCTGACTCAATCCCTAAGTTATTTGGAATTTAACTACCTCACCGAACGCGCTAAAGGTGTTATTACCGATTCAGGGGGTATTACGGAAGAAACAACCGTCATGGGCGTGCCCTGCCTTACCTTGCGCAGCCATACCGAGCGCCCGGAGACGGTGACAATAGGCACCAATGAATTGGTCAGCACCAACCCGGATGCTATCGGATCTGCCTTGCAAAATTTATTTTCGGGGCAATGGAAGAAAGGCGGTATCCCGGAGTATTGGGATGGCAAAGCGGCAGAACGGATAGTAGCAGCGTTGATAACATTAAATTCATAGTCCATCCTCCTTTCTGCTCCAAATATCTCCGGCAACGAATGGCAGTACGTGAAAGATTGCCTTGACACGGGTTGGGTTTCTTCCGCGGGCAGTTATGTCACCGCATTTGAAAACAGCGTCGCCCGTTTTACCGGAAGCCGTTTTTGTGTGGCCACCGTGAATGGCACTTCCGCTTTACACCTGTCACTACAGCTGGCCGGGGTGCAACCGGGCGATGGGGTGATAGTACCCAATATTACCTTTGTGGCGAGTGTCAATGCTATTTGTTATACCGGAGCGCATCCCCTGCTGGTGGATATAGACCCCCATACGTGGCAAATGGATTTGGCATTGCTGGCTGATTTTTTGGCAAGAGAAACGGATATCATACTGGAGCAGTGCGTGTTAAAAACCAACCGTCGGGTGTTGCGTGCTATTATGCCCGTTCATGTATTGGGAAATATGGGGGATATGGACAGGTTGTTGCAAATTGCCCGTCAATACCACCTGAAAATAGTGGAGGACGCTTCAGAAGCGATGGGGAGTTTTTTTAATGGAAAACACGCCGGCACTTTTGGCACTTTTGGCTGTTTTAGTTTTAATGGCAACAAAATCATCACCACCGGCGGCGGTGGCATGATTTGTACGGATGATGAACAATTGGCGCTGCGGGCCAGACACCTGACCACCCAGGCTAAAACCGACCCCATTGAATTTATCCACGATGAAATCGGGTACAACTACCGCTTAGTTAATGTGCTGGCTGCCATCGGCGTGGCACAAATGGAACAATTACCATTTTTTATCCAACAAAAAAAGGCTATTGCAGCGTTTTATAGAGATGCCCTCTGCGATGTAGCCGGTATTTCTTTTCAGGCTGTCCGCCAAAATGTAAGCTGTAATGAATGGCTATTCACCTTCCGTACCCCCCGGCAGAAATCTGTTTTGCAACGCCTGAACGAAAAAGGATATCAAAGTCGTCCGCTTTGGCGGCCCATGAATCAGCTCACCATGTTTGCCGCCGAACGATATATTACCCGGAGTGATGTCTCCGATGCAGTATACAACACCTCAGTGTGCATTCCTTGTTCTACCCACATCACACAGGAAGAGCAAATGCTGATAGTAAACTGCCTGGAAAACATGTAAGTAGTGGTGAGTTATTAATAGATTAAGCACCGGTACACGGCCAAATATTGACTGAGAACTTCTTAAAATGCACCTGACCCAATTGACACAAACAATAATCGGAAGAAAAAACAGCCTGTTTGGTGAAGACCTTGAAAAAAAACGGGATGCACTCAACGGGGCTATTCGCGATAGCCGAGTATTAGTGATTGGTGGAGCCGGCACCATTGGCGGAGCATTCATAAAAAAAATGCTTCAATACGGAACCCCCTCCTGCCTATGTATAGTAGATATGAGTGAAAACGGACTGGCAGAGTTAACCCGCGATCTGCGCAGCACACCTCATTTGCTATTGCCAGCTGTTTATCTGACCTATCCGGTTGATTACGGGAGTTCAATTTTCGGGAAAATACTGCTGCGATATGGGCCATTTGATATTGTTGCCAATTTTGCTGCCCACAAGCACGTGAGAAGTGAAAAAGATGCCCTTTCTATCGAAGCTATGTTGGAAAATAATGTCTTAAAAACCAAAAGACTATTAGATTTGCTCACCCCTTTTCCTCCCCGGCATTTCTTCTGCGTCTCTACCGATAAGGCTGCCAATCCGGCCAATGTAATGGGGGCCTCCAAGAAATTAATGGAAGAAGTTATTCGTTCCTATTCCGATCTTTTCCCCGTTACCACAGCCCGATTTGCCAACGTGCTTTTCTCCAATGGCAGCTTGCCCGACGGATTTCTGCGGCGCATCGCCCTGCGCCAACCGCTATCGCTGCCAACTGATGTCCGGCGATATTTCGTATCAGCAGAGGAAGCCGGAGAAATTTGCCTGTTTGCCTGCCTGTTAGGTACCTCCGGCGACATATTTTTTCCCGTTTTAGATAAAAAATGGGATGTTCGCTCTTTTGATTTTATTGCTGAACAAATATTGCGCCATGTAGGCCGTGAACCCCAATATTTCGATTCCGAGGAAGCCGCCCGACAATCTGCCCTTTTGTTGGAAACCGATACCCGCCATTACCCGGTTCATATCTTTCAATCAGATACTTCCGGCGAAAAACTCTGTGAAGAATTCTATGATGCGCAGGACACCATAGATACACAATCTTACCCTTCTTTAGGTATCATAAAAAATACGCCCCGGAAAACACCAACCGATATCACGTTGTTAGTGGAACAAATTGAATCGTTTTTTATAAAAGAAAACATCGACAAACAAGCAGTTATCGCTTTTTTATCACAATTATTGCCGTCTTTTCAGCACACCGAGACCCATAAAAACTTAGATGCCAGAATGTGAGATTTCAGACATCAGACTTCAGACTTCAGACATCAGACTTCAGACTTCAGACATCAGACTTCAGACTTCAGACTTCAGACGCAAGACATCAGACGCAAGACATCAGACGCAAGACTTTAGACACAAGACTTTAGACTTCAGACTTGTCAAAGTTCACTAAGTCGTTGTAGTAAAAAGTTCAAAAAGTCGTAGTAGTTTTAGGGGTACTATGGCACTGTATTTGGATGAGTGACTAATGAAAAAGTTTAAGTTGTACATCAGGTAGCGGCAGAGAAACATCGCCGATCAAATCCTGTTTAGTCATTCCTTTGATAGGTGTTTTGAAACAAATTTTATCATTGATAGTAATAAGAAAGCATTGATCTGTTTTTCTGAATTTGATTTCTGCTTTTTTCAGTATTGGGGCCTGTGACAGATAATAAACTTGATTTCCGAGAGAAATGGTCTGATCTTTACTGACGGTTCTGAACCATAAACCGTTTTCTATGAAGTCGAATATGTTGCTTAATTGCAAACTATCTGCCTCTGATGCCGGATTAAATGCTCTTCCAGAGTGTTCAGCATGGGGGAATACGGTTAAAGGTGGATTTCCATCCATAGGAGCGCAAGGCATTTGCTCATTTATCCAAATTCTTCGTTGCTGGCAGTGTTCAAAGAAATGTTGCCAGTTGGCGTAAGGACTTTTCCGATTGAGTAAATTCCAGGTGGTTTGATGGCTTCTTTCCACTTTTGCCTGATCTTGCGGTATATGTACCCGGCTAAAAATAGGCTGTATGCCTAAGGCTAATAACCAGAGGTAAAATTGGGTGGGGAAGGGCGATTTAGAATTGTTATCGAAAAAGATGCTGGCATGGTCTGTTTGCGCTTGTCGTGGCAAGCCATGCTGGATGGCTCCAAGTCTAAAGGCGTTTTGATATTGGGCGGTAGTGGGATGATTCTTTGAAGTTTTCATAGGTGCCGGATACAGAGATATATGCATTCTGCTGAAAACATCCTTGATGTTCAACAACGATACAATACCTACTCCATTGACCGTTTCATTCCCTCGACCGTCTATTTGCCAAATATCATGCGGCGATTCGGCCTTTAACTGGAGGAAAACCGATAAGTCACTGTGCCGCTCAAAAGGTTTTATTAGCCCCTTGTAACTTAAAAGACGATAAATGCTGGAAATTGAAGGCAATTTACAGGAACTCCATTTTTCATTTAAAAGCAACTCCGTATGTATGGTTATACTTCCCCAACCCCCGTAATCAACCCGCCATTTTTCAACCTGCTCGCACAAAGCAACTGAAAAATGGTCCATCGGGGTTTTTGGCGGACGGCCCATAGACCCCATCGACTGATGGTGCCTAATTCGAAAACGCCACTTCTCGACCCTGCGTAATGACCAGCCAAGGCGAGTGGCGATCTGTTTATTTGTTTGTCCTGTTTTAACCATCTCTTCTATCAGATGATATTCTTTTGTTGTGATTTTATCCATGATTCTGCTTTTTTATTAGCAGAATCTACTACGACTTTTTGACACTTTACTACTATGACTTTTTGAACTTCTCTCTACTACGACTTAGTGAACTTTTTGTACTACGACTTAGTGAACTTTGACAGACTTCAGACGCAAGACTTCAGACACAAGACTTCAGACTTCAGACACAAGACATCAGACGCAAGACATCAGACGCAAGACATCAGACGCAAGACATCAGACGCAAGACATCAGACGCAAGACATCAGACGCAAGACATCAGACGCAAGACATCAGACGCAAGACATCAGACGCAAGACATCAGACTTCAGACGCAAGACTTTAAACACAAGACTTTAGACTTCAGACTTCAGACGCAAGACTTCAGACGCAAGACTTCAGACTTTAGACACAAAATACGAGACTCACCAATCCCTAAATTGTAATGACAGACGTAATTATTGTCGGTGCTGGCATCGTTGGCCTTTCCACCGCCTGGAACTTGCTGCGCCAGCATCCGCACCTAAAAATAGCGGTGGTAGAAAAAGAAAGCTACGCAGCAGCCCACCAGACAGGCCACAACAGCGGCGTGATTCACTCCGGTATTTATTACAAACCCGGCAGCTTGAAAGCCCTCAATTGTCAGCGTGGCTACGATCAACTCCTCACTTTTTGCAAAGAATACGGCGTTAAGTACGATATTTGCGGAAAAGTCATTGTTGCCACGAAAGCAGAAGAGCGGCCTTTGTTAGACAATATCTTCCGGCGGGGGCAGGAAAATGGTCTTGCGGGTATCCGTAAAATCAGCGCGGAGGAAACCCGCGAAATTGAACCGCACGTCCGGGTAGTAGAAGCCATTTGGGTGCCACAAACGGGTATTATTGACTACAAAGACGTGGCCAATCGGTACCTTTCCTTGATTCAGGAACGTGGGGCGGCGGTGTTTTTTGATGAAAAAGTCGTCAATATCCACGTCAAAAACGGCCTTTCAACCGTAGAAACCACGCGCCAGACCCTTTCTGCCCGGTTGGTCATCACCTGTGGAGGGCTGTACGCCGATCGGCTTTCAAAAATGACGGAAAAAGACCTGGGGGTGCAAGTATTACCCTTTCGCGGAGAATACTACGATCTGAAAAAAGAGAAAGAGTACTTAGTTCGTAACCTCATTTATCCCGTGCCCAACCCCAATTTTCCGTTTCTTGGCGTACATTTCACCCGGATGGTTCACGGCGGTATTGAAGCCGGCCCCAATGCAGTGTTGGCATTTCGCCGGGAAGGATACAGCCGCTGGCAAATCCATCCCGGCGAATTGGTTGAAACCCTGCTGTTTCCCGGTTTCCGAAAAGTCGCCTCCAAATATTGGGACGACGGCTGGATGGAAATGAAACGCTCTTTCTCTAAGCGCCTCTTTGTTCATGCGCTCCAACAGCTCATCCCGGAGATCGGCATGGACGATGTGGCGCGCGGCGGTGCGGGCGTGCGCGCACAGGCTTGCGACCGTGACGGGAGCCTGATAGACGATTTCGACATTCGGCAACAACCGGGTGTCATCAATGTGCTCAATGCACCTTCACCCGCTGCCACTGCTTCTTTGGCTATCGGCTCCACCATTGCAGAAAAGGCATTGGCGGCCCTGAATGCTGGGCGGTAAAGTTTTTTTGAAAAACTTAGTGTCGCAAATATTTTACATAACTTCAAGTCGCACGACATGGTAGAAGCTATTTCCGACAATGATAATAGTAAAGCCATTGACGATAAACTCTGGGAATATTTCGAAAATGGTGTACAGGTTGTCTGGCATATTTTCCCCTCCCGGCAGGTGGTCAAAGTTTACACGGCACCCCTGCACAACGTAAGTTGCGTAAAAAAAATGATCTGTTTGGCGGCACCAGCCCTGTCAGCGTTTGAAATGACGGCCGACCAAATATTTAAAGTTTGATAATGCCCCTTTTCGGTCTAAAATAAAACCGCTCTACGGGCTTTTGTGTTCTTTTGTCACTTTTGTGTTTCAAAAAAACTGCTCTAAGGACTTTTCTATTCTTTTGTCACTTTTGTGTTTCAAAAAAACCGCTCTACGGGCTTTTGTGTTCTTTTGT
>Ga0209181_10000201_pt1 | contig 109471 bp, 88 predicted proteins | sample MAT05_FD_187208 | JGI IMG/M metagenome (GOLD analysis project Ga0209181, IMG submission 187208) | Freshwater microbial communities from Lake Fryxell liftoff mats and glacier meltwater in Antarctica - MAT-05 (SPAdes) (version 2) | ecosystem: Environmental > Aquatic > Freshwater > Ice > Liftoff...
CGGCGTTTTACGAACCGGATGTGGACGCGATCATCGCGCGGCTGAAGCCGCTGGTGCGCGAGCGAGACGTGATCGTGATCCTGAGCAACGGCGGCTTCGGCGGCATCCACGAGCGGCTGCTGAAGGAATTGTGAGGACGTGCGGCTGGACATTGGCGGGGCCCCCTACCCCCGGAAAAATGTATTGTGCGACCGGATTTCCGATCTAGAACTCGACGCTGTGGCGACCGATCATCGGCACCAGCAAACGAACAGATAATCCCGCGGCGCAACCAACCTCCATTCCCATGAAAGCACAGATCCTCGTTTCCTCGCTCGCAGCTACGTTCCTGGCTGTAGCCGCTCCCGTTCAAGCCGAACTCATCTTCGGCCTCACGACCACCGGCAACATCTTCCGGTTCGACCACGCGACACCGGGGACGGTCACCGGGATAGCGGTCATCACCGGGGCAAGCTCGGCCATCGTGGACATTGATTTTTCACCGGTCAGCCAGTTGCTCTACGGCATCGCAGTGGATGGGAATTTCTACTCCATCAATACCACCACCGGAGCGGCTACGCTCAGCATCGGTGTCGGCTCGCAGATCGCGCCCAACACCATCACCGCCCCGACGGTGATCGATTTCAATCCCGTGGCCGATCGACTGCGCGTCTTCCAAGGGACGAACAATTTTCGCCTGACCGGAGACGCCCCGACCTTCGATAGCGCCCAGACGGCTGGAACGGTGAGCACCGATGGAGCGTTCTCTGGCGTAGCGGGCGCGAATCTCGTCGCGGCGGCCTACACCAACAACTTCAACGGTTCGACGTCGACGACGCTCTACAGCCTCGATACGACGGCCGATCAGTTGGTCATCCATTCGGGAGCGCCACAATTCTCCACTCTGGCCGCTGTCGGCTCGCTCGGCGTGAATATCGACGCGACCAATGTCGGCTTCGATATCTCCGTGAACCAAGGCTCGACGACCGGCTACGTCTCAAACGCCAACAGCTTCTACACGATCAACCTCTCCAATGGCGCGCTCGGAAGCGCGACGAGCATCGGGACCGGCGCCTTCACGACGAGGAGCATCGCCGCCGCCTCGGTGCCCGAGCCAACCGTTGCGATGCTCGGCGCCTTCGGACTGCTGGGGCTGCTCTCCCGGCGCCGTCGCGGTGTCTGAGAAAGCGAATCGCATTTAGTCAAATCGGGCGCCGCGCACTCCGCCGGCGCCCGATTTTTTTTGAGGCGGAGCGGCACAGCTCATCTCGATTTCCGAAGGCGGCCCCGATGTTCGCACCGGGCTCTCGAAGATGCTTCGACAGCCCCGGCGCGACGGCTTAGGAGAATCGCCGGAAATGCCTCACCGCTCGCACCATTACCGCCACCTCGTCCAGCGCTGGCGGAGCGTAGCTGGGAGCAGCGGGCTGCGCATGCGGAGCTTTGCGCAGGCGGGCGTGGACCGGCTCGTGTATCTGCAGTCCCCGGCGCTGGCGGCGACGGGCGGGATTTATATCTCGGCGGCGATTCACGGGGACGAAGCGGCCACGAGCGAGGCGCTCGTCATCTGGGCGGAGAAACACGCGAGCCGCCTCGCGGGCTGGCCGCTGCTGATTTTTCCGTGCCTGAATCCGTGGGGCCTGCGCAACAATGTGCGCCTCGATGCCGACGGGCTGGACCTGAACCGCGCCTTTCACCTCGATGAGCATCCGGTCATCGCGGGGTTGAAGCGGGTGGTGGGGCAGCGGCAGTTCGAGGTCGCGGTGATGCTGCACGAGGATTACGACGGCGAAGGATTTTACCTCTACGAAATCCAGCGGCAGCGGCCGTTTTGGGGAGAGGATTTGCTCCGCATCGCGGCGCGGCATGTGCCGACCGATCCGCGCGCGCGGATCGATGGACGCAAGGCGACGGTGGGGTTGATCCGGCGGAGGTTCGACCGCGCGTTGTTCGAGCGGATCGGTTTCCCCGAGGCGATCTGGCTGCACGAGTTTCACGCCCGGCGCGCGCTCACTTTGGAGACGCCGAGCGAGTTTGCGCTGGAACGCCGCGTGGGGGCGCATGTGGCGGTGCTGGAGGAGTGCGTGCAGCGGGTGACGACTTCTACGAAGCCGACGGTGCTTTTGTCCCGGGCTTCAAGGTGACCCGCGGGAGCGTGAGGGCGAGGACGCTCATGGCGAGCAGCGCGCCGCCGAGGAAGAGGAGCGCGGCGACGTTGCTGCCGTTGGCCTTGTCCTTGATCACGCCGACGAGATAGGGGCCGAAGAAGCCGCCGAGATTGCCCACGGAATTGATCAGCGCGATGCCGCCGGCCGCGGCGGTGCCGCCGAGGAAGGTGGTCACCATCGCCCAGAAGGGAGCGATCGTGCATTTCAACCCGACGAACGCGACGGTGAGCGCGGTGAGGGCGATGAAGGGATTCTGAAAATACGCGCTGATCGCAAAGCCGATCGCGGAAATGGCGGCGGCCACAGAAACGTAGAGGCGGCGTTCGCCGGTGCGGTCGGAATGGCGGCTGATGTAGAGCATCATCACGCCGGCCGCGAAGTAGGGAATGGCATTGATCAACCCGACGACGAAGGGGCCTTTTCCCGAGAAGTTCTGGATGATCGAGGGAGCCCAGAGTTCGTAGCCGTAGCCGCCGACGTTCATCAGGAAGTAGAGCAGGCAAAACATCCAGAGGCGGCCGCTGCGGAAGATGGCCGAGAATTTGTGCTCCTGCGTGTGGGCCAGGAACGCGGCCTCGTCGTCGAGGCGGCTCTGGACCCACGCCTTCTGCGGTTCGGTCAGCCAGCGGGCGTCCTTGGGTCCATTGGGCAGGATGAAAAAAACGATGACCCCGAACACGAGCGCGGGAATGCCCGTGATGAGAAAGAGCCACTGCCAGCCTTCGAGGCCAGCGAGACCATGCATGCTCAGCAGCGCCCCGGAAATCGGCGAGCCGATCACGCCCGCGACCACTCCGCCGGTCGCGAACATCGCCACCGCCCGCGCGCGTTCGCGAGCGGGAAACCAGTAGGTGAGGTAAAGGATCACGCCGGGGAAAAAACCGGCTTCCGCCGCGCCGAGCGCGAAGCGCATGCAGTAAAACATGGTCACGCTATTGATGAACATCATGCCGACCGAAACGATGCCCCAGAAGATCATGATGCGGGCGATCCAGACCCGGGCACCGATGCGCTGGAGGATGAGATTGCTCGGCACTTCAAAGATGAAATAGCCGATGAAAAAGAGCCCCGCACCGAACCCGTAGACGCTGCCGAACACGGCCTCGTCGACTCCGAGGACTTCGCGGAGGTGCAGCTTGGCGAAGCCGACGTTGATCCGGTCGATGTAGGCGATGATGTAACAGACAAAGAGGAGCGGCAGGAGGCGCCAAAAAACGCGGGCGAGGGTCGTGCGTTCCTGCTCGGGCGTCAGGGGGGAGGCGGCGGGGGTATCCATGATTGCGGCGCGCACCTTTCCGGGCACGGCCGGGGGCTTCAAGTGCAATCTCGAAAACGGGCGCGGTGGCCGGCGGATGAAAGTGGCAGCGAAATGGCGATTGCGTTCGGACTGAGGCTTTTCTACGCTACAGCCCAATGAAATTAGTGCGCTGGAAGCGCTTCATCTGGGATCTGAGCAAGCTCCCGCCTCTCGAAAACAAACTTCCAGGACACTTCGGCTTTCGCGAGGCCAGCCGCGAAGAGGGCAAGGCGATCTACGGGATGATCCTCACTTCGCTCACGCTCGACAGCGCCTGGAGCGACGTGCTGAACAGTTTCCGCGACCGGCTCGAGATGCTCGTCGATCTCGCCTTTCAGCGGGAAAGCGCGCCGGGCATCGTCGTGACGCACGGCACGCGCGTGATCGCGGCCTCGGTGCTCTCCACGGAGGTCGACGGGGACAGCAATCTCATCTCGGGTCCTTGCGTGCTGAGCGAATACTGCAACCGCGGGATCGGCAGCGCGCTGCTGCTGCACTCGTTGCGGCAGTTGCGGAAGGCGGGGCTTGACCACGCCGCCGGGATTACGAAAGAAAACGTCGCGGCGTGCAAATTCGTCTATCCGAAGTTCGGCTCAACGAACAGTGCGCACGACTACGAGCCTCAACTGATCGGCACTTAGCCAATCGCAATCAGGGAATTTTCATGGGACATACTTTCAAAAACTACGACGTCGGGAATTTCTTCGACGAGATGTTCAGCGCGCCGGGAGTCGTCCGGCCTCACTACCGGGAGGTACTCGATCGCTTCAACGAGATGCAGGAGGGCGAAATCGAACGCAAGCAGGCGCTGGCGAACGGCACCTTTCTCAACCAGGGCGTCACCTTTACGGTCTACAACGACAACCAGGGGACGGAGCGGATTTTCCCTTTTGATCTGATCCCGCGGATCATCCCGAGGCAGGAGTGGGAACACGTCGAGCGCGGGCTGGTGCAGCGAATTCAGGCGCTGAACATGTTCCTGCACGATCTCTATCACGAGCAGCGGATCATTAAGGAAAAGATCATTCCCGAGGAGGTGATCATGACCGGGAAACATTTCCGCAAGGAGTTCGTGGGCTTCGACGTGCCGAAAAACGTCTACATCCACATCTGCGGCAGCGACATGATTCGCGACCGCGAGGGGAACTATCTCGTGCTGGAAGACAACGGCCGCTGTCCGTCCGGCGTGAGTTACGTGCTGGAAAATCGGCAGGTGATGAAGCGAGTGTTTCCGAAGCTCTTCGCCAAACAAAAAGTGCGGCCAGTGGACAACTACGCGCAGGAACTCCTGACCACGCTGCGCTACGTGGCGCCCGCGAATTGCCCAAACCCGGAAGACCCGACGGTGGTGCTGCTCACGCCCGGCATTTTCAATTCCGCTTACTTCGAGCACTCCTACCTCGCGCGCTCGATGGGCATCGAGATCGTGGTGGGCCAGGATCTCTATGTAGAAAACAAGATCGTCTACATGAAGACGACCAAAGGCCCGAAGCGCGTGGACGTAATCTATCGCCGGATCGATGACGACTTCATCGACCCGAAGGTCTTCCGCAAGGACTCGCTGCTCGGCGTGCCGGGGATTGTCGAGGCTTACCACTGCGGCAACGTGAACCTCGCGAACGCCATCGGCACCGGCATCGCAGACGACAAGGTGACGTACTACTTCGTGCCGAAGATGATTAAGTTTTACCTCGGCGAAGATCCGATCCTGCCGAACGTGGAGACTTTCCTGACGATGTTCGACCAGGAGCGCGACTACGTGCTGGAGAACATCGAGAAGCTGGTGGTGAAGAGCGCGAACGAAAGCGGCGGCTACGGCATGCTCGTCGGGCCGCACGCGACGAAGGAGGAACACGAGAAATTTCGCCAGGCGATCAAGGCCGATCCGCGAAACTACATCGCCCAGCCCACCATCTCGCTCTCGCGCAGCCCGAGCTATTGCGAAGAGGGAATCGAAGGCCGGCACATCGACTTTCGCCCTTACGTCCTCAGCGGCGAAAAGATCACGATCGTCCCCGGCGGCCTCACGCGTGTCGCCCTGCGCCGCGGCTCGCTCGTCGTCAATTCGTCGCAAGGTGGCGGGTCGAAAGACTCCTGGGTTCTCGATGACGAATAGCCCTTCACCACACCATGCTCTCACGCGTCGCTGACAATCTCTTCTGGCTCGGTCGTTACATCGAACGGGCGGAAAACAACTCGCGCATCCTGGACGTGAACTTCCAGGTGACGCTCGACAATGAAACCTCCGGCGAGGAAGCCGACCGCATCGCGTGGGAGCCGATCCTCGCGACGCTCGAGGATCTCAAGCTTTTCAAAAGCCTTTATGCCGTGACCAACGCCGACGCGGTCTGCGAGTTCGTCACCTTCGCAAAGGAAAACCCGAATTCCATCCGAAGCTGTGTCGGCCTCGCCCGCGAAAATGCGCGCACGGTCCGCGAATACATCTCCAGTGAAATGTGGGAGCGCATCAACAGCCTCTACCTTTGGGTGAATTCTGCCGAGGCGCACCAGCACTTTGCCGCCAGCGCGATCGACTTCTACCGGCGCATCGTTGACTACACGCATCAGTTCCACGGCACCACCGACGCCACGCTCACCCACGGCGAAGGCTGGGATTTCCTGCAAGTCGGCAAATTCCTCGAACGCGCCGACAGCACCTCACGGATCGTGGACCTGAAGTACCACATCCTGCTTCCGCAGGGTGAGGAGATCGGCGGTGACGTGGATATCGTCCAGTGGCAGGCCGTGCTGAAATGCTGCAGCGCCTTTGAGGCTTACCGCAAGCAGCACACCGGCGAAGTCGCGCCTTGGAGCGTGGCGGAGTTCGTCATTCTGCACGACAGCTTCCCCCGCTCCATTCGTTACTGCGTCGATGAACTCGACTCCGCGCTGCACCGCATCTCCGGCTGCGAACGCGCCCACTTTTCCAACGAAGCCGAACGCCTTTCTGGCAAGCTCGGCTCGGACTTCAATTTCACCACGATCTCCGACATCTTCCAAACCGGTCTGCACCAATACCTCGACCGCACCCAAGGCCGGCTGATCGAGATCGGCGCTGCGATGCGCAAGGAATACTGCGAATGGCTCGAACCTGAGGCCGAAGCCGAACCCGCCGCGCAGTCGCAAAGCCAGGGCGCCGCCTGAAAATTCCGCCGCTCAGCTAGCGCTCGAAGACGGACGCGCCGCCTCACCGCCGTCGGCCGGTCTCGCCTGCTCGACGATCTCCAGCACCGCTTTCTCGCCATGCCGCGAAGCCGCCGCGGCGAGGAGATTGCGGATGGCCACGATGGTGTGGCCATGTTTGCCGATCACCTTCCCCACATCGCTCTGGCGCAAACGCAGCAAAAAGACGGTCTTTTTTCCCGCCGTGTGCCTGCTCAGGACCATTTCATCCGGGAAATCGATCAGATTCCGGATGACGTAATCGAGAAATTCCTGCATGCGCGGGAGCCCTATCAGGACCCGCGCCGCTTGGCCAGCCTTACTTGGCGGCTACTTCCTTCTTCCGCGCCTTCTTGATGATGCTGCGAACCGTGTCGGAAGGCTGCGCCCCGTTCTTGATCCAGTAGTCGATGCGGGAAAGGTCAACGTTGGAATTGTCGCCGGGCTGTTTCGGGTCGTAGTTACCCACGAGTTCGATGAACTTGCCATCGCGCGGGGAGCGCTGATCGGCGACGACGACTTTGTAATACGGGCGGTTGAGGTTTCCTTCGCGGCGAAGACGGATGCTGACGGACATGATCTTGGTTGGTTTTAGGGACTAGGGTTTTGGGTGGAAAACCACGAAATACTCGAATCAAACGAAAGGAGCCTTTCGTCTGTTTCGTCTATTTCGTGGTTCTCGATATTGTGAACTGAAATTGGTTAGCGCTTGAGCCCGAAGCGGGAGGCGGCGCCGGGACGCGACATCATCTGCTTCATCTTGCCCATGCCCTTCATCATCTTCCGCATTTGGGCGAAGCGATTCAGAAGGTCGTTTACTTCGGTGACGGTAACTCCGCTGCCGCGGGCAATGCGCTGGCGGCGGCGGGCATTCAGAATGTCCGGGTGAGTCCGTTCGTCCAGCGTCATCGAAAGCACGATGGCTTCGGTCCGCTTCATCTGTTTTTCGTCAACCGAAAAGTCCTTGAGGTTACCCATGCCGGGGAGCATGCCAAGGATATTTTCCAGGGGGCCGAGTTTCCGCAGCATCTTGAACTGCGAAAGGAAGTCGTTCAGGTCGAACGACGCGGTGCGGAATTTTTCCTCCATCCGGCGCGCGTCGTCCTCGTCGATCGCGGCGGCGGCCTTCTCGACGAGGCCCACGATGTCGCCCATGCCGAGGATGCGGCCGGCGAGGCGGTCGGGGTGAAACGGCTCGAATTGGTCGATCTTTTCGCCGAGGCCGGCGAACTTGATCGGCCGTTTGGTCACCTCCCGCATCGAGAGCGCGGCACCACCACGGGCATCGCCGTCGAGTTTGGTCAGGACGAGGCCGGTGATGTTCAGGGCTTCGTGGAAATGAGTGGCTACGCTGACTGCCTGTTGGCCCGTGGCGGCGTCGGCGACGAGCAGGACTTCCTGTGGCTGGAGGAATGTGCGCAGTTGTCTGATCTCCGCGATCAGCGCCTCGTCGATTTCCTGCCGGCCCGCGGTATCGAAAATCTGCACATTCCCCGGCGTCTCCTTCGTCCATTCGAGCGCGAGCTTCGCTACCTTGAGCACGTCCTTTTCGCCAGCCGGCGGGATAAACACCGGAACGCCGATTTGCTTGCCGAGGGTCGCGAGCTGCTCGATCGCCGCCGGGCGGTGCAAATCGCAGGCGATGAGCAGCGGCGCGCGACCCTGCTTTTTCAGCCAGTTCGCGAGTTTACCCGAGGAAGTCGTTTTGCCCGCGCCGTTCAGGCCCACCATGAGGATCCGCGCGGGCTTTTCGAGATTCAGTTCCTCGGCGTTACCGCCAAGCAGGGCGGTCAGTTCGTCGTGGAAGATTTTGACAATCTGCTGGCCAGGCGAAACCGAGCGGAGCACCTCTTCACCCAGCGCCTTCTCCTTCACCCGGACGATGAAACCCTTGGCGACATTGAAATCCACGTCGGCCTCGAGCAGCGCGAGCCGCACCGCGCGCAGTGCGTCGGTGATGTTCATCTCCGTGATCTTCCCGTGACCGCGAAGGTCTTTGAAGATGTCCTGGAGCTTGTCGGCGAGGAGCGAAAACATGGCTAAGGGGCGGCGACAGTAGCGCAGAACCGCCCTTTGTCGAGGGGTGCCGAGGCCCGAGACGCGGGCTCGCAGCGACTACCTTTTCTTCCTCGCCGGGAGCGGCGTGCTCTGCGGCTCGGTTTCGGCCGCCGGTGCGATGCCGTCTGGGCTGTAGTAAAAGGTCCAGCCGGTTTCCACGGGCCGGCCCGCGGACTTCGCGGCGATGATGACGCGGTAGGTGCCGACCTTCAGCGGCTGCGGCGGGGTGAAACTGATGTTGCCGGACGCCGCGTCGTATTTCGCCCCGACGAGCCCGAGACCACTGATGCGCATTCCAACGGTGCCGGCATCGAGGTCGCCCATGGATGCGAGGTTCGCTTTAATGACCGGCTGCGCTTTGGTGACCGTCTCGCCATTCATCGGCTCCGTAATCATCGAAGCTGCCGCATCCTGCGCGAGTACCGGGGCGCCGCTCGGAGCGGTCATGCCGGTGAAGGCGATGGCGACGTTGAAGGCGGTCTGGTTGCCGGGCATTTTTGCGGTCACGTCGTAACGGCCGAGCGTCAGTTCATTCGTCGAGAGGCCGAGCCGCGCTCCGTAGGTCGTGAACGCCGCTTCATAACCCGCCGCTCTCGTCGCCGCCTGCACCTTCTCGTTATGGTTCCCGAAGGGATACGCGATCGTCGCGCAGCGGATGCCGAGTTGTTCCTCGAGCACTTTTCTGGACCGCTCCAGTTCGTCTTTCAGCCACGATTCGTAGTCGCCCGGCCACTTCGCAGGCTTCCGCCGCAAGTCGAGGTGCGAAACCGTATGCGAGCCGATCTCGAAGCCCTCGTCGCGCAGTTCCGCGAGCTGCGCCCACGTGACCGATTTGCCGCCCTTGTTGATGTATTCGAGGTAGACGAAAAACGTCGCCGGGAAGCCGTATTTTTTCAGGATCGGCACGCCGACGATTACCTCGGAGACGTAGCCGTCATCGAGGGTGATCAGAATGGCTTTCGGCGGGATGTCCTTTTCCCCGCGGCGCCAGGCCAGGAAGTCCTGCATGGAGATGACCGGGATACCGGACTGCTTGATCTCCGCCATGTGCTGCTCGAAGAGCGCGGGTTCGATGGAATTAATGCCGCCTGCGCGGCCTTCGAGGCGGTGATAGCAGAGCACCACCACTTCGGCCTGGGTATTGATCTTCGGTTTCGGCGGCGGCGGCGGCAGCGCTGCGCGCTTTGGCTCGGAAGCGGTCGCGGGGGTCGGGGTCGCGGTGATCGCGACGGTGGGTTCGGGCGTGGCTTGGTGGAGCCGCTTGTCGGCGAGTTCTTTGACTTTTTTGCAGCCGGTCAGCGGCAGGACGGCGACGACGAGAAGAAGCGCAATTTTCCGAAACATAGATCCCATGGAGCAGACGATTTGCGAATGAGTGCGTGGCACCCGGAGATCGTGCGGGCGTCGCGTCACGTTGCAAGCCCGAGCTTGCGAAAAGTCGCGTCGACATGCGCGAAATGGATGTGCAATGAGCAAAGTTGGTCGATCTCGGCGCGGCTGAGCACGGCGGCGACCTCCGGTTCGGCGGCGAGATTTTCCTGCAACGAGATGTTTCCCTGCCACGTTTTCATCGCGGCGCGCTGCACGGCTTCGTAGGCGTTTTTCCGTTCGAGTCCCCGCTCCGTCAACTTGAGGAGGATGGTCTGGCTGAAGTAGAGACCTTTCGTGATTCGGAGATTGCGCTCCATGTTTTCGGGGTAGACGAGCAGGCGGTCGACGAGTTTGCGCAGCGTGACGAGCATCGTGTTCACGAGGATGCAGGAGTCGGGAAAAATGACGCGCTCCACCGAAGAGTGGCTGATGTCGCGCTCGTGCCAGAGCGCTACGTTTTCCAAGGCGGCGAGCGCATTGCCGCGCACGAGGCGGGCGAGGCCGCTGAGCTTTTCGCCGGTGATCGGATTGCGTTTGTGCGGCATCGCGGAGCTGCCTTTTTGCCCTGCGGAAAAATACTCCTCCACCTCCAAAACCTCCGTGCGCTGGAGGTGGCGAAACTCCGTTGCCCAGCGATCGACGCTCGACGCGATGACCGCCAGCACGGTGTGAAACTCCGCGTGCCGATCGCGCTGCACCACCTGCGTGCTCAGCGCGGCCGCTTTTAGCCCGAGTCGCTCGCAGACCACTTCCTCCACGCGCTGATCGAGATGCGCGTGCGTCCCGACTGCGCCGCTCAGTTTGCCCACGCGAATGCGCGGCTGCACTTGTTCCAGCCGTTCCAGCGCGCGGCCGAACTCATCGTACATCAGCGCCAGCTTCAGCCCGAAGGTGATCGGCTCCGCGTGGATGCCGTGGCTGCGCCCGATCATCGGCGTATGACGGAACTCGTTCGCCCGCCGGGCGATCACCTCGCGGAGGTCGCGCAGGTCTTGCAGCAAGATATCCGACGCCTGCGCGATCTGAACCGCGAGCGTCGTGTCGAGCACGTCCGAGGAAGTCATGCCCTGGTGCATCCAGCGGCACGCCGGTCCCACGTAGCTCGCCACGTTTTCGAGAAAGGCGATGACGTCGTGATTCGTCCGCCGTTCGATTTCCTCGATCTCCTCCAATTTGAATTTCCCCTTCGCCCGGATGGTGGCCGCGTCTTCCTGCGGGATCACCCCGATTTCCGCCTGCGCCTCGCAGGCCAGCGTCTCGATTTCGAGCCAGATTTCGTATTTGCGCTGGTCGGCCCAGATGGCCGTCATTTCCGGAAGAGAGTAGCGAGGAATCACGGCGGCGGACATTAGGAGCCCGCGCTTTCGAGGAAAGGAAAACTTTCTGTCCCGCCCGCCCGGCAGGCTCCCCGACAGCCATGCTCCTAAAAAAGCTTACCCCGCCATGACTTGGAAGCCAGTGACGGGGTCTTGGGAAGCTATTTGATCATCCGGGGGCTCCCTCTCCGCGTGACGCTTCCGCGTTCGTTGAAGATGAGAAGCGAATCCGGGAGGTCAGCCAATTCGGCCGGCCGGGGCGTCTCAGTAGACGCGGGCGCGGACCTTGCGGCCCTGGCTGGAGAGGCGCACCTGGCCGCTCTCGAGCAGATCAGCGACCGCGGCGACGGTCTCGCGGTTGTTCTTGCTGTAGCTGCTCACGGCGAGGATCAGATCACCGAGGCTGTAATTGGCGCGGGCGGCTTTTTTGAGGTTCTTTTTCATAAGGAGGTGTGGGAGGTGTTTTGTGTGGTTGATGGATAGTTCAGCAGAGCGTGTGCCACGGCTTCTATACATACTGGTTTCGTAGGGAGATAGACGCGTAAATGCCGGAAAGAGTTCAAATATTCCGCAGAAATCCCCGGAGCCCCCCACGTCGACCCGTGACCGGGTGTCTCAAAACCCGACGCGGTGCGTCAATGCGTGACCATTCCGCCGACACTTCCACGGTCGCCCGCGCAGTTCCGACCCACCGGCATTGCCAAACGGACTCCGCGTGGGTTTAGCTCCCCGCCCGATGCAGATTTACCGCCGCGCGCTCGCCTACTACCGGCCCTTCCTCGGCCAGACGATTGCGGCGGTGATTCTCACGCTCGTGGCGATCGGCCTCGGGCTGCTGCGGCCGTGGCCATTCGCCTACATCGTCGATCACGTCCTCCCCGCCACCGACTCCGGCCAGCCGGGGCTCGCCGTCGTCGGCTACGATCTGAGCGGCTGGAGCCGCCCCGCCATCGTGCTGCTGATGTGCGCGCTGATCGTCACCTTTCACCTCATCTCCGGGCTGCTGAATCTCCTCACCGGCGTCCTCTTCCTCCGCGTGGGCCTGCAAACCCTGCTCCGCCTGCGCACCGAACTCTACGCCTACCTGCACTCGCTCCCGCTCAAGTTTCACGATCAGCGTCGCAGCGCCGATTCGAGTTTCCGCGTCGCCTACGATTCGCAAGCCATCCAGGCCTTTTACAGCAAGGCGGTGTTCATCTTTCAGGCGACGTTTTCTATTTTCAGCACCTTCGCCGTGATGTGGCGGCTCGACGGGCGGCTCACGATGCTCTCGCTCGCCGTCGTGCCGTTCATGGTCGGCGCGATGGTGCTTTTCGCGAAAAGGATTCGCACCGAATCGACGAACATCGCCGAGCAGGAAAGCGCCGTGCTCACCGTGGCGCAGGAAGGGCTCAGCTCGATCAAGATGGTGCAGGCGTTTGGGCGCGAGGATTTTGAAGTGAGCCAGTTTCACAGCAGCGCTCGCGGCAGCCTGGAAGCGAATCTGCGGCTCAATTACATCTCGATGAAAAGCTCGCTGATCATCGGCACGCTCATCGCCGTGAGCACCGCGGCGATGTATTACGTCGGCTCGCTCCACGTCCTCGAAGGCACCCTGAAACTGGGGGAACTCATCTGGATTTCGTCGCTGCTCATCCTGCTCTACCAGCCGCTCGAAGCGCTCACGCAGGTCGCCTGGGCTCTCGAAGGCGCGGCCGCTGGCGCCCAGCGCTGCTTCGAGGTGCTGGACCAGCAGGACGACGTCAAGGATGCGCCCAACGCCGCGCCGGTCACCTCGGCGAAAGGCGATCTGGTTTTTGAAAACGTCAGCTTCGGTTACACCGCCGAGCGCACCATCTTTGCCCACGTCAATCTCCGCATCTCGCCGGGCCAGACCGTCGCCTTCGTCGGCGGCACCGGCGCGGGCAAGAGCACCCTGCTCAGCCTCGTCCCGCGTTTTTACGATCCCACCGCTGGCCGCATCCTGCTCGATGGCCACGACCTCCGCGAAATCCAAAAGAAGTCGCTGCGCAACCACATCAGCATCGTCCTTCAGGACACCCTGCTCTTCTCCACCACCATCCGGGAAAACATCGCCTACGGCCGGCCCGACGCCACCGAGGAGGAGATCATCGAGGCCGCCAAGCGCGCCCAGGCGCACGATTTCATCGTCGCCCAGCCCGATGGCTACCGCTCGCAGGTCGGTGAACGCGGCGGCCACCTCAGCGTCGGCCAGCGCCAACGGATCGGGATCGCGCGGGCGTTCCTGAAAAATGCGCCCATTCTCATCCTCGACGAACCCACGAGCGCGCTCGATCCCACCACCGAGAGCGCGATCATGACCACGCTCGAAGAACTCATGCGCGGCCGCACCACACTGATCATCACCCACCGCATCGCCACGATTCACCAGATGGAAAAGATCGTCGTGCTGGGCAAAGGCGGCGTGGTCGAAGAAGGCCGCGGCCCCGAGCTCGTCGCCCGCGGCGGCCCCTACGCCGAGCTGTATCACTCGGCGAATCTCGGCCACTGAGATTCCCGCAGGCTTCGGACCGCGTGAAGCCGGAACTCCGAACCATCCGCCCCGCCGCTTAGAACTGCAGCGTCACACCGAACGAGGCGTTCACGCTCTGGTAGCTGGCGCGCTCCGCATTGGAATCGTTGTCCGCGAAGCTCGTGCTGAACGTGCCCAGCCAGCGCTCGGAGATCGTGTAAATCAAACTCGCGCCGACGAGGTGCCGCGAATCGTGGCGGGAGACTTCGACGAAGTCGTTGTATTGCCACGCGTAGAAAATCTGTCCGGTGAGGTTCGAGCGGAACTGATGGGCGAGGCCGATGACCACACGATGCGAATTGCGATCGTCGATGGACGGATCGGAGAGATAGCGCGCGAAATTGTAGCCGCCGTAGACCAACGAACGCCCGTTGTTGAACGCGTAGCCGTAATCGGTGCCGGCTGCGAAACCGATGGCCTGAGTGATCGAGTCGCCGATGTCGAAATTGTCGTAGCGATATGGCTCCGCGGAAATGTAGATGCGCGGCAGGCCCGGCCGCGGGCGGTAGTCCAGCGTGGCATTCGCGCTGTAGCCCACGAAACCGCGATCCGAGTGATCGGAGAAAATCGCGGCCTCGACCTTTCCGGCCAGGTCGAAGGTGAAATGCTGCCCGAGCGCCACGTTGTATCCCGCTTCGAGGGTCGGCAGGCCGATGAGGTCGCTGCTGGCGTGGTTACCGGAAAGTTTCGCGTTCGAGGTGTAGTCCCCGCGGGCGCTCACGTTGAACCGGAAATTGCGCTTGAGCGGCGCGGGTTCGGGCATCGATTTGCCATCGACTTCCCGTCCCGCACTGTCGCTGGCGGAAATTTCCCCCAGATCCTCCACCTCGTCCGCGCTCTGCGTCTTGGCGGAAGAATGGTAGCTGTAGCTGCGCGGGTCTTGCGCGTTCGCCGTCACCGCGAGCGAACCCACCGAAGCCGCGATCACCAAAAGAGATCGTGCGTTCATAGGCCGGGATTAAAAATGATGACGGGGGTCGCTCCGGGCGTTGAGGTCGGAGTTGCCACCGGAGTCGCCACCGGCGTGGAACCCACCGGCGGGGTGGTATCTTTCCCCGGAGTGCGCGTCGGCGCCGTCTGCTTCACGATCGGCGTCGGCGTCGCGTTCGGCCGGTCCTTCTCATCCTTTCGCCGCTTGGGCTGGATCGGGAAAAAATGCTTGAGCGCACCCGGATGAATCGCGGTTCGGTCGAGCACCTCCTGCAGATTGATCGCGGTCATGTCGAAGGTGACCGCCCCCGTCGCCGGCACCAAGTCGCGGAAGGGTGGCAGCGGGCCGTTGAAAGTCATCAGCACGCCGTCGAATTCCGTGCCTTTCTTAAACCAGCCGATCGTAATCGTGCCGTCCGGATTGCGCCGCGCGAATTGCCCCGCCACCACGACTTCGCCGCTCGGCACCAGCTTCACCGAACCCTCGATGATGGCGATCGTATCTCTGGAAACCTTGCCGACCGTGCCGGTGATCGCCGCCGTGAGGCTGGGGGTCTTGATCGTCGCCCCGCCCTGCCCTTTCGGGACGTAAAAAATCAGCGACCCCTTGGTCAGGCTCAGCGTCCGCGAATCCGCCTCGAAGGAAAACACGGTGTTCTGCCCGATCCGGACGATCGTGCCGTCCGCGTACTGGAGTTCGGCCCGCGAATCGTTTTCGCTGAGGAGGAAGTTTTTCGGGCGCACCACATCCTGCGCGGCCGCGGGGCGGGTGACGCTTTCGGCGCCGCGCTGCTCGCCGTAGCTCACCTTGTTTTGCACGCGGGTCACCGTGGCCTCGCTATAGGGCGGGGCCGCGAGCACCGTCGGCGCACCCGAGGAGAGGAGGACGAGAGCGCCCAGCGTCCAGAGGCAAGTGGACGGATTGAGGCTGCGGCGGTTGGGGATCACAGTGCGGAGTAAAACCCTACGCCACGCTGCGCGGTCAAGCTTCATCTCACGCGGAACTCGGACATTGGCGCGCGCGCCGGGGTTCGCTATGAGAGCCGCGCATGGTTTCCACCGCCCACCGCCGCATCCTCACGCGCATCTGCCTGGCGTGTCCGGCGCTGGTGCTGATCCTGCATCTCTTCGTGGCGCCCTACCGCAGTGTGGACCGCGCCGCGCAGGATTGGCTAATGACGAATCCGGCGGCGCGCCTTTCGCCGCAGCACCCCGATCTCATCTACCTCGGCATCGACAAGGCTTCGACCGAGCTGAGCGCGCTCTGGGACGAGGATCTCGCCCAATCGCCGACCCTGCGGCTGATGAAAGCGGGCTTCCCGTGGAACCGCGCGGTCTACGCCGCCATCGCCGAGCGGCTGATCGCTGCGGGCGCGAAAGTCGTGGTACTCGACCTGGTTTTCCCCGAGGCGAGAGACGGCGACCCGGTCTTCAAGGCCGCGCTCGACCAGCACGCGGACCGTATCGTGGTGGGGAGCAATTTTGTCACCCGCACCGAGAGCATCTCGGCCGATGGCGGCCAAAGACAGCAGCGGCCGGAACTGGTGCTACCGGCGGCCTCGCTCATCCCACGCGGCGCGGAGCCGGATCGTCGCGTCGGCTTCGTGAACGTCGTCGCCGACTCGGACGGAAAAGTCCGGCGCATCCACTTTCGCACCACCCAGCTCGAGTTTGCCGGCATCCCGCGGGTGGCGGGCTCACCGGACGAATTTTCCGTGGCCGCGCGGGCTTTGGAAAAAGCCGGCTCCAGCCCACTCATTCCCGTTTCGCAAGCCCCGGTCATCCCGCGTTTCGCCGAACCCTTCGAGCCGCGGCAGCTTTACGATATCTTCGTGGAGAATGTGTGGGCCGCGCCGCCCTATCGCGCCGGCGCGCTTTTCCGGGACAAGATTGTCGTCGTCGGCGATTCCGGCAACGCCGCCGAAGACCGCCTGCAAACGCCCTACGGCACATCCTACGGCCCGCAGATTCACCTCAGCGCGATCAACGCCGCGCTGAACCGCGACTTCCTCCGCGAGACCTCGGTCGCCGTGGACATCGCGCTGATCGTCACCGCCGGCGCCCTCGCCTGGCTGATCGGCTTCGCCATCCATCGCCCGTTGATCCGCCTCGTCGTTTTCGTTGGCGCGCTCGGCGCGGTCTACGGGATTTTTCAGTTCGTCTTCAATTCGTTCGGCTACCTCCCGCCCATCCTCGGCCCGCTGCTCGCGCTGGGCGGCAGCGGTCTGACCTGGTCGGTCTGGGAGCAGGTACTCGACCTGCGGGAGAAGGCAAAGTTGCGCCGCACCTTCGAGCGTTACGTCTCGCGCGATGTCGTCCGTGAGCTGCTCGATAACCCGGCGAGCTACCTGAACACCCTCGGCGGCATGCGCAAAAACGTGACTGTGCTTTTCTCCGACGTGCGCGGCTTCACCACCCTCACCGAGGCGGCTGCGGATCCGCACGTGTTCGTGAGTCAGCTCAACGAATACTTCAACGCGATGGTGCGGATCGTCTTCGAGAAGAAAGGGACGCTCGACAAATTCATCGGCGACGCCGTGATGGCGCATTGGGGCAGCATCGTCAGCGGAGGCGAGCAGGCCGATGCCTGCAACGCCGTGGCCACCGCCGTGCAGATGCGCAAAACCCTCGCCGAGCTCAATCCCGGCTGGAAGCAGCGCGGGCGCCTGGAACTCAGCTTCGGCATCGGCGTGAACCACGGCGAAGCAATCGTAGGAAACCTCGGCTGCGAGGAAAAGATGGAGGTCTCCGTGATTGGCGATGCCGTGAACCTCGCCTCGCGACTCGAAGGCGTGACGAAAAGCTATCACCTCGACCTCTGCATCGGAGAAAGCGTCGCCCGGCTGGTGCGAGACCGCTTCATCCTCCGCTCGCTCGATCTCATCCGCGTGAAGGGAAAAACGAAGCCGGTGGAAATCTTCGCCGTGCTCGACGAACGCCTCGCGCTCGCCGAACCCGCCTGGCTCCCGCTCCACGAGGAAGCGACGCAGCTCTACCGGCGCGGTGATTTCCCCGCCGCCGCCGCGCGCTGGCGCGAAGTGTTGGCGCAAACGCCGGGCGACAGCGTGAGCGAAGTCTTCCTCGAGCGGTGCGCGGACCTGGCCGCGACGCCGCCCGACGGCGAGTGGACCGGCGTCTTCGAAATGAAGACAAAGTGATGGCCGCCAGGTGGCGCGTTCGTTGACAAAGCCAAATGCGGTTTCAATACTTAGCGCGTCATGAGTCTCGACCTCAACGATCTGCTGCGCGATTGGCCGCATGAACCCGGCATGGTGAAGGTGCGTAAAATTCTCGGCGCCGACGGGCGCGCGAAGATCCAGCTCCGGATCGACCTCGGGCTCATCCAGATGGAAACCGAAGGCCGGCCCGACGGCCAGGAGCCGCACCGCTGCGAATCGCTACTCGAATACCACCGCAACCGCGCCCGCCGCGCGGAAAAGAAGGGCGAAAAGTATGCGCTTTCACCCGACGACGTGAGCGAACTCCAGCAGGAAGGCATCCAGTATTACCACCGCTACATCTCCTTCTTTCAGCTCAGCGAGTACCTCGGCGTGATCCGCGACACGCAGCGCAATCTCGACATGTTCGACTTCGTCACAAAACACGCCGAACGCGAGGAGCTGGCCGCGTCGGTCGAGCAGTTCACGCCCTACGTGCTGATGATGAACACCCGCGCCAAAGCCTCGATCGAACTCGAGCGCGAAAACATTCCCGGCGCCGTCTCGAAGATCGAAGCCGGCATGGAAAAGATCCGCGGCTTTTTCACCGACACCGAAAATCCCGACGCCGCGACGACCAGCCCGGAACTCGGCTTCCTCGGCGAGTGGCTCGACGAAATCAAAGCCCGTCAGCCGCTTTCCAAAATGGAAAAAATGCAGCGCGAAATGGACAACGCCATCGCCTCCGAGGCTTACGAAAAAGCCGCCGAACTGCGCGACAAGATCAAAGCGTTGGAACGCAAAAAGTGACCGCCGCAGCCCGCGTTTCCCTTCGCTAAACTCGCCCTGGCCTCAGCTCGACAAAATCAGGAAAACCCACGCCCGACGCTCCCCTGATTTCCTCCCTGCTCTCGTTCAGCTCCGTGCGCCGTCTGGCGCGGCTCGCCCCTTCGGCGCGGCGCCTCGTGCCGCTGCTCGCCGCCGCGCTTTTCACCGCCTGCGGCAACAACCCCAACCCGCCTCCCCTCCGCGAAACCCGCGAAGATGGCACGCCGTGGACCGTGCGCTACGTCGGCACCAGCGAAGACCCGCGTTCGCTCGACCCGCAGTTCATGTACGACCAGATCAGTCGGCGCGTCCTCGAACCGATCTACGACACGCTGCTCGAATATCACCCGATGCGGGTCGACCCCTTCGAGGTCGTGCCCAGCATGCTCGCGGCCATGCCGCAGAAGGAAGTGAGCGCCGACGGCAAAGTCACCTACCTCTGCCAGCTCAAACCCGGCATCCTCTACCACGACGACCCGTGCTTTCCCGGAGGAAAAGGCCGCGAAGTCGTCGCGGAAGATGTGGCCTTTGCCTGGAAACGCGTCTGCGATCCGAAGATCGAGTCACCCTTTCACTCGAATCTCGCCGAATATCTCGCCGGCTTCACCGAAGCCCACGCTGCCGCGGAAAAGAGCGGCTCCTTCGACTACTCGAAGCCCCTCCCCGCGATCACCGTCCTCGACCGCTACAGCTTTCGCATCCACCTCACCCAGCCCTATCCGCAGATCATTTACTGGCTGGCCATGCACTGCCTCACGCCCGTCGCCCAGGAGGCCGTCACCTACTACGATGGCAAGGTGCACGAGGGCCGAGTGCGCGGCGACTTTCACAAATTCCAGACCGTCGGTCACGGCCCCTACCGCCTCCGCGAATACGTCCCACGCCAGATGGTCCGTCTCGAGCGCGTGCCCGGCTACAAGACCACCGTCTTTCCGAGCGACGGCTTCCCGCCGGAAAAAGCCGCCTGGCTCCAGCCGCTCGCCGGCCGGACGCTGCCCTTCATCGACGAGGTGCAGATGCGCATCCTGCGCGAAAATATCCCCATCTTCATCCTCACCCGGCAGGGCTATCTCGACGGCATGGGCGTGAACAAAGACGCCTTCAACGCGATGCTCAACATCAACAAGGAACTCGCGCCGAAGTACCGCGAGCGCGGCATGTTCCTCGAGAAGGACATCGACGTTTCGACCTTCTGGATGTCGTTCAACATGGACGACCCCGTCATCGGCAAAAACAAGAAGCTCCGCCAGGCGCTCTCCGCCGCCTACGACAACACGACCTACTCGGAAATTTTCTACAACGGCGTCGCCCCCGTCGCCGAGCAACTCATCCCGCCCGGCATCTTTGGCCACCAGCGCGATTTCAAAAATCCCTACTCCTTCAACCTGGAAAAAGCGCAGCAGCTCCTCACCGAAGCCGGTTACCCCGACGGACGCGACTCCCAGACCGGCCGGCAACTCGAGCTTACCCTCGATGTCGCCGCCTCGAGCAGCGAGGACCGCCAGCGCGCCGAGTTCGACCAGAAGGCCTTCGAGTCTCTCGGCATCCGGGTGAAAGTGCTCGAAAACACTTTCGCCCGCCTGCTCGAAAAAGAAGATCAGGGCGCCTACCAGATGGCCAGCGGCACCGGCTGGGGCGCCGACTATCCTGACCCGGAAAACTTTTTTTTCCTCTACTACAGCAAGAACGTCCCGCCGCGCGGGAAGAACATCTCGCGCTACCAGAACCCCGAATTCGACCGCCTCTACGAACGAATGGCCACGATGGAAAACACCCCCGAACGCCTTGAGATCGTGAAGCAGATGAACGCCATCATCACCGAGGACGTCCCCTCGATGCTGAACTTCCACAAAGCCTTCTACAGCGTCGTGCAGCCATGGGCCCGCCGCACCCAGGGCAATCCCATGCTCGAGGGCGGGATCAAATACGGCGTGGTCGACCCCGCGCTCCGCGAACAAAAGCGCGCCGAGTGGAACCGCCGCCCCCTTTGGCCCATTTTTGTCCTGCTCGCCGCCGTCGCCGCGGGCCTCGTTTATGCCGTGCTTTGGAATCGGAGGATGAATGCTTAGCTACGTCATCCGCCGCCTCATCTACGCGATCCCGGTCCTCTTCGGGGTCATCCTGATCACGTTCCTGCTCTTCCATGTGCTGCAGAAACCGGAGACCGCCGCCGCCATCAACCTCGGCCCGAAGGCCACTCAGGCCGCCCGCGAGCAGTGGGTGAAGGCGCGCGGCCTCGACCAGCCCCTGCCCGTCCAGTTCGGCCGACATCTCGTCAAGCTCGCCACCCTGCAGTTTGAACCCTCCTGGCGCACCGGCCGCGACATGCGCGAAACCTTCCTCAAAGGCGCCGGTCCCTCCCTGCTCATCACTGTCCCCGGCTTCTTCTGCGGCCTGGTCGCCGCCATCGGCCTCGCGCTCTATCAGGTCTTCGTCCGCAACTCCGCCATGGACCGCGGGATCACCCTGCTCAGCGTCGCCCTGATGAGCGTCCCCGCGATGGTCTTCATCATCTTCGGCCAGGCCGTGATCGCACTTTCGTTGAATTACTTCCCCGCCTTCGGCTTCGACTGGCGCGGCTGGGAAACCGCGAAGTTTCTCCTCCTCCCCGTGATGATCATGGTCGTCATCAATCTCGGCTACGACACCCGCCTCTACCGGGCGATCTTCCTCGAAGAGATCAATCAAGACTACGTCCGCACCGCCCTCGCCAAAGGCGTCTCCAACGCCCGCATGCTCAGCGTCCACGTCTTCAAAAACGGCCTGATCGCGCTGATCACTCTCACCGTTTCCCGCCTCCCCGCGCTGATCATGGGCTCGCTGCTCATCGAGAATTTTTTCGGCATTCCCGGCCTCGGCAATGTCCTCTTCATGGCCATCCAGACCAGCGACCAGCCCGTGGTGCTCGCCTCCGTCTACCTCGGCTCGCTGCTCTATCTCGCCAGCCTCATCCTCACCGACATCGCCTATGCGTTCGCCGACCCGCGCATCCGCCTGAGCTGACCCATGACGAATCCCTTCGATCTCTGGTGGGTGCAGGATGTCGTCGTAATCGGCGGCTTCGCCCTCGTCTTCTTCCTCCTCCGCGCCGGCTCGCGCAACGAACGGTGGCAACGTGCCTGGCTGCGCATGAAAGCCGACCGCGCCGGCATGATCTCACTCTACGTCGTCTGCGTTTACCTTTTCATCGGCGCCCTGGAAGCCCTCCAGCTCCCCTCGGCCAGCGGCGGCGGTCGCAGCGTGCTCGATCTCTTCGTCGGCCACATCCCACAGGAAAAAACCTACAGCGCTCCCTTTGCCACGACGCTGCTCTCCGAGTCCAAACCCGACCCGCTCATCGGCACCCACATCCTCGGCACCGACGCGCTGGGCAAGGACGTCTTCGTCCAGACGCTCAAAGCCTGCCGCACCGCACTCATCATCGGCGGCCTCACCAGCGCCATCTACATCCCGCTCGGCGCCATCCTCGGCATCCTCGCCGGCTACTTCCGTAAGCGGGTCGACGATTTCATCACCTACATCTACAGCACGCTCGCCAGCATCCCCGAGATTCTGCTCCTCGTCGCCATCATCACCACCTCGCCTTGGGGGAAAGGGCTCGGCACCATGTCCTTCGCGCTCGGCATCACCGGCTGGGTCGGCCTCTGCCGCCTCATCCGCGGCGAGACCATGCGCCAGGCCGAGCGGCCCTACGTCGCCGCCGCCCGCGCCATCGGCCAGACCCACAGCCGCATCGTCACGCGCCATCTCCTCCCGAATGTCATGCACCTCGTGCTGATCAATTTCATCCTCGGCTTCTCCGGCGTCATCCTCGCCGAAGCCATCCTCAGCTACCTCGGCGTCGGCTCCCCCGTCGGCACCCCGAGCTGGGGCGTGATGATCGATGGCGGCCGCAGCGAACTCAGCCGCGACCCGCTCGTCTGGTGGAATCTCGCCTCTGCCACCGTCGCCCTCTTCGGCCTCGTCCTCTCGCTCAATCTCCTCGGCGACTCCCTCCGCCGCGCCTTCGACCCCAAGCGCGGGTAGCCCGCCCGTCTCGGTTTCCGCAGGCCGGTTGGCAGTGGCTCGATTTGCGGAAATCGCGGGAGGGAAGCCGCGTGGCGTGGAGCGGGATTGTCTTGGCCGCGCTTCCCGCCGAACCTACCGCCTTTCCGTCGCATGAAACTCCTCTCCGCTTTCCTCGCGCTCGCCCTCACCACGCGCGCCGCCGATTTCCCCGCGCCCTACAACACCGAGCCTGATCAGAGCGGCCCGATGCCCGCAGCGGAAGCCGCAGCGAAAATGACGCTGCCGCCCGGTTTCCAGGCCACCGTCTTCGCCGCCGAACCGGACGTGCAGAATCCGATCGCCATGGCCTGGGACGGACGCGGCCGGCTGTGGGTCGCGGAAAATTACACCTACGCCGAAGCGCCGAAGAAGTTCGACCTCGGCCTGCGCGACCGCATCCTGATTTTCGAGGACAAGAACGGCGACGGCCGCTTCTCCTCGCGCAAAGTTTTCACCGACAATCTGCAAATGCTCACCGGCCTCGAAGTCGGCCGCGGGGGCGTCTGGGTGACGTGTCCGCCGAATGTCCTCTTCATCCCCGATCGCGATGGCGACGACGTGCCCGACGCCGCGCCCGAGGCGGTGCTCGATGGCTTCCGCGTGCCGGACGAGAGCTATCACAACTTCGTCAACGGCCCGCGCTTTGGCCCCGATGGCTGGCTCTACGGTCGCGTCGGCGGCACTGCCGCGGGCGAGGTCGGCGTGCCGGGCACCCCGCCCGAGCAGCGCCTGCCGGTGCGCGGTGGGATGTGGCGCTATCACCCCGCGCGCAAGGTTTTCGAGACGATCACCGCCGGCAGCACGAACCCGTGGGGCCACGATTGGAATGAGCATGGCGAACTCTTCAACGTGAACACCGTGAACGGTCACCTCTGGCACGCCGTGGCCGGCGAACACTACGTCCGCGGCAGCACCATCGACCCCAATCCGCGCGTCTACGCGCTCATCGATCAGCACGCCGATCACTGGCACTTCGACACCGGCAAAAGCTGGCAGGATTCCCGCGCCGGCGCCGCCAACGCGCTCGGCGGCGGCCACTCGCACATCGGCGCGATGATCTACCTCGGCGACAACTGGCCCGCGGAATTTCGCGGCCATCTCTTCACGCTGAATCAGCACGGCCGGCGCGCGAATCAGGAACTGCTCGAACGCACCGGCTCCGGTTACGTGGGCCGTCACGGGCAGGACACGCTGCTCTCCGCGGACCCGTGGTTTGTGGGCCTCGACCTCAGCTACGGCCCGGATGGCGGCGTCTTCCTGCTCGATTGGAGCGACACCGGCGAATGCCACGAACGCAACGGCGTCCACCGCACCAGCGGCCGCATCTTCAAGATCACGGCGGGGACGCCGAAGCCCGTCGCCCCGTTCGATCTCGCGCAGCAAACCGACGAAGAACTCGTGAAACTGCACACCCATCCGAACGAGTGGTTCTCCCGCCGCGCCCGCGTGGAGTTCGCCACCCGCGCCGCCGCCAGCCAGCCGCTCACCGCCGCGAACACCCAGCTCCGCGCGCTCCTCGCCGATCCGGCAAACCCCGTGAACAACCTGCGCGCTCTCTGGTCGCTCCACACCATCGGCGGCACCGACGCCGCGCTGCTCCGGGAACTGCTCGCGCATCCCAACGAACACGTCCGCGCCTGGGCCGTCCGCGTGATCGCCGACGCGTGGCCGCTCGATACCGTGATGAGCGTGCGCCCCACTTGGCGCGCGGATTTCACCGCCGCCGAAACCGCTTCCCGCCAGTGGCAGGAAGATTTCGTGCGCCTCGCCGGCAGCGACTCCTCCGCACTCGTCCGCCTCGTCCTCGCCTCCACCCTCCAGCGCCTCCCCATCGCCCAACGCGCCGAAGTCGCCGCACCGCTTACCTCCCACCCAGAGGATGCCACCGATCACAATCTCCCGTTGCTCGCCTGGTACGGGCTCATCCCGGTCGCCGACGCGGACCTCGCGTCGCTCATCCCCGTGGCCTCGCGCTGTGCGCTGCCGCAGACGCGGAAGTTCATCGCCCGCCGCTTCGCTGAGGACATCGAAAAAAACCCGAGCGCGATCAATCAACTCCTCGCCGCCACCCTCGCCGCCGAGTCTCCGGACTTCGCCGCCGACGCCACCGCCGGCATCGCCGAAGCCCTCACCGGCTGGCGCAAAGCGCCGAAACCCACCGCCTGGGACGCCATCTCCACGCGCCTCGCGAGCAGTGCCGATCCCGCCATTCCCGCCCGCGTGCGCGAACTCAGCGTCGTCTTCGGCGACGGCCGCGCGCTGGATGAAGTGACCGCCGTCGCCCTCGACAAAACCGCTGAACTCAAGCAACGCCAGGCCGCGCTCCAGACGCTCATCGACAGCCGCCCACCCGACCTGCGCGCGATCTGCGAGAAGCTGCTCGGCGTCACCTTCCTCAACCCCATCGCCGCCCGCGGCCTCGCCACCTTCGACGATCCCGCCATCGGCAAGGCGCTGGTCAAAGCCTACAAATCTTTCCACCAATCCGAACGCCCGTTGCTCATCGGCACGATCGTCTCCCGGCCCAGCTTCATCCGCCCGCTCCTCGACGCCATCGGCGCCGGCACGATTCCGCGGACCGCTCTCACGCCCTTCACCGCCCGGCAGATTCGCAGCTTCAACGACGACGCCCTGAATGCGAAGCTCGCCGAAGTCTGGGGCGAAATGCGCGAGTCCGCCGCCGACAAACAGCAGCTCATCGCGAAGCTCAAACAGCAGCTCACGCCCGACGCACTCGCCCACGCCGACAAGGGCGCCGGCCGCGCCGCCTTCGCCCAGATCTGCGCCGCCTGCCACCGCCTCTACGGCGAAGGCGGCGAGGTCGGCCCCGATCTCACCGGCTCCGGCCGCGCGAATCTCGACTACCTGCTCGAAAACATCGTCGACCCCAGCGCCGTCGTGAACGCCGACTTCCGCATGATCGTGCTGACGCTCAAAGACGGCCGCGTCCTGAACGGCTTCGTCACCGCGAAAACCGATCGCACGCTCACGTTGAAAACGATGACCGAAACGCTGACGCTCGAACGCGCCGAAATCGCGGCCACGCAAGAACTGGCGCAATCGATAATGCCCGAGGGCCTCTTCCTCGCGCTCAGCGAAACGCAAATCCGCGACCTGCTCGCCTACCTCATGTTCCCCGCGCAGGTGCCGCTGCCGCGCTAGGGCCCCGGTGCTGCGGCGTTCGGGCGGCTCACTGAATACGGGTTGCACCGTCGAGTTGCGCGAAAGCGCGGCGAGCGCCGCAGGTGCTCCATCCCTCAGCCCAGAGTTGCGAGGCACGAGCTACCCTGGGATTTGAAAATCGCGGGGCAACCCTGAAGGGGTTGAACCATCCGGGCACTCGCTCCGCAGGGAGGCAACCCCTTCAGGGTAGAAAATTTTTTGGCCGAGACACCCAGGGTTAGCGCGCGGCGCGCAACCCTGGGCTGGATGATGGAACGCCGTTGGCGTCATCGCGCCATTCATGCAGTTCGACTGTGGAAGCCGTAAAATCACCCGGGCGTGGCGCTCGCGGCGCGACCGCCCTACCAGCCACTACCGGAGGATTCCGCCAGTTTGCTCGAGCGATTCAATGAAGCTGTCGCCGCGCGGATGTGGGACCTCGACGCGGAACTTACCTCCGCCGCAAAAAAAGAGACGCCCCGTGAGAGGCGTCCCTTTTTGCGAAGAAGAATCGGTGCGCTTTTCGTTCAGCGCAGCAGCAGCACCGCCCGCGCGCGTTTGATCTCGCGGTTGATGCGGCGGTGGAAGTGGGCGGGCATCCCGGTCACGCGGCGGGGCAGGATCTTGCCGCTCTCGGTGACGAAGCGCTTGAGGATGTCCGGGTTTTTGTAGTCGATCGCTTCGAGCGCGATATCGATGCGCCGGCGGGGCATCGACTTGTTCGCCTTGCGGAAATTGGTGCGGCGTTGCGGAGTCTTGGGCTGCATAATGGGTTACTTGGTTTCCCGGTGGAGCGTGTGGCGCTTCAGGTTCGGGTTGTATTTTTTCTTTTCGAGCCGGGTTGGAGTGTTCGGGCTCTTTTTGTTGCGCGTCGAGATGTAGCGCGAGACGGGTTTGCCTTCGGCTTTCGCCTCGGTGCACTCCAGAATGATGAAATCGCGGGCCATGGTTATTCCTTATCGTTGTTGCTGACCGGTTCTTCTTCTTCGTCTTTGTCTCCAGGCTCTTCGTCGGTCAGGCCGAAGAGGGAGGTTACGGGAACTCGTGCGCGGCTGACCTTGCTCTGCTTCTCGATCTGCGATTGGCATTCCACGGTGTAGCGGGCGAAAGGGAGAGCCTCGAGGCGGGGGTGCGAGATCGCCTTGCCGGTCATTTCGCAAACGCCATAGGTGCCGAGTTCGACGCGCTTGAGCGCTTCTTCGATCTCGTAAAGGGCGTCCTGTTCCTGCGAGAGCAGGCTCAGCGCGAAGTCGCGGTCATAAGCATCGCTGCCCGCATCGGCCTGGTGCATGCCGAAGGCGCTGGCTTCGCTGCCCTCGGCGCGCGAGCGGAGGTTGTCCTTGGCGACGCCAGCCATGGCGTCGAGCAGGGAATCGCGGAGCTGGAGCAGGCGCTCCTGTTGCTTCTTGAGGAATGGGGAGAGCGGGCCAGGCTTGGGTTTCGGCGTCGGGGGCCGCTGCGTCACGACGGCTTCTTCGGGGGTGGGAGCCGGTTTGGATTTGCTATTTTTGCCGTTGGCTTTGACGGGTTTAACGGGTTTGGCGGACTCTGATTTGGGGGCGGCAACCTTCGCAGGCTGCTTGGGGTTTTCGGATTTGGCGGGTTTCAAAGCTTTCGAGGTTTTGGCCGGGGCGGGCTTCCGGGCGGACTTCAACGCCGGTTTCGGAGCCTTCTTCGCGGGCTTCGCCTTGGCGACCGGCATTGGGGTCTTGGGCTTCGCCTTGACCTTTGGAGCGGGTTTCACTGGCTTGGCCGGCTTCGCTTTCGCCTTCGAGGCGGGTTTCGCTTTGACGGCAGGCTTCGCTTTGGACACAGGCTTCGCTTTAGACACAGGCTTCACCTTGGCAGCAGGCTTCGTCGCCTTCGCCTTGGTGGGGGCGGGCTTCCTGGCTTTTGCTGGAGATTTAGCGGGTTTCGCTTTGGCCATATAAATTCGTGGGGAGAACGACCTCAGTCTCTCGATGGGGGTCGAAAATGAGGCGCGTTACTTACGGGCTTTAACCCCCTACTGCAAGGGGAATTCCAGCCTTTTTCACCCCCGATTTCGCGGGCTCGAAAAGCCGCGAAATCAGGAGCTCGCACTGGAATAGCGCCGCAACGCGAAGTGCCAAAACAGCCGCGTCCCCACGACCACGAAAACCGCCGCGCCCGCGAGTTGCGCCAGCCCATTCCACGGCGAATCGAAAGCGCGGGCCAGCAGCCGCGACGGGACATTCGCCACCAGAATCACGGGGATGATGTAGCTGAAAATGACGCGGAACACGCCGCGGTAAATCACGTCCGGAAACCGCGCGATGTTGAACACATTGTAGTACCCGTAGATGAGCCCCTGCGCGCGGACGATCCAGAAGGCGATGGTGGCGAGGAAGAACATGACCGCGTAATGCACGGAGACGCCGAACGCGATCGCGACCGCGTAAAGCGCGACGGCCTGCGCGCTCGGCACGACCTGGAGCTGGTAGAGCGAGAAGATGACGATCGCCACGCCGACGAGCGCGTTGACCACGTTGTCCATCCCGAACTTGCGCGTGGAGACGGCAAACTGCGCATCGACCGGCAGCACGAGCAGAATGTCGAGGCGTCCCGTGCGGATGAGATCGGGCAGCTCCGCGAGGTTCACGTAGAAGAACGCCTGAAAAAGCTGCGCCGTGAGCTGGTGGGTGCCCACGAGCAGCACGCACTCCCACTTCGTCCAGTCGCCGATCCGTTCCGTGTGGCCGAAGAGCACCTCGAGGAAAACGATTTGTCCGAGGAACCAGAGCAACTCGACGACCATCCAGAGGATGAAGTTCGCCTTGAAAGCCATCTCCCGGATCAGCGAGTTGCGGATCATCAGCCAGTAGATTTCGAGGTAGCGGCGCATGTGGGGGAAAGTGATCGGTGATTCGTGAATGGTGAATCGTGTTCGGAGGATCGATCCATTCACCGATCACTGATCACGATTCACACCCTGTTCAGCCGCCCACCGCCTGATACTTCTGCACGCCGCGGGCCCACAGCAGCCGCGCGAGCAGATACGTCGCGACGAGCCACCCGGCCTGGATGCACAGCCCTTCGGCCAGCGCGCGACCGGTCACGCGTTCCATCACGATCTGCGCGGGGAAAAACAACTCGTAGGTAAACGGCGACCACTTGATGAAGGGCTGCAGCCACGCCGGCATGATATCGAGCGGGAAGACATGGCCGCTCAGGAAATACTCGAACGAGTAGAGGATGAAGATGATCGTCGAAACCTCCAGCACCCAAAAGGCGATCATCGCCAGCGCATACGCGATGAGAAACTGGATCCCCGCCGCCATCACCGTGGACACCGCAAAGGCCAGCCAGGTCATCGGATTCGACGGGAAGTGCAGATGCTCCCGGAAAATCACCGCGAGCGCCACGATCGGGACGAAAACCACCGCGACGTAGAGCAGCCGGTAGCTGAGGTAGAGCGCCACGCGGTAGCCGAGGAAGTTCATCGGCTTGATCAGATACGCGCTGATCTTTCCGTCGCGAATTTCCGCCGCGATCTGCCATTCGTCCTCCGTGGGCGTGATGAGCTGATCGAGCACCACCGTGACCAGAAAGTAGAAGATCATCGTCGAATACTCGTAGCCCTCGATCGGCCCGTCGCTGCTCGCAAAGATCGCCTGCCAGAGGAACACCGTGCCCACCAGCGGCACGATACCGAAGACCGCCCGGAGCAGGAAATTCCAGCGGTAGACGAAGGTATTCTGGATCCCAATGTCGAAGAACTTCCAGAACGTGGCGAGGGTCATGCGCGAGCCGGGAGCACACGCCAGAGCGGGCGCCAGGGCAAAGGAAAAATCCGGCCCGGGACGGCCTTTACGCATTCCTCATCGTGCAAACTTTCCCTCGTGCTGAACGTGAGGCTTGTCGTCCCGGTCAGCGTTCCCTACCTACTCCCTCGGTTTTTCCGATGGTGAACGAGGATCCAGATTAAAAAGCGCGCTTGCCGAAAGGCCGAAGCTGGCCAGTCACCGCGGAGGGAATCTCGCCACCGCGCACGGGGACGAAGCAGAGCTTCGCAGATCAGCGCGTGCCGAAGCAGGAGCTTCGGCACGAGGGAAAAAGAGAAAGGCGCGGATCGAACTGCCACGCGGAAGGTCGTAGCCTGGGGCCATGATTTCATCGGCGTCCAACGTCTCGGCTACTGGCATTTGGGAGCGGGCGATTCAGCCGTCGCGGCGGTCTCTCGACCGGGCGGCGGCCAAGGCAATCTTGGGGCTGAAGCTGTCGGCCCGCGATCTCAATCGAGCCGGCGCGCTGGCGGGCAAGGCCCACGCGGGAAAACTCTCGGGCGAGGAAGCGGCGGAATTGGAGAGCTACCGTTCCGTCGGCACGGCGCTGGAGTTTCTGCAGGCCAAAGCTCGCCTGACTCTGAAGGCCGCCGCGGACTAAGACACGGATGACGGCGACGCTGCGCTCCAAACTGCGCCTGGGAACGTCCTTGCGGGCAACCGCATTTTGCGCGGGTTGGGCGGGTAGGCGCGCCCATCCTGCCACCCCGCAGCACTGCACAGCGCTGCTGCGGCAGCCGTGAATTTCCTACGCACTCCGGTCTCTGATTTGGCGCGCGGAACATTCACTGGCGCCGGAGCTACGGGATCCGTGGAGCTGAAACCAGCACCGTAAAGCGTATCTCTACGGCGTTCAGAACGCCCACTTCACCGCCACCGCACCGAACGGCGCCGGGTCCAGATCGCGATCCACCAGCACGCGCTCCTGGCTGTCGCGCAGTTCCAGTTCGCCGCCGAAGGCGATGCCGCCGCGGGCACTCACCCGCCAATGAGGGCCAAACTTTTTCTCCACGCTGATCGCCGCCCTCCAAAGACTGAGGTCCACCTGCCGCACTTCTTGCTCGCGGCCGCCGACTTCCCACTTTCCACCGCCGGGGTAGGTCACGGCGCTGATCGTCCAGTCGCTGGTCGGGCGGTAGCCGATCGCGACGATGGGCGGTGTGGCCTGCAAGATCCACTGATCGTTGGGCCGCCAGATCACCCCGATCGAGCCGAGGACGGTGGCTTCGTTCAGCGAGTAATCGGCGAAGACGCCGACCGCGAGGTCCAGCCGCGGGCTCCAGCGGTAGCCGAGCAGGCCGAGGGCATTGGCGTTGAAGGCGTCGCCAGTCACGTTGTTGAAGTCGGTCGAGACGCCCGGGCTGATGAAGGTGAGCAGCCACCACGGGGAATCCGCCCGCCGGTAAGCGGCGACGATCGTGGCCTCGATCGAATGCAGATCCGCCGAGCCGAGGCCGCGCAGGCCGCCGAAGTCGGCCTGAGTCCAAGTGTAGTTCACGGTGCCGGCGAGCAGCCAGTTACCGAGGTTGATTTTCCCGAAGGGCGCAATCGTGCGCACCTCGAACAGATCGAGCCCGCCACCGTCGCCGTCCTCGTAGTCGAGTTGCCCCTGCACGGTCGTATCGATGGTATAGCCGGCGAAGCCGAAGCCGAGCGCGGCCGGGTCGATCAATTCGAGTGCGGCCCCGGCTTCTTCGCCGGGCACCTCAGAGGGGGTCCCCGCCCACGCATGGGCGGAGTAGAGGGCGGCAGCGATGGCAGCGGAGAGGAGAGATTTGGGATGCATGGAACTTGGAGTGATTCGTTTCGGTCGGAACTTGGATGCCTTTTCTTTTCGATGACCCGTCGATCGATCGGCGGGTGGACGAGTGTAGCACCCATGTTTTCGACGCCAACCCTCGGTCGCGGAATCGAAGCAAGATGCCGCAGAAACGGCTGCTGTGGTGGCCATCAGTTCTTCCCGGCAGGTCGGCGACCGGTGCCGGGATTCGTGGTGAGCGGGTCGCCGAGGTCGTCCCGCGCGGCGGCGGCGAGCGCCTGGAGGCGGGTGACGATCTCCGGGTGATTGGCGGCGACGTCGAGCGTTTCACCGATGTCGTCGCGCAGGTTGTAGAGGGTGAGTCCAATGTGCTCCACGCGGTAGCCGTGGCGGCTGGCGATGCCGCGGATGCCGCTGTCTTCGATGTCCCGCGGCGCCATCTTGCCCCAGTTCGAGGGCTTGCCTTCGCGTCCGGGCTCGCCGGCGACGACGAGGTAATTGTGCGGCAAGTGCAGCTTCCATTCGCCCTCGCGCACGGCGTGCAGCTCTTCGCCGTTAAAGTAGAGGAAGTTCTTGCGCGGCGACTCGTTCGACGCGCCGCTGAGCAGGGGCCAGGCGTCGAGGCCGTCGATCTTTCGCTCGGGCAAGGGGGCTCCGGCCAGCGTGGCGATCGTCGGCAGGAGATCGAGGCTGGAGAGCAATTCAGCGCTCACCCGCCCGGCCGGAATCTGCTCGGGCCAGCGCATGATGCAGGGCACGCGCACGCCGCCCTCGAAGCAGGTGAGCTTGCCGCCGCGCAGCGGACCGGCGCTGCCAGCGTGATCGCCGTAGGAGAGAAACGGGCCGTTGTCGCTCGTGAAGATGACCAGCGTTTTGCCGGTCAGACCATGCTTCTCCAGCGCCGCGAGGATTTCGCCCATCGACCAATCCAACTCGGCGATCACATCACCATAAAGGCCGCGCTGGCTTTTCCCGCTGAACTGCTCGGACGCCGCGATGGGGACGTGCGGCATGACGTGCGGGAGGTAGAGGAAAAAGGGCCGGTCTTTGTTTTGCTCGATGAATCGGAGCGAACGCTCGGTGAGCTGCCGCGTGAAGAGCCGCTGATCGGGGTCGAGCGCGACGACCTCGTCGCCGTCGTGGAGCGGGAGCGAAGGCAGTCCGGGGATGGTCGGATGTTTTGGCCCATTGTCATTCGAGTAAGGCAGGCCGAACCATTCATCGAAGCCGTTCCGCGTGGGGAAGAACTCGGGCAGCGTTCCAAGGTGCCATTTTCCAAAGCACGCGGTGGCGTAGCCGCGCGCCTGGCAAAGCTCCGGGAGCAGCGTTTCGTCCGGATGAATTCCGGTGCGGCTGGTGTGATTGAGCGCACCAGTCATGCCCACGCGATTGGCGTAGCTGCCGGTGAGCAGCGAGGCGCGGGAGGCGGTGCAGACGGGTTGCGAGACGAGGAAATTTGTAAAACGCGTGCCTTCACGCGCCAGCCGATCGAGTTGCGGCGTGGCCAGTCCCTGCGCTCCGTAGCAGCCCACATCGCCGTAGCCCTGATCGTCGGTGATGAAGACGATGACATTGGGCCGCGAACCGGCGGCGGTCTTGGTTTCGGCGGCGGGCGCGACCGTGCTGAACGACGCTGCGGCGCAGGCGAAGATGAGCACGAATTTTTTCACGGTCTGGCGGATCAAAGTTGCGTTGTCTTTACCGGCGGGCGAGTTCGGCGGCGAGTCGGATCGCGGCGATCGTGGAATCCGGCCGGGCGACGCCTTTCCCCGCGATGCCAAAAGCGGTGCCGTGATCCGGGCTGGTGCGCGGGAAAGGGAGGCCGAGCGTTACGTTCACGCCGGAGTCGAAGGCGTGGAGCTTTAGCGGGATGAGGCCCTGATCGTGATACATGCAGAGCACGCCATCGAACTCCCCGGCGACAGCGCGGTTGAAGATCGTGTCGGGCGAGAGCGGATCGCTGAAAGCGGCGAGGTCTCCGTGATCACCGCGCAGGACCTGCACGGCGGGTTGAATCAGTTCGATTTCCTCCCGACCGAGCGCGCCGTCTTCCCCGGCGTGTGGGTTCAGGCCAGCGACCGCGATGCGCGGCGGACGTCCGAGCCGACGAGAGAGAAACTCCACGAGCAGCCCGGCCACCCGCACGATCTCCGGCGCGCTGAGTAGCGCCGCCACCTCGCGCAACGGCACGTGCGCGGTGACCAGCGCGACGGTGAGCGCGCCACCCGTGAGACACATCGCAAAATTCCGCGTCCCCGTGCGCGCGGCGAAAAATTCCGTCTGCCCCGGAAACGCGAATCCTTCGCGCTGCACGAGCGCTTTGCTGATCGGCCCGGTCACCACCGCCGCGATCTCTCCCGTATTCCCCAGCCGCGCCGCCTCCTCCAGCGCCGCGATCGCCGCGCGCGCACTTGCCGGCGTCGGCACCCCGGCCCGCGTCTCACCGCGTTCGCCGATCACCCGATATTCGTAATCCGCATCCAGTTTCCCCGAGCCCAGCGCCGCCTCCACCACCTCCGGCCCGATGCCCGCCGCATCGCCGAGTGTGATCCCGATGACTCGCGAGCCCGCAGCCACTTAATACATCTTGATGAACGCCTTCTTGCGCAGCTTCAGCAGCCACTCCTGGCGAAGTTTTTGGCGATCTTGCTGAAGCAGCAGCTTCTCGATGTCGTCGCGCACTTCCTTGTAGGGCCGCACCGTTCCCCCCTTCTTCGCTTCCGCATTCAGCAGGTAATAAGTATCGCCGATATCCAGCACCCGGCTCACCTCGCCCGCCTTCAGCGAAAACGCCGCCTTCGTCAGCTCCGGGTTCAGCGTCTTCTTGTCGATCCAGCCCCAGTCCCCGTAGGCGTCCTGCGTGTTGTGATCCGAATACATGTGCGCCATCTCACCGAAATCCGCCCCATCCGTGATCTTCGCGCGAATCTCCTCCGTCAGCCGCCGCCGGCTCGCCGTCGACTCCGCCTTTTTGATCGCGATCATCCGCATCTTCATCGATTCCTCGGAGGAGAATTGCTCGACGTTCTTCTGGTAAAATTCCTGAATTTTCCCCTCCGGCACGATCGTGTTCGTCTTGATCGCCGAGCGCGTCATCTCCTGCACGACGATCTTGTCGCGCTCCAGCTCCTTAAAGCGATCCAGCGTGAAGCCCTGCGCCTCGATCGTCCGCACAAACGCCTGCCGATCCCCGCCGAACTCCTCGCGGACGATCGTCGCGATCCGGTCGTTGAGGAAGTAATCCGGGATCTGAAACTTCTGCTTCTTGAACTCCTGCAAAATGATCTGCCGATCGACGAGATCGTTGATCGCCTGGAGCCGCACCTCCTTGATTTTTTCCACCAGCTCCTCCCCCGTGAACTGCTGGCGAATCTGCTGCTCCTTCGCCCCGACCAACTCGCGCACCTGGGAGAAAGTGATCACCTCATCGTTCACCACCGCCGCAATGCCATTGAGCACATCCTGCGCAAGCGCCGGATGCACGGCAGCCGCGACGCCGAGCAGCGCGACGAGCAGACGCAGGAAAGAATATCGAAGCATGAAGGGAAACCGGCCGCACTGCGGCCGGGATGCGGAAATTAGATGGCGCAAATTGGGAGTCAAGGTGTGAAAGCCCCTGCTCCCGCGCCCGCCTTACACCACCGCCGCCCGCAGCACGGCGGCCGCGTCTTCGGGGCGGACGCTGTTAATGAAGATACCGCTGCCGAGCTCGAAGCCGGCCATCTGGTTCGTGCGCGGCACGATCGCGAGATACCAGTGGTAGGATTGGTTTTCGCCTTCGCTCACGGGGACGGAGCGGATGGTGAAATTGAAGTCCGGGTCGTCGAGCGAAGTCGAGAGACGGCGGAGCACGCGGCTGAGGACGGTGGCGAGTTCGGGGATCTCCGCGTCGCTGATCGTGTCGAAAGACGAGGCGTGCCGGCGCGGGAAAATCCAGATGTGAAATGGGGAAAGCGCCGCGTAGGGGACGAAGGCGACGAAGCCCGGCTCGACTTCGAGGAGGCGCTCGCGGGCTTCGAGTTCGTCGGCGAGGACGCGGCAAAACAGGCACTCGCCGCTTTCCTCATGGAAGCGGGTGGCCTCCTCCAGACGGGTGCGGACGGTGGAGGAGACGATCGGCGCGGCGACGATCTGCGAGTGCGGATGTTCGAGCGAAGTGCCGGCGCGTTCGCCGTGGTTTTTGAAGATGACGATGCTCTCGATGACCGGGTCGGCGCGGAGGGCGCGGTAACGCTCGCGGTAGAGCCACAGGATGCCGGCGAGGTGCGCGGGCTCCATGCCGGCGAGGGTAAGATCGTGGCGCGGATGCTCCACCACCACCTCGTGCATGCCGGCCGCGGCGATCGAGCGGAAGGTGCCGTGGGTGAAGCGGCAGAGATCTTCGGTGGGAGAAAGGGCGGGGAATTTATTCGGGAGTACACGGGTCAGCCACGAACCATCCGGCGCGCTCAGCCGCGCCACCTCCGGCTGCGGGCCTTCATTGCCGACGCAGAAAGGGCAATCGGGCCGCACCTGCGGGCGCGCGGCGCGCGGTTTCGTCGCGGCGCGGAAGTCGTTCGGCTTGTTCGAGCGGCCGGGAGCGAGGATGACCCAGTCGCGGGTGATGGGATTAAAACGCATTTCAGACATGGCAGTAGCGCGGGAACGTAGCTGAGCCCGCCCCGTCCCGTGAGCACAAACCAAGGCTGTGCTATACGTCGGGCATGCCCCCCCGATTCATCCTCGCGCTTGCCGCGCTGGCGGCCGCCGCATTTGCCGATCCTCCGGTGCCGCCCAGCCTGCTCGATCCACGCAACTCGGCCGAGGCGTGGAATGTGATCCGACTCGCGACCGCCAACGTGGACCGACTGATCGCGGAGCAGCGCCTCCGCGAGCTGCCGGTGCAGGTGTCCTATTGTAGCCCGGCGCTCCGCGCGCTGGGACGCGCGCCGGAACTCGCGGAAGCGAGCGAGGTGATCACGCGCACGCTGGGCTGGGGCGGAGCGCTGGCCGCGGCGAGCCTGGAAAACAACGCGCCGCGCGTGCTCACGATGCGGGAGCATTTCCGCACGCACCTCGCGGAACTCGCGGGAAAATTCGACCCCGCGACCCTCGGAGCGGAAATCTTTCTCTGCACGAAACATCCCGATTTCCTCTCGGCCGATCCCGCCACGCCGTGCCTGCGCTGCGGCGCGAAGCTCAGCCCGCGGCGGATTCCCTACAGCTTTCTCTACGTGAAGCCCGGCGAGCCCACGGTGCGGCTCACGGGCGCCGCCGCTGCGCCGCTCGCGGCAGGCCGCGTGGCGACGGTGAATTTCCAGCTCCGGCACCGGGACGGCTCGCCGATGAAAATCGCCGACCTGCTCGTGACCCACACCCAGCCGATCCACGTGCTCATTCAGGAGCCGGGCCTCGGCGACTTTCATCGCATCGCTCCGCAGCCGGCCAGCGCGCCCGGCGAATACACGTTCACTTTCACCCCGACGAAACCCGGCCCGCACCGGATGTGGGCCGACATCACCCCCGCGGAAACCGCCCTGCAAGAGCTGCCGCATCTCGATCTCGCTTCCGACGAACCCGCCGGAAAACTCACCGAGCGCACCGAGCAACTCACCGCCACCGCCACGCCCGCCGCGCGGGCCGGCACCTTCGGCGGCAGCGGAATTGCGCGCGAGCCGCTCCATTTCCAACTCGCGCTGAGCACGCCGCCGCTCCGCGCCAGGCAGCCGGGCGGGCTCCGGGTCACCGTCACGGATTCCGCCGGCCAACCGTTCACGCAGCTCGAGCCGCTGATGAACGCCTTCGCGCATCTCACCGGATTTTACGACGACTACGAAACAGTCGTGCATCTCCATCCCGGCACGGGCGAAATTTTCATGACCGAAGCCCGCGGCGGTCCCACGCTGCTCTTCACCTGCTACCCGCCGCGCGCTGGATTCCTGCGGCTCTACGGCCAGTTGCAGGTGGACGGCGCGCCGGTGGTCGTGGCGTTCGGGCTGAACGTCGAACCGTGAAACTCGCCCGGCTCAGAGCAGGCTGATCTGCCCCTGATCCTGCTCCGGTTCGGCGAAGGGAAGCACCGGAAGTTCGAGCAACGCCGAGAGCCGTTGCGCGGTTTTGGGTGCGAAGCCCTCGAAGTGATTTGCGGCCTGCACGAGCAGGCGCGAGGCGTCGGGCAGGCGCTGGCGCAGGCGGGTCGCCCAGTTTTCCAGCGAAGCATCCCGCGGCCACAGTAGCTCGCGGTAGGCGTGCAGCGGGCTTCCGTCGCCGCGGTACTTCCGAGCGACATCGCCGAGCAGGCGCAGGTAGATGAAATCGGCGGTGCGCGGGAGAAACTCGAACGCCCCCTCGGCCTGGTGATCGAGCGGCGTGACATCCGTCCAAACCCAGCAGACGCGGTGTTCTTCGAGCAGTTGCACGACCCGCGGCAGGTGCCACTCGTGGTCGCGGAATTCGATCGCGAACCGCACGTTGCCCGGCAGCCCGCGGACGAACGCGCGCAGCGCCTGCTCATCCTGCCGTGGCCGAAACGACGGCGGAAGCTGCACGAGCACACAGGCGAGCTTTTCACCCAGCGGCGCGAGCTGGCGGAGGAAAGCGTCCAGCCCTTCGCCCACCTCGCGCAACCGCCGGTCGTGCGTGATTTCGCGGGGCAGCTTGCAGCTAAAAACGAAATCCGGCGGCGTAACTTCGTACCAATGCAGCGCCGCCTTGATCGATGGCGGGGCGTAAAACGTCGAGTCCACTTCCACCGCACCGAAGTGCCGGGCATAAAACGGCAGCCACTCGCCGGACGCGAGATGCTCGGGATAGAAGCCGCCGCGCCAGTCGTCGAAGCTCCACGCGCAGGTGCCGATCTTGATTTTGGAGAGCGGGTCCAAAGTGCGCGCACGATACCGGCGGAGCCCTTCCGCGAAAGCGGAATCCTTCCTCCTGCGAAAGCGGAAAACGCCCGTGCGCGCCGCGGCACTGCGCCGCTTGACGCCCCTCCGGGTGTTCATTAGCGTGCGCGTCCTTATGTCCAAAACCGCACTGCTTCTCTCGCTCACGCTCGTGGCTGCCACAGCGTGGCCACAGACGGGCAGCGCGGCGGTGATCTATCGCTCCAACGAAGGCTGGAGCATCGAAGGCGAGGACACCGCCGTGGAAAGCAGCGCCATCGAGCAGATGAAAAAAGCCGAGGCCCTGGAAGCCGCCGGCAACGCGGGCGCCGCGCACAACGCCTACCGCGCGCTGGTGAAAAACTACGCCAGCTCCGCGCTCGCGCCCAAGGCCCAGCGCAAAGTGGCCATGCTCCTCGAAGCCAGCGGCCAGTACGACAAATCCTACGAGGCCTACTCCGTCTACCTCACGAAGTATCCGCGCGGCGAAGATTTCGACGGCGTGGTCGAGGCGCAGTTCAAGCTCGCGAAGCTCTTCCTCGAAGGCCAGAAGCGAAAGATTTTCGGCGTGCCGTTCGCCCCGTCGATGAGTCGCGCGCAGGAAATGTTCGAGGGGATTTTGAAACGCGCGCCGTTCAGCAAATTCGCGCCGCTCGCGCAGTTTAATCTCGGCCAGGCCCACGAAAAGCAGAGCAAGTATCCCGAGGCGATTCTCGCCTACCAGACCGTGGTGACGAAGTATCCGAACGACGCCGTCGCCGACGACGCCCAGTATCAGATCGGCTACGTGCTCCTGCGCGAGGCCAAGGAAGGTTCCTACGACGCCGCCTCGCATCAGAAAGCGCGCGAAGCATTCGAGGATTTCATCACCCGTTACCCCGAGAGCGAAAAAGTCGCCCAGGCCCGCGAGAACCTGAAATCGCTGGAAGGCGGTGCCACCAAGGGCGCGCTGGACATCGCCAAATTCTACGAGAAGACGAAGAAGTACAAGGCGGCGGTCATCTACTACAACGAGGTGGTGAAGAATCAGCCCGACTCGCCGGAAAGCGCGGTGGCCCAGGCGCGGATCGACTATCTCAAACAGCAATTCGGCGAGGACTCCCTGCGCGCCGGGCCGGAGAAAACCGAGACCGGCGCCCGCGCCAAGGAACGCCGCAAACTCCAGGCCCGCGTGGACACCGTTTCGCGGCCCGATTACGTCGGCCCGCCGGTCGTCGTGCCCGACAACGGTCCCGGCAAGAAACTTCGGACCAGCCCGGACGGCATCGGCCCCGTGCCGACGGTCGAACCGCCGCTGCCCGCCGGCAAAGAAAAGCTGCCCAGCCAGGACACCGGCCTGCCCGTCCCCCCGCAATGAGTTCCGCGATGAAACTTGCCTTCCTCCTTCCGCTCGTCGCCGTTTTCTTCGGCGGATGCGCCGGCTACCAGATCGGTCCGGTCAAGCCGAAGACCCTGCGCGACGTTTCGAAGATCGCCGTGCCGGCCTTCAAGAACGAGACGCTCGAACCGCGCGTGGAAGTGTTGCTCGCGAATTCCGTGATCAAGCAGATCCAGCAGGACGGCACCTACAAAGTGACCACCGAAGCCGAGGCCGACGCCGTGCTCGAAGGCACGCTGGATGAAATCGTCCGCCGGCCCGCGCGCTCCGTCCGCGGCAACGTGCTGCAATCGCGCGAATACACGCTCACCGTCCGCATTCGCTACCGCGTGCTCGATCGCAGCGGCCGCATGCTCGACCAGCGCACTGTCACCGGCATGACCAGCTTCTTCGTCACCGGCACCGACACCATCGCCGCCGACGTGAATCAAGACGAGCGGCAGGCGCTCCCGCTCGCCGCGGAAGACGCCGCGGTGCGCCTCGTCAGCCAGATCAGCGAAGGCTGGTAAACCCCGCCGCGCGCGCTGGCGCGGAAATTCTTCCGGCATGCTTTACCTCGTCGCCACGCCGATCGGGAATCTCGGCGACATCACGCTGCGCGCGCTGGAGGTGCTCAAGAGCGTGGACCTCATCGCCTGCGAAGACACGCGGCATTCCGGTCACCTGCTGCGGCATTTTGAAATCTCCAAGCCGCTCGTCAGCTACCACGAACACAACGAAGCGCGGCGCACCGCGGAATTGATCGAAGGCCTGGCCGCCGGAAAAAACGTCGCGGTGATTTCCGACGCCGGCCTGCCGGGCATCAGCGATCCCGGCCACCGGTTGCTCCGCGCGTGCATCGAGCGCGGGGTGCCCTACACGATCATCCCCGGCGCGAGTTCCGTGCTCACCGCGCTGATCGGCAGCGGCTTTCCTGCGGAGAAATTCTACTTCGGCGGTTTCCTGCCCGTGAAAAGCGGGGGCCGCGAGCGCGATCTGCTCGCCGCCGCCGCGCGCGACGAGACGAGCATCTTCCTCGAATCCCCTCACCGCCTGCTCAAGACGCTCACCGCCTGCGCCACTCATTTCCCCACCCGCGAACTCTGCGTCGCGCGCGAGTTGACCAAGCAATTCGAGGAATTCCGCCGCGGCCCCGCGCCCGAACTGCTCGCGCACTACAGCGCGAAAGCCGTGAAGGGCGAAATCGTCTTCCTCATCCACGGGGCGGAGGACTGATCTCCTCGCTCGGAGCCTCTGGCGAAAACGCGGCTCCGTTTGGTAGGGAAGCCGCGCCGCGGGTTCCCACGCGAGCCGCCGCGGGTTCCCTCCCCCAATTCGGACGGCAGCAGCATGCCGACGAGGCCCAAGGACATGACGCGGGGTTCAGGGGCCACCTCCCCGTTCGCCGCATTTTCCCGCTCCCGAGTTTCCGTCGCGAGGGGCTGGACGCTCGGCACCGTTTCCACTATTCGAGCCCGTTGAAATGGTGGCCTCCATCTCCCAGCAGAGGCCAAACGGAGCGGGCCCTATCCCACCGCGCGCGAGTCCAAGGCCCTCGCGTCCCAATCGGTCGCGCTCACCACCCCGGAAGACGACGAAATCACCGCGAACAATCGCCAGTATTTCGGCGAGCCCGTCTATGAATACACGCTGATTCAAGCCCAGGAGGATGGCTATCTCGCGGCCTGCGAAGTCATCAAGCGCAAGGCCACCATCGACGCCCGGGTTCTCACAAAGGCCGAGGTGCTGGCTGCCAGACCGACCAACATCAAGACCGGCAAACCCATCACGGGCGATCTCCGTGCAACTGCACGATCTCGCGTGCCTGCCGCACCGGCTCGTGGCCGCGTCGCTGGACGAATCGGCATGAATCGCGCTGCGCCCATGCCTGGCCCGTTACACGAAGTGAGGAGTTGGAACTGCTACCGCAAAACTCCGCGCCCAAGTCTTTGGTTAAACCGGTGTCCAGGTTGACGAATTGCCCCCGCCATCCCATGCTCATCCCATGAAATCTCATATCAGTGCTACGATCGAAGAATCCCTTTTGGAAGAAGCAGATCGGTTCGGACGGGCGGAGCGGCGGTCGAGAAGTCAGGTGCTCGAGATGGCTCTGGAAAAATTTCTCCGGGAAAAAGGGCCGACAGGCGACGAAATCGTGACTTCACCGGGGCGTTTCACCGGCAAGTTCAGCCGCGAAGAAACCTATGCGCGTTGAGGAATTGGCGGGCCGGGCACTGGTCGATACCAACGTCCTGATCTACGCGACGCTGGCCGCCGATCCGCGGCACGAGCGGGCGCGGTTGGTCCTCGCGCAGCGCCAGCGGCCGGAAGTCGAGCTGTTCGTTTCCGTGCAAAATCTCGCCGAGATGTATCCAAATCTGACCGGCCCGAAGAACCAGCCGCCGGACAGTCCGGAACTGGCCCGCGAAAAGATTCGATCCCTGGCCCGGCTGCGTGGTCTGACCGTCCTGCCGTTGACGTTGGAAACCACGCATCTGGCGCTGGATCTGTGCGTCAAGGGCGGTGTCACCCGGCAGGTTTATTTCGACCGTCAAATCGCCGCGCTGATGATCCGGGAAAAAATCCCGGTGATCGTCACCGAAAACATGGACGACTTTCGCGACATCCCCGGGATCACGCCCATCAATCCGTTTAAGTGAACCGGACCTTGCCGCCGATGCCCCGCGCCAGGAACCAACGGAAGGAAAAGAGTCCGAAGACGATTGCGGGAACGCGGTCGCTTTCCTCGTTCGTCAAATCCATCTGCGACATCATGCGGCGCTCGAACTGTGCGAGCGCGCTGCAATACGTGCCGGAGCTGACGTGGATTCTTTTCCTCCGCATCCTCGATGCGCAGGAGCGGCGCGACCGCGAGGCCGCCGAGGCGGTGGGCGGTTCCATCGCGCCCGCACTGGCCAGCCCGTTCCGCTGGCAGGATTGGGCCGCACCTTTTGCCGACGACCCCAGTCATCCGCAGACGGACGAGGGCAAGCCCTATGGCTGGAAGCGGCAGGAACTCTTCTCCAAGGGCGACGGCAAGCTCTTCGACTTCATCAACACCGAACTGCTGCCGCACCTGCACGCCCTGGAATTTGACCCACGGACCAAGCTGCCGAACCCCACGGCCACGCGGAAGCAGCGCGTGATCGGCCGCATCCACGGCGGAGCGTCCGCAGCCTCAGCGGGACTGCCCGGTCAGCGGCCCACCGCGCTGCGCGATGATGCCGCGGGCGATCGCTGCCGCGATGGCGTCCTGATGATCGGGACGGCGGCACCGGGCGCCTTCGCGCGGGTTGCTGAGGAATCCGCACTCCACCAGGACGGCAGGATACTGATTGAGGCGCAGCACGCGGAAGTTCGCGGTTTTGACGCCGCGCGAACTGTGTCCCGGCAGTGCCGCCACTTCGCGCTGGATTTTGGAAGCCAGCCCGATCGATGGCCGCGATTTGTAGAACGTCTCGGTGCCCTCGACGTGCCGCCGGGGCGCATGATTGAAATGGATGCTCACGAACACGGCGTTGTCCTGACGGTTGGAAATTCGCGCGCGCTGTTCGAGCGACACGTCCACGTCCCGCGTCCGCGTCACCACGGTCTTGAAGCCGGCGGCACGCAGCCTCGGCTCGAGCTTCCGCGCCACGTTGAGCGTGGCCGCCTTCTCCGTCCCGCCCCAGCGCGACGTGGCCCCCGGAGCCGAGCCGCCGTGGCCGGCGTCGATCACCACGGTGGTAAAGGTGCGGCTCGTATCCTTCACCCGCACCGTCCCGCTGGCGCACGCGCCGAGCAGCATCGCCAGCGCCACGAGGGCGAACCGCGAGAGGATGCGGGCTGACTTGCGTTCGGTCGGCGGGATGTGGATGTTCGGGGCGATGTCGTTCATGAGACTTTCAGGCACTGTGATGGCCGCCCTAGTCATCGGAGCGCCGTTTCTTTGTCAAGCCGCCGCACCCACCGTGACCACCAACGCTCTCGCCCGCGAGAAATCGCCCTACCTCCTCCAGCACCAGCACAACCCCGTGGAGTGGTATCCGTGGGGCGAAGAAGCCTTCGCCAAAGCGCGCCTCGAGAACAAGCCGATCTTCCTCTCCGTGGGCTACTCGACCTGTCACTGGTGCCACGTCATGGCGCACGAGAGCTTCGAGAATGCAGCGACGGCGAAGCTGATGAACGAGCACTTTGTAAATGTGAAGGTGGACCGCGAAGAGCGGCCCGACGTGGACCGCGTCTACATGACCTACGTGCAGGCCACGAGCGGCGGCGGCGGCTGGCCGATGAGCGTTTTCCTCACGCCGGAGCTGAAGCCATTTTTCGGAGGCACCTATTTTCCGCCGGAAGATAAGTACGGCCGCCCCGGTTTCCCCACCGTGCTGCTGCGGCTGGCGGATGCCTGGGAAAAGGATCGCGACAACGTGAGCGCGACGGCCACCAAAGCGATCGAAGCGCTGCGCGAATACACGGCGACCGGCAGCGGCGCCGGCGCGCTCCCCGGCAGCGAAGTGCTGGACGCGGCGTACAATCAATTCGCCCGCACGTTCGACGAAGAACTCGGCGGCTTCGGCAGCGCGCCGAAATTCCCGCGGCCGGTGGCGCTGAATTTTCTCTTCCGCTACCACGCGCGCCAACCGGCGGAGGCCAGGGATGGGAAAGTCGCCGCGTCCATGGCGCTGCTCACGCTGCGCAAGATGGCCGCGGGCGGGATGCACGATCATCTCGGCGGCGGCTTTCATCGCTACTCGGTGGACCGTTTCTGGCATGTGCCGCACTACGAAAAAATGCTCTACGATCAGGCGCAGCTCGCGGCGTCTTACCTGGAAGCGTTTCAGATCACGGGCGATGCGCAATACGCCACGACGGCTCGCGCTACGCTGGATTACGTGCGCCGTGATCTCACGGACCCGAGCGGCGGATTTCTCTCCGCCGAAGACGCCGACTCGCTCTTGGAACACGGCAAACCCGAGCACCGCGAAGGCGCGTTTTACACTTGGACGAAAGAAGAACTCGACCGGTTGCTCGGCGCGGAAACCGCCCCGCTTTTCCACCGCGTCTACGGCGTGGAAGCCCAAGGCAATTCGCCCGCCGGTAGCGATCCGCACGGCGAACTCGGGGGACAAAACACGCTCATCCGCCGGATGAGCGACGCCGAAGCCGCGAAGGCGGTGGACCGCCCCGAGGCCGAGGTCGCCGCGCAACTCGCCGCCGCGCGTGCGAAGCTCTTCGAGATCCGCGCCAAACGTCCGCACCCGCATCTCGACGACAAGATCATCACCGCGTGGAACGGCCTGATGATTTCCGCCTTCGCCCGCGCCGCGCAGGTGCTCGACGAACCCGCCTACCTGCAAGCCGCGCAGCGCTCGGCGCAGTTCCTAAAACGTGAACTCTGGAAAGGCGGCAACCTGATCCGCAGCTACCGCGAGGGCGCGAGCGCGGTGAAAGGCTTCTGCGACGACTACGCGTTCCTCATCGCGGGATTGCTCGATCTCTACGAAGCAGATTTCGACGTGGCGTGGCTGGCGTGGGCGCTCGAATTGCAGGCGCGCCAGGATGCGCTGTTCGGCGATCCGCAGGGCGGATACTTCAGCGTGGCCGAGGGCGACGCGTCCATCCTGCTACGGATGAAGGAGGATTACGACGGCGCCGAGCCTTCGCCCAACTCCATCGCCGCGCTCAATCTCCAGCGCCTCGCGCAGTTCACCGGCCGCGACGAGTTCCGCGACCGCGCGCTGAAGACGCTCGCGGTCTTCGCCGACCAGATGACGAAGTCGCCGACCGCCGTTCCGCAGTTTCTCGGCGCGCTCGACGCCTCGCTTTCCAAACCGCGGCAGATCGTCATCGCAGGCGCCGCGGCCGATCCGGCGACGCGCGCCCTGCTGCGCGAGGTGCAGGCTCATTTCATCCCGCACAAGCTACTGCTGCTCGCCGACGGCGCGGCCGGCCAGAAGTGGCTCGGCGAGCGCCTGGAGTTTCTGCGCACGGTGGCGCCGCTCGACGGCAAACCGGCGGCCTACGTGTGCGAAAATTTTGTCTGCCAGCTCCCGGTCACCGACCCCGCCGCACTGCGCGCGCTGCTCAAACGCTAACCCGCCTGCGCTTCGAGAAAGGCCAGCGCCTTGTCGAAACTGGCGCGCTCGAGATAGTGCGCGAGTTTCGGGTCGACCGGCGGCGGAAGCTGCTGCTGCAACGCAGCAATCTCGGCGGACACGGACTTGAGCCGCTCGAGATGACCAGCGGGATCGTGCTGGAAAAAATCACGGTCGCCGATGACGCCGAGGCGTTCGCGCAAGGCGGCGGCGAGCGACGCGTAGACTGGGGAGGCGATGGACATGGGGGGAGCTTAGCGCGGCTTGGCCTTGCTGGCTTTGGCCTTCTTCGCTTCGGCGGCCAGCTCGCGCTCGGCGGCGATCCAATCGCCAGCGGCGTCGCCCGAATGCCCGGTTTTTTGGCGCCGTTCGGCGATGAAGTAGGCGCGCAGGGCGATGTCGTCGTGGGTGTAGGCCGGCTTGGGTTTCGCAACTTTTGCGACCTTGGATTTCGCAGGTGCCGCCGCCTTTTTCGGCTGGGCCGCCGCGGGTTTTGCAACGGGCTTTTCGATGGGCTTGGCCGCGGGTGTCACCGGCTTTTTCGCCTTGGGCGCGACGGGAGCAGGCGGTTCGGGCAGAGAGATTTTCTCGGCGGCAGGCGGGCTTTTCGCCGCGCGCTTGGCGGGCGCAGCAAGTTTCTTTGGTTCGGTTTTTTTCCCCATAAATCTTGAGTGAAGATTGCAGTGCCCCGGGGGAAATCGGACGCCAAGGGCGGCCGATCGGATGACGGCGGGATGTAAGCGGAATCGGCGGAAGCTGAACAGTGGAATCTACGGCGAGGTCAGCGCAGCGCGCCGGCCTCATGGGCGAGTGCGGAAGCAACGGTCTCGAAAACCGGCTCCGACAGCTCTACACGCCGGAGCCCGGTCTCGCGCCGGAACCATGTCTCCTGGCGCTTCGCATACTGGCGGGTGCTCTCGGCGATGAGGCGCACGCATTCCGCGCGATTGATTTCGCCAGCGTCGAGGCGCTGCACTTCACGGAAGCCGATCGCGCTGGCGGCGGTTTCGCCCGCGTCGCCCGCGCGGCGCACTTCTGCTTCCACGCCAGCGTGAAACATTCGCTCGGTGCGCGCGGCAATGCGGGTGTGGAGTTCGGCGCGGTCGCGGTGGAGGAAGACTCCGCGGGCGCGCGGCGGCACCGCCCACTGCTCGCGGAAGCTGGAAAACGGCCGCCCCGTGAGCAGGCAGACTTCGAGCGCCCGGATGACGCGGCGGGGATTTTGTCGATCGACTGCGACCGCGCCGGCGGGATCGAGATCACGCAATCGCCGCACGAGTTCCTCGGCAGGCTGTTGTTCCAGTTCGGCGCGCAGTTTCTCATCGGCCGCTGGCAACTCCGCGAGTCCACGCAGCAGCGCGCGGAGGTAGAGTCCGGTGCCGCCGCAGACGATCGGCACGCGCCCGCGCGCGTGGATCTCCGCGATGCGAACGCGCGCGAGTTCCGCGTACTGCGCCACGTCGAAACGCCGATGCAACGAAACCTCGCCGATCAAATGATGCGGCACCCGAGCCCGCAGCGCGGGCTCCGGCTGCGCGGTGAGAATCTCCAGCCCCGCGTAAACCTGAAACGCATCGCCGCCGACGATCTCGCCACCACATTGTTCGGCGGCCCGCACGGCGAGCGCGGATTTGCCACACGCCGTGGCACCGGCGATGACGAAAAAGGGCGTGGTGACTGGAGGTGGCATGGCAAAAAAAGAATGGCTCACGGTAGGGAAGCCGCGCCGCGGGTTCCCAAAAAATCGGCCCGCCCGTCGGAGTGGGAACCCGCGGCGCGGCTTCCCTACCAACTTGGGAACCTGCGGCGCGGCTTCCCTACCAACTTGGGAACCCGCGGCGCGGCTTCCCTACCAACTTGGGAACCTGCGGCGCGGCTTTCCCGCCAACTTGGGAACCCGCGGCGCGGCTTCCCTACCGACTTGGGAACCCGCGGCGCGGCTTCCCTACCGACTTGGGAACCCGCGGCGCGGCTTTCCCTACCAACTTGGGAACCCGCGGCGCGGCTTTCCCGCCAACTTGGGAACCTGCGGCGCGGCTTCCCTACCGACTTGGGAACCCGCGGCGCGGCTTCCCTACCGACTTGGGAACCCGCGGCGCGGCTTCCCTACCAACTTGGGAACCTGCGGCGCGGCTTCCCTACCGGACGGAGAGGCTGTTCAAAAAAGAAGCCCCATCTCGCGATGGGGCTCCCTGGTTTTGGTCGTGAACCGGTTCAGTCGCGGTAGTTCGGCTCGCGGTCGGAGCTTTTCGCTCCGCTGACGACGAGCTTGCGGCCCATGAAGTCCTTGTCGTGGAGTTCGATGACGGCGCGGCGAGCTTCATCCACGGTGGCCATGGTGACGAAGCCGAAGCCTTTCGATTTGTCGTTGTGTTTGTGCGTCACGATCTCGGCATTGCGCACGGCTCCGACTCCCTTAAAGAGGTCGAAGAGATCGCTCTCGCCGGCGTCGTAACTGAGGTTGCCGATGTAGAGCTTTTCCGAGGTGACTTCGACGGACTCTGGCGTGCGCGACGGCTGCGACGGGCGCGGGTCGGTCTTTGGGTAGCTGCTGGTGGTGCGCGCCTTGGGCGCGCCATTGGTTTTCGAGGCTGGCTTGAAGAACGCGATGATCTTCTGCCAGAGCGACTTGTTGGCGGGGGCTTGGGGGGCGCGGGCTTCGCTGCGGGAGCGGTCCGAGCGCCGCGGTCCGCGGCCTCGGCGACTGCCTCCGCCGCGGTTGTCCTTTGGTCTCATGATGGTATTCGAGTGACTGGGCGTTGAGATGCCCGGGAAGCGCACAGGGGGTGCACAGACCAGCCGCCGCGGTGCTTTCCTTTTCACAGGAGAGCTGGAGAAACGGACAGACTGGAAACTTCGCCGGAGGTTAATGAGGTTTAGGGAAGCCACGTGGGGAGGTAGCGTCCATCCGAGCCGCCCGCACAGTGACGAAAAGAGCCGTCGCCATGCAGGAACGAGGTGACCGACGAAGACAAGGGGGACGAGATGGAATCTGCTCATCGTGCGGAACACTGGCTGAGGGAAAACAAGCGCTAACGAGCCCTTGGCTCACCCAAAACCCGCGCTTTAAGTAAGCGTGGAGCGGAGGCTCGGCAAGGTGAAAGGTCCACCGAAATGAAACCTCCGACGCGCAGCGGACACACGATCGCCACGAGCCGCGGCGCGCCTGGAGCTTCTGGCCAAAGCACGGGTCGCAATCGGTACTGACGTCGCCAAGCTGCGGGCGATCGAGTTCGACGCCAAGCTGGCCAGCGCCCTCAAGGGCAACACGGTGCCGGCCAGCGTGACGGTGAACGCTCCGGGGAATAGTTCCGTTCTGATTCCCATCGCCGAGCCGAACTGATCGCGAAGCACCAGGCCGCGGTTCGTGTGTTACCGCCCTTGTCCTACCGGCTTAAACCGCCTCCACATACAGGGTTTAGGCCACGGGCGGGAACCAGACGTAGAGCATCAGATAAACCAGCACACCGGTGATGGAGACGTAGAGCCAAACGGGGGCGGCCCATTTCGCCCAGCGGCGGTGCTCTTCGTAGCGGGCCTGGAGGGCGCGGGTGACGGCCACGATGATGAGGGGCAGGACGGCGACGGCGAGCGGGGTGTGGGTGCCAAGAATGATGAAGTAGAGAGTCTTCGGCCAGCCCTCGGTGGTGAAGCGGGTGACGCCGCCTTCCTTGAGATAGTGATAGGTGAGGTAACTGGCGAGAAAGGCGGTGGAGGCGATGAGCGCCGCGGTCATGCACGCGATGTGCGCGGTTTTGCGCTCGCTCTTGATGAAGGCAAGCCCGGCGCAGATGAAGACGAAAGCGAGGCTGTTGAGGCTGGCGTTGAGCAGGGGGAGATCCTGGACGGTCATAGGAAGTTCATGGCCGGGAGAGCAGGGTGCGGACGTCGCGGGCGAGCTGGTCGGCGTCGCCTTTGCCGATGCCGTCGTAAAGGCCGCGGATGGTGCCGGTCTGATCGATGAGGATGAGCCGGGTGCTGTGGATGATGGGTTCGACGGCGCCGGGTTGCTCGGAAAAGGGGAGCTTGAAATTGTCGAAGGCGAGCGAGCGGATGGATTCCTTGGTGCCGGTGAGGAAGAGCCAGCGGTCGGTGGCGTGGAACTTCGCGGCGTACTGGCGGAGGACTTCGGGGGTGTCGCGTTCCGGATCGGTGGAGATGGAGACGAGGCGGATGCGATCGTCGGGACCGATGGTGCGTTGCATGGCACTCAGGCGGCTGCTGAGCATGGGGCACGGGCCGGGGCAGGTGCTGTAAAAGAAGTCGGCGATCCAGACTTTGCCTTTGAAGTCGGCGAGCGTGACGGTCTGGCCGCTGCGTTCGGTGAGGGAGAAATCGGCGAGCGGCCAGTAGGTGCGCTCGAGTTGGCCGACGGGCGGCAGTTCATGCGGGATCGCGACGACTGGTGGGCGATCGCAGGCGGCGAACGCGAGGCCAACGGCGATCAGCACGGAGAGTCGGCGCGGCATCACAGCTTGGTGAAAACCATCAGCCCGAGGAGCACGGGCAGGTAGAAGATGGAGGCGAAGAAAAGCCCGCGCGCGCTAGGTTGGGTGCGCTCGAGGAGAAAGCGGACGGCGAACCAAAGCATCGCGCCATCGAGCACCACGGCGCCCGCGAGGTAGAGGCCATGATTCATCCCGGCAAAATACGGCACGAGGGTGATGGCGGTAAGGGCGAGGGTGTAGACGAGGCTTTCCATCGCGGTGGCGCAGCCGCTCACGTCGTCGCGGCGGAGCATGACGAAGCCGGCCTGGGCGTATTCGTCGCGGAGGCGCCAGGCAATGGCGAGGAAATGCGGCATCTGCCAGGTGAACAGGATGCCGAAGAGGATCCACGCGCCGAGGTCGAAGGACGGGCGCACGGCGGTCCAGCCGATGACGGGCGGGATGGCGCCGGAAACTGCGCCGACGATGGTGCAGAGGGAAGTGCGGCGCTTCAGCGGGGTGTAGAGCGCGATGTAGATGACGATAGTCGCGAAGGCCAGCGCGGCGCAGAGCGGATTGGTGGTGAACCAGAGCCAGCCGATGCCGAGGACGCCCATGCCGATGCCGAGGACGAGGGCGGTCTGCGGCTTCATCCGGCCGGAGGGCAGCGGGCGGTGCCGGGTGCGGTCCATGAGGCGGTCGACGCTGGCTTCGAGGTATTGATTGAGGACGGCGGCGGACGCGGCGGCGAGCGTGGTGCCGAGCACGGCGTGGCAGAGCAGCAGCCAGTCGAGCCGCGCGCCGGAGGCGGTGCAGAAGCCGACGAAGGTGGTGATGATGACGAGCAGGCTGAGGCGCGCCTTGGTCAGGATCATCAGGTCGCCGAAGATCCCCTGCTCGGCGATTTCCTGCGTTTCGAGTCCGAGCGGGCCGGTGACGGGCTGGCTGGCGCGGTTCAAGCGGGCACCTCCTCGGTCGGCGCAAGATCGAGGGCCGAGTCGGTCCCTGCGGTGAGCAGCCGGGCGCTCCGTCCGGCGCGGACGGCGAGCAAAATGGTAGTGGCCAGGAGCGCCGCGCCATTGACCACATGCAGGGTGGTAATGAGCGGCGGGCGCAACTTCCAGATCACCAGGAGCCCGAGAGTAAACTGCGCGGCGACGAGCGCGATGAGCAGGGCCGCCGGACGGATGAGGCGGACTTCGCCGGTGGCATGGCCGATGGCGCGCAGGGCGAGGAAAACGACGAGCACGGTGACGATGACGGCACCGATGCGGGTGTGGGTGAAGTTGAGATCGACGAAGATGTTGTGGACTTCGGGGATCCAGCGGCCTTCCGGCGTGGCTGCGGGCCAACTCGGAATGGCGAGGCCCGCGCCGAGGTGGCGCATCGTCGCGCCGACGCCGAGTTGCAAAAAGAGGAAGCCCGCGGTGATCCAGGCGAGAATGGCGACGCTGCGGCTACCGGCCACCGCGCGAAGCTGCGGCCAGACGGGCGAGAGCAACGCGGCGAGCGCGACGACGAGGCAAAGTTCGAACTGCGCAAAGCAACCGTGCGCGACGCGGAAGGCGGTGGCGACCGCGGGATTGCCGCCAGATTCGATGGTGACTCGCAGCCCGCCCATGACGGCCTGCGCAAGCACGCCGAGGAAGGCGGCGAAAGCGATCCAGCGAACAGCGAAGGAATGAACGAGGTCGCTGCGATTGGCTTTGGAGAGAATGATCAGGGCAAAGGTGATCGCGGCGCTCCACAAGCCGGCGTGAGCGATCATGGCGCGATCGGCGCCGCTGAACTTCGCGCCAAAAGCAGCCGCGGCGGAGACGGCGAACGCAATCGGGATGCTCCACTTGCTCTGCCAGACCCAGGCGCAGAGGATGCCGATGAGGAGCGCAACGGCCTGCGCGGTGAGCCGGTGCCCGTGTTCGAGGCGTTGCATGAAATCCTCCCACCAGCCGTCGGGGTTCAGCGAATTACTGCTCAAAGGCCAATCCGGAAAGGCCATGCCGGCGCCGGTGGTGGTGGTATGGCCGCCGATCATGATCAGCACAAAGAGCATGAAGACCACGAACTTGGCGTAGCGGGCGAGCCAGAGGGCGGGCGGGGCGGAAGGAGTGGAGCCTGAAGGATTCACGAGCGAGTCACTGGCGCGATGCGGGACGAAACATTCGCCTCGCGCCGCACGGCAGCGGTCTTACTGCGCGGCAGGGACGGTGGGAGCGGCGACCGCAGGAGCGACCGCCGCGGCCGCAGCGGCCGCGGCGAGTTCGGGATGTTGGAATTTCAGCATGTCCTTTTCCCACTCGTCATAGGCGGCCTGTTCGACGACGTGCAGAATGGAGCGCATGCCGAAGTGGCCGCCGCCACAGAGCTGGCCGCAGACGATGTCGTAGTCCCCCGCTTTCACTGGCCGGAACCAGATCGGCACGCGGGAGCCGGGGATGGCGTCCTGGGCGACGCGCATGCTCTTGATCGCGAGATTGTGGATCACGTCCTTGGAGGTGATCTCGATCACGGTCGGGCGGTGATTCACGATGTAGAGGTCGTTCTTGGAAACGAGGTCGTCCTTGCCGGCGGCGTCGTTCGGGTCGAGGCCGAGCGGGTTGCTGGCGCTGACGAAGGAAGATTTCGCGCTGCCGAAAACGCCGTCCGGGCCGGGATAGTGGTAGTTCCAGGCGAACTGTTCGGCGACGGCGCGGACACGGATGGCGTTTGGGTTATCGAGGAAGCCGGTGGCGTTGGTGCGTTTGCCCCAGAGCGGGAGGGCAAAGCCGAGAAGCAGCGCGGCTTCGATGAGAATGACGCTGAACTCGAGGTGCGTGGAGGCGTGGCTCCTCACGCCATGATAGATGGCTTTGGGATTCCGCGATTTGTGGAAACGGAAGAGCGTGTAGAAAAAGAAGATCGACCAGCCGACGAAAAGCGCGGCCATGAACCAGTGGCAAAATTCCAGCAGGTGATCGACGGAGTAGCCGGATTCCGAAGCGTTCGGAACGATCCCGAGGGCTTTATTGATACTGAACATTTAGGCGGTTGATGATTCCTGATTAAGCGACTGGGCGAGTTCCTGGTGCGGGGGCATGGGCGCTTTCGAGCGCTGGACCAGAGTGAAAATGAAAGCGCCGACTCCGGTGAGCATCAGGCCGATGCAGCCGAGCATGAGGAAGATCGCGTTGTTCAGAGCGCCGGCAGTTTTGGAAGCGGGGTCGCCCATGCAGACGGTGCAAGCCTGCGCCGCCGTGGGCAGGGCCGCGAGGATGAAGGCGAAGAGCGGAGTGAAGTGCAGTTTCTTCATACAATGATGCGCCGTGACTTGCGGATGAAGGCGATGCCGTAGACGACCAGCGCGATCCCCACAAAGACGGCGGCGCCGCCGAAGGCCTGCACTTCATTGGCGAAGCCCCACCAGGCGCAACCGAACGACAGCAAGATCGCGAGAAAGATAAAGAGAATGTGGAAGGCCTTGAGAGACATCTTAGTAGTGGATGACGCTGCCTGCGATCGGATCGCCGTGATGAAGCAGCGTGAGGAAAAAGAGGAAGAAGAAGAAGATGGCGGTGAAGTAGAGGAAACGCCAGATGAAGGGCTTCTCCCCTTTGAGGTGCATCTGGATGAAGGCGACGATCGCGGCATTGATGGATGCGGCGAGGAGCACGGCGCTCATCTTCGTGGCGGTCTCGGTGAAGACGAACGAAAAGATGACGGCGACGAAGGTGAAAAGCACCTGCAGGCCGCCGATGAAGACGTAACCTTTGAGGTGGCGGTTGAAGGCCTCGACGTTTTCGGCGCTCGGCGTTTCGTTCGCGGGTGCAGTGATGTCGCTCATGAGGAGTTAGAGGAGGTAAAACACCGGGAACACAAAGACCCAGACGAGGTCGACGAAGTGCCAGTAAAGACCGGCGACTTCGATGCGGTTGGCCATCTGCTCGGGATTCTTGCGGTAGAGGGTGTGGCCGAAGAAAAAGAAGTAACCGAAGACGAGCAAGCCACCGACGATGTGCAGACCGTGCAAACCGGTAATGGCGAAGTAGATCGCGAAGAACTGGCTGTGCTTCGGCACGAAGGCACTCGCGCGTTCAACGTCCTTGGCGTGGATGGTGACGATTTTTTCCGTGGAGCCGTGATAGATGAAGCTCGGGCGATCGTTCGCCGGGTTGGTGGGCTCGGCGTTGCGGCGATCCACGGCGACTTTGTAGGCTTCGATCTGCACGCCTTGCGCGCGGAGGCGATCAATGTCCGAGGGCGAATGCGCGAGAATTTCTTCGCGCTTGCCGTCGCGGATGACTTCGATTTCGTGGAGGTGGCCGGTGATCTCGTAACGCGGGACGAGGCCCTTGTCCTTGGCGTATTGGTTGCCAAGGTAGGCTTCGTATTCGGCGAGCGACTCCTTCTTAATGAACGCACCGAAGTGGGAGAACTTGGCGGGGTATTCGTAGCCGAGCTTGATGACCAGAAAGAGCAGGCCGAGCAAGATCGTGGAGAGCAGGAAGAGCTTGTACTTCGCGTATTGCCGCATCTTCAATGAAGCCCAACCAAGCACGATGGTGATCGAGGAGGCGATGAGGATGATTGTGTTGAGCGTGCCGACGGGAACGTCGAGCAGACCTTGCGGCCAGTAGCCGTCTTCAGCGCCGAGGCGCAGGAAGACGTAGGCCGAGAAGAGGCCGCCAAAGAGCATGACTTCCGAGGCAAGGAAGAGCCAGACGCCGAGCTTGGCGTTATAGAGCCCGGTGTCGGGGCGGGATGAAACCGTGTATGGGATTTCCATCTGTAAATCGAAGGTGGCTAGTGCTTGGCAGGTGCGGCGGCGGGCTCGTTTTCGGGTGGCTCGCTCTGCGGGCTAAAGTCCTTGCTCGCGCCCGGCACGCTGTATTCGTAGGGGCCGCGGTAGACGGTGATTTCCTTGTCGAAATTGCCATGCGGGGGCGGCGTGGGCGTGTCCCACTCGAGCGTGGTGGAGTCCCATGGATTGCGGCCGGCCTTTTTGCCCGTGAAGAGGCTGCCGAAGAAGTTGTAGATGAAGATGAGCTGGGCGGCACCGAGGAGGAAGGCGCTGGTGGCCATGAAGCTGTTCCATTCCAGACCGGTCTTGCCCAACGAATAGGCGTGGCTGAGGCCTTCGTAAGTCGCGCCGCCGTCATACCAGCGGCGGTGCATGCCGAGCATCCCTTGCAGGAACATCGGAAAGAAGATGCCGTTGATGAAGACCAGCGAGAGCCAGAAGTGTAGCTTGCCGAGGAACTCGCTCATCATTCGCCCGGTGGCCTTAGGATACCAGTAGTAGATGCCCGCAAAGATGGCGAAAATGGTGCCCGGAGCGACGACGTAGTGGAAATGGCCGATGACGTAATACGTGTCGTGCAGGTAAAGGTCGGTGGCGTTGAAGGCGAGCGGGATGCCGGTGAGACCGCCGATGCCGAACATCGGAAGAAAGGTCGTGGCGAAGAGCATCGGCACCGTGAACCGGATCGAGCCGCCCCAAAGCGAGAGGAGCAACGCGGTAATCAGAATCACGGATGGGATGGAGATCATGACCGTGGTCGTCTGGAAAAAAGCAGCGACCCGGGCACCCATGCCCGTCATATACATATGATGAGCCCAGACGACGAAGGAGAGGAAGCCGAGCACGAAGATCGCGCCGACCATCGCCTTGTAACCGTAGAGCGGCTTGCGGGTGTTATTGGCAATGATCTCGCCCACCATGCCAAGCGCGGGAAGGATGAGGACGTAAACCTCGGGATGCGCGAGAAACCAGAATAAATGCTGCCATAGCACTGGGCTGCCACCACCGGCCCATTGCGTGGCAGCACCACCGACGATCAGGCCGCTGGGCATAAAGAAACTGGTGCCGAACGCGCGATCGAAGAGCTGCATGAAGCCGGCGGCTTCGAGCGGCGGGAAGGCGAGCAGGAGGAGGAAGGCGGTGACGAGCTGCGTCCAGCAGAAGAAAGGCATCCGCATCCAGGTCATTCCGGGCGCCCGAAGCTGGACGATGGTGACGATGGTATTCACCGAGCCGAGCAGCGAGGCGGTGATATTGAAGACCATGCCGAGCAACCAGAGGGTCTGGCCGTTGAAGAACGCATGATGTCCGCTGTCGGCGAGGACCGAAAGCGGCGGGTAGGAAGTCCAGCCAGACTTCGCCGCACTGCCGGCGACAAAGAAGCTGCTCAGCATGATGACGCAGCTCACAAAGAAGCACCAGTAGCTCGCCATGTTGAGCTTCGGAAAAGCCATGTCTGGCGCACCGACCTGGAGCGGCATCGCATAGTTGCCGAATGCCGCAACCGCGACGGGCACGATGCCGAAAAACACCATGATGGTGCCGTGCATCGCTCCGAAGGTGTTGTAACCGTCCGCCGTGAGCATGCCGATGGCACCCTTGCCATCCGTGCCGAAAACCGTCTCGCCGAAGATGGCACGCAGCATTCCGCCAATGACCGGCACCGCTTCGCCTGGATGCGCCAACTGCCAGCGCATCACCATCATCAGGCCGAAACCGAAGAAGAGGAACGCGAGGCCGGTGATGCCATACTGGATGCCGATGACCTTGTGGTCCTGGGAAAAGACGTACTTTTGCCAGAAACCGAGTTCGTGGTGATCGTCGTGGCTGTGCTCGTGGGGGTCGCCTTGAGCGTGCGAAGTGATAGGTGCTGCCATACGGAGAGTGAGTAGAGACTAGCGGGCGCGCCCGGTTCCGCAACGGACGCCTCGGGCGGCAAAGTCCGGGTTAAAAGCTGCTGAGCGGCAAGAGTCGGGTTTCATGCAAGTTACTTGGCCGGTTCGGGGAACTTAAGCAGTTCGGCTTCCGTCCAAGGCGTGGCGCGGGCGGCAAATTCGTCGCGCACTTTCTTCACAAACTCCGGCGACACGCCCTTCTCGTCTTTATTCCCGAAGCTGTTGCGGACGTAGTTGACAACGTCGGCGACGTTTTTGTCGTCATTCAAAATCGGGTAAACGATCGGCAACGGAGGCATCGGCGCGACGTAGACGATCCCATTGACCTTGAGCGGCGGATTCACGCCCTTGAGGATCATGGAGATCATGCGGCGCACATCGCCGGAAACATAATCGGTGCCCGCGAGCGGAGGAAAAGCACCCGGCAGTCCCATGCCCGTGATCTGGTGGCAGGTGAAGCAAGTCTGCATATAGACCGACTTCCCGCGTTCGATGGAGGCGGGAAGATCGGTCGCGCTGTCCTGGGCGCACCCAAGCGTCACGGTGGCAAGGAAAGCCGAGGCGGCGAGGACGAGAGATTTTTTCGACATAGCGAAAGTTGAGATAACCAATGTTACAACGCCTGTCATGCCGGCGGCGGATTCGCGAGAGGCGCGGGAACCGCTCCACCTGGGGCGGGCGCGGGCGCGGCAGGGGCCGGAGCGGGCGCTGGCGCTGGTGGAGTCGCCGGGGCTGGGACTGGGGCTGGCGCGGCGGTGGGCGGAGTTGCGGGCGGAGATCCTGCCGGGCTGGGAGCCGCCGGAGCCGCGGAAGCCGCAGGGGCGGCGCCGCCGAAGTTCTTCAACTCGGCTTCGGTCCACGGCGTCTTGCGATCGGCAAATTCCTTGCGCGCCGTGGCAACGACCTCCGGCGCAACCGGCGGGCTGTTGTTGCCGAAACTTGCGCGAACGTAGGTCAAAATCGCGGCGATTTTTTTGTCCTGCAGGACGGCTTCCTGACCGGGCATCACGCTATTGTATAGTTTGCCGTCCACGGTGATGGGGCCAATGACGCCCTTCAGGATCATCGCGGCAAAACGTTTGGGATCACCGATGACATACTCCGTTTTGATCAGCGGCGGGAAAACCGGGGGCAGCCCAGCACCCGTGGGCTGATGGCAGGCGACGCAGATCGACATGTAGCCAGCTTTCCCTTCGGCCATCTGATCCCCGACGGGTGCCGCGGCCTGTGCCGGAGCTACACCAGCGACGAGAGTGGCGGGTCCTCCGGCCGCGTCGGGCAGCGTGGCGTCGGCGGGAATGGCGGTTAGTTCGGCCTCGGTCCAGGCTGCCGTGCGGTCGGTGAATTCTTTCCGAGCCGCAGCGACTTTGGCTTCGCTGATCTCGGGCGCTTGATTGCCAAAAGAAGCGCGAATATAGGTGACGACGGCGGCGATTTTTTTGTCGTTCAGCGTTTTCTCCCACGGCGGCATCACGCCGTTGTAGGTCTTGCCTTCGACTACGAACGGCCCTTGCACCCCCTTGAGCATGATCGCGACGAGGCGCTTTTCGGAGCCGGTAACCCACTCGGATTTTGCGAGCGGCGGGAACTGCCCCGAAATGCCGTTGCCGCCTGGCTGATGGCAGGGAACGCAGTTGGAATAAACGCTTTTCCCCAACTCCGCCAAAGTCTGCGGGGCGGCGGCGGCACCGGCGACGCCTTTGGCGGAGGCCGGCATTGGGAAGAGGGCGACCGGGGAACTCTCGTATTCGTTAAACACGCTGCCGCTCAGGCCGCCGTGGAAGACGCCGAAATAGGTGCCAGCCCAGACGAGCGCACCCGCGGAGAGCACGCTCAGCCAGATTGGAATCGGCGTGACGCGGGCGGATGGTTCGGAATGTTCGCGCTGAATCGACGCGTGGACTTCCGTGACGTCAGAAGTCTCCTGGTAGTCGATGCGATCGGGCGATTCGGGCATGGATGGACGATCGTTGGGCGAACTCACTTCTTCGCCTCCGGGGCGGGCGATTTCACTTCGTTCACGGGATGGCTGCGGTCGAGCGAGAGGAGATAACCGACCAGCGCGACGGCGGCGGGTTTGGGCACCACTTCGTAACCGGGCGCCGGGGCGAGGTCGCCGGTCAGATCAAGGGCGTCGACGGACTTCTGGCCGGTGATCTTCTTCGTCTCGAAGAGATACCGGTAGGGCGGCATGTTCGATTCGGAGATAATTGTCTGCGGCGCGTAAAGGTGGAGCAGGTGCCACTTCGCGTCGCGTTTCACCGGGCGGCGGGGATCGTTCTCCGCTTCGTTGCGCCACTTGGCGGAACCCACGTTCGCGAGGTCGGGGCCGAGCCGGTTGCTGCCGAGGAAGGGCGGGCGCTCGAAGATATAGTCACGCGCGACGGTGCGGCGTTCGCCCCAGCCGCGGACGATGTCGGTGCCATTTTGCAAATCGCGGACCTGCTGGGAGTGGCAGTAGATGCAGCCTTCCGCCTGGTAGACCTCGCGGCCTTTTTCGACGATGCCCTGATTTTGAATCGGGTAAATGTCCGTGATCTTGCCCTCTTCCTCCACGAACTGCGGTTGGAGCCCGCCGATCTGTTGCTGCGGCACGATGACCAGCGCGTACACGGAGAGCGCGAAGGATCCGACGATCCAAGCGATGAGCGTAAGGGAGCGGTTCATTTAGTGAGACACCTCGTCGTGCGTGCCAAAGAGCGTGGGTTGGCCGCCGGGTTGGCCGATCCGGAGCAACATGAGCCCAAAGTGCAGGGCGAAGATGAGATGGCCGATGCCAACGAGCACCCAGGCAAGGGCGCGCCCGGCGACGTAAAAGTAAGCGCTGTCGATGATTTGCGCGAAGGTCGTATCCGGGCTGGCGAGCGCGGCGCCGGTGGCAATGCCGCCGAGCAGCAAAAGCGCGGTGACGAGCGATCCACCGTAGGCTGCGCCGTAAAAGTGGAAGGTGATCAGCGAGGACGAGAGCCACTCACAACCGACCAAGCGCGGCAGGATGTAGTAGATCGCGCCGAAGATCACCATGCTGAAGAAGCCATAGATGATGAGCATCTGAAGCCCAGTGGCGAACGGCGTGAAGTGCAGCACGGCGTCGACCGAACGCAGCGAGGAAAACAAACCGAGCACGCTAGCGATCAGAAAGGCGATGATGCCGAAATAAGTGAAGCGAACTGTGGGCGAATGATAGATGTAACGCTCTTCCCCTTTGATCGTGCTGACGAGGTTCACCGCGACGGTGACGATCTGGACGATGAGCAGGATATTCGCGGCGACGCTCAAGCTGACGAGCCAGGCGGGAATCGGGCCGCCACTCAGGCGAGTCGCGCCAGTGAGGCCGGCGAAGATGATGAAGGACCAAAAACCGGCGGCGGCGACGTTATAACTATAAACCGGGCGGTTGATGACCTTCGGGATCAGGTAATAGGCGGTGGCGAGGCCGACGGCGGTCAGCCACACACTAAAGAAGCTCTGGCCGGCCCAGGCACCGATGATATTTTGCACCACGCCCCCGAGCTGCGGGAATGACTTGGTGAGATGCGCTGTGGCGAAGACCCACGGGAACCAGAGGAACGCCGCGAGCAGATACCAGACGGAAATGTAAGCCGCGCTTTCCTTGCGCAGACCGTAGAGTAACACGCCCCACAGACCGACGAACGCGTAACCGACGAGCATCAGCACGGCGGACGTGGTCGGAATTTCCAGCCATTCCACGCCGCTCGACTTGCCGGCAAGGATGGAGCCGATGCCAAAGGTCAAACCGATCTGCCAAAGCAGTGCGCCAGCGATCAGCACGCTGCCGTAACGAATCGGAACGCGGGTCAGGCGCGCCATTAACCAAATCGCCACGCCCATGCCTGCAAGGCTAGCCCAGCCGTAGGTGATGATATTCTGATACGCGGGCCAGAGGCGGCCGTAGGTCAGGAACGGAACATCGGCGAGGAAGGTGGGGCTGTAGAGCTGGATCGACGTGATGAAGCCGAGCAGCGTGGCGGCGAGGAGCCAGAGAATGGCGTTGCCGAAAAAAAAGAGGACCGGGCCGCGGGTCGAGGCGTCGATCGCGGCACGCTCGGTCGGCGCCATGGGCGAGGCCGGGGAAACCGTCGCGGTGGAAACAGGGGCGGGGGCTGGTTCGGCAGCAGCGATCATTTCGATTCGGTCCAGTTGATGAGCGGCGGGCGGGTGGGTGCGGACGAGGCGATCGGCGCAGCAGGCGCAACGAGTGCGGCGGCGGGCTTCGCGGCGGGTGCAGCAGGTGCAACCGGTGCGGTCGGCGCTGTCGGCGCGGCAGCGGGAGCCGCTTCCGGCACGGCAAAACGGATTGTGTCGGCACCCTGGGGAGCGGAGGGCATCGCGGGCGGCGGTGGTTCGGTGCTCTTTGGATCGACGACGGGCATCGGCAACATCGGCTCGACCTTAACCTGCGAGGGCGCGGGTTTTTTGGCAGCAAGTTCGGTGGAGGACGAGGCGAAAAGGCTGGCGACGGGCACATGGACGACGCCTTTCGCTTTGTCGATGAACCCTTCGCTGGCGATCAACGCGCGGGCTTCATCTTCCAGCTTGTTGCGAACGGCGAGACGGCCGTCGGCGCGCTTCTTGTCCACGTCGCTGGGCTTGGGTCCACCGACGATGGAGACGATGAAAACGATCGCCACGATGAGCAGCGCGGCGAGGCTGCCAAGGAAGACCAGGAAACTGTTGGGAGTGCGGACAGTCGCCATCTCAGTTGGTGAGGTTGAGGGAGGCGGCGAGCCGCGGATCGCGCGTCGGAAACATAAAGGACTTGCCGATATTCTTCATGAAGAGCCAACCAACGATGCCGCCGATGCCGATCAGGGAAGTCAGGTCGAGAATGCTCGGATCCCACCCGGTCTTGTGGAGCGAAGGCAGGACGATGACGTAGATATCAAGGAGCTGCATGAGGAGAATCCATCCCGCCACGAAGAAGATGAGATTCGTCTTTTTCGTCGCCTGGAAGAGCAGCACCGGAAAGGGCAGGAAGAACCGGCCGATGACGAGGAACTGGCTGAAATACCACCAGCTCTCGGTGTTGCGGATGCGGAAGTAGATGGTCTCTTCCGGAATGTTCGCATACCAGATGAGCATGTACTGGCTGAAGCCGATGTAGGCCCAAAAAATGGTGAAGGCCAACATGAACTTACCCATAATGTGGTAATGTTCCTTGGTTACGACCTTGAGATAACCTTTCGACTGTAGCGCGCCGATGATCAGCACGAGGAGCGACATCGAGCTGCCCGCGGCGCCGGCGAAGAGATAGACGCCCCACATGGTGGAAAACCAGTGGTAGTCGAGGCCCATCAGCCAGTCGAAACCGGCAAAGGTGATGCAGAGCGCGAGTGCCGGGATGCCGCCGATGCCAAACCGGCGCATCATATAAGTATGTTTGGTAGCGCCATCCTTGTCTTGGTTCGTGGAAAGTCTCCACTGGCTCCAGCCGACCCAGCCCAGGAGGAGAAAATACACGGCGAGCCGGACGTAGAAAAACCAATGAGTCAGATACGGGCGCTTTGCATCGAGCAGCGGATCGACCCCTTCGCCGAGATTCCACCACTTCCAGAGCGTCGGCTTGATGTCCGGGTAAAGGAGCAGGGGCAGGAAGAAGATCACGAAGAACGGCAGGATGCGCGTAATATTCTCGAGCTGGCGGCGGACGACCACCGACCACTCGGCGTCCGTCGCATGATGCAGGCAGGTCCAGAACAACGCGCCGATCGCGATGGTGAAGAAGTAGGTGAAGCCAAAGAGCCACGAATAGGCAAACTGCTCGTGCGCGAAGAACATGCCGATCAGGCTGGCGAGGATGCCCACGACGCCCGCACCGAGGAACACCGTCGGAAGATTGCCCAGGCTCTTCGGGTCGAACGTCTCCGCTTGCGGAGTGCTGCTGTGGGAATGGTCGCTCATTGCTTCGATTGAAGTTCCTTCTGCTTGTCGGCCGGGAGGTCGGCGAGCTTCACGAGCTGGCTTTTTTGCAGCGTGCGGATGTAGGCCACGATCGCCCAGCGGTCCTCGACGGAGATGTTCGGGCCGTAGGCACCCATGGTGTTCTTGCCGTTCGTGATCGTGGAATAGAGCTGGCCATCCGGCTGAATGCGAATGCGCTCGTCATGGAGATTTGCGATGGCCACGAGGCCGAATTGACTGGTCACGCCGTTCCCCTGCCCCGCGTATCCGTGGCAGACGGAGCAGTTGATATCGAACCGCTCCTGACCGCGCTTGATGAAGGCTCCGTCCACCTGGATCTCGGTCGGGAAACCGTCGCCGTAAACGTCCCCGAATTTACCGGTGTTGAAGTAGTTCGGCTGGTTGGTGAACCCGGCGTCGGCGAAGGTGCCGTTGCGGGCGGGAGCTTGGAAGAAGGCGCCCTTCACTTCGTAGCCTTGCGGGATGGTGCCTTCGACGGGCTTGCGCGCGGCGCGGCCATCAGCAAAAAACCCGCTGGTGTGTTGCGGCTGGAACTTCGGCTGGTGATCCATATCCGGAAAAATCTCAATCGGCGGATGCGTCATCTTCGAGCCGCGAAAGCCGGCGAAGAGCACCACCACGATGATCCCGAGGAAGAAGAGGGAGAAAAACGTGCGCAGCATGATCAGTCGTGAATCAAGGTGACGTGCTGTCCGCCCATGCCCTCGAGCAGCTCACGGGTTTTGCTTTCGGAAAACTTCGGGTCGCGTGACTCGATGATGAGGAAGAACCCGTCGTCCGTAACGCGCTTGAACCGCTCCCAGTTGAAGACTGGATGATACCATTTCGGCAGTTGATTGAAGATCAGCAGCGAAAAGACGGTGGTGAACGCCGAGAACAGCACGGTCAACTCGAAAAAGATCGGGAAGAACGCGGGCAGCGTCCGCCAGTCGTAGGGTTTGCCATTCACGATCAGCGGGTAGATGCCAAACGACGGGATCGTGGTCAGCAGCACAGCGGTGAGCAAGCCCACGGTGCCGCCGAGCAGGACCGGGGCCGAGAGCCAGGATTTGCCAAGCCCCATCGCCTTGTCCATGCCGTGGACCGGGAACGGCGTGTGGACGTCCCATTTTGTGAAACCTCCGTCGCGGATTTTCTCGGCGGCGTGCATGAGTTCACCGGCGTTGCCGAATTCCGCGCCCAGCCCGTAAACTTTTCGATACTCAGCCATGGTTAGTGAGCGCCCTCCGTCGCGGTTGCCGGATGCTCCTTGCGGTGCATGGGGTGGTGGGGATCAGCCTCCGGGGTAACGATCTTGATTTCACTCATCGCGATCATGGGCAGGAAGCGCATGAAGAGGAGGAAGAGCGACAGGAAAATACCGAAGGTGCCAATGAACGTCCAGATTTCGACCCACGATGGCGAATAGTGACCCCACGAGCTGGGCAGGAAGTCCTGGGCGAGCGAAGTGACGATGATGACGAAGCGCTCGAACCACATGCCCGCGTTCACGAACTGGCAAACGATGAAGACGACGATGTAGTTGGACCGCATCTTCTTGGACCAGAAGATCTGCGGTGAGACGACGTTGCAGAACATCATGCAGAAGTAGGCCCAACCGTACCAACCGAACGCGCGGTTCCAGAACGCGGCGCGCTCGTATTGGTTCGCGCCATACCAGGCGATGAAAAGCTCCATCAGATAGGCGTAGCCGACGATGGAACCCGTCAGCAGGATGATCTTCGTCATCTTGTCGACGTGCTGACGGGTGAACATGTCATCCAGCTTCGGATAACAGAGCCGCGCCGGGATCAGGATGGTGAGCACCATCGCGAAACCTCCGAAAATGGCGCCGGCGACAAAGTAAGGCGGGAAGATCGTGGTATGCCAACCGGGAACGATCGACGTGGCGAAGTCGAAGGACACGACCGAATGCACGGAAAGCACGAGCGGCGTGGAGAGACCCGCAAGAATCAGGTACGCCATTTCGTAGTGGCGCCACTGGCGATTACCGCCGCGCCAGCCGAGAGCGAAGAGTCCGTAAATGTATCGCGCGACGCGGGACTTGGCGCGATCGCGGAGGGTTGCGAGGTCGGGCACGAGGCCGACGTACCAGAAAAGCACCGATACGGTGAAGTAGGTAGAGACCGCGAACACGTCCCAAAGCAGCGGGGAACGGAAGTTCGGCCAGATGCCGTTGGCATTGGGAACCGGCGCGAGGAACCACGCCATCCAAACGCGGCCGACATGGATGCCGGGGAAGATACCGGCGCAGATCACCGCGAAGAGCGTCATGGCTTCGGAGGCGCGGTTGATCGAGGTGCGCCATTTCTGCCGGGTGAGGAAAAGGATGGCCGAAATCAGCGTTCCGGCGTGACCGATGCCGATCCAGAACACGAAATTCGTGATGTCCCAGGCCCAGCCGTTGGGATGGTTTTCACCCCAGACACCGACGCCGTTTGAAATCTGGTAGCCGATGCAGATGAGCCCGAAGAGGGCGATCGGCACCGTGATGAGGAAACCAAGCCACCACCAGAGCGGCGTCTTGCTTTCGACAATGTCGGAAACGGACTCTGTGATCCAACTGAGCTTGCGGTCATTGGTCACGAGCGGCACGCGCTCGAGTTCCTTGGGCGTATCGAGAGAGACGACGGCTTCAGACATCACGCGTGTCCTCCATCGTGAGCGGCGGCGGCTTCATGCTTTTGGCCGTGTCCGTGCTTGGACTTCATGGCTGCGCCGATTTTCTCGGCACCGGGCATCTTCATGTTGGGATTGCGAATGCGCGCGAGGTAAGTGACGCGCGGCTTGATGTCGAGATACTCGAGGAGGCGGTAGCCGCGCTCGCTGGCGCGAATTTTCGAGACCGTGCTTTCGGGATTATTGATGTCGCCAAACGTGATCGCTCCCGCGGAACAGACCTGCGCACAGGCAGTGGTGAAGGCATCCGTCGGAATGCGCACCTTGCCGGAATCGCGGACGGCGACCTTGGTCGCGATCTTCGCTTCCTGGATGCGCTGCACGCAGAACGTGCATTTCTCCATCACGCCGCGCATGCGGACGGTGACGTTCGGGTTCTTGCTCAGCTTGAGCGAATCTTCGGTCCCCTTCTCAGAGATCAGGTTCCACTTCCGGAGCTCGGTCAGCTTACGCTGATTGTAGTCGAAGAAGTTGAAACGGCGCACCTTGAATGGGCAGTTATTCGCGCAATAGCGCGTGCCGATGCAGCGGTTGTAAGCCATGACGTTGAGACCGTCCTCGCTGTGCACGGTCGCATTGACTGGGCAGACGGTTTCGCACGGCGCGTTTTCGCAGTGCTGACACATCATCGGTTGCGACACGAGCTCGGGCTCGTCGAAGTCCTTGTCACCTTCGCTGGCAAAGTAACGATCAGTGCGAATCCAGTGCATCTCGCGTCCGCCGATGACCTGGCGTTTGCCCACGATCGGGATGTTGTTTTCCGCCTGGCAGGCGACCATGCACGCGGAGCAGCCGGTGCAAATATTCAAATCCACCGTCATGCCCCAGGCATGCGGGTCGATGCTATCCGGCTGGTTCAGCGGCGGGTTGGTATAGAGCGAGACATTCTTCGGGATATGGGCGTCCATGCCCATCTTCTTGAAGTATTCCGTGTTGTCCCGGTTGTCCTTGTACTCGCCGAGCGTGGCCTGGCGGGTGAGGTCGGCGCCGCGGCCTTCGAGCACGCCGTGCTCCTGCGTGATGCCGAGCGGATAACTCTTGCCGGTGAGGCGAATGCTGGCGCCGGTGGCGATGTAAGGCGCTGCCGTAGTGCGCAGCTTATACGCGTCGAAGCCGGTGCCGACACCCACCCGACCGATCACCGTGCGGCCGTAACCGAGGGCGATAGTGATGGAGTGATCGGCGTGACCGGGAGCGACGATCACGGGCAATTCGAGGGTGACGCCGCCTACCTTGACCTCGATCATATCCACCTCGCCGTCGGCGCGTGGTTCCCGGATTCCCTCGTCTGCGGAAGCGCGGATGCCGAAAGCGCGAACTCCCAACTGGCGGGCGCTCGACGGGCTGATCAGCGCCGCGTTATCCCAGGTGAGTTTCGTAATCGGATCGGGCACTTCCTGGAGCCAGCCGTTGTTGTTGAAGCGGCCGTCATCGACCTTGGTATCTGCGACGAAAACGACCTCGAAGATGTTTTCGCCGATCGCCCCCGGTGCCGGCTGGCCGAAAAACTGCCCGGCGGCCCCCGCGTTGAACGGCAAAGCCGTCGGCAGCGCGGCGCTGGCTTCCATGAAACCGTCGTGGAGGAATTTCGCCCACGCGACGATGAAATCGGCCGGTTTGACGATCGACTTGAAAGTGTCCTGAACCAGTTCGGGGCCGGCCGGTTTCGGCAGCCCGGCGAACTTCGCCAGCACGTCGTTTTCCGACCACGCGCCGTAGAGCGGCAAAATCATCGGCTGCACGGAGACGTAGCTGCCATCGGTGGCGCGGGCGTCGCCCCAGCTTTCGAGGTAATGCGCGAGGGGTGCGTGCCAGGTCGCGCCGACCGAGGTTTCATCTTCGTAAGTGGCGACCCGGATCACCGTCTCCACGGACGCTTGCAGTTTGGCCCACTCGAGGTCGGCGGGCGCATTGTAAACGGGGTTGCCGCTGACGATGATGATCGCGCGGGTTTCGTTGTTGGAAACTTGCTTCGCGAGTTGCGGCAGGTTTTGCGCGGGCGCGGCGGGTGATTTCCGGCCGACGAGCGTTTTGCCGAGATTGCCGAGCGATGCGTTGATCGCGGCAACGAGAAATTGCACGGCCGCCGGTTGGCGGGAGCCGACGAGCACGAGGCTCTTGCCTTTGTTCGCGACGAGATCTTCGGCGAGGTACTTCACCCAATCCGGGTTGATCTTCGCGACGGGGAATTTGGCCGCCTGCGCGACCGCAGCGAGCGCCGCATCCTTGGCACCGAGTTCGGCGGCCAGCGCCGCGGCGAAGGAACCGATCTGGCTGGCAGGCAGGCGCAGGCGATGATCGGAGATACCGCCGGTGACCGTGTAGCGGTTTTCGACGACGTAGAGCCGGTTCATCTTCGAGTCCGGCCCCTTGTTCACCGAGCGCCGGGAGCTGAACGCCCGGCTGGTGGCGACATCGCCATCCGTGCCGAGGAAATCGTGATCGAGCGACAGGATGATGTCCGCGCTTTCAAACACCGGAACCGCTTCAATCCCGGGACCGAAGACACCCGCTTTTTCCCCGCCGAGCGGCTCGTAGATCGTCCATGTGGCCTTCGGAAATTTCTTCGCGATCAGCCCGCGCAGCCGCTCGCGGCTCGGCGTGGAGACATCGTCCAGTAAGAAAGCGAGGCCGGCGCCGTCGCCCGCTTTGGCGATCAGCTCGTCGAGGCCTTTCTCGAAAGTCGCCGCATCCGACTTCGCGCCCTTGCTCAGGAAAAAGCGGGAGCGATCCGGATCGTAGAGATCGAGCAGTGAAGCCTGCGTTTGCAGGTCGCTCGCGCCCTGGCTCGCCGGGTGACTGGGGTTGCCCTCGACTTTGGTCGGCCGGCCATCGTGCGTGGCCACGACCAGCGGCAGCGCGCCCTTGCGGGTGGGATACGCGGTCGCGAAAAATAGCGCCTTCCCGGGGATCGACCACTCGACGGCGCGCGTGAAAGGCACGAGATGCTTTTCCGGCCGGCGGCAGCCCGCAAAACTCAGGCCCGCGAGCGCCATCGAGGCGCCCATGAGCTGGAGAAAATTGCGCCGCGAAACGTCGCCGCCCTCAAACTCCGCCGCGCCTTGCGGGAATTCCCGCTCCAGCCAGCCGCGAAACTCCGGGGAGTTCTCGCGTTGCCCGAGCGAACGCCAGTATTTCTTGCCGGTAGTCGGCTCCGCGGGGTGTTGAAAAATTCGTTTCATCGGTGGCAGCCGGCGCAGTTACTGACCGGCGGGTTGATGTGCCATTCGTCCTTCAGCAGGAGACCGAGCGCTTTCTGGGCTTCCGCTACGGTCTGACCTTCCTTGGGAGTGGGCTGCCAGTTCAGATTCGTGATGTGCTCCAGCGGCCGGAGCGCGTTTTCGGGATTTCGGTGGCAATCGAGGCACCACGACATCGAATGCGGTTCGGCGTGATAGACAATCTCCATCTCGTTGACCTTGCCGTGGCAACTCACGCAGGAAACGCCGCGATTCACATGCGCCGAATGATTGAAATAAACGTAGTCGGGCGTCTTGTGAATCTGCACCCACTCGATCGGTTTCCCGGTCTCCCAGGACTCGCGGAGCGGCGCAAACTTCGGGTTATCCTTTTGAATCTGCGAGTGGCAGTTCATGCAGGTCTGCGTCGTCGGCACATTGGAATGCGCGGCGACTTCGACGAAGCTGTGGCAGTAGCGGCAGTCCATGCCGAGCTGCGCCACGTGAACGTCGTGCGGGAATGGGATCGGCTGGTTCGGCTGGTAGCCGACGCGGGTATACTTGGGCGTAAAGTAGTACCACATCGCTCCCGTCACCGCGGGCCCGAGGACCAGCAGGCAGATCAGGATTTTGATCGGGAGGAAATTGCTCCCGCGAGGAAAAATGTTTGCCATCGGGTTTAGGAAAGAGCCGCCGGGGACTCGGGCTGGAGCTTGTAACTCAGCGGCTTGGCGGGCGACTCGGACATCGAAAGGAGGAGAATATTGCGGCGGCGAGAAACCCAATGCAAGGAACTTTGTGAAATTTTTCACAAGCTCCGCAGACCCTCGTGGGATCAGGAGTTTCCGCGTCGCGAGCGCGGGCGCTCGGTCGGCGAAAAAGCTACGCTTGAGGTTCGGAAACAGGTTCGGAAATCGCACCCGCGCCATGCAAGCTACTTTTTCCCGCGCCGCGGCAATAAACGGGTGCGGAAGTGATCGGAAGATTAACGCGGCAGGAAAAGGAGATACTCCGCGCCGGTCTTGTTGCGGAACGTCTGCGCCACGGCGAGGTCGGCGCGATCCTTGGCAAATTTGCGGCGCACCTTTTCCCCGCCGCGGGTCAGGACGGCCGCGGGGCGCGCGGGGATTTCTTCGCGCGAGGTGGCGTAACGATAGGGGGAGCGGAGGTAGAAAACCCACGCCTGGTAGCCGGGATCGTAGAGCGTGAGCGTGGCGCCGGGCGGAACGGCCGCGTCGATCTGCGCGGCGAACGGGCGGAGGTCGTCGGAACGATTGATCCAGCGCACGGCGGCGCCGGCGTAAAGCAGCATGGCCGCGCCGAGCAGGGCCGCGCTCGCACCGGCCAGCCAGGCGGCGGTGAACCCGTGCGGACGGCGCGCGAAGATGAGGGCCACGACCGCCAGCGCCGAGGTGGAGGCGAACCCCGCGCGCACCGCGGTCGCCACATCGAAACGGCTGCCGGATTCCAGCGGATAACCCGCGACCACCGGCGCAGCCAGTGCCCCGAGCAGGACGATGCCCGCGAAAATTCGATCCGCCGTAAACCACCGGCGCAAAGCTGCGGCTTCGCCCTCCACCGCCCAGGCCAACGCCAGCGCAAAGACGCTGCCCAGCGGCAGCACATAGCGGGGCAGCGTGCCGGGAATGAGGAGGATCACCAGCCAGAGGATCGCCACGACCGGGACGAGGCTCCCCCACTCCACCGCGCGCCCGTTTTCCACGAGGGGCGGCGCCGTTTTCTCCCGGCGCAGACGCCGCACCAGCACCGGCGCGAGGAGCAGCCACGGCAGTTGATCGGCGAGCGCCCGCGGCACATTCAGCGCGTAGCCGCCGGCGGTCACTTCGGCTTCGGTAAAGCGGTCGATACCCTGGCGTTTCCAGACCTGCGCGGCGTCTTTGGCCTCTGGCGTCTGGAAATAAGGCACCGCCCAGGCCGCAAAAATGCCGGCAGCAATCGCGACCCCGGCGAAGTGCGCGGGGTGGAAAAACTCGCGGGCGAAACCGGCGAGCGGCGCCGCAGCGCGGCGGGCGCTGCGCCACAGAATGGCGATGACCACGGCGTAGAAAAACAACAGATGCAGCGACGGGCCTTTGGCCAGCGAAGCGAGCCCGAGGAACACGCCCGGCACCGTCCACAGCAGCCAGCGCGAGGCCCCGCGCGCCCACCACGCGAGCCAGAGCACGATGGCGATGCCGGAGAGCGGCGCGTAGATGCCCTCGATCTCCGCACCGGCGAAGCGCGCCTTGGCCAGCAGCCCGATCTGCGTCATCGCCAGGATCGCCGCCACGAACGCCGTCTCCACCTTCAACCACCCGGCCCCGCTCGTGCCCACGATGGTCAACCCCAGCGCCAGCACACAGAGCGCGGAGGGCAGGCGCGCGGTCCATTCGTTGCGCACGCCGGTGATTTCGAACGACGCGGCGATGGCCCAGTTCACCAGCGGCGGCTTGCGGAGAAAGGGTTTGCCGCCCACCGAGGGCACGAGCCACTGGCCGGTCTCCAGCATCGTGATCGCGGGCAGGATGCGGCGGCCTTCCTCGCCCTTGATCTCCGTGGAGCCGAGGCCCGGCAGGTAGATCGCCGCCCAGAGCAGCAGGAGGAACACGGAGGCCTTGAGGCGAGTCATCGCGCGTCTTCTCGCGGAACGCCCCCGCAATGGCAAGTGCCGCACCAACCCCAAGGAATCGAACGCTCCCGGCTTAAACTCCGCACTCGCGACCACTCCCCCTTTCGCCCAGACTCGCTCCCTCTTCCGTATGCTCCGCCTCCCTGCCCTCGCCCTCCTCGCCGCGCTCAGCCTGCCGCTGCCCGGCGCCGCCGCCCCATTCAAAGCCGAACACGTCGTCCTCGTCGTCTGGGACGGCATGCGCCCGGACTTCATCACCCCGGAGACCGCTCCGACCCTGCACGCGCTTGCGAAAAGCGGCACCTTCTTCAACAACAACCGCTCCGTCTACATCACCTCCACCGAGGTCAATGGCACCGCCATCGCCACCGGCTGCTACCCCACGAACACCGGCATCCTCGCCAACCGCGAATACCGGCCCGAGGTCGATCCGCTCAAGCCCTTCGCCACCGAGAGCGCCCGGGCCGTCGCGATCAGCGATGCCGCCCGCGGCGGGAAATACATCCGGATCCAGACCATCGCCGAGCTGGTGCAAAAAGCCGGCCACCGCACCGCCATCGCCGGCACCAAACCCATCGCCCTGCTCCACGACCGCGCGCCGCAAAAGCCCCACGGTTCGGCAGTCGTCTTCTCGGGAAAAAGCTACCCCGAGGAAGTAGCCGCGCAGATCACCGCGAAGATCGGCGCCTTCCCCGAATACCCCTCGCTCGGCACCCTCCAACCGAACACCGCCCAGAACGCCTGGACCACCCGCGCGGTCGTCGAAGAGCTGTGGAAAGACGGCGTGCCGAAGTTCACCACCCTCTGGCTCGGCGATCCCGATTTCAGCCAACACCTTACCCAGCCCGGCGCACCCACCGCCCTCGCCGCCATCCGCGATAGCGACACCAATCTCGCCACCGTGCTCGCCGCGCTGGAGGCGAAAGGCGTCCGCGACAAGACCGACATCTTCCTCGTCTCCGACCACGGGTTTTCCACCGTCGATCGCACGGTCAATCTTCCCGAGCTCTTCAAAGCCGCCGGCTTCACCCTGCTCCGCGAATACCAAGGCCCGCCGCAGCCCGGCGAAGTCCTCCTCATCAGCCTCGGCGGCTCCTGCCAGCTCTACGTCCCCGGCCACGACCCGGCGCTCATCCGCCGCCTCGTCGAATTCCTCCAGGCGAGCGATTTCTGCGGGCCCATCCTCACCCGCACCGCCCTGCCCGGCACCCATACCCTGCACGACGCACGCATCGATTCGCGGGACTCCGCGGACATCGTCTTCTCCTTCCGCTGGACCGACGCCAAAAACCCCCACGGCATCGCCGGCAGCTTCGTCGCCGAAGGGCGCAGAGCCGGCTTCGGGACCCACGCTTCACTCAGCCGCCACGACATCCACAATACCCTCGTCGCCGCCGGCCCCGACATCCGCGCCGGCTTCGTCAATGAACTGCCCACGGCCAACGTCGACATCGCCCCCACCATCCTCGCCATCCTCGGCATCACCCCGCCCGAAGCCCGCGACGGCCGCGTCCTGCGCGAGGCGCTCGCCGGGGAAAAGTGGGACGCCCCGAAACCGGAGACCACCGTGCTCGAAGCCAAAACCGCCACCTGGCGGCAGTATCTCAAAGTCACGACACTCGGCGACCGGACCTACCTCGACGAAGGCAACGCCGAGAACCTGCCCGCGGGCCAGTAGACCGCCCGCGTGGGGCTGACAGCCTTGCCAGGGAGCGGTCCGAAAAGCCTGCGTAAAAAGTCCGCGCAAAGTGGCCCTCGAGCGAAGCATGCGCCGCTTCCGTGGCCCTCCCCGGCACCGACGGCGCGGCCGACCACGGCACCGGGGGGGGCGCGGTGCCCTCCACGGCCGCTTGCACTTTTTTCCCGGCCTCCAAGAGCATCGACCGGAAGCCCGACCGAAGCGTTGAGTCATACCAACTCGGCAAAATAACCGGCCAAAGCGGGGGAGGCAGATCACGGGTAGGGTGGGCGTCCCGCCCGCCGGTTTCGGCCGCTGAGCGTGCCGCCGACATTCACCCGCATCACGCTGCCACCGGTGGCGCGGCCGGTGAAGTTATTGATCCTCCGAGCTCCGCAGATAATTGCCACCACCGAGAAACTCGATTAGTCCAAGATCCCGCAAACGCTGCAACTGCTGCCTTAGCTTTGGCCTGACATTCTTATTGTCCGGAAAACGTGCGGCTGCCATTGGTGAACAAGCAGCGACGAAATTATCCAGGTTGAAGTTGGAAGGTTGCATTTGGACACCTTCTATTGCTAGTCGCGTCCACCCCGGAAGGTGCTCCTTCAATGCGCGTCCCAACGGCTTGTCTGGACGCAGGTCAGGCAGCAAACGATCGTCGAATAACGACGCCGCATTCAAGGTTCCCCCGCATTCCGCTAAATGTGGCATTCGCCGAAGTTACGAGACCACAGAGGTCATCGATCACATACACCTTCGCGTGGAGGCGATGGGAGCTTATGATCTTTGTTCCCTCCTCTGCGAGTGTGCAGACCGCTTCTAAGTCAGAGGCACCGCTTGCAAAGTCGCGCAAATCAGTTCGCGTGAGCAAAACGCGGCGAACGCTACCAGTCAGGGAGCGATTTAATTTCGGAAGCCACCCCCCGACGTAGGGGCTGGAAATCAGCAACTGCTCTTTGCAGCCCTCAAGCTCGGACTTCAGCCAGTCGTCGGTCGGCGTTGTGACGAATTCGATCAACGGGTTGAAGCGATAAACCGTTCGGCTTCCAGCGCAACGTCGCGCTCGCTGGTGTAGTGGGCGCCCTGCTGGCGGCGGGCGCGGTCTTCCATGACGCCCTGGAAGAGGGAGCCGAATGGAGTTGCACCGGAGACTCGACCACCAGCCGGCTCCCGCCAGGCAGTTCGATCACCAACCCAGCCGAACCCACCGCGGCCTGCTCGGCGCGGCCACCGCCTTCGACCAAGGCTCCAAACAAGCGCACGGGGCCAGCACTTCCCACCGCCCCGTCCCGACCCGCGGGTGAACTCGGCGGCGTCTGCACTGCCCTCCCGCGCTGCCGCCTCCGCTTGAGGACCCAGCCCGTGAAGGTCGCATACTTGATCCCCGCCAGCCGGGCAAACTTCGCACCGCTGGCCCCGCTCTTCTCAAACTCATCCAGCAACGCTTGTTGCCGCTCCACCGGCACGCGCACTCGTCCCCGGACGTCCTGCTTCAAAATCTCTGCTCTCACGATCGTCGATGTCATAGGCACCCATGCTCTGACGTCTCTGACCGCCGCCGCTAGCGGCGCTCCGTCGGACGCTTACGGCCGAAGAGCCGGTAGCGGCTCAGTTCGGTAGGGAAGCCGCGCCGCGGGTTCCCACGCTGAAGGTCGAGCGACCCCGCAGCCCGCCGCGTGGGTTGGGGAACCCGCGGCGCGGCTTCCCTACCGCGATTTCCGCAAATTGAGCCCCAGCAAAGCACCCTAACCGCGTGGAGTGACAACCAACAGATTTGCGACCGCCCCGGAAAAGGCGGGCGGCTACTTCGCCTTACCGAGCTGGGTGAGGTAGGCGAAGAGGTCGCGCAGATCCTCGGGGCTGAGGCTGTCGGTGAGCCCAGCGGGCATGAGGGAGCCGATGAATTCACGCTTGGCCACGTCGGATTGCGCGATGACGTGTTCGGCGCCGGCGGGGTCGAGCAGGGTGAGTTCGGAGTCGTTGCCGGCGACGACGATGCCGATGAGTTCGGCGCCGGCCTTGGTCGTGACGCGGACGGTTTCAAAGCCCTCTTTCACTTCGCGCTGGGGCTCGAGCACGGTGCCGATGATGAACTCCAGGGGCTGCGCGCTGCCGAGGGCGTCGAGGGCGGGGCCGATCTTGCCGCCTTCGTCGCCCACACGATGGCAGGCCAGGCAGGCGAGCTGCGGGAGGCGGAAGACGGCGGCGCCGCGGGCGGGGTCGCCCTTGGTCAGGACTCCGGCGGCGATGCTGCCGAGGTTAAAGGGCGAGGCGCGCTGGAGGCCATAGATCGGGACGATGGGCGTGGCGTTGCCTTGGGCGACTTTTTTGGCGACGGGTTTGGGCTTGGGTTTATCGAGGGTCTTGAGGAGACCGAGCCACTCGGGTTTCCAGCCGGGGGTGCCTTTGGCGAGGAGCGACTCCCAGTGGGGTTTGAGGACGCTGGTGGCGGCGGTAAGCGCGGTGTCGATGAAGCGGTCGCGCGGCTGGGTGGCGGCGCTGAGGATGACGACGATGGACTCGGCGCGCGGGAGATTGCCCGCGGCGACGACGGCGGCGAGGCGGACGCGCGGGTCGGGATCATGCGCGAAATCGGCGAGGGGCTCCAGCGGATCGAAGTCGAGCGGGAGGCGGTCGGCCCAGCGGGCGAGAGTGGCAGCGGCGTAAGCGCGGGCTTCGGGCGCGCGGGCGGCGAGGACGCGCCGGAGCAGCGGCACCTCGATGGCTTCCAGGGACTCGCAGACGCCGAGAGCCTGGGTGAGGGCGAAGTCCAGATCCGGCGCGTTCGGGTCGAGCCGCTCGGTCCAGGTCCGCAGTTCTTTGAGCACAGCCGCGGGGTCGGCGCCGGCGAGCGATTGTTTCGCCTGCTCGCGCGGGAAACGATCCGCCGCACGGAGCAGTTCGAACAGCGCGGGCAGGTCGCTGGTTCCCTGCGCCAGCGCGGGCGCGGGCACGAGCAGCGGACGCGCGGGGTAAGTGACGCGCCAGATGCGGCCGTGGGCCTTGTCGCGATCGGGGTGGCGGAAGCTGGCCTGGTAGTGGCCGATGATGGGGTTGTACCAATCGCAGATGTAGAGGGCTCCGTCGGGCCCGAGCTTCACATCCACCGGGCGGAAGCTGCCGTGCGCGCTCTGGACGAGCGGCGGGAGCGCGGGGTCATCGTCCACTTTCAAGCCGGACCCGTCCGGCGAAATGGCGAGGGTCCAGACGGCGTTGTTGATGTAACCGCCAGTGACGAGGGCGCCCTGCCATTCGTCGGGAAAGTGCGCGCTCTCGATGATTTCGGGGTTGCTGGTTTTGCGGCCGCGTCCCTTCGCCCAGACGGTCTCGCGCCGGCCGCCCTGGTAGCCGCGGATCATCTCGGGCGCGGGGAAATACATGTTGCCGCTGTTGCCTGCGGAAATGAGCGGCTGCCCCCAGCGGGTGAAGGTCCAGCCCCACGGGTTCTGCGGATCGGCGGGGCCGCCGAAGAAGGCATCGAGCCGGCCCTCGCGCGGACGGAGACGCCAGAGCCCAGCTTCGTCGAGGGCCACGATGCCGTAGGAGGTCTCGACGCGGGCGTGGGCGTGGAGGCCTTGGGAAAACATGAGTTCGCCGCCGGGCGACCAGCGGAAGGAGTTGATGTTCTGGTGATTGTCGCCGGTGCCGAAACCGCGCAGGACGACCTCGCGGCGGTCGGCCCGGCCGTCGCCATCGGTGTCGGTCATCAGCCAGAGCTTCGGCCCTTCGCCGATGTAGGCAGAGGCGCCGCGCACCGGGCCGCTGCTTCCAAAGCCGATCGTGGCAATCTCGAGCCCGGTGGGGATCATCAGGCCGTCGGCGAAGACGGTGACTTTGTCCGCGCGCCCGGTGCGTTTCGTGTCTTCGAGGATGAGCACCTTGTCGTTCGGCTCTTCGCCCGGCTTGATCTGCGGATACGTGGTGCTCTGTACCACCCACAGCCGCCCGCGCGCATCGAAGCGCATCTGGATGGGCTTGCTCACGCCGTCCTTTTCGGAGGCGAAAAGGTTGATCTCAAATCCGGGTGGCAGGCGGAAGGAAGCGAGTTCGGACGCCGGGTCGTCGCGATCGGGCGCTGCGGCCAGTGCAACCATCGGCAGGCACGCCAGCAGCGCCAGCCAGGTCGTGCGGATCTTGGGATAGCGCAATGTCATGGGGTGGAAAGTTTAGCCGCGAGCGCGTCGATCTCGCGTTCCTGTTTCTCGATGAGCGGGAGGAACTGCTCCATCTCCGCGGGGAACCAGCGCTTGGAAGGATCGACATGATCGCGGCTGCTCGGCTGCGCCGTGCGATCGCCATTCAGGAACGCCCAGTTCTGCGGCCGCCAATAGTTGAACCACAACCGGTTCTTCGCCTCGATCGCCGGCCGCAGCGCCTGCCATCGCACGTCGATCTCCGCATTCCGCTCGATCCGCACCTTCCCGCTGAGTTGCTGGGCCAGCGACCGCGCCATGGCGGCGAGTTGCTGCTCGCGAAGCTCCAGCCGATCCGCTCCCTGCCTCGCGTCGACCGCCCGCGGATTCTCCGGGAAAACGAAAAGCAACCCGCGGCGTTCCGCCAGTTCCCGGATCGCCGCCGAGTAGATCCGCCACTTCCCCTCATGCCGTCGCGCTTGCCCTTCCGACAACGCAGGCGCGCAGAGCGGACCGACCAAAACAACCCGCCTTTTTCCTCCCGCCGCGAGTCGGTCGATGAGCCCCTCGTACGCCGCCACAAATTCCCCGAGCTTGCTCTCCCCCGCGAGACTTTCCATTTCCCCAAACTGCGCCACGACCACCGACGCCGCCACCTGATCGATTTGCGACTCGATCGTCGGAAAGTTCAAGTCGCGCCGCTGCTCGAACACCGTGTCCCCCTCCCAGGCCAGGCAGCGAAAACGCAACTGCCGCCCCGGAAGCTCCCGAAGAATTTCCGCCTCGAGATAACCCGCCTCCGCCGCCGCCAGCATCGCTTCCCCGCCTACCAACGCCACGACCCCGCCTGCCGGCAAAACCGGCTCAGCCGAGAATCCTGGCACGGTCGACAGCGCGAGGACGGCGAAAACGAGGATACGGTGAATTGGGGGCACGCTCCGGTGAGCCTAGGGAACAACGGCAATCCTTGTCCATCCCGCGCGTCGAGAGCGACCGGATTACGGATCGAAGCGCTTCGTATTCAGCACCCGGAAGCGGTAGGCAATATCCAGCGACTGCGTATCGACGTTGATCTTCTCCTTCGATTCGCCCAGAGGGTTAAACCGTTCGTCCTGCGGGTCGATGTAGCGCTCGACGATCGAGGAGCCACGATACTCGCCGATCACGCGGTCGCGCTTCTCGCTCCAGGTCAGATAGTGTTTCGCCGCATCAGCTTTGTCCTTCGGCGCACTCTGCCGGAGGGCCTGCGCGCGGACGTGCACACAGAAGGTGTTCGATTTCGTCGTAAGCCGAGGATACAGATCCGCATAAGGTTTCTCGCGAACATTGTCGCCCGTCAGTGAGTTCTGCTCCCACCATTCTTTGATCGCCGTCTCCTGCTCACTCCACGCCACCACCGGTTGGCGGGACTCGCGCGGATACAAATACATGTCGCAAATCTGCGCCGCTGATTTGAAAAATGCGCTGGTCGGATCCGCCTTGAAACGGCTGAAGAAATAATCGAACGCCTTCAGGGTCTCATCGCGATCGACGAGATAACGGTAGTCATTCTTACTCGTGTTGCCAATCCATGGGTTGGCTCCACCCTTCCCGGTCTTCAGAACGAGCTGAGAGCCACTATACAAATTCGTGTCCGCCGCAGGATAAGCCGTCACCCGTACCGGCTGCAGCGCCGCTCTCAATCCACTGCTCCGCTTAATGTTGCTGAACGGCACAATTTGGTAATTCATGTTGATCTTGCCGGCCGTCGAAAACGGCTCACTGATCGCGTAAGGCTCGACCACCGGCATGCTGAACAAGTCCAGCCAGAGGTAGTCCTTTGGGTAATTACCCGAGCGCCCCGGATGATTTTTCCCGGCCGGGTTCGGAGAAAACGATAATGTCTGCCAGTGCGCATTTTTCCCAGCCAGAAGCGACCCAAAAAGGACCGCCGAAGGAACCTGCCGATTTGGAGTAAAAAACGTGTCGAAGCTCTCCTCGAACGTCCAATCAAAGTAGGGGAACATGTATTGCCAGTGATCGAACTTTCCGTCCCCGTCGTTGATCGCGCGCCGGAACGTGAGATTCCCCTCGTCCGCTTTATTGCAAAACGGACCATCCGCAAGATTTCCCAGCCCAGTGTCGAAATCCCCTGGTTGTCCATCCCGCCGGGTTACTACCGTCTTGTTGTAGTCCCGAGATGTGGGTGCGTCATTCGTCATCGGCAAATCCGCGGCCGCATTGGGATGGTATGATTTTCCACCGATCAATCTGGTGATATTACCAAAGAACGTGTCATTAAAATAGACCGTTCCATTGCCAGCTCGAAGAGAATGTGCACGATTACGAAGGCGCGACTCATCCACGGTATTGTCCTTGTAGGTGAGTGCGTAGTCCGGATGCTCTTTGAACACGGAGCTGGCTCCCAAAGCTTGATTCTGCAAACACGACGAGCGCAGGTCGCCTTCCGAAAAAACGACGCTGCGAATCACATCACCAGGCTGGAGAACCTGGCGCCAACGATTCTCCCAATTTTTCTGTGCTGGAGCCTTCGCAAGGCTAAAATAGTTGTTGGAATCCGCGTTCTGAATCCACGCCATACGTCCCGCAAACGATTTAACGAACGCCCGATGGGAGGTGTAGGGACCGACGGCCGTGAGGGCATCTTTATTTACCCCGGCCTCATTGTCGGTCGAACTCGAGAAGCCTCCACGATCATTCTGCCATACCGAACCATTCTGTTCGGGCGGAGTTCCGCCGTCGTCCCATCCCAGCGGGGTTCTTCCACCTTGAGGAACTGGAACGGTCGCATTTGGAAAGGTAAGACTAATCTGACGAATAACCTGATTGTTCATCTTCATTGCCACCGTGACGGCCGCGCCTCCCAAACTCGCTGTCTGCTGCGCCACAGGAATCGCGATACCCGGATGCCGCTTTGTGATGTCATTTTCGCCACTCAAAGGATCGGGATCCTTCATCGAAGGTGCGTCGTCCATCGATTGGAACGGATACCAAAACCCGCCGCCCTCGCGGAAAGTATTGCCGAGCCAGGGGGTGTTTGCAGACGGATGGGAACGTTCGATCGGCAAGCGTAGGTTCGCTCCCAGTGTTGTGTCCCTGTTATTCCAGCCCGGCGGCATGCCCCGGTACAAGACGTGAAAGAAACCCTCGGAGCCTCCAGTGTGCCGACCATGCCAAAAGCTATTCGACGAGTGAACGTAGCCCGTGAACGGTTTCGCACCCGTGACTCCGTCACCACTTCCCGGAAACCCCAAGCTTTGACCATTCAACGAGAAGCCTTCGAGGCCATCGAGTTCGAAGACGATCGGCCTCCGGTTCGCATCAATTGAGTTTCCGTTGGTCGCGGTCAGGGGAGAGAAGCCGTGCATCGGGTTGAACGTTTCCAACACGAGAAACGCTCGAACCAGATTCGCGTCGATTTCCACCGCGGGTTGGCCGTTTTGAGCCATCATCTCCTCCTTAAGGAAATAGCGCTTCTTATTTTTCCCCTTGTAGCCGGCATGGTAAAGGACGATCGCCGCCTCCGAGATGCTCGGGAACCGCCCAAACCCTCGGGTCGTGTTCCCATCGGCCGTAAATTGCAGGGGAACCACCAAACCACGAGGCGCATAACGGTAACTTTCCATCTGCTGATACTGGGCCTTCGTCGGGTCCACTCCGGTTGTATTCGTGCTCGTCTTGAGGTTGGGAACGATCTGCTTGTCTCGCGTCGAGTCGCGCAAATTGACGACGCGCATGTAATCAAACATCTCCGTCAAGATCTGGTCGCGATCGTATTTATCGCCGAGCGCGGCGTACTTTGCCTGGAACGAACCGCCGCCAATCCCGGGGAAAGGCTGGGTGGTTAGCGTACGAAGATAATTGTAAAGAGTCCGGTTCCGCGTAATTCCCGAATCAACGGTCGGCGATGTCCAGTCTTTGCGCTGCAACATAAAGCGGGTCACTTTGTCTTCCGAACCAAGTGTCTTCGCGTCTGGCCCGATCGTGGAGCAGAAGGCGAGCAGACGGTCGGAGGCATTCCACAAATCCGCTTCGTCTGACGGTTTATCGACCGCACGAACCGGCCAGAGGGTCATTCGGGGACGTCCCCATAGGTTCATCTCCGGAGCTCGGCTATAGGCCGTTAAGAAGAACCTCATCTTCTCCAGATTGTCGGGGCTCAAAACTTTCCACGCGTCATTGGCCGCAGTTACCCCCAGGTCGTAATCGTTTTGTTTGCGCCCCGCGGAAAGGGCATTCGCCGGATCTGGCTGGGCGAAGAACAATTCATCGACCGAGGCATATAATCTTTTCACTCGCAGCCCCGGCGGGTTGTCAAACGCCGCCAGCAATCGATCGACGCCATAATTGGAGCCACGTTCACTTTTGGCGCTCGTATCCGTGCTGTACTGGAGGCGCGGCGAGAGGAGTGCCAATTGCCCTGAGGTCAGCATATAGGGAGCATCCTGCATGCTAGAACTACTGCCCGCCGCCCGATTCCGGAAAAGGATCCCGAGTGAAGTCGTCGAGGGATGGCCGGGATAGCGTTGAAACTCACCCCGCACCGGCTGCGACAAGGCCAGGCTGGCGAACCTCATGTCCCCCTCCTTTGGCGCCTGGGCTTTCGTCCCAGGGATGACGTCGCCGCGGTCGAATTTCGTGAAGGCCCGCGGCATATCCCAAAAGGCTCCCGGATAGTTGTCTTCCGTGTAGGGATTATTCGAAGCATCCTTGACCGTCCGATCGACAATCTCCTTCAGGGAATAACCGCCGGCGGTATTGACGTTGACCTTGCTCGTTTCGTCGTCGGTCCAAAAGGCAATGCGCCCGACGATCGGATTCGAGGCCGTGGGCGCGCGCTCATCATCCTCCCACGTCGCTTCCAAGCCGTCGGCTTCAACCTTCGACGGGGCCGTCAAAGTGCCATCCCGCAGCACATACAACCAGCGCACCGGCATGCGGGCTTTCAACGCGGCGCTCTTTGCATCCGCCTGGTCATTGGCGATAAATTCCAAACCCTCGACCTTGCCGTCCAGCGAAGGATCCAAGATTGGAAAGCGACTGGCCTCTGTCACCTTGTTGGGATCGTCGGAGTTGACGATGACGCGAACCGCTTGATTCAGGTCGGTCCAAAGTGCCGGCTGATTATTCCAACCATCCGATCCCTCCGGGACTTCCTTGGTCGGATCCCACGCCGTGATTTCACTGCCGCTGAGGATCATGTCATTCGACGAATAAAGTTTGAAAAATGCGTCGGCCTTGTTGGAAGCGTTATCCCCGTCGCGGTAGACGCGAATCATCCCCGGCTGAGATCCCCATGCGCCGTTTTTGCGGGTCGTTGCCTCGCGAATCTGCCCCATGACCACCGAGACGGCAGACTCCGCGAGTTGATTGGCACTCACTTCGCCGGAAAAGCTCTGCGCCGCGGTCAATTCATCCTGGGAATTGGAGAAAAATCCCACAACGAAGACGGAGAGCAGAACGAGGAATACGAGGACAACGACGAGCGCGATACCGCGCGGAGAGGAAGATTGTTTCATGTCAGCAAGGGGGAGGCTTTAGTTTTTCTGCCCGCGACTCCACTTGGCGCCGCGGATGGCTACGTTTGAGGTGAAGATGCGATAGGTAAGTTTTTTCTCGATGAGTGCCTTCTCGAGTTTGTTGAGGTCGCCATCGCCCGGTTCCGCGCTTGCGGGGTCGTCCTCCATCTTGCTCGAATCCAGGAACAACTGATCAATTTCCAAACCAAACGTCCGATCTGCTCCCGAGAGAGCGATCATCCGCTGCGCCGACACCTCGTCGATGGCCACCATGGAAACGGTGATCACCGGCGGAAGTTGATTTTTCGGGTTCAGGTCGGCGTCAGGATCCGAATTGGTTGAAGCACTACTCGGATTGGCAATCGCCTCGGCTGTGTTCGAAATGCGCTTCGAGCAGTAATCGTAGCGCGGGCTGAGCGTGCCCTTTTTGCCGAGTTTGGCCCTCGCGAGTTCATCCTGCTGCGTGAGGCGGGGCAGGATGACGAGCGCCAGAATGTTCTCCGAGAGAACGCGAACGTGCGTGCCTTGGGTGACCGGCGCCCGAAACCAATTCAGGAATCTCGGGTCGTCGTAGTTCTTGTCGAAGATGTTCCCGTCCTTGTCGGTGCTCGGATTATCCATGTGGAGATACTCGGAAGGTTCCATCACTTCCACGAGGCGGGAGCGAACCCGCTCGGGGAGGGTGCCCTTGATGAATTGCGGAACGAGTTTTGAGTCATCGTTGACCTCGAGGAAATAACCCCAGGTATTCAGCAGGTTATTGAGCGGCTTGTGGTTTGCCTTCGCATTGCCGGTCCCGGCGTCGTCGTCCACGAATCCGAGCGGTGCCTGGAAAAAAACCGCGTGGGTAGGACGCAGGATTTGGGCATCGCTCCCGATCAGAGTCGCCGCCTGTCCAGAGCGAAAGCGGAGTTCCGATTGCCGTTTGTAGCCTTTCGGTGGCTTGCTGCGGTCGGGCTTGCCCTCCTCGGTCGTATCGTAGTCGTAATCGAAGTAAGTATTTAACGTCGCCTGGCTGAGCCGGCGGGTCATGGATTCAAAACCCCGGCGAGCTTGCTGGAACTGCTCGATTTTCGCCGAACTCCGCCGCCACATATCGCCCGTCTGATTGGTGGCGGTGACCAGCAGCAACATCAGGCCAATGAATACGGCGGTGGCGGCGAGTAATTCAACGATGGTGAACCCGCGGGGGCGGCGACGCGGCGGGGAGAAGGTGGCGTTCATTGGTTTTTGCCGAGGTAGGCAGAGTAGGTGAAAACGTCGATGCCGCCCTTGGCCTTCCAAAGATTCCGTTCAGGCTTTTTGGGGTCATCTTCTCCGTCCTTGCTGAGCGGAAGCTCGACCCCGCTGGGATTGCGCGCGATCTGGACGGTGATCTGCGCGAGATTGCCGGATTCCGATTTGGCTCGAGCAACGGGGAAGCCCGCCGAGCCCGTCGGCAGCGTCACGCGAGGGATCACCCGGGTGTTGACTGCATAGATGACCCGGGCGTTTTCATCCGCACTCAGGGCCGGCGGACTGCTGGGAATGATCTCGTTTCCCTGCTCGTCGAAGTAACGAATCGAGACGACTTGCGTTCCGGGCCGCCGCATCCGGAAGGAATATTCGCGGTCGGTGGCCGAAGGCGGGAGATTTACGCGATCGGTGATCACGTCGAAATCCACCAACTGCGCCTCGCCGACGATGCGCTGGGCGATCTGCGTGCAAATGGAGGTATCCAAAGCCCGGCGAAACGTCGTGAGTCCCGCGGGGAGCAGGGACAGCAGGGCGACAAAAGCAAAGGCGATGATGCCGATGGAAAGAGCGACCTCGACAAGGGAGAAGGCGCGGCGGGATCGGGGGGGCGAGATCACGGGAGATGCATACTTACATTGTCATTACATGGCAAACGGAATTTGCGGAGAAAAAACAGGATCCTCGCTCCCCCGTTTCGGGCTTGCCAAGCCCGGCGTTACCGCGCATGGCGTTGCGGGTGAAATCCTTTCGCGAAGAACTCTGGTTCGAGCTGCCGCGCCGGCGCCAACTGGTCAACATCACTTCGAAAATCCAGCAGTGTGTGGCCGCCAGTGCCGTGCGCGAGGGGCTGTGCCTGGTGAACGCGATGCACATCACCGCGAGCGTTTTCATCAACGATGACGAAGCGGGACTGCACGCCGATTTCGAGGCCTGGCTGGAAAAGCTGGCGCCTGAAAAGCCGCACGGCCAATACCGGCACAACGGCGCCGAGGACAACGCCGACGCCCACCTGAAACGCACGATCATGGGCCGCGAGGTGGTGGTGGCGATCACCGGCGGGCAGCTCGACCTTGGCCCGTGGGAGCAGATTTTTTACGGCGAGTTCGACGGCCAGAGGCGCAAGCGGGCGCTGGTCAAGATCATCGGCGAATGACACCGGAGCATTTGCCTGCGGTGCCGCCCCACGATTAGCGTCGCGCCGCATGCTCGAAGAATACCAGCGCCTCGAAAGCGAACTCCTCGCGTTTTTCCGCGGGGAGCCGCGCGATTTCGGGTCACTCGCGCTGGAATCGCATCGCTTCCAGAGGCGCTGGAATCAGCCCTTCGCCAACTTTTGCGCCACTCAGCCCGAGCCTCGTGACTGGCGCGAAATTCCTGCGGTTCCGCAGAGCGCGTTCAAGCACTTCACCTTGAGCGTCGCGCCCGACCTCGCGACAAAAGTCTTTCACACGAGCGGCACGAGCGGCCAGCGCCACGGGCGTCACACTCTCCTGAATACGCGCCTCTACGAAGAATCCGTCCGCGCCGGTTGGTCGCGACTCGGGCTGGCGCGGCGGCGGCACCTCGTTCTCGTCGCCCACCCTGCGGACGCGCCCCATTCGTCGCTGGCGCACATGATGGGCGCCCTCGACCCGCTGGCCGTGGAAACGGTCTGGGCACTGGATCGGCAAGGGCAATTCTCGAAGGCGCTCACCGCCACGCTCGAACACGCCGAGGCGAGCGGCGAACCAATCGCCATCCTCGGCACCGCCCTCGCTTTCCTGAATTTTTTCGAGCAACTCGGCAGCCGACATTTTCATCTCCCGGCGGGTAGCTACGCGATGGAAACCGGCGGGTTCAAAGGCAGCGGACGCGACATCGAAAAAGGGGATCTCTATCGCCGGTTCGGCGATTTCCTCGACCTCGCGCCGGATGCCGTATTGAACGAGTACGGCATGACCGAACTCAGTTCGCAGTTTTACAGTCACGGCCTCGGGCGCCCGCATACGGGGGCGCCGTGGCTGCGCGCGATCGTCTTCCATCCGGAGTCGGGCGCGGAAGTCGAAGTGGGCCAGACCGGAGCGCTGCGGCTGTTCGACCTGGCCAATCTCGGGTCGGTCGTCGCGCTCGAAACGCAGGATCTTGCCGTCCGCGGCGAGGAGGGGTTCACGCTCCTCGGCCGCGATCCGGGCGCTCTGCCGCGCGGCTGTTCGCGCTCGGCGGATGAACTGCTTCAGCGCGTATGACCACCGAAGAACGAGCCGCACATCTCGCGGACGCCATCTCCGCATTCCCCTACCTCGGCGCCACCACCGCGAATGACCTGCTCGCGCTGCTCAGCGCGGAACTCGGAGATCCGCAGGTGCTCGATGTCTTTCGCTGGCACGGCACGCATCTCAGCCGCGCCATCGCGCCCGCGGAAATCCTGCACGTCATCGCCGGCAATACGCCCGCCGCCGGCTTGCAAAGCCTCGTGCGCGGCCTGCTCCTCGGTTCGCACAATCTCTGCAAACTGCCCAGCGCCGGCCTGCCGGAACTCGCGCACTTCCGCAGCCTGCTGCCCGCGGAACTGGCGGATCGTGTGGAGCTGAGCACTCACCTGCCCGCGGAGTGGCTGGACCGCGCGGACGCGATCGTCGTCTTCGGCGACGACACGACGGTGCGGCAGTTCCGCACCCTCGCCCGGCTCGACCAGGCCTTCATCGCGCATGGGCATCGCCTCAGTCTCGGCGTCGTTTTCCACGACCCGAAACTCCACTCCGTGCGCGGCGCCGCGCGCGACGCCTCGGTCTTCGACCAGCTCGGCTGCCTCTCGCCGCATGTTTTCTACGTGGCCGACAACGCCTTCGACTACGCGGTGAAACTGGCCGCCGAGATGGAGCGGTATGAGAAAATCGAGCCCCGGCGCGAGTTGTCGATTTCCGAAGCCAACGCCATTCGCAGCCAGCGCGCGGAGATCGCCTTTCGGGCCGCCAATGACAAGAGCCTCGCCCTTTTTCAAAGCACCGGCTCCACCGCGTGGACGGTCGTCTACGACACTTCGCCGGAGTTTCCGCGTTCCCCGCTGAACCGTTTCATCTTCGTGAAACCGCTCCCCGCCGACCTAGCCACTGAACTCGGCCCGCTCCGCCGCAATCTCGGCGCGATCGGCATGTGGCCAGCCACCGTAGAGAGCGCCCGCAAGCTCGCCCCCGTCGGTGCCAACCGCCTCTGCGCTCTCGGGCACATGCAAATGCCCCCCTGGACGTGGCATCAGGACGGACAGCCGACCCTCGCGCCGCTGGTGCGCTGGGTCGACTTTGAAGCGGGCTTGTGAGCGTCCATTCTTCCGCCGGGAAAACTCGTCTCGTCAGTGGATCAGGAGGTCATCTGCCGTCCAGAGAACCCGATCCGGCCCGGCCGAACGAATCTCCATGTCGGTTCGGGAGAGCTGATGGAAAAAATACGGCGTCCCCCAGCGGTCCACCAATTCCCCTCTCCCGTTCACATTGGCTCCCTCGGGCAGAAGTCGCGACTGCCGCCGATTTCCCCCGTCCAATGCCTTCGTGATCTCCTCATTCGTCCCCGTCGGGTTCTCGCCCATCACCGTCCGATAGTCCCGCATACTGAGCTTCACTTTATCGATCGCGACCACGTCCTGATCGGATGCCTCCGACCCCGGGATCGGCACCAGCGGCGCCACACCACCTGCCGGTTCCTGCGCCGCTGGCGGCAAAGCGCGGCCGGTCATCGGCGAAACCACTGCCATCGCTGCCGAATTCGCCTGAGCGCGATTACCCCCATCGGAACTCCCCGGCGGCGCCACGCTGGCTGCACGAACTTCCGCGGTTGGGCTCGAAGGGACCGGCCCACTCGGTTCTTGAATCGGCGGAGGCGGCGGCGTCGGTTCCACCATCCGCGGTTTGTCCGGATCCCCGTCTGCTCGTTCGGCAATTTTACCCTGCTCAGCCGCGGGCTTTTGCACGGCCCACCACCCAACGGCCCCGATGACGACACAAACGGCCAACAGCGCAATTAACCGTCCGCGCTTCGTAAGATCCCCGGACGACTTACTCACTATCCCATGAAACCAAGGTAGCCACTCGCATACGAACCAGGGAACCGGGTCAGATTCGGGAACACGGTCGCGATATTCGAATTACTAACGCCCATCCATCTCGCGAGCGTACCAGCATATTGATCCACCGACGTCGTCGGAATCCAGCGCCCCGTACTCGTGTCGTCCGGACCGCCCACCGTCAGCGTCGGGAACTTTCCATACGTGCGTCTGCCATTCACGGCACCGCCGACGACGATTTGGTGGGTGCCCCAACCGTGATCGCTTCCGAGTCCATTCGACGGGAACGTGCGACCAAAGTCGCTCGCCGTAAAAGTTGTCACCTGGTTCACGAAACTCGGTGCCGAGTAGGTCACGCCAATCTGTTTCATCGCCTTCTGGAAGGCCCAAATGCACTGGCTGACTTCCGCCAACAAGTTGGCGTGAGAACCGGTCACGACAGGTCCGGGAGTCGTATTCGTAACCGAAGTCTGACCAGTGTGCGTGTCGTAACCGCCGACTTGGACGAAGAAAATCTGCCGCTTCATGCCCATGCCATTACTCACCCCCGCTGCCCGTTGGCCCGCCTCAATGATTTGCGCAACCATCTTAAACTGTTGCATCAAGTTCGACGTAAAGGTGGACCCACCATTCGGAGTCACCACCTGATGCGCGGTCGCCGTCTTGCTCCAATTTGCTACGTTCGACCAGTAAGATGCCATCTGCGAACTGGCAAGACCAGTGCTTAAGGACGCCCCGGTGGCGATCGTGTTATCGAGTGCCTTGGCGTAGTTCGACGTGAACAGATTAGGCAAGGCCTTGTTTGTGCCAAGGATTGACCTCATCGCGGCGTTTCGCGCCGCCGTCGCACTCACGGGATTCGATGGATTGGCGAGCGAAACGACACCACCGGTACCCACCGAATACTGCTGGACCGATCCGCCCACTTCAAACGTGTTAGCTCCCGAAATGGTAATGCAGGTCGAAAGCACGTCCAGAGCCCCGTTCTGTGGGTTGTTAGCATGGAGAAAATCCGCCATTCGTCCCCCCCAACCCGTGGAAGGAGGCTGATCTGGAATTGAGGTTTGCCATTGGGTGACCTGATCCGCATGTGAGAAGAGTTGCGGCGGCTTCTGGACCGAGTTGGCGACATACTGCGCTTTCGTCATCGGAAAGACGAGCGGACCGGCATTGAGAATCGTCGCAACGTTTCCCATATTGTCGAAACCGGCCGTCTGGTTGAACATCTGCGCCAATTCATACATCGCCGGATGAATTCCGAATTCACGGCCTTGGTCGTCGATATAATTTCCCCCGCCCGCTTTGGTGAATTGCAAGGCAGTCGCAGGGCTGCCGTCAGCGTTGGGAATCGCAAGCACCGGCGTGCGAATCGTCGAATAATTAGAATACTCTCCGGCGACTGTCGGAATGATCACATTGTTCGAATCGTTGCCCCCAGCCAAAAACAAGCAAACCAGCGCTTTGTAATCTGAGAACGGACCTTGCGCCAGAGCGGAGTTGATAAAGTGAAGGTCACGCAAACAGTTTCCCACCGCTCCAGCACCCAGCGCAGCGCAGGCAGCTTGTCGGAAAAACCCGCGGCGGTTGGTGCGATCGAGATAGTCGTTTTTCTTCATACTGGGGGGCTATTTTTGAACCGCGAATTCCGCGGAGGTGATAATGAGATGAATGATCGCCCGCACCCTGTCGCGCTTCTGGAGATTGGTCGGACCAGGGTTCGGGGTGTTCATCGGGAAATTCGACACATTGGCATTGGTGTAGTTGATCGTCGCGCTGTTCGTGCAATTGATCGCCACCGGCACGGCCACCGCCGTCCCGATCGTAACCTGATTCCCATTCGGAACGGCCATCACGGTGAATGAGCCATTGATACCGGTGCTGCCACCGGAATAGGTGCCACCCGTCACGTCATTAATGGCAATCTGATCACCCACACTCAAGCCATGCGCAGCCGATGTCGTAATGACGCACGGACTGCTCTGCGAGATATTCGAGATCGTGCGCCTGTAGGCAACGAAATTCAGGATGGTTGTCTTGGTGGTCGCTTCCAAAGGAACGCCTACCAGGATGGCAGCCAGATCGTCGATCAACGTCGGAATGCCCGAGTCCTGGGTTCTGGAGAGATTCATGTAGCTGCCAAGGTCCATCACCACACTGCCGCCCCCATTGTTGAAACTATTCAGGCCGTTCAGATTCCCGTTCCCACCACCAGTGCCGATGAGCATGTTCGTCAGGCTGTTCGTCAGGTTCGAGATGTTGGTATCGGTGGATAACTGGAACTCGGGTGAATCCACACCATTATTGGCCAGCGTTCCCGGGAACCTGTAGTCCGGGAAAAAGTAATTGAACACCGTCGGTGCATTCAGCGGCGATTGGGTCAGCGAACCTTCCGTGGAGCCCAGATTAAATGTGCTCTGATTGATCTTGATCTTGTTATTGGGATCCACGCCGCGGCCCATCGGTGGGGCGACCAACGGGTAGATCGTCACACCGTTGTTGGAATTGACCGGCTTCGGGTAAGTGCCGAGGCCGGAGCTAACTGGCAGGTAGGATGTGGTGAAGTGGTCTTCGTCGATCACGGTGGCGATCGTGTATTCCGCATCCGCCACGGGATTGCCGACGATGGGGACATCGACCCATACCTTTTGCCCCACCAGCATACTGTGATTCACGTTGTTGTTATACTGGACGATCGTGTTGCTGCTGAGCGGCGTGTAGCTCGTGCTGATTTTTGGCACGATCACGTTGCCCGACCTCGCCGCGACGGGCGTATCGGAGGTGAGGACGGTGAATGAAGTGGTCCCGGTGACCGTATCCACCAGATAGACGCCATCGGCGGGCGGTGTTCCGTAGGTGCCGGTCATAGTTCCGGTCGCAGCCGTCGGAGGGCTTGTGCAATTGGACAAGACTGTAAACTGTGTAGGGCTCACGTAGCCCACGGTATAGGTGCCGTTAATACTCGGATTGAACAATCCTCCGCTCACTCCCGCGATTGTCACGGCTTCCCCACCGGCTAGACCATGTTGGGCCGTGGTTGTGATCGTGCAGGGATTACCGGGCGCCACCGAGGCAATGCTCGCGGAGGACTTGGCCGTTCCACTGAGGATATCGAGATACACCTTACTCTTCAGTGTCGTCGTGGCGCTGTTCGGCGAGGGAATCGCAACGTCGGTTTGCGGCCCCCCCGTACTCACGGTCATGACACTGGAACCCGCGGGCTGCGTATACGCCACGTTGACCATCCCCGTGGCGTTCACGTCCATCGAGTTTCCCCCCACGATGTTTCCGGTATTGGGAGTAGACGCCACCGCACAACTGGAGGCAATCGTAAACGAGGAATCGGTAATCTTGGTGATTCCAAAGGTCGCATTGTTAATAGCCGGCGTGAACGAACCGCCCGAGACGTTTGCAAATGTCACACTATCCCCGCTATTCAATCCGTGCGGCACCTGTGTGGTGACGAGACAGGGATTGCTGACCTCTCGCCAGGTGGTGTAACTGGTGGGCGGTGAGGTGCAATTGACCCCGGTGACGGTAAACGTATTCGGACCGGTATTCACGACCGAGAGGGTGGCCGAATTGATACTGCCCACAAAGGCTCCACCAGTGACGCCGTTAATCGTAACCCCCGTCGTAGTGCCCGCAGGCAAACCATGGGGTGCAACGGTCGTGACGGTGCACGGCGTGCCGACGGCGACCGACGCGACCTGGAAGATAATCGAGGTCGTGATCGGCAGGGTGAAGGAACTGGCCCCGGTCATGGTTGCCGTGACTGCACCGTTGATGGTTGCGGAAAATTGCCCGGACAAACCTGTCGGCCACACCGTATTAGTCGGTCCCGGCAAACCATGCGGCTGCGCGGTGGTGATCACCGTTGGATTTCCTGTCCCGACCGAGGAAATATCGAGGTGCGTGGCGGCGATGGGAAGCGTGGCACTGATGCCATAGGTGGTGCTCGTCGGATTATCCGAGGGATCGTCGGAAGTCAGCCCATCGCCGTCCTGGTCGCGGAAATTCAGGCTGACAGAGAAGCCGGCGCTGAAGTCATTCGGCAAGGTCGTCACGAGCCGGAACTTATTTGCGTTGATCGTGTCAGCCGGGAGTTGCCGATACGTGCCGGCGTACGACAGGGCGGGGAAAGCGCGGGCCGTGCTGGTGAGGCGGAGCATCGGCTCACGCTGCTTGCCGAAGGCGGAGTTCGCGGCGGCGGTGGACGAGCTGCGTGCTTCACCATCGAGCAGAATCTGCTTCACCACGGCTCCCAAGTCGCCCCGCACACCTGAACCGTTGTCCCTCCATTTCTGGACGACCCGATAGAGATAGCCCGGACTCGGGTTACTGGTCACCAGGCGCTGGATCAATTGGCGACAGATATAGGGAGGAACGTTGTCGTTGTCGCAGATGTTGTTAATGGCCCGGTCGAGTTCGGTGAGGCCGTACTGGTCATAGGGATGCGGCAGAGTGGTCCCGCTGCTATCCGCCTGGGATCCCGTCACCGCGGCGAGGCTACCGATGTAGGTGGCCGGTTTCACCGTGGCGCCAGTGACTGCCGCATTGGTGTAGGCGGTGGGAGCGCCCGTGCAATTGAGCCCGACTTTGAATGCGGTCGCGCTGACGATTTCTGTCACCACATGAATCGCGTTGATCGGCGAACTAAAGACCCCATTCGTGACATTCGAGATCCGCACGGTGTCGCCGACTTTCAACCCGTGAACGGTCGAGGTGTTCACTACGCACGGCGAGGCAACGGTAATGTTGCTCAGCGTCACACGCGGGGTGATACCCGTTGCGGCCGGAGTCACGACGTTGTTCAGCAACGGCTTCGGATTGACGAAGTCGTGTTGGCCCGGAACCAAGACCATCGCGTTTAAAAAGTCCTGCGCAGGACCGAAGTTGGTAGGCAATCGGCCGCTCGCCTGATTTGGCTGCGCGTAGTTCCAACCAGTCAACAACGACGCCATACCCAGAATATTTGGCTGGATATAGGTAGGAATGAGTTCCGCCTTGGAGTTTAAGACCACCTTGCCGTCGTCCCACATGCGATTCAGACCGACCGAAAAGAGTTGCAAGATTTCACGACCGTAGTTTTCATTCGGGTGGCGGCCGATGGTCAGATCCTCCTTCTGATTTCCCCGCATATCGAGATACAGGCCCATCGCTGGTGTGAGCGTGACGCCCCGGAGCACCCCACGGAAATTACCGCTGTCGGTCAGCCCGGAAGTCGGGAGGCAGTAATCCACAAGAGTATCGTAGTAGTCGGCGAGGATCCGGCCATTGTTCTGCAACGGCCCGGAATTATTGTTCCACGAAACCACGAGGATCTCGCTGAGGGCAAAAGCGAGGCGCTGACGCAATTGGTCCGAGCCGGTGATCGAATACTTCCACCACGTATCGGTGAAGAGTGACGAAGGATAAGGGGTGTTGATGTCCGCCGATAGACCAGCGACGACATCGTTGGATGTATGGCTCGCTGGCTTCGTGAGTTGGTCGTCGATCCACGCGCTGAATCCGTTCGAGTTCACGTAGGCCACATCCGTGGGGCTCGCTCCGAAGCTCGCCTGGTTCAGGAAGCGCGAGGCCTGTGCCACGGTCGCCGGATCATCCGTAGCCGACGGCTCCCCGTAGACTGCGGGATCGGGAGGTGTCTGCGAACCAACCACTCGGGTCAGATTCCCCCGGATTTCCCCCGCTGGATAGTTCGTTGTATGGACATTCAGGTACACTTTTCCGGTAGCAAGCGCCTCGCGAATTTGCTGAACCGTGGTGAAGGTACCGGTCGTCGCCAGATTCCAGATGTATCCGCCATCTGCGGTCTTCAATTCAGGATGGAAGGAATCAACATCGTCGATGTCGTAAATGATCTCGCCGGCCGGATGAGAAGCAAACGCGTCAGAGTGCAGGTGATAGGCTGTCTTCGGGGACGATAGGTTCTGGTAGTTGAAATAAAGGATGGCTTGGGTCTGCGCTGCATTGACCTGCAGATTACAAGATCCGCTGGCTTGTGTGTTCGCCGCGCCCTGCGGGCCGAGGTTTGCCGCATACAGCGTCCCTGTCGAGGGCGCCACGAGCGGATAATCAAACGGTTGGAAGAGATAAATCGGAGCCGTGCCGCTCAGCGGATAGCCCTGCAGAGCTGCGCCGCCGTTTGCAATTACGGGGGTCAGGGCAGTCGGGTTCGAATCGCCTGTCACTGAGGGAACCGTGCCGATCTCGTCCTGACACCAGCCGACGGCGAGATAATCATCCGCGTCCGTCCCGGTGTTGTGCAGGACTTCGAAGTAATATTTTTGCCCGGCCACCAGAGACAGCCACTGGGTCTGCTGGGAATTCGCGGTCTTCCAAGTTTGTTTACCCGACGCGGGGAGGCTAGCCCTCGTCACGGTCGCTCGGCGAACGCGATTGACAGACTCGGAGTCATTCGAGATCCACAATTCAGCGGAACTGTTGGAATCGATCCAAAAATAATAGTTTCCCGTCTTCGGCGGGACGATGTATCCGCGCAGCCGTCGCGAGGTATTGTCAGGGTAATCCGTATCGTCAAAGAACCCGGTGTAGGTGGGCGGCGCAAGGGTTCCGTCCGCGGTGATCGTCGTTCCGGCGAGAGTCTCACGAGTAATGCTTCCGGTGGGGAAAATTGTGAAAAGGACGACCGAACTGCCCGTCACCGCACCGGCTCCTCCCCCAGCCGCGGCGTTTATCGCATTGATGGCCACGTTGTAAGACCCCACCGTGGTCGGCGTACCCGTAATATCACCAGTTGCCGTGTTTAAAGTCAGGCCCGGTGGCAACAGGCCGCTATTGGAATCGACCGCATAAGTTACCGTCCCGCTGATGTTCGGCGTTACGACACCGAAGCGAAATGGTGTTCCCACATACCCCGTCGCGAACAATGAACTCGTCACTGCCGTCTGTTTTTGATTCTGTGCCGGAGCGGGGAAGAGCCGCTTCTTCGGGATGATCTGCTTGGGCTGACTCGCACTCCACCAGTAAAGCTTCGACTCGGCTGCGGCGCTGCTGTTCCAGTAGTCGATCTGGATGTCGTAGGGAACGCCAGCGGTCAGATCGATCGTATTGACGTAATCATTAGCGCCCTGGACCACCCAGCGGTCGATGAGCAGCAAGCCATTCACCCAAACCTTTGCGCTGTCGTCGCTGCGGAAGTCGATGAAGTACTTTTCCGAGTACTGGGGGAGGATCTGGCCGGTCCAGCGAACGGAAAATGCAGCGTTCACAGAGGGCGATGAGAGCCCTCTTGGACCGGCAGTCGTCCCCCATCCGTTCGCCCCGACCACCGTGGCGCTGGTGACCGAAATCGGCACCACCGAACAGATTACAGGAATGGTGAAGTTGGTCGAATCCAGGACGGTGACCACAAAAGTCCCGGCAATCGTCTGGCTGAAGGTGCCTCCCACCACCCCGGCGATGGTTACCGAGTCGCCGGTGGTCAGCGCGTTGTCGCGTCCCGTCGTGATCGTGCAGGCCGGATTGCCCAATGAGATGTTGGCAATCGGGTTCGAGGTGCCGAAGTCGACCACGGGGTCGGTGCGGTTCATCTGCCCGGTGCCATTGAAGATATTCGTCTGAGCCGGGCTATAGGTGCTGCTCGACGTATTGTAATACTTGGCCGTCAGGCCGGTGCCATCGGTGAGTCCCGCAGGGTTAACCACCACGCTCGCACTCCCGGTCCCGGTTACCGTATACCCGGTTCCAGGCATCGCCTTGAGGATCGCAGTCACATTAGTCCGGCGTGTTGGATTAAATTTCGGGACGACACTGAACACGGCGTCAGTGGCACCACCCCCCTGCTGATAAGCAACCGAACCGGCAGGGAATAAAACGGTGGCCGGCAATCCCTCATAGTCCACCCCCTCGGTCGCGCTTCCGACTTTCTGGAGCGACACGGTGATCGCGGGAGCGATAATCGATCCTAACCTCTCGATCCCCCGCGAAACGGTAATTGAACCCGTCTCGACCGCGGCGATTGACGCACCAGACGGCTGGGTCGCACTCGTTTTCGTCGCTGTCACCGTCACTTGATTCAACGACGCGACCGAAGCACTAATCGCTACCATGTCGCTCGTCCTTCCGTCCGTGGAGGGGCTGTTCGGATTGTAGCCGGTCGTTTTCTCGGCCCAGTCGCTCACCTGATCACTATCTGAATCCACGTCCGCCACCCGGATGCGGTAGAAGGTATTCCCTGCCGGGGTCACCGTGATGGTTTGCGACACACCCTCCGTGAGCCCACCCATGACGGATTTGTTTGCCACATCCGCCCAGTTTCCCGGAAGGGAGAGATCGTTGCTCGACTGGAGAAAGTATTTTTTGTTCGGGATCGAAGGGAACGTGAACACGACGTCGCCCGAACCATCTAAAGCCATGCTGGCGATCTTGATCACGGAGCCTCCCTTGAAGGGGTCTGTCCCCGCAATTATTTCCGCACCGTTGGTCGCGCCGTCACCGTCGTCATCGAGCAAGAGCCAACCCGCGTTGGTCAAATTTTCCTCCGGCACCTGATAGCGCATTCCCCAAAGCTTTTGGGTCAACGCACCGTCGATTTCACCGAGCGCGGAACCGAGCAAACTACCCGCGAGACAGAGGAGCAAGATGGCGCGCGAGTACGCGAAGAGGCAACGGGGAAAAGTTCTCATGAAGGGGGGAGAGATGTCCGCCTTCCGAAAGCTGTGGGGTGATCCACGGCACCGAAGGGCGGAAGGAATGGCTGGGACGTTTCTAGGCGGCGGAGCAGCAGTGCGCAACAGAAAAGAAGTTCTTAGGAAAAAGTTTCAATCGCCCCGTCTTTTGAGTGGGAACGGCGAGCCGGCCCGCTTCATCAGGGTGGCGTAACTTCCTCCAACCCGCGGGCAGCGCTTCGCGCTTGGAGCGCGGGCGAGGAATCCAGCCTCCGGATTCCTCGAAAGTGGACCGCCAACCGGCGTGGTGAAATGGCAGACACATCGAGGCCCCGCGCTGCATGGGTTGGTCGTGCGTCCGGCATCTTCCGGGTTGCGGGAAACCGGCTCAACATACGAATCGATCTCACTCCGCCCCTGACCGCTCTCGGCCAAGCGACGTCCGAAGTCATGAGGGCGAGGGCAGCGTCAATGTCGCGGGTGTTGGACGCCGTATCGAAGCAGCTCGATTTTTGGTCGTTGTTGCTCCGTGAGCAGCGTTGAGCGCGGTCACGCTCCGTTATCTCCACTCCGAAAGTTGGTGGGCGTCACGCTCGTCACGGCGCGGAAGGCGCGGGTGAAGGCGCTGTGGTCGGTGAATCCACATTCGTGGGCGATTTCGGCGATAGTGCGCTCGGTCTCGCGGAGGAGTCGGGATGCGGCGGCGATGCGGGTTTTGGTAATGAGCTGCGTCGGCGTGATGCCGAAAATGCGCTTAATGATGCGGGCGAATCTTGCCGCGGGCAGGCCCGCGATGCGGGCGAGTGTGGAGGGTGTGAGGGGGGCGGCAAAGGCAGTTTCGAGTCGGCGGAGCGCGGCGGCGATCTCGGTGGGTATTTCTTTGGCGGGCACCGGAGCGCGTACGTCTTTTGACATGCCGATGATGCCGGTCACGGCACCGGTGGCGTCGCGCATGGGGAGCTTCGTGGTGAGGCACCAGACGGCTTTGTGCGGCGCATACCAGTGGAGTTCCAGGCACTCGATGATGGGGCGTCCGGTGCGCAGGACGGTGGCGTCCTGCTCGGCCGGGATGCGTCCGAAATCGCCGGGGCACACGTCGCTGGGGCGGCGTCCGAGCATTTGAGATTTGCTGCGCAGGCCGTGGCGCTCGGCGAGGGAGTCGTTCACGACGATGTAGCGGCCCGCGGCGTCCTTGATGAAGAAGGCGATGTCGGGCGTGTGGTCGAAGAGCTGTTCCAGCAGGCGCATTTCCACGCCCGGATCCATATGGGCTGCGACGGCGCGAAGGGCGGCGGTTGTGCTGAGTTTCATGCTGGAACGCGAATCCGAATCAAGACGGGCGATGCGTGGAAGGTAAAATCTGACCAGACTGAGTCAACCTGCCGCCAATTCCCTGCCCTGAAAATCACGCGCATTCTCGCCGATCGTGTTGAACTCCCGCTGCACGAGTCCAACCTCCAGGTGGAGCGGCGCTCACAACCATGAAAATAGGCAACCTGCTTGCGAATGTGATGCTGCTGCTCGGCAGTCTGATGCTGCCATGCACGCCCACGCTTTTCGCCGCTGGAGGGGCGAAGGCATTGGACGTTCCCGACTTTACCAAGGGCGACGCGATCCCTGCCGGGGCGAGTCACGATTGGAATTTGGGAGCGACTGGCGCACGCGGGTGGATGGTGAGCGACAAGATGGTGACCACGGATGCGCGGCAAATCCGCATCACCAAGGTGGAGGGAAATTCGCCTGCCGCCGGAGTTCTGGCAGTGGGCGATGTGATCCTGGGCGTCGGTGGCAAACCGTTCGCCTACGACCCGCGCACCGAGATGGGCCAGGCTCTCACCGAGGCGGAGAAGGACACGAATCGTGGCACGCTGACGCTCATCCGCTGGCGGGATGGAAAGAGCGATGCCGTCTCATTGAAGCTCCAAGTGCTCGGCAGCTACAGCGCCACGGCTCCCTTCGATTGCCCGAAGTCGAAGCGCATCCTCGAACAGGGCTGCAAGGCTTTGGCAGCACGGGTCGCCGCGGGGAACGAACGCCAGGAGCCGATCACGCGGTGTCTGAACGCGCTGGCGCTGCTTGCTAGCGGCAATCCCGATTACCTCCCACTTGTCCGCAAGGAGGCTCAATGGGCGTCCGGTTTTTCCGCCACCAGCATGCAAACGTGGCGCTACGGCTACGTCATCATGCTGCTCTCGGAATATATGATGTCCACGGGCGACCAGTCGGTCATGCCCGGTCTGCGCCGTCTCGCGCTGGAAGCGGCCAACGGCCAGAGCGCCGTGGGTTCATGGGGCCACGGTTTCGCGCTCCCCGACGGACGGCTCCGCGGCTACGGGATGATGAACGCGCCGGGTTTGCCCCTCACCACTTCGCTGATTCTCGCTCGTGAAGCGGGACTCAAGGACCCCGCCGTGGACCTCGCCATCGAACGCAGCGACCGGTTGCTTCGTTTCTACATCGGCAAGGGCGCGATTCCCTACGGCGACCATGCCCCGTGGATCGAGAGCCATGAGGACAACGGCAAATGCGGCATTGCCGCGCTGATGTTCAACCAACTCGGCAACGCCGCAGGTGCCGAGTATTTCTCGCGGATGAGCCTCGCGTCGCACGGTCCCGAGCGTGACACTGGACACACCGGCAATTTTTTCAACATCCTCTGGGCCTTGCCCGGCGTCGCCCAATCCGGCCCCCACGCCACCGGCGCTTGGATGCAGGAGTTCGGCGCTTGGTATTTCGACCTCGCGCGCCGCTGGGATGACACCTTCCGCCACCAGGGCCCACCGGAACTGAAGGGTGACTCCTACGACAAATGGGATACCACCGGTGCCGTCCTGCTGGGTTACGCGATGCCGCTCAAGAAGATCCGGCTCACCGGCAAAAAGCCAAGCGCGGTTCCGCAACTCACCGCCGCCGCCGCGCAAGCTGTCATCCTCGACGGTCGCGGGTGGAGCAACAAAGACCGCACGAGTTTTTACGCCAGCCTTGGCAACAAGGAACTCATCGACCGTCTCGGCAGTTGGTCCACCGTAGTCCGCGAACGCGCCGCTATAGAACTCGCCCGCCGCAAAGAAGACGCCGTTCCAGAATTGGTAAAGATGCTCGACGCCCAAAATCTCAACAGCCGCTACGGCGCCTGCCAAGCCCTCGCCCAGCTCAAGAAACGCGCCGCTCCTGCCGTCCCGGCGTTGACGAAAAACCTCAAGCACGACGACCTTTGGCTGCGCATCAAAGCCGCCGAAGCGCTGGCCGCCATTGGCGCTCCAGCCATGCAGACCGTGCCGGAACTCCTCGAAATGCTGGCCCGCGTGGACCAAGCGAAAGACCCTCGCGGGATGCAGCAGCGGTATCTTTCTTTCGCGCTGTTCAATGAACGTGAGGGGATGCTGAGCCGCTCACTCGATGGAGTGGATCGCCCGTTGCTCACCAGCGCAGTGCGGGCCGGGCTGAACAACGAGGATGGTCGCGCCCGGGGCAGCATCGGGTCGGTTTATCGCAAGCTAACTTACGAAGAAATCAAACCGCTCCTGCCCGCCATCTACGAAGCGATCGTCACCCCCGCGCCGAGCGGCGAGATGTTCGCCGACGGCATTCGCGTGGAAGGCCTCAGCGTGCTGGCCAAACATCACATTAAGGAAGGGATGGCCGCGTGCGTGAATTACACCACCACGCAAAACCCCTGGGCCAGCCAGAAGCGCACGCCCGAGCTGATGAAAATCCTGCTCAACTACGGAGCTCGAGCAAAGTCCGTCATTCCGGAGCTGCAAAAGATCGCCGACGCCTTTGAGAAAGGTGAGCCGGATTTCCCGAAGGCATTGAGTCTCCAAAAGGCGAACTCCGTCCGCGAAACCATCCGTGCCATCGAGTCAGCGACCGAATCCCCGGAACTGATCAGCATCACCGAAACCAAATGACCCCCAAACGAAACATCCTCAAACACGGCATCCTTTTCCTCGCCGTCCTCGCGCTGCCGCTAGGGGCCGTGGCACAGGCCAGGCCGCTGAAAATCTTCATCCTCGCCGGGCAGTCGAACATGGAAGGCCATGCGAAAATCGAGACCTTCGACTACATCGGCGATGACCCGGCGACTGCGCCGCTGCTCAAGCAAATGCGCGGCCCGGATGGGAAACCGACCGTCTGCGAGAATGTGTGGATTTCTTATTTCACCGGCGTGGGGAAGGACAATGGCGAGGGCATCGGCAAGCTGACCGCGGGATACGGCTCGCGGAGAAACCCGACGCAGGATGGCGGAAAGATTGGGCCGGAGTTCACCTTCGGGCTCACGATGGATGCCGCGCTCGATGGGTCGGTGCTCATCATCAAGACGGCGTGGGGCGGCAAGAGTCTGCATACCGATTTCCGTCCGCCGAGCGCTGGGCCTTATACTCTGAGCGCCTTTCAACGGGAGCATTACCCCAAGCAGCAAGGCCACGGCATTCCCAAGGACTTCGAAAAGTGGAAGGCCGACAAGGTGAAGGAGACGGGACACTACTACCGGCTCATGATTGAGCATGTGAAAAACGTAACCAAGGACATCAAGCGCGTGTGCCCGGCATATGACGAAAAGCAGGGCTATGAGATCGCAGGCTTCGTGTGGTTGCAGGGGTTCAACGACCTCGTGGCGAGCGAGACCTACGAGCCAAAGCCAGGCAGTCAAGTGCGCGACTATACGAAATACGGCGAGTGGCTGGCCGGGTTCATCCGCGATGTGCGGAAGGATGTGGGCGCTCCGAAGATGCCGTTCGTCATCGGCGTGCTGGGCGTGGACGGACGGAACGCGAGCGACAACACCAAGGCGTTCCGCGAGGCGATGGCCGCGCCTGCGCTGCTGCCGGAGTTTGCAGGCAACGTCATGGCCGTGGAGACCGCGCCGTTTTGGTCGGCGGAACTCGGAGCCATCGCGGAGAAAAAGGAGAAGGTGCGCCAGATGAGTCATTTCCTAAACTCGAAGCACAAAGACCACGCCAACGCTGCCGGCAGCATGACCGAGGAGCAGAAGCGCGAGCATTTGAAGGAGTTCGAGGCGAAACTCATGACGCCAGCCGAAAAAGCGATGTGGGAACGCGGCGCCTCCAACGCCGGATACCACTACCTCGGATGTGCGAAGACTTTCGCGCTGATGGGAAAAGCCTTCGCCGACGCGACGCTCGGAATGATGCGCGGCCCGCAGCGCCGATAACCGCGTGGATGAAAACCGCCGCCATCCTCTTTGCGGCCCTTGCGTTCTTTTGCGGCCAACTCTCCGCCACCGTGCTCCCGCCGGCCAGTGGCTTCGTGGATGTGCGCGAGCAATACGGCGCGAAGGGCGATGGCGTGACGGACGATACCGAGGCGCTGCAACGCGCGCTCAGCGAAAACGTTGGGCGGCATCGGCTGCTGTATTTCCCGCGCGGCACTTACCTCGTCAGCGCCACGCTCAAGTGGCCGAAGAAATTCGGCGGGCGCGATAACTGGGGTAAAACCTTTCTGTGTGGAGAGTCGCGCGAGACCAGTGTTATCCGGCTCAAGGACGCGACGTTCACCGATGCGAAGAAGCCGGAAGCCATCATGTGGTGCGGCGGGTTTGGGTCGGCGGATTGGTTTCACAATTACGTCGAGAACCTGACCTTCGATGTGGGCTCGGGAAATCCTGGCGCGGTAGCGCTTCAGTTCTACTCGAATAACTCCGGCGCGGTGCGCGACTGCCGTTTCATCGCGGGCGCGGGCAGCGGTCATACCGGACTCGATCTCGCGCATCGCGACATGAATGGGCCGTTACTCGTGCGGAACTGCGAGGTCATCGGGTTCCGGCGCGGCATCGCCACGGCGCGGGCGGTGAATGGGCAGGTCTTCGAGCACATCACCCTGCGCGGGCAGACGGAAGTGGGCTTCGCCAACGAAGGCCAGTCCATCAGCATCCGCGGCTTGACCAGCGACAACGCCGTGCCCGCGCTCTCCACCTACGGCACGCTCTGCCTGCTCGACGCAAAACTCACGGGCACGGGCGACGCGGCGAAGAGGCCCGCCATCGTGAACTACAACGGTGGGCGCATCTTCCTGCGCGACGTGCAGACGACCGGCTACACCCGCGCGCTCGGCGACGTCTCGCACACGCCGGACTCCGCCGCGGCGTATCGCATCACCGGCGCGGACAAGCCCGGCAGCCTCGGCCCGGACATTGCCGAGTATTGCTCGCATCCCGCGACCAGTCCGTTTCCCTCGCCGCCAATATCTCTGCGGTTGCCCGTGAAGGAAACTCCCGAAGTGCCGCGCGACGATCCGAAGACGTGGGCGAACGTGGACGACTTCGGCGCGGACCCGACCGGCAAGGCCGATTCCGCCGCTGCGATTCAAAAGGCGATGGATTCCGGCGCGACGACTGTCTTCGTGCCCGGCAGCTACAACCTGCGCGCGGCAGTGATCATTCGAGGTAAGGTGCGGCGCGTCGTCGGGCTCGGTGGCATGATCAATTACGGCGAGGGACTGCGCCCCGATTTCCGCCTCGTCGATGGCGACGCTCCGGTCGTGCTCATCGAGCATTTCGCCAACATCCACGGTGGGCTGGAAGTGGATACGCGACGCACGCTCGTGCTGCGCAGCGTCTCCGACTGCGACCTCACGAGCACGACAAAGGTCGAGGGCGCAGAGTGGTTCTTCGAGGATGTCGTCACCCACGCCCTGCATCTCAAAAAACAGAAACTCTGGGCGCGGCAACTCAACATTGAGAACCAGGGCACGCACCTCACCAATGACGGCGGCGACCTGTGGATTCTCGGCTACAAAACCGAGCGCGGCGGCACGCTGCTCGCCACGCGCGGCGGCGGACGCAGCGAAGTGCTCGGCGGTTTCAGCTACACCACCACCGCGGGGAAACTCGCGCCCATGTTCGTGAACACCGACTCGTCCGTGTGGGCATTCTTCAGCGAGGTCTGCTCCAACGACGATCCCTTCGCCGTGCGGATCGTAGAGACGCGCGGCGCGGAGACGAAGACCGTTGGCAAAGGCGACGGACACACCGCTCCCTACTCGGGACGCGCTCTTCAACAGTAAAGACACCATAAAGCACCAAATCCTAACGCTCTTCGCCGCCGCTCTCACTCTCGGTCTCCACGCCGAGCCTGTTTCCACGGTTGAGGCGCTCACCGCGGCGGTCGATCAGGCGAAGCGCGGTGCGGTCATCGAGTTGGCGGCGGGCATCTTTCGCCTCACGCAGCCTCTGGATTTGAAGGGTGAGGTCACGCTGCGCGGGGCGGGCGTCGGCAAGACCATCGTGACCAATGCGGAAAGCTGGAGCGCGAATCCAGCGACGCTTCCAGAACCGGAAACGAATCACAAAGAGTTCGACCGCACCGGCGATCTCATCTCACCCACGCGCACGTTGGAAGCGCGGGCTAGGCAGTGGCCCGTTTCCGAATGTCATCGAGGACCGAGATTAACTCGTCCACTTGGGGCGACGTAAAAACCCCATCCACACCCGTCGGGCTAAAGTCGGTGTAGGGGGTGGAATACAGTGCGGCGGCGTCCATGCAGCCGTGCTCGGTCAGTTGGTCGGTCACGAGATTGAGGAACTCAATCTGGTTTGCGCGCAGAGCTTTTCCGGCGATGAAAGCGGCGAGCGCGCCTCTGGCCGCTTCGCGGTCGAGCCCGACCAGCGACCGGACGAAAAGTCCCAGCCCATGACTCTCGGCTTTGGCCTTCTCCACGTCCCCGCTGGTGCCGATACCACTTTCGGCCAGCATCCGCTCCAACTCCGCGAGGTCCATCGCCGTGAGCGGTTCGTTGGCGCGGAGTTTGTGGATGGCGATGTGATCCTCGTGCGCCTTGAGAAACTGCCGCGCCTTCGCCCGGAACCGTTCGTAGCTGTCGGGTGCCGTAAATCCCGGAAGGTCAAACAGGGTTTCCTCGCCCATCTCATCCTCAAAGTTCGTGTAGATCGGCTTCCGCTCCTGCTTTTCGATCAGCTTCACGAGGAGCCGCAGCCGCTTCCGCGCCTGGTCCAGCATCGGCACGGTCACGTCCTGCCACCATTCCTCCGTCTGGATGTCCTGAATCAGTGCCATCTGCATCTGCACCATCGGGATGCTCGCCTTTTCTTCGAGCAGCCCGGCGATGGCTTTCACCTGATCCCGCAAGCGCACGAAGCCCGGTTCGGAACGGAGCTGCGCGAGCTGGAGGTTGAGCATGAGCAGGTCGAACCGCTTCGCCTCCTCGTCGTCGGTTTCGATTTCCGATGGCAACCCGGCAACCTGCTGCGCAAGTTCGCCCAGCGCCTCGTTGGTCAGTGCAGTCCACGCCTCCGGGGCGGCATACCGCTCCACCAGCCGGCGCTGCGGTCGCACGATGAAGTTCTCCAGGTTCATCGCGGCCACTTCCTCTCGCAGCAGCGTCGCGGTCTCGTGGCGCAAATCGTCGAGGCTGCCAGGTCCTTCGTGCATCTTGAGTTCTTCACCGAGCTGCTTGTCCACGGCGGCGATCAACTCCAGCCGCGAGGTAAAGAGTCGCTTGCCGATCGACGCTCCAAGCGAACCCTCGGTTGTCTCAGGATTCTGGCTGAAAAATTCGAGATTCTGACAGTAGTCGAAGACGTAGAAGAATTCCTTGTCCTTGTTCGGCCCGAACAACTCCGGGCAAAGCCGTGTGCCGCGCCCGAGCATCTGCCAGAACTTCGTCTTCGACCGCACGAGCTTGAAGAACACCAGGTTCACCACCTCCGGCACGTCGATGCCCGTATCCAGCATATCCACCGAGATGGCGATGTGCGGCGCTTTCGCAGACTGCGAGAAATCGTCGATGAGCGACTGCGCATACGGCAGCCCGCAATGGATCACCCGCGCAAACGATCCTTTCAGGTGCGGGTAATTGATGTCGAACCGCTCCGCGATGAACTCCGCGTGCTTTTGGTTTTTGGCGAAGATGATCGTCTTCCCGAGCCGGTCGCCGCCGGCCACCTTCTGCCCTCGGGTCATCAAGTGCTTCAAGACCTTGTCCACGGTATCCTCGTTGAAGAGCCACTTGTTCACCGCCTCGGCTTCCACGCGATCCGGCACATCGCCCTCCTCGGTCCACTCTGCCGCGTCCCACGCCTCTTTTTCGTCGTCGGAAAGGTCGTCGTATTTGATCCCGTCGCGCTGAAACTTGAGCGGCACCGACACCGCCCGCGGCGGCACCAGGAAGCCGTCGCTCACCGCTTCTTCGAGCGAGTAGGCGTCCGTCGGCACGCCGCGTTCCAGCTCGAAAAGTCCGTAGGTATTGAAGTCGATTTCGTCCTTCGGCGTCGCGGTCAGCCCGACCAGCAGGGAGTCGTAGTAGTCAAAAATCGCGCGGTATTTTTGGTAAACCGAGCGATGCGCCTCGTCGATAATCACGAGGTCGTAGTGCCCGATGCCAAAGCGGCGCTGCCCGTCACTGGCTTCGTCGATGAGCCGCATCATCGTCGGGTAGGTGGAGACATACACGCGCCCCTCCTTGTCCTTCTCGGTCACGAGATTCACGGGCGACGAATCCGGCAGGTGCTTCTTGAAGGCATTCACCGCCTGGTTCACCAGCGCCACGCGGTCGGCGAGAAAAAGCACCCGCTTCGCCCAGTTGCAGCGGATCAGCAGCTCGCACAGGGCGATCACCACCCGCGTTTTTCCGGCCCCGGTCGCCATCACGATCAGCGCCTTGCGTTCATTGTCGCACTCAAATGCCTCGCCGATCTTGCGAATGGCCCGGTGCTGGTAGGGCCGCTCCACGATCTCGGTGTTGAGGGCGGCATCCGCCAGCTTCTTGCGCGTCGTGCGCCGCTGGATCATCAGTTCCAGCTCCGCCTTTTTGTGAAAGCCCTGCACCGCCCGCGGGGGATGGCTCACATCGTCCCACAGCCAATGCTCGTAGCCATTGCTGTAATAGATCACCGGACGCCGCCCAAACTGCTTTTCGAGGCAGTCCGCGTAGAGCTTGGCTTGCTGCTGGCCGATCTGCGGGCTCTTCTTCGTGCGCTTGGCTTCGTTGATCGCCAGCGGCAGGCCGTCATCCCCCCACAGCACGTAATCCACAAACCCTTCGCCCGTCGCGTTTGGCATCCCGGTGACGGGAAATTCGCGGTCCCGCGTCTGGTCCAGCGGCCAGCCAGCCTCCTTGAGCAGCAGGTCGATGAAATAGTCCCGCGTCGCCGCTTCCGAGTAATCATGCGTATCCGGCTGCGCCACGTTGGCCGCTTTCGCCGCGGCCACCTCGGCGCGGAGCCGTTGCAATTCCTCGTCGAGCGTCGCCTTGTCGGCCAGCACCGCGGACAGCTTCTCATCCTTCTCGCTGAGCTGCGCTTCGAGTTTCTGGATCTCCGCGAGCGTCTGCGCGGGCACGGCAGTCGTCGGTAGAAGCTCTTGCCGAAACGCGAGCGCATCGCCCGGCTTCGCCCCGCGGGCGTAGGTCCGCGCCAGCCAGAACGAAAAATGAAACAACTCCCGCACCGCTGTCAGCGCATCGAACTGCCGCACCGGCGCGTGGCTATGCACCGCCTGATTCCCCAGCTCCTTCACCACCCGCGTCTTCGCCCACACCGCCGGCCCCAGCGCCGTGCGAAACGTCGGCTCATGCAGCAGCGCGCTCAGATGATCCTGATAGGGCAGCTTGAGCGCCGCGTCGTTCTTGTAGAGCCACGCCACCGCCAGCTCCAGCGTCCGCCGCGCATAGAAACACGCCGCCCGAGCGTCGCTCATCACGAGCGCCTCGGCCCGGCCTGCCGCGTCGTCGAGAGCTGGCCACTCCGCGTGCAAAAAACGGAAGTTGGACGCAGTCACCGTGTCAAAATGGCCATTACGCCGTGGCTTGGAAAAGCTTCCGCAGCCGGCCTTGGCCGACCAACCGGGTCAGCTTCGCAAAATCTTTCCGCTCGGTCCGAATCCGACCGGCCAGGATCGAGCCATCAATGAGCAGCCGCTTGGCTTCGCGTCGGACGCTGATGTCATCGAAAGCACCCGAAGCGAGAAACTGTTCCCAATCTTTCCTTGGAACAAGCGTGTCACGGGCAAACTCGTCGGCCTCCTCTTCGCATTGATCTTTGGAAGGCTGATCCAGATCGTCGAGGAATTCGTCGGCCTTTCCTTTGGCCAGATGCTTCACCACATGGCCGAGTTCGTGGAACAGGCAAAACCAGAAATTATCCAGCCGGTCGTGCCGCAGAGTCAGAGCGATGAATGGTTTCCGGCCCGGTAGGAGCAGAGCCGCTCCATCCAGCCAAGTGCCGGGCAGAGCCGGTTCCACAAGCACGATGACCCCGTGTTCCCGCAGCAGTTCCACCGCGGCGGTCGGCCCTTCTTTGAGCCGGCTGAGCCCGGCCAACTGCCGAAAAAACTGCGGCGTGAACGCCTTTGGATCAAAGTCCGTGCCCACTTCCGCCGCCGCACGCTGGAGCACCCGTGCCTTCCAGGCGAGCAGCGCCGCCTCGTCCTCCGTCGCCCCCCTGCGCAGCATCTGGCGGTGGTGCGCGGGCGCTAGCTCCAGTCCCCCTGCCATTGCAAAAAACTCGCCCAGCGCTTCCTCCATCCGGGCCTTCGCCTCCTCCCACTTCTCCACCCCGGCGAAATATCCGCGGGCGCACATTACTTTGAGGGCTTTGACGGACGGCCTCGGACTGCCAGCCCGTTCGGCGGGCGGGCTCGGCTCCTGGATTAGCACCTCCATCGGGATGCCGAGCCCCGCGTGCAGCTTGCGAATCATCTCCACGGTCAGCCCTCGTTTTCCGCTCAGCACCTCGGAGACACGGCTCTGCGAACCGAGATACGGCACCAGATCCTTCTTTTTCAGCCCCTGCTGCTCCATGCGGAAAGTGATCGCCGTCAGCGGATCAGGCAGACCGATGTCGAAGTGCTTCTTTTCAAAGTCCGCCAGCAGGTGCGCGAGCAACTCCAGTTCGTCGGCCTCCGCGGAACCCGCCGCCGGATCGCGGTCCATCAGCGCCCCGAGGCGCGCGACGCCCGCAGCGTGGTCGGCGCGAGTTTTGATCAGTTTGGCAGTCATGGCAGTGGTCTTGTTAAAACTTCTTCTTGTCGTATTCGGCATGCGTTCCGACCCACTCGATGAGGACAATCCCGCCCTGATAGCGGACCTTCACCACCAGGCGGAAGGAGTTGCCTTTGATGTCGAAGATCACGCGGTTATCGGCGAGGAAGTCGGCGGAACGGTGTCGGTTTTTAATGTCCTGTGGCATCCGCCAGGTTGCGGATTTGGTTTCCGCCACCCACGCTTGCATCGCCTTGCGCGCCTGCGCGTGCCGGGCGATGAACGCCTGAATCTTGTCTTCGCCGACCAGCGTCATTGCGGGATGGCTTCGGCAGGATTGCTAAGACACCGCACAAAATCCCATTCTGGGAATATATGCAAATCAAATATTCTCATATTGGGAATTGCGGCGTCTGCTTTCATGTCTGCGCACGGAAGCCGCGGTTCCGAACAACGGCGGAAAGGGCATCCATCTCCGCGGGCGACGCACTCTTCACCACTTCATCCTCCTCGATCGCCTCCACCGCGAACATGAAGCGCACGAGTTCGTGCAGCTTGCCGCGGCTGGGGCCGTTGAGGCCGTTGCCGTGGCGGGAGTCGTAGTTCTGCGCCCAATCTGCGGCCAGCTTGTAGCCGTGGCTCGGCGAATCGGCGTGCCACCGGTAGATGGCCAGACCTTCCTCCACGAGCAGCAGCGGCCAGCAATGGACGATGCGCACCGGACCCCATTGCTGGTTCTGGAATTCGTTCTGCGCCGCCTTCGCCCGCGTGTGGAGATTCCTCCGCCGCGTGCCGGTCGGGCTGCGCGAAGACGCTTTCCCTCGCGGACACCGGGCCGAGCAAGGCGCCGGCCTCGCGCAGCAGCGCGGCATATTCGCCCTTCGTTT